>SPLK01000335.1_pt1 | contig 14648 bp, 14 predicted proteins | sample 2456111 | NCBI WGS metagenome assembly SPLK01 (sample SAMN11156906, study PRJNA527647) | hot springs metagenome | biome: Geothermal region; feature: Hot spring; material: tree branch in hot spring; isolation source: hot spring sediment rich in lignocellulosic material ... | reverse complement strand
GACTTTATGTCTGCTAAGGGGCACTTCAACCCTTACAAGAAAAAGCATGGTCTTTTAAATCCTGAAGGACATCACGCTGGAGATATGCCAAACGTTTTTACGGATAGCGATGGCAACCTTAAGGTTCATGTCCTCAACACTTACGTAACCTTAGAGCGTGGAAAAGAGAACAGTCTTATGAAGGAAGGAGGTACCGCATTGATGATACATCACCATCGTGACGACTATAAAACGGATCCCGCCGGTGATGCGGGGGCAAGGATAGCTTGTGGAGTTATAAAGTGAAGCTATTTAGGTTGAGAGAAAGGGAGTATCACTTAGAAAGGCTGACTGTATTAAAAAGGAAGCATCAAGAAATCTCTCACATATTGGATTTTCTCCAAAGTACTATGCTGTTTCAGAAGGAACTGTATGAAAGCATAAAAGATGGTGATTGGAAAGGTCAAATAAAGAAAATTTACCATCTTTTTGAATTATGTGAGAATGGTGCAAGTTCGTTACTGCAAGAAAAGGCTCAAGATCTTAAGAGCCTTGATAGAGATGCTCTCACCTATAAACTGGAAAAATTTTTGAAGGAGAAGGATGCCCCTGACGAAGAGAGATTCATCTTTATAACCTTCCTAAATCCCTTCTTCTCCAAGATCTCCGAAAATATGGATTTAAAAAAAGACCAATGGCTAAAGAATAGATGTCCAGTGTGCGGTTTTAAACCGTGTGTTTCCTATATAGCGGACAATGAGGATGTAGAAGGTGGAAGATATCTCAGCTGTGTTTTGTGTAATACTCAATGGCTCTACAACAGAACTCAGTGTGTCAGATGCGCTAATAACGAAGATAATACCCTTGAGTATTACTATGATGAAAGGGAAAAATACGTATTACTGCAAGTTTGTAAAAAATGCGATACTTACATAAAGGTTATAGACATGAGAATTGACGGACTTGCAGTGCCACACCTTGATGATATAGCTACACTTTCTTTAGACCTGTGGGCTAAGGAGAGAGGTTTTTTAAAGTTTGAGAGAAACATAATAGGTCTATGATAAGCAGGAGAGAGGTATTAAAGTTTTTTCTGGCTTCTTCTCTGTTTTCGCGAGCTAAAAACATGGAAGACATAGTTATAAAAGGTTGCGTAATAAAGAAGGACAGGTTATACAGAGTAAACGAGGAGAGAATGCTTTTTCAATGGGTGAAGGAAGAGAAGAAAGATATTTATTCTATAGGTTTTATGTCCATATTAGCTTCTCTCGCTTATCCACTTTATTCAATAAAAATAAAACCTGTTGGGACATTGCTTGAGTATGACGATAATTTAGCTATAGTTGAAGCTGGCAAAAGGGTATCCACTTTCCCAACACCTATAGGCGGTAAGATAGTTGAGGTGAATCATGCACTTGAGAAGGATCCATCTCCGATAGTCAGCCATCCATACGAGACGTGGATAGTCAGGATAAAGTCTTCCGATGAAGAGAGTATAAAGAGACTTAAGAGAGCTGATGACATATTAGAAATCATAAGAACTATAATAAGTAGGGAAGGAATAGAATGCCTTCCTAAAAGGTAGGGAGAGTGTGGCTGGCTGGTGCCGCCCCGGGACTTCAAATCCCGTGGGAGGTCGCTGGAGGCGATCTCCGGAGGGTTCGATTCCCTTGCTCTCCCGCCAAAAACGAGTTGGAAACCTCTTTATGATATTAAACAGACAAACCTTTTCATCTGGAGTTAATTTTTTAAAAAAAGCCTTTAAGGAGGGTAAGATCATGGAGGTACTTGATTATAGAGCTTACAAACCCAGACCCTTCACTAAAGAGGAGAGAGTTAAAACTACAATACTATTTGGCGGATTAACGTGGAAACACGAAAAGCTCATAAAGGCTTCCCTTGAGAATATGGGATATAAAGCAGAACCTTTGCAAGAGATAAAAAAAATAGACCTTGATATAGGCAAGGAATACATAGATGTAGGCGCTTGCTGTCCTACCACCTTTACCGCTGGCAATTTGGCAAGAACGCTCATGGATATAGAAAAAAGGGAAGGAAGAGATAGAGTAAAGAACAACTATATTTTCGTCACCGTAGGTGCCTGCGGTCCCTGTAGGTTCGGACAGTATCACGAGTCTTACGAAAGAGTTTTAGAGGGGCTTAACCTCACAGACTTCAGGCTCTATCTACTTGACCTCCTTAGAATGGAGCAGTCTGCACCGGGGGGTGGTCTTGAGATTGATATGAACCTCACCTTCGGTCTTGTCTATGCCATGTTTTTGGGAGACCTTATCACAGACATGGAGTATGCCACAAGACCCTACGAGCTTGTAGAGGGTCAAACAGACAAGGCTGTAAAGGATAGTATAGAAATGCTCTACGAAAAGTTTAGGAAAAGACCAGTAAGGGGTAAAAAGCTTGATTCTCTTGTTTGGCACGTGCTTACAAACTACTTTGTTAAGACTTTGGAGGAGGTAAGAAGAGAAGTATGGGACCACATACAGGTAGATAGGCTAAGGGTAAAGCCAAAGGTTAAGATAACGGGCGAGTTCTGGCTTCAAACACATGAGGGGGATGGCAACTACAACATAAAAAGGTGGTTAGAGAAGGAAGGTGCGGAGGTTATACCACCTCCCATAGCGGTATGGATGGACTACCTTATAAACATGGAGCTTTTCAAGCTGGAAGATGCAAAAGGTTTTGTGAAAAAGTATTACCTTAAGAAAACCGCCATTCAAACGATTGCGTGGCTGTATAGGTTCGTTTATAACAGGCTAAGAAAAGCCTTAAATGATATACCAAACCCTCTTCCGGACCAGAGGAAATTAAAGGAGCTTGCAAAACCATACTTTTACTACAGGCTCACGGGTGGAGAGGGACATATGCTGATAGGCAAAGCTCTATATGCTTACAAAAACAAGCAGGCACACATGATTTGTGAGCTTTCGCCTTATGGATGTCTTCCAAATACTATGTCAGTAGGTGCCATGGCTAAAGTGCTTGGAGACTATCCAGACCTTCTTTATGCACCCATTGAGATAAAGGGTGATGCGGAGGTGCATGCATACTCACGCTGTCAAATGGTGCTTACAGAAGCCAAAAGAAGAGCAAAGGAAGAGTTTGAAGAGGCTTTAGAGAAAACAGGACTGAAGGTAGAAAAAATAAGGGAGTTTGAAGAGGAAAGACCAGAGCTAAGAAGGGCTACATATAAAGTACCTCACTATGGCTATGCGGGCACGTCCGCTAATTACGTTATGCATGTGGCTAAGCTGATGGGGAGGCTATAAGATGCTCCTTCTTGGCATAGATGTAGGTTCAACCACCTGTAAATATGTGCTTATGGACGAAAAAGGAAACCTTTTAGATAAAGTCTATGAACGGCACAATACAAGGCAGGCGGAGAAAGTGCTTGAGTTTCTCTTAAGGCTTGAAAACAGCTTTGGCTTTAGTCCGGGCAGGGACAGGGTCTATATAACAGGCTCTGGCGGAGGTTTTATAGCGGAGCTGATAGGTGCGAGGTTTGTCCAAGAGGTGGTGGCGGTAGCCACAGCGGTGGAAAAACTTCATCCTGACGTGAGGTTTGTCAGTGAAATAGGCGGGGAGGATATGAAGACGGTCTTCGTAAAGGAGCAGGAGGGTAAAAAAAGCAGACAGGTCTATATGCAAAATGTTTGTGCAGGAGGTACAGGTACCTTCATAGAGAAATGTGCAAGGAAACTGGGTATCCCTCCAGATGTTCTCTCTCAAATGGGCTACGAAGGATACACCCTCCACAAAATAAGTGCCAAGTGCGGTATATTTGCGGAGGCGGATGTAAATTCCTTAGTAAAGGCTGGCGTGCCAAAGGAAGAGATAATAGCCTCTCTCTTTGAAGCGGTAGTCTATCAAAACCTCTCTCAGCTTACCAAGGGCAACACTCCTCTTCCAAAGGTCTTGCTTCTCGGAGGTCCTAATCTATTTTTCAGAGGTCTTCAAGAAGCTTGGAGGTTTCACCTTCAGAAACTTTGGAAAGAAAGAGGAATAGGAGACTTCAGCAAGGAGCAGATGCAGGAGCTGGTGATAGTGCCAGAAAACTCTCTTTTTTATGCAGCTCTTGGTTGTGTCTTTACAGCTATGGGTGAGGAAGGAGGCGTTTATGCGGGCAAAGATAGGCTTCTGTGGTGGGTGGAAGAAGGTCAGCATCTTCAAAAGCTAAAAGAAGGGAAACAAGGTCTTGTAAGCTCTGAGAAGGAGCTTTTAGAGTTTAAGGAGAGATTTTCTTATGTAATAGAAAACAAGATAGTGCCAAAGAAAGTATCTGAAATCGTCATAGGCTGTGACTTTGGCTCCACCACTGCCAAGGCGGTCTGTATGAGCAAGGACAAAGAGCTTGTCTTTTCCTGCTACAGCCTGAGCAAGGGAAACCCTATAGAAGATGCGAAGGAAATTTTCAGAAGAATTAGGGAGTTTTTCGGGCAAGATGTGAAGGTGCTTGCCCTTGGTCTTACAGGCTACGGTAAGGACCTTCTTAAAGATGTGCTAGGGGCAGATGTGGCGGTAGTGGAAACAGTAGCTCATGCCACCGCAGGGCTTTATTTCTTTCCTGATGCGGACTGCATATGCGATGTGGGTGGTGTGGATGTGAAAATCATGATAATAAGGCAGGGGTCTGTGGTAGATTTTAGACTAAACTCTCAGTGCTCTTCCGGAAATGGTGCCTTTCTGCAGGGCGTAGCGGAAAGGTTTAACATACCTCTCAGTGAGATAGCGGACAGAGCCTTTCAGGCAAAGGCAATGCCTAACTTTACCATGGGCTGTGGTGTCTTCTTGCAAAGCGACATAGTCAATCAGCAAAGAAAGGGCTGGAAGGCGGAAGAAATTCTGGCAGGACTTTGCCAAGTGCTTCCTCTGAACGTATGGGTCTATGCAGGCAACATAAACAACCTCTCTCAGGTGGGCAGAAAGTTCATACTTCAAGGAGGCACTCACAGAAACCTTGCGGTAGTGAAAGCTCAGATAGATTTTATAAAGTCCAAAGTGCCAGAGGCTCAAATATACGTGCATCCATACTCAGGAGAGGCGGGAGCCATAGGCTCAGCCTTGATAGCCCTTGAGCACTATGAAAAGCATAAAAGCACACGCTTTAGGGGCTTTGAGGTAATTGAAGAGCTTACCTACAGGACCACCACCTCAAAGGAAACCGTATGCCACTGGTGTCCTATAAGCTGTCAGAGGACTTTTATAGATGTTTATTTGGGAGAAGGTGAAGGAAGACCATGGAGCAAGGTGCCTTTAGAAAGGGGATGGGTAAGGCTCATCGTCAATAACTCCTGTCCAAAGGGTCTTGTGGAGGATGAAAGGGAGTTAAAGGTAATAAAGGAGCAGATGGAAAGTATAAAGAAGAATTTCCCCAATGTGTCCGACTTTGTAAGGAAGGAGGCTTTCAAGAAGCTCACTCGTACCTAAGAGCATCTACAGGGTTGAGGTTTGACGCTTTGTAAGCTGGGTAAAAGCCAAAGAGGATACCTACAAAGAAGGAAAAACTGAAAGCTATGAGGATGTCAGAAATAGATATGAGTATGTTCCAACTAAAGGCTTTAGACATTAGGTAGGAGGAAACAACCCCCAGTATTATTCCAACAAAACCTCCAAGAGTTGACAGAATTACCGCCTCTAAAAGAAACTGCATTCTTATGTCCCATACCTTAGCACCAACAGCCATCCTTATACCTATCTCCTTTGTCCTTTCCGCAACAGAAACAAGCATAATGTTCATAATGCCTATACCTCCCACTATCAGGGAAACAGAGGCTACAGAGAGTAAAAGTAAAGACATAACTCTGGCTGACTGCTCCTGAACTTGCAGAAACTGTGTAAGGTTTCTAACTGTAAAGTCTTCCTGCTTATGCCTTTGTAGTATAGCCTGTTTCACTTCTTCCTGCGCGTCCTCCATATACTGCGGTCCTATAGCCTGTACCATCATTCTATCTATCTGACCGGAAAAGGTAGTTCCAAAAAGAAACCTTTGCGCAGAAGATACTGGAACTATTATCGTATCGTCCTGATCTTGACCCGTTGGAGACTGTCCTTTTCTTTCAAGAACTCCTATCACTGTAAAGGGCATGCCTTTTATTCTGACAACCTTACCTACTGGGTCTTCTCCTACGAAAAGGTTGTCCACAACCGTTTGACCCAAAACCGCTACCTTTGAGGCGCTTCTTACATCTTCGTCGCTGAAGGCTCTTCCAGAGACCACTTTCCAATCTCTCATTTCAAAGTAATCTTCAGTGGTACCTACTACACCTGTTGCCCAGTTCATGTTTCCATAAACTACCTGTGCTACGCCTGCTCTAATAGGTGCGACACGCAAAACGCTGGGGCATTCCCTCGCCACAGCCTGAGCATCCCCTATGGAAAGGGTTGGCTGTGTTCCAAGCCCCATCCTCACACCTCCTGCTGTAGTACTACCGGGAAGCACGATAATTAGGTTGCTTCCTATGCTTGCTATCTGCTCCTGTATCTTTTGGCTTGCCCCTTTGCCTACGGAAAGCATAGCGATGACCGCAGAAACTCCGATAACTATGCCTAAGGTGGTTAAAAAGGACCTTATCCTGTTTGCTTTGAAAGCTCTTGTAGCCATCCAAAGAAGGTCATAAAAGCTCATATCTCACTCCACCAAAAGACCATCCTTTATTCTTACTGTGCGTCTACAGTAGGAAGCTATTGTAGGCTCATGGGTAACCACTATGAGAGTAGTTTTAAATTTGTCGTTTAAGGACAAAAGTAGGTTCATTATGCTTTTACCCGTTACGGTATCTAAACTTCCCGTCGGCTCATCTGCGAGTATTATGGGAGGGTTGTTAGCTAACGCTCTTGCTATCGCAACCCTTTGTTGTTGTCCACCGGATAGCTGTGTAGGATAATGACCGCTTCTATCTGATAGACCTACCATATTTAAAAGCTCCATAGCTCTTTCTTTCCTCTCCTTCCTACTTACACCTGCGTATATCATGGGAAGTTCTACATTTTCAAGAGCGGTAAGTCTTGCTATCAAATTAAAGTTTTGGAAAACAAAACCTATCTTCTTATTCCTTATGTGTGCTATCTGGTCTCTGCTCATATTTTGAACGGGAATACTATCCAATATGTATTCTCCCGAAGTGGGAACGTCAAGACAACCGATTATGTTCATAAGCGTGGACTTTCCAGAGCCTGATGGACCAATAAGAGCTACTACCTCCCCTTTCTCAACTGCCATACTTATACCTTTCAATACTGGAATTTCTATGCTGTCTAACTTGTAGCTTTTTTTTACATCTCTTAGCTCTATGAGAGCCATCAGAAGAACCTCGGAGCGGTTGTGCCTCTCTTTTCTTCCTTTAACCCTACTATAACCTCATCACCTTCCTCCAAGTCTCCGGAAACTACCTCCGTATATGTGCCGTCGCTTATACCCGTCTTTATAGGAACCCTAATCGGTCTATTGTCCCTGAGAACCCATACGCCTGCACCTTTTTGCTTTTCGCCTCCGAGCCTTATTCTGAGCGCTACGTTCGGAATTCTGAGAACATTTGTCTTTTTAGCTACAAGGAAGGATACATTAGCAGTCATACCGGGTCTTAGGAGCATATGGGTGTTATCCACAGGGATTATTACCGTATATGTAACTACATTCTGAACGCTTACAGGTGATAACCTTACCTGTGATACTCTCCCCCTGAAAATCCTTCCGGGATAAGCATCTACGGTGAACTCAGCCTCTTGTCCTTCTCTTATCTTACTTATATCAGCCTCAGAGACTGTAGCTTCTACTTGCATTTTAGAAAGGTCCTTCGCTATCAAGAAAAGTGTAGGTGTTTGAAAGCTTGCAGCCACTGTTTGCCCCACTTCTACGTTTCTGGTTACCACAACACCGTCAACTGGAGAAACTATCTTGGTATATCTGAGATTAGTCTCTGCGTTCTTTAGGCTTGCCAAAGACTGCATAAGCTGACCTTCCGCAGCTTTTATAGCAAACTCTTGAGCTTTTATTTGAGACTTTATGGATTCCACATTTGCCAATGCACTCTCATAAGTTTGCTTTGCACTGTCCATATCACTCTCAGAAAGCAAGTTTTCCTCATAAAGATATTTAGCCCTCTGAAAGTCTCTTTTTGCTTTTTCCAACATAGCTTGTGCATTTTCCAAATTTGCCATAAGAACTTGCATGGTTCTTTTTTCTTTCTCAAGGTTAGCTTTTGCGGTCTCTAAGGAGGCTCTACTTTGCTGAACCTGTGCCTCAAAAAGAGAAGGATCAATCTCTGCAAGCACCTGACCCCTTTTGACACGTGAGTTGTAGTCCGCGTATATGGCAACTATCTTTCCAGAAACTTGAGATCCTACTATAACTGTAGCCACAGGATTTATAGTCCCTGTAGCAGAAACCTTAGAGATTATGTCTCCGCGCGAAACCCTTTCCAGTTTAAATTCACTTTCCCTATTTCCCTTTCTGTGTAGGTAAAACCACAAGATGCCCAAGAAGATGATAAGTATAGTAAGAAAAAAGGATATTTTTCTTAACATGCTACACATTTTAAATTATGATGTGTAGATTAACTTAAGATGAATAGGAGGAGGACATGCTGAAAATACTTAAAAGAAAAACCAGATCGCTTGGCAGGGATAGAACTGGCATTAAGGTGGGTATCCCAAAGTTTTTGAATGTGTGGGGTACGCACCAATTTTGGATTGGCTTCTTTAGCTCCCTTGGGCTAAGGGTAGTTTTCAGCTCGGATACATCCGAAGAACAGTACCGCACCTTTGGAAAGGGAAGGATAACTATGGACTCATGCTTTCCAGTAAAAGCCCTTGCTGGGCATATAGGCGAACTGCTTGCAAAAAACGTGGATATAATCTTTACCCCGATGATATACTCTTTACCTTCCTTTTTGAGGGGTCATGTGCTTGACACTCTTAGCTGTACGAGAGTTATGATGGCTCCCGAGAATATAAAGGCGGGCTTTTTGAGGGAAAGGGATGAGTTTAAAGAGAGGGGTGTCAAGTATATCTCACCTTTTGTGACCTTTGGTGAACCGGAACTACTCCCTAAGCAACTTTACGAATCCTTAAAACAAGTTATTGATGTGTCTTACCAAGAGGTACGGGATGCTGTGATAAACGGGCTAAAGGCTTTAGAGGATTTTGACACTTACATGAGGAGTAAGAGCTTAGACATTGTAAAGTGGTGCGTTAAAGAAAATAGACCAGCTATTTTGGTGCTTGCGAGGCCTTATCATATGGATACAGGTATAGGACACGAGATAGATGGGGAGTTTCAGACTTACGGATATCCAGTTTTGTGGTACAATTATCTTCCCATAAATGACTGGCTTTTGGATTGGCTTTTTGGTCATGATATAAAAGCAGGAATCATAAAAAGCCATTTCGATATCTCTGATGTTTGGGCATCCTCCTACAGCTCAAATACCAATGAGATAATATGGGCTTCCAAGTTTGCGAGCAGATTCCCATGGATAACTGGGGTCATAAGGCTTTCTTCTTATGAGTGTGGCATGGATCAACCAACATATACACCTGTGCAAAAGATAGTTGAAAGTAGGGGAACGCTCTTTTTTAAGTTCGGAGAACTTGATGAAACAAAACCTGCAGGAAGTATAAAAATAAGAGTTGAGACTATTGTTCATTATCTGGAAAAATATTCACAGGATATAATAAAAAGGAAGTTAGGGAGCTTACCACCCCTACCTAAGGAGCTTTCTTGAAAAATGCCTGAAAAAGTTGTATAATGTTTTAGGGAATGAAAAAAAGCCCTTCATTAGTAAGTGATTATTTTAAAAGGAGTAAAGGCACACCTAAAACCGCCTGCTGGGGTAGGGTGTGCTTTAAAAGGCGGGATACAAATACCCCAGTACCAGACTGAGTAGCAGGTCTGGTTTTTCGGGATTGAGTAATGGATCTGGAACAGAAGGTTAAGGAGATTATAGCGGATCAGCTCGGTGTTGAGGTTGAAAAACTTAATCCTGAAGCTAAGTTCGTTGAAGATCTCGGAGCTGATTCTCTTGACGTAGTTGAGCTGATAATGGCTTTTGAAGAAGAGTTCGGTATTGAAATACCTGACGAAGATGCAGAAAAGATAAGAACTGTAGGGGATGTACTTAACTACCTTAAAGAGAAAGTAAAGAAAGACTGATGCGCAGAGTTGTGGTAACAGGATTGGGTGTGGTTTCACCTATAGGTACAGGTGTTGAAAAATTTTGGAAAAATCTAATAGAAGGGGTGAGCGGTGTTGACATCATAAAGAGGTTTGATCCCATTGAGCTGGGTCTTTCTGTTCATATAGCCGCTGAAGTAAAAGACTTTAATCCAGAAAATTACTTTGATAAAAAAGACCTACCAAGGGTATCTGACTTTATAAAGTATGCGGTAGCAGCTTCTGAAGAGGCTATAAAAGACAGTGGTCTTACAGAAAGTAAGTTTGATCCCTACAAGGTTGGGGTAATAATCGGTACAGGTATAGGAGGTTTAAGGGATATAGAGGAACAACAGAAGATCCTTGCTGAAAAAGGTCCCAGAAGAGTCTCTCCCTTTTTTATACCTTACGGTATATCCAATATGGCAGCGGGACTTGTTGCTATAAGATACGGTTTTAAGGGTCCCAATTACTGTGTTGTGTCTGCTTGTGCTACGGGTAATCACTCCATAGGAGATGCCATGAGACTGATCCAGAAAGGAGACATAGACGTAGCCATTGCGGGAGGGTGTGAAAGCGCCATCACACCGCTGGGTATAGCGGGTTTTGCCTCTATGAAAGCTCTTTCAACTAGGAATCATGAGCCACAAAAGGCATCAAGACCCTTTGATATGGAAAGGGACGGTTTTGTGATGGGGGAAGGTGCGGGTGTGCTTGTATTAGAAGAGTATGAGTATGCCAAGGCAAGAGGAGCAAAAATTTATGCTGAGATCGTAGGATATTCAGCAACGGATGACGCCTATCACATAACCGCTCCGTGTGCGGATGGGGAAGGAGCGTATATGTGTATGAAATTGGCTCTTGAAGATGCTAAAATAAAACCTGACGAGGTAGATTACATAAACGCTCACGGTACATCCACACCTCTCAACGATAGAGCCGAGACCTTAGCCATAAAAAATCTGTTTGGTGAGCATGCTTATAAACTCAAAATAAGTTCCAACAAATCTATGATAGGACACCTTCTGGGTGCGGCGGGTGCTGTTGAAGCTGTGGCAACAGTGAAGACCATACAGACAGGAGTGATCCCACCTACCATAAATCTTGAAAAGCCAGATCCCGAATGCGACCTTGACTATACACCAAACAAAGCGGTTCGTAAAGAAATCAATGTTGCCCTATCCAACTCCTTCGGCTTTGGTGGAACGAATGCCTGCCTCGTATTCAGAAGAGTATAAAGACTTAGAGGAGAAACTCAGATACACGTTCAAGGATAAAAAACTCTTAGAACAGGCTCTTACTCATAAATCTTATGCGATGGAAAAAGGTGTGAAGAGTTACGAAACACTTGAGTTTTTGGGTGACGCTCTGGTAAACCTCTTTGTAGTTGACATACTCGTGTGCGAATTTCCGCAAGCGAAGGAGGGAGAACTCGCACCTATGAAAGCCTTCTTTGTTAGTGAAGAATTTCTGCATCAGCTTGCGCATGAGCTTGAGCTTGAAAGATACCTACTCGTAGGTGGCAAAAAGGGAAAGTTTAAAGTAAATGTATCCATATTGGGAGATGCCTTTGAATCCTTATGGGGAGCTATCTATATGGATGCAGGTAGAGATACGAATCTGACCAGAACGCTCTTTGAAAACCTATATAGAGAAAGAATAGTCACTATGGCAAAGTCTTCTGACTATAGGAAGGATTACAAAACTATACTTCAAGAAATAACCCAGAAAAGGTGGAAAGAGCGCCCTACTTATAGGGTGATTTCTGTGAGTGGTCCTCAGCACGGTAAGGTTTTTGAAGTGGAGTGTTCAGTAAAGGGAGTAAGAGCTGTTGCTGTAGGGAGCAGTAAAAAGGAAGCTGAACAACTTTCAGCAAAGAGAGTTCTTGAACTCCTTCAAGAACTTTGAAAGGTAAGATCCCACAACCTCCTGTTGAAGGATATGGAATGTTCTATCACTTCCCTGTACACCCTAAAAGGTGTAAGTATGGCTTTGAGCTTTTCACTTTCGTTTTCAAAAAGTAAAAGTTCGTCAATAACGGACAGAATGAGCTCAAGTTTTGTGTTTATGGAGTTTAGAGCGTCAAGTCTCTCTATCTCCCTTTCTATTTCCTCAGGTAACGAAGCTAAAAAGGTGATATCAAAGTTAAAGATCTCGTATAGGTCATAGACGTGGTCAAGAACTTCCGAGATCTTAAGGAGAAGGTTTTCCTCTATCATCATCATGGCTCTTTCGTAGTTATCCCTATCCTTACCTTCAAGGCAAGCATCAGCTAAGATCTTGCTCTCCTCTATGTCAGCTTTTATTTCCAATAATAAACCTTCAAGGAGGCGTAGGTTTAGTCTTATCAATCTGTCTTGTACCAGAACCGCTGTCAACACCTCTGACCTTTTCATAAAGCTCCTCCACAAAAAGAAGATTAAGTTCTCTCATTGTATCTCTGAAGTCCTCTATTAAAATATAACCCTGAGAGGATAAAATGTCCTTTATCTTCCTGTTTATTCTCTCACCGTGCGGATCAAGGTCAAAGAGAGGTATAACTTCAGAAAAGCCTTCAAGTAGGTCGGGAAGATCCCTAAATCTCCTTCCACCGAGCGTAAATACGTTTCTTATTCCTAACATCTCAAGGGATTCCCTATCCCTTTTGCCTTCAACGAGGATCGCTTTGTCTTTAGACGCATCCCGCAGATCCCTTACAAAATTAATTAAAGCTTCTCTCATCACTTGAGAACTTTCTTGGTCTTTATGTAAAAAATATAAAGATCAAGCTCGGCTTGAGTGAGTCCGAGTTGAGAACACACTTCCTGTAACCTTTCCTCGGCAATTAGGTAAATTCTTCTCGTCAACGTTTTCTGGTCAGGTATGAGTCCCTTTTCTTTTAGGTATCTCAAAACATGCCTATCTATTATGGCAACATCGTCAAAGCCCGTATTTCTCAAAAAGTGAGAAGCTTCTTTAAGACCGAAACCTTCAACCTTATACTTGGAACACGCATCGCTGAGAAGTTCCCTTATCTCTTTACCGCTTTTTGCGCTACGCAAAAGTCCCATAACATCTTCAAAAACTTTCCTCGCTTTTACTATCCTTTCGGCTCTCTGTCTTGCAAACCTATGCCCGTGCCTTGATATTACATCTGTTAGCTCTTCAAGGCTCATACTTTTAAAACCTTCTATACCTATCTCTTTCTGGAGGCGTATCCCAACACTCGCAGAAGAATTTGCCGTCAGTATACAAAAGCAAAGCTCAGAAAATACGTCTGCTTCAAGATCAACATCAAGAAAAGGTCTAAAGTCATAGTGGGTTATACCCACATCTCTTAGCTTTCTGAATTCCTCTACCCTTTTTTTTACATAGCTTTCTACCAATTTTATAGCTCGTTCTATATCTTCAAACACCGCAAACCTCCCTTATGAGATCCTTTGCACCTTCTACTGTTTTGTCTGAAACTACACCCATTAGTCTCGCTATCTCTTTCACCCTCTCCTCACCTTTTAGTTCTTCTATCCTGATAAAAGCTGTACTACCTATGAACTCCTTTCTTGTAAGTATGTGTCTGTGTGCTGCACTCGCAATTGCTGGAGAGTGGCTTATTACCACTATCTGCATGTTTTCCGATAGTCGCCTCAAAAGTCTGGCAAGCTTGAGGGATGTTTCACCGCTTATACCTGTATCAATTTCATCAAGTATGTATGTTTCTGACGTTGGAAGAAGCAAAAACAGAGCCAGAGCTATTCTGGATATCTCACCCCCGGAAACTACACTATCTAAAGGTTCATCATCCCTGCCATAAGACGAAAAGAGAAACTCCACCTTTTCCTTTCCGTATCTACCTTCTTCCTCCGAAAGTTTTACCCTAAAAGATGCCCTCTCTAATCCTATATCTTTGAGAGTTTCAAGAACCTTCTTTTCAAAGATTTCCTTCGCCGAAAATCTACCTTGAGAGAGTCTCTCCCCTAACTTGGACAGCTCTTCCCTCAAGCTTATTATTTCCTCCTCCAAAAATTCTCTGCTTTCCTCCTCCTTGGTAAAACTTTCTATCTGGGATCTAAGACTTTTTGCGTAATCAAGCACCTCAGCGTACTTCATACCGTACCGTCTCTCAAGCTTTTGCACCGCATAAATCTTTTCGTTTAACCTGTTTATCTCTTCCGCATCCACCTCAAGCAATCGGGAACTAAGTTGATCTCTTAAATACCTTAACTCATCTGATATACCCTCCGCACTTTTCAAGAGCGGTTCAGCCGATCTGTCATACTCACAAAGTTGAGATAAAGCCTTCTTAATGTCAAGGATCCTGTCCATAAGACCACCTTCCACATTCAGATGAGCAAGAGCGCGCTCTATGAGAGCATTTATCTTTTCCATATGATTGAGTATGATAAGTCTATCCCTTAGCCTATCGTAATCTTCGCTACTTAACCCTACACTCTCTATGTCTTTTAGCTCTTCACGGAGTATTTGAAGCCTTATAGCTCTTTCCCTTTGCCTTTCGTTCCACTTT
>SPLK01000331.1_pt1 | contig 14765 bp, 12 predicted proteins | sample 2456111 | NCBI WGS metagenome assembly SPLK01 (sample SAMN11156906, study PRJNA527647) | hot springs metagenome | biome: Geothermal region; feature: Hot spring; material: tree branch in hot spring; isolation source: hot spring sediment rich in lignocellulosic material ... | reverse complement strand
GAGGTCAGCGCCCTGGGGATTGGCACCTGGGCGTGGGGCGAGCGTCTGTGGGGATACGGGTCCAGCTATGCGGACCCGGACCTGCAAGAGGCCTTCCGGGTGGCGCTTGCGGAGGGCATCACGCTGTTCGACACGGCCGAGATCTACGGCTGGGGACGCTCGGAACAGCTGCTGGGGCGCTTCATCGCGGAGATCGGCGCGACGGCCTCCGGAGATCCGGCTGCCACCGATGCCCCTCGGCCCCGGGTCGTGGTGGCGACCAAGTTCATGCCGTACCCGTGGAGGCTCACCCGGGCGAGCTTGCTACGGGCGCTGCGCCGAAGCCTCCAGCGGCTCGGGCTGCAGCAAGTCGACCTCTACCAGGTGCACTGGCCGTTCCCGCCGGTGCCCGCCGACGCGTGGATGGACGCCATGGCCGACGCGGTGCAGGCAGGGCTGGTGCGGGCGGTCGGCGTCTCCAACTACGGCGCCACCCGGATGCGGCGGGCCTACGAGGCCCTCGCCCGGCGCGGTGTGGTGCTGGCCTCCAACCAGGTGGAGTACAGCCTGCTGCACCGCAAGCCTGAGGGTAACGGCGTGCTGGCGGCATGCCGGGAGCTGGGCGTCACCCTCATCGCCTACAGCCCTCTGGCCATGGGAGTGCTCACGGGGAAGTACGGGCCCGACCGGCCACCCGCGGACTTTCGGCGAGGGCGCTACGGCAGGGCGTTTTGGGCCAAGGCGGAGCCGCTGCTGACCACCCTCCGCGCGATTGCGGAAGCGCGCGGCAAGACGCCGGCGCAGGTGGCCCTCAACTGGGTGATCTGCAAGGGCGCCATCCCCATCCCGGGGGCCAAGAACGCCCGCCAGGCTCGCGAAAACGCCGGCGCCCTGGGGTGGCGCCTCACGGACGAGGAAGTGGCGGCTCTGGATGCAGCCGCCGGGGCTGTGGATGGCGTCGGACCAGCTCCTGCGCCTTGACAATCAAAGCCGTAGCCATTGACGCGGATTCGGTGGTGCGTCGCTTCGGGCCGATCGTGGCCCTCGACCACCTGGCGCTGCAGGTGCCACGAGGTTGCACCTTCGGGCTCATCGGCCCCAACGGTGCCGGCAAGACGACCTTCATCCGCCTCGTGGTAGGGCTAGACCGGCCTGACGCCGGAAGCGTGCGGGTGCTGGGCCACGCCATGCCGGACCCCTCGGTGGCACCCTCCATCGGCTACATGCCCCAGGCCGACTCGCTGTACGTGGACCTGACGGCCCGGGAGAACCTCGCCTTCTTCGGCAGCGTGTACGGCCTAAAAGGCCCGAGGCTGCGCCGCCGCATCGACGAGGTACTCGCCCTTGTAGAGTTGGAGGATGTCGCCGATCGAGTCGTGGAGACCATGAGCGGCGGCATGCGCCGGCGCCTGTCACTGGCTGTCGCGCTGGTCCACGAGCCGGAGCTGCTCGTGCTCGACGAGCCCACCGTCGGGGTGGACCCGGAGCTTCGGCTCGTCTTCTGGGATCACTTCGCCAGGCTGGCTGCCGAGGGCCGGACGGTCCTCATCTCCACCCACCACCTCGACGAGGCGCGACGCTGCCAGTATCTGGCCCTGCTGCGCGCCGGGCAGGCGTTGGCGGCTGGCACCCCCCAAGAGCTCCTGGCCCGAGCGGGCGTCGACGACATGGAGGCGGCCTTCCTGTTCTTCGCGACCGGCAAGGAGCAGCGGCCATGAACGGCATCTCCCGGGCATGGGCGGTGGCGGTGAGGGTGTTCCGCCAGGTGCTGCGCGACCGGCGTACGGTGGCCCTGATGCTCGTCGTGCCCACCGCCGTCCTGTCGCTGGTGGCCTACTTGCTCGAGGGCCCCTCCAGCCCTCCGACCGTCGCCGTCGTGGCGCCGACGGAGCGGCTGGCGAGCTGGTTCGCCAGTAACGTGGTCGAGCCCGTGGCAGACGGCACGTGGGTAGTGGTCGACGGCGGTACCGCCTCACCTGAAGAGCTGATTCGAGGAGGACGGGCCTCCGCGGTGCTCGTGGTGCCACGGGACGTGCTCATCGCGCCGCTGCAGGGGCGCGTCCCGCCGTTCGAGATCGTCGTCGAAGGGGCCGACTATCAGGCAACAGGGCGGCTGCTGGGGGATTTGCGGCGCCTGCTGCCGGAGCTGGTCGCCCACACGGCCGGGCTCGTCGCGGGGCCGCTGGGGCCCGGGGTGGGGTCGAGCGGGCTCGGGCTGAGCTCGTTGGGCTCGCCACCATTCAACGTGCGGTACGTGTACGGCGGGGAGTCGATGCGGCTCGCCGACTACCTGGCCCCTGGGCTGCTGGGGTACCTCACGTTCTTCTTCGTCTTCCTGTTGACGGCCACATCGTTCTTGCGAGAGCGCCAGCGGGGCACGCTCGTCCGAATGATCACGTCTCCGTTGCAGCCGTGGGAGATCATGGCCGGGTACATGGTGGGCTTCAGCGTCTTCGTGGTGGCGCAGGTAGCCATCGTCATGGCATTCGTGGTGTGGGTCCTGGAGGTGGTGCATCGGGGCAACCTGGGATGGGTCGTCGTGATCGAGCTGCTCACGGCGCTCGGGGCGGCCAGCCTGGGCATCTTCCTGTCTGCCTTTGCTCGAAACGAGCTGCAGGTCATCCAGTTCGTCCCCGTCGTCATCATCCCGCAGGCGGTGCTCTCCGGCCTGGTAGTGAGCGTCGACTTGCTGCCGCCGGCGCTGAAGCCGCTGGCATACGCGGCGCCACTCACGTACACCAACCGGGCGCTGACCGACGTGATGATCCGGGGGATGGGGCCCGGGGAGTTCTGGCATCAGCTGGTGGTGCTGGCCGCGTTCGCCGCCTTGTTCGCCGTGCTGGGCTCACGCTCGGTGAAGCGGGCTTGAGCGAGCGCGGCCGCCTCGGACGTCGATGATGCCAGGGGTCCAGTCGCTGGTGCGACGGGACCCCACCGGAGGCAGCGTTGGCCTGCGGCTAGCGGTTCGCCAGCAGCTGGGCCCAGTTGGCAGGCTTCTCGATCTCGACCGTCACCGGGTAGTTCATCCACGGGTCCGTGCTGAGCCAGGCGTTCTGAACGCAGCTGCACCAGCCGCCGGAGGCCACGACCAAGAACTTCTCCGGCGAGGCAGCCAGCGGGATGGGCTCGTCCGCCGGCGTGCTCTGCAGCAGCCAGGCCGCCAGACCGGTGGGCTGCGCCTGCTCCAGACCCATCAGCCGGAGGAACTGATCCCGCGATGTCCGCCTTGGTGACGCCCTGGGACGAGAGGTCGACGGCGCGCATGGGCGTGATGAGGTAGACGCCAGCGATGCGCCGCTGCCATGCGGCCCGGTCACCGCTCCAGGCGGCGGTGGTGGGCGGGATGGCCGCACCCGCGTGCTCGAGCGTCTTGCCGGGGATGTTCATGCTGCCCATGACGCCCAGCACGGTCACCGTGTTGCTACCGCGCGGGAAGTCGAGCTGCACGTTAAGGGGCTCCCAGGTGCCCGTGTGCTCGGACTCGGCGATGACCAGCCCCGTGTACTCGCCGGGCTGGCCGTGCTGAGCCGCCAGCACCAGGCCGTAGCCCCAGCCGCCCGCGTTGCGGATGATCAGGTTGATGGCCCGACCGATGGTCGCACGCGCGGGGTAGCGGCTGTTGGGGCCCATGTCGTTGTTGCGGTGGTTGATGCCGATCTCGTCCGCGATGGGGCCGTTGACGATGACCAGCGGGGCCACGCCGCGCAGCTGAGGCCCATAGGAGTCGTACGGATACGACGTGATGGCCTTCATGGCCGCGATGATGACCGGCATGTACTCCGGTCGGGCTCCGGCCATGGCGGCGTCGATGGCGATGACCTTTACGGTGACCTCGCCGAGGCTCGGGCCCATCCTGCCGATGACCTCGTCAGGCGACTTGTCGGTGCCCGTCAGCAGCCAGGCGACCTTCTCCGGCGTGGGCGGCACGAGGGGCAGCCCGTCGCTCCAGCCCCGCTCCCGGAACATTTCCTCGAAGGCCTGGTACGCCTCGTCGTACGTAGCCCCGGTGAAGGTCATCTGCTGCGGCGAGGGCACCCAGCGGTCACCCTCGACCGTCATGTAGAGCGGCTTGCCATCGGTGAGCGCTCGGATGACGGCAGGAGCCGCAGCACGCCCGACCTCGTGGGCACCCTCCGGGGTCAGGATGGAGTCGGCAGGATAGACGAGGGTGGGAACCTCACCGTAGCCGGCCAAGCCGGCCTGTGCCTTGTAGTTACCCTCTTGCTCCTGGAAGACCAAGCCGACAGTAGGAATACCCTTTGCTTCGAGACTGTACGCGATGGAACCCATCGCCCGGTAGCAGGCTGTTCAACCACCGAACCCGATGATCACTCCATCGGGCTTCTTGGCCAGGATGGCGTTGAGCACCTCATCCTGGGGCGAGTACTTGATGGGCAGCTCCGTGTAGGGGATGATGTTGACCTCAGGATACAGCGTCTTGAGGGTCGCGGCCAGTGCCTCGTAAGCCACATCGCCGCGCCCGACGGCCACCTCCAGGCCGGAGAGCCACATGGCGATGGTCTTACCGTTGAGCGTCGTGAGCCGCGGCGCCAGCTGGTGGCTGACCCGGACCGTCGCCGACGGGTTGAGCACCGTCAGTTCAGCAGCGGCGACCGGGACTGCCGCGACGGCAGCCACCAGCAGCAGCAGTGCCGTCAGCACGGCCGCGGCCGTTCGGCGAGCGGACATTGCCACATCTCCTTCCGAGCCATCGAGGTGATACGGTAGTCCTGCTTTCGCCCGACCAGGGCCTGGGCGGCAAGGAACCCCTCCCCGCTGCCCGTCGTCTGTGGCTGGCCTGCTGCCTCCAGGGGCAAAAGTACTCGGCGCGGCCCATATTGGGCAATGACAGGTGGCAGGCTCGAAACTGACGGCGATCAGTTCGCGGCGGTGTCAAAGGGCACCGGAGTGCGGCACGACGGGATCGCGTGAGGCGCCAGCTCGGCAAGACGGGCCGGGTCGAGCACGCGGATGAAGCGGCCTTCGACAGTAATGATCCCCTTTTCTTTCAATGCGGCGAGATGGCGGATCGCGGTCTCCGGCGCGATGCCAGCCAGCTCCGCCAGGTCAGCGCGATGCAGGCAGAGGTTCAACAGCGTGCCTCGGGGTCCCTCGTCGACGCCGTAGTGCCTGACCAGGTCCAGCAGCACGCCGGCTATCCGCCCCATGCTGTCGACGATGGTCAGGTCGGCCAGGTAGGCCTGCAGACGCTCCACCTCTTCGGCCAGTTGCCAGGCGAGTCGGCTGACCATCTCCGGGTGACGTTGCATCCACCTCTCCATCTCGCCGATGGGGATGCATCGGAGATGGACGTCGCACAGGGCCCCGGCAGAGGAGACGTATGGGGTCCGGATGAAGAGGGCAGTCTCCCCCAGGAGGTTGCCGGGCCCGACCAACTGGAAGCTCCGTCCCCGCCCGTTGTCGAAACTGACGCAGACCCGGACGACACCCCGGCAGACGAGATAGACGGCCAACCGGGGTGCTCCCGCAGGATAGATCACCTGCCCCCGACCAAGGTGAATGGTGGGAAACGGGGCGACCAGCCGGCACAGTCTTGCGGGCACCTGCAGTGGCAACGAGCAGGTGCCTCATCGCCCGTGCGCCGGTGGCGCGAGCCTCTGCGGCGGCCTTCCGGTTGCGGGCAGCCGCTGTTGTGCCCCACGGGACCTCCAGGCCGGCCGCTTCCTTGTGATAGTGAGCACGCTCCCCGGCCTCCGGGGCCAGTGTATCACGGACAGGAGCCGGTGCGGTTCACGGGCCATGCTGCGTCGTCGGCGTATTGAGAAGCCAGCCAGGACACCCGGCCGGGACAAAGAGCTCTCCCTGCGGCGGCCTTCGTCGCGATTGCTAGCCGCATGAAAGGCCGGCCTGCGAAGTTGGCGTCCTCCGGAGTGGTACGGACCGTCCGGCGCCTAACGCGCGTCGGCGACAGGCAGTCCATGCGGTTCGGCAGCGTCGTGACAGGCCGCCTACCCCAAGCCGCCACGGATAGCGGGGACCTCAGAACCCTGAACCGTGCTGTTGCGCCGTCCCCTTTAGGCTCCGGCGCCGGACGGGGTGCAGTAAGGAAAAACTGCCCTGGCGCCGAATAGCTCTCTTGGGCCTGCGAGCACTTGTCAGATCTGCGTCGGAGGCTTCGGCTCGAGGCAGGAGAGGACGCTCTTGGGGCGAACATATGTTGTAGATGCGCGGCGCGCTGAAGCATTCGCCAGGGCTGTGGTGACGTGGTACGATCCACAGCGTCGCCCGTTCCCGTGGCGCTATAGCTCGGATCCGTATTACGTCACCATCTGCGAGGTACTTTTGCAGCGCACCAATGCAGAGAAAGTGGTGGGGGTTGCTCAGGAGCTTTTCAGGCGCTTCCCGTCGCCGAGGAGCCTGGCCGTCGCAGACCCGGAGCAGCTAAGAGAGCTTCTTCGACCTCTCGGCCTGCCCGCGCGGGCCCAATGGGTTCGGCAGATTGCAGCGGCCTTTGTCCAGGCGGAACGAGAGGGTCGCTCCGTCGGCCCGCTAGACCTGGAGAGGCTGCCCGGGGTTGGCCCGTATGTGGCGTCGGCCGTGCGGGTTCTGGTTTTCAGGTCGGACGAGGCAGTAATCGATGAACACGTGCTGCGCGTCCTGCGACGAGTGTTTGGGGTACCAGCACCCGCTCGGCGCCACCCGACCAGGGAGCTCAGAAGGTTTGCGGACTCGTTGGTACCCCCAGGTCAGGCGAGGGAGTACAATATGGGACTGCTTGACTTGGGCCGACTTGTTTGCAGGCCCACAAGACCAAGGTGTGACACGTGCCCAGTGCGCAGCTCTTGCAATCGTGCGGCTGCGGGAGGAGACACGGATGGGATCCAGACAGCAGGTGGCCGTGAGTCCAACACTTCCGCTCTTCAGTGAGACTACTTGGGCCGACGGCGCTGCCACACGAGAGTCAAGAGAACAGGCGGTGCGCAGAAACCCGTACCTGCGCCGTTTGGACGGGTTTACCCGTGATCTCCTTGAGAGGCCTCGTTTCAGCCTGATTAGCCTCTTCTGTGGTGGAGGAGGGCTGGACCTCGGCCTCGGTTTTGCCGGTTTTGGCACGCTAGTTGCCAGCGACATAGCACCCGCTTTCGTCGACACGGTCGTCACCAATCTGCCTCACGCCAAGCCGTACGTGGAGGACGCGCTCGTCCTAAGGGTTGAGAGACTACTAGAGTTGGCAGGCACCGAAGAGATCGACCTCGTTGCCGCTGGCCCTCCGTGTCAGGCATTTAGCATCCTGGGGCGCCGGGGCGCGCTCGCGGATCCCCGTGGTAGGCTGGCCATCCGGTATTTCGACCTAATCGCGGCCATTAGGCCAAGAGCTTTCCTTTTCGAGAACGTCCCCGGCCTCCTTACCGTGAATCGGGGAGAGGACTGGCGGCAGCTCCTCGCGTATGCTCAGGACGTTACGGGATACACACTGTACGTCGGCCGCTTGGATGCGGTGCGCTTCGGGATCCCCCAGGTACGAGAGCGGATTTTTGTCGTGGGCTTTCGGGACAAGGTTCCGTTCACTTTTCCAACCGGCCCGACTGGCCCCGGTGCTGACGAGTTGCTAGCCGGAATCGCGGCAGCGGGGTACCAGTTCTGCCCAAGCGCGTGGGCGCTCGAGGCCGTAGAAGGGCTGGAAAACCATGTCATTCGTCGCCATGGCGAACGAGTGCGTAGCCGGTACATGCGTGTCGAGCCCGGAGGAAGGGACCGCACGGATCACACAGACCGTATTCACCCTGACCGGCCGGCGGGAACGGTACTCGTGGGGTCTTCGGAGGGCGGGGGTCGGCCCCACATTCATCCGTACGAGCCGCGGGTCATTACTGTACGTGAGGCAGCTCGCTTGCAAAGCTTCCCGGATTGGTACGTGTTCCGAGGCACTACCACGGCGCAGTATCGGCAGGTGGGAAACGCTGTCCCCCCGCTACTAGCTTACGAAGTGGGAAGGAAAGTTGCGGAGGCGTTGGATGGGCAGGTGCATTAGATGTTTCCAGACCCGCCTTACCCAGCCTGCTCATGGACCCTGACCCAGCACATGGGAGTTGTCACTCCTAGGTTCCTATATGAACTGTTGGGAGCCGCTGTGACGTACCGAGACAGCGCCGACCCTCCGGCTCGCATTAACGAGCACATGACTACCCAACAGCTGCTTCCCCCAAACGTGCGTAGCGACACGGGGCAGCCAGACATCTGGCGTGATTACCAGCAGGTTCTCAGTGAGTTGGGGCTGATGTTCTCCACGGAAGTGGTTCCCAAGATAACTCCGACCTCTTTAGGGCTTCTTTATCTTGACCGCCACCTCTCATTCGCGGAAGTGATGACCCTCCAAGCCTTGCGCTACCAATACCCCAACGGGCACAAGAACCAGCTTAGTGCAAAACAGCGCGCAGCGCTGCGTGGCACCCAGTTCGAGAATGTAAACGGCCTATCCCGCTTGCAGGCAGTTGCTGGAATGCAGCTTCGACCTGCGGTGCTGATCTGGAGGATTCTTCGGCTATTGCAGCAGGAGAACGAAGACGCTCGGCTGTTCGTACACGAGATCCACACGTACTTAATGCGGTGCTCAACTCATGACGATACCGAACGATGCTTTCAAGCGCTTCGGGCAGCTCGGCATGGGGGCTTGAGACTGCAACCGGGCGACGAACGTCAGGCCCGGAATGCCAGTGATTGGATTCGCTTTCTCCTGAACACCCCTCTTTTTACGGGGGAGAGATACGGCAAGTCGGCATACGTAGCCCTTAGCCAGTACGCCATCGACCATGCCGATGAGCTGGATGAGCTGTGCAGCCGGCTGGAGAACAAGGACTCGTTCTGGATGCCAAGTCCAGGGCTCCCCGAACAAAGAATCACGCGGGAAGACAGAATGTCGTGGTACGAGGTGTACGGAACTGTCGACCTAAGTCTCGGAGCAGTGCCTGAGACAGGTCGTAGCGATGAAGAAGAGGAGTATCCGGATGAACGACAGGACGAGGAGGAGCCAGAACGGTCCCTTTCTATCCAGCCTATGACCCTCGGTCTGAGAGAGTTCGACCCGTCAGGCTTCGTGGGCACGAACCGGCAGCTCCCTGAGGGTACGACAATAGATACGTCGTACGATGCAGCCCTGGCAACACACAGCAAACGGCTGCACGATCAAATGGTGCTTCTCATCCATAATGTAGCGCGGGCACGCGGTGCCGAGGTGTTAACGGGGTTGGCTGACCTGGTCGTGGTATACCACGGGAATGAGTTCGTCATCGAGGTTAAGAGTGTAACTCCACGGAACTTCGTGCAGCGCCTTCGGTACGCCTTGGGGCAGGTACTCCACTACGACTACCTCCGTTCCCTCGAGAGCAACGCACCGAGGCGGCGGGTTGTGGGCCTTGCCGCGGCTGTGCCGAAATCAATGTGGTGTGTACCCTTTGTAACTGAGTTCTTGGACATCGACCTTCTAAGTCTCGGTGGACGTGCGTTGAAGATCTACTCGACTTCTCCCCTGGCTCATGAGCTATTCGGACCTTAGTCGGCTCGACACCTTCTCCCTTTGCGGGACTATGGGCCGCGCGCCCCACAGCAGGTGCATGTTTGGAGGCTTACTTTAGTGGCTAGACGCAGGCGGACTACGAGCACTTCCTCCTTCGGATCCAAAGGGCGAGAAAGCCACGATTCGAGCCGCTTTTACGCTGGAAAGCTGTATCAGTCCCCTTCTGGTGAATCAGGTGACATCTTCAGCCAGCTGGTGATAAGGGCGTTTGAAGCCGGACCAGTAGATGCTCAGGAGAATCCGGTCCCCAATGAAGTGCTGGACCGCATCTTCTGCAAGGACAGCCGGATCATGGACGAGCTGCCTGACAACAGCGTTCACCTCATGGTGACGTCGCCGCCATATAACGTCGGCAAAGCGTATAACGACGACCTGTCGCTCGAAGAGTATCGGGCCCTCTTGCGAGCGGTCTTCGTAGAAACCTACCGGGTATTGGTGCCGGGAGGGAGGGCGTGCATTAACATCGCCAATGTCGGCCGGAAGCCGTACCTGCCGTACCACCTCCTGGTAACTCAGGAAATGGTCTCCGCGGGTTTCGTAATGCGAGGAGAAATTATCTGGAACAAGGGCGCTAGCTCCGGCGCATCAACGGCCTGGGGCAGCTGGTGCTCTCCGTCAAATCCGATTCTTAGGGATGTCCACGAGTATATCCTAGTATTCTCCAAAGGTGCGTTTCCAAGACGCGCTAGGGGCCGCCGCGCTACCATTTCGCGTGACGAGTTCTTGGAATTTACCAAGAGCGTGTGGACCTTTCCGGCCGAGTCAGCAACTCGGGTGGGCCACCCAGCTCCGTTCCCCGTTGAGCTCCCATATCGACTAATTCAGCTGTACAGTTACGAGGGAGAAGTGGTGTTGGATCCCTTTGCAGGGAGTGGGACGACGTGCGTAGCAGCTCTCCAAACGGGTCGGCACTTCGTAGCATACGAAGTGGACCCGTCGTACGTGAAACTGGCCCGTAGACGCCTGGTAGGGAACCTTTTCGGCCCGGAGTAGGAAGGTAAGTGGTGACGGTTTGAAGCAACCACATGGCTGGCCACACGACGTAACATTGTTGCGACGGGCGCGTCTAGCCCGGGGGCTGACCCTTGCCGATGTCAGTCGGGTGACGGGTATGCCGGCAATTGCACTGGCTAGGCTCGAGAGCGATGGCACATGCACCAGCCGTCTTGGTCGTAGCCGCCATTATAGCCGCGTGGCTGAAACACTCCTCCGGCTCGGATCGGCTCAAGGCATAGCCGGAGGCGGCGAGTAGCCAACGCGAGTCCTTTCCCCAGTCACGCCTTGACTCGACGGACGGGCGTACGTCGGGATCGTCGGAGATGTTCTGGCTTGACCGGGGCAACGGTGCACCCGGTGCCCGTCGTGCCCAGGTGAGGGCCTCGAGCGGCGCGGACGCCACCGCGTGGCCTCGGGGAGGGCTTCTAGTAGAGTCCGTGGGCAAGTAGGGAACGCGTCGTTCATCCGGGAGGACAGGCTGGGCGCGGGCGAAGAGGGGCATGCCCGCGCTTATACCGCTGGCTTTCTCAGCGCCGTCTTCCATCTCCTCCTGTGATGGTGTTGGTGGGCGGACCTCTTGCCCCCAAGGACTCGTCGCCAGGGCGCAGAAAACATCTCTTGGAAGCAGTCAGGGGAGAAGCGGCGGGCAGGGGTCTTCGGTGCCCCTCCCCCTACGGGGGAGGGGCCAGGGGATAACCCGCAGGTGGACCCCTCTTACACCGGTCAACCTGGATCACTTTTCAGGCTCTCCCGCAAATGTGGTGAAGGTCCACAAGAAGGCGGGTAGGAAAGAGACGCACACGCCTTCCTGCAAGGGGTGAAGGGAGTGTGCGAAACCCGTTCCTACCCGTCGACCAGTATACCATTCGTCTTGCTTGTGTCGACGATGAGGCCCTTGTGTTGGTGGTGGGGCGTCGAGCGAGACGCGCCGCATGCCCGGAGTGCGGGCACTGGAGCCGACGTCTTCACTCGCGGCGGTGGCGAACCGTCTTGGACGCGCCGGTGGGGAGCCGGTCGGTCCGACTGCGGCTCCTGGTGCGCCGTTTCTTCTGCATGGAGCCCGCATGCCCCAGAGTCACCTTCACGGAGCCATTCCCGTACTTGGTGGGACGCTATGCCCGGCGAACCGCCCGACTTGAGCGTCTCTTGGCGAGGTTGGCGCTGGCCATGAGTGCCGAGGCCGCCTCCCGCATCGCTCGGGCCCTTGAGATCCCCGTCAGTCCGGATACCCTGGTGCGCCTCGTGATGCGGATCCCGCTGCCTCCCGTGCCGCCGGTTCGGGTGCTGGCGGTCGACGATTGGGCCTGGCGAAAAGGACACCGCTATGGCACGATCCTATGCGACCTGGAACGCCGACGGCCGGTGGACCTTCTCCCCGACCGATCCCCCGAGACCCTGGCGGCGTGGCTACGCGCCCATCCAGGCGTCCAGATCGTCGTCCGCGACCGCTCAGAGGGTTATGCCCAAGGCATCCGGCAGGGCGCACCGGATGCGGTGCAGGTGGCCGACCGGTGGCACCTGCTCAAGAACCTGGGCGAGGTGCTGGAGCGCTACTTCCAGACCCTCCGCCTGCCGTCCATGGAGGCGGCACCGTCCCCGCCGGCCGCGCCGGTGGTGCCTGGGTCGACCCTGGCGGCGACCCCTCAGGCCGCCCTTCGACGTCGTGCCCTGGAGCAGGCCGCTCGCCAGCAGCGCCGGCGCGAGCGCTACGACCAGGTTCGCACGCTCCACGCACAGGGTCTCGGGATCCGGGAAATCAGCCGACGCTTGCACCTCAGCCGGGCGACGGTGCGGCGCTATCTGACCAGCGCGACGGTACCCGGTACAGGGCCCCGCCGCAGGCGCCCGAGCCAGCTCGATCCCTACCGGAGCTACATCCTCCAGCGATGGGAGCAGGGATGTCGCAATGCGCGGGCGATCTATCGGGAACTGCGGGCCATGGGCTACCTGGGTGGCCGCTCCCAGGTTGCCGCGGTCGTCACCGCGCTGCGCCGGTCGGCAGGCGGTTCAGAGGAGGCACCGCCCGCCATACGCCCGGTGACCCCCCGGCAGCTGGGGCGATGGTTCTGGCAGGCTCCGAACCGCCGCTCTCAGGCCGAGCGGGCCTACCTGACCTCCCTGGCCGAAACCGACGCCCACTTTGCCAAGGTGTGGCTCCTTGCTGAGGAGTTCGCCCAGATGGCACGCCAGCGTCGCGCCGACACCCTGGCCGCATGGATCGACACAGTCAAGCGGGAGAGGGTTCGTCCCTTGATGGGCTTCGCCCATCGCCTCGAACAGGACTTCCAAGCAGTGTACGAGGCATGGCGCCTTCCCTGGAGCAATGGCCCCACCGAAGGGTGGATCCACAAGCTGAAGACTATCAAGCGCATGATGTACGGTCGAGCGGGACTGGACCTGCTACGCCACCGGCTCCTTTGCTGCATCTGAGGTTGCTCCAGTTCACCACATTTGCGGGAGAGCCACTTTTCAGCCGGCCTTGACAAGTACCTATGCGACCCTGGTTTGCCGCAACCAAGCCCCGGCCGCCCCAGCAGTAATAGGCCCGCCGGACTGTGCCGGTGGCTCCGGTCGGGTTATCGCTTTACCTCGCCGCGACCCCCTCCGAGTGAGCGGAGAAAGCTGAATTTGCGCAGGGGTTAAGACCCTCGCGGCCGTCTCTCTGGCCCCACACAGCTTTACGCCCGTGCTGGGGCGGAGTCGCTGCCCGGCCCGGGAGCGAGGCAGCGTCGAGAGCCGGGGATGCTCAGAGAATGCATCGCTGGCACTCCCAGGAGTACTGGACCGGGGCAGACCTCAGAGGTCAACGGTCAAGCCTTGCCATAGTGACAATCTCGGTGGGAATCTCGACCTTCTATTCCCACCACATCCCTAACGAATCTTCTCGTAAGTGGTGGCCCCGAGAGGACTCGAACCTCCGACACGCGGTTTAGGAAACCGCTGCTCTATCCGCCTGAGCTACGGGGCCACCGGCTTGCAGCAGCCGACGCGGCGCTCGACCGCCGCACAGGCAGTGTACCACCCATCGCCGCCGCGCGCCAAGGGGCCGCGCCGCCTCGTGTCGCGCCCGCTACGAGGCCTCCGCCCGACTGCTTCCCAGCAGGTCACGTCCCGGCGCCGTACAGCACGCACCGCACCTGGCGTGACGGGGTGACCGACTGCATCGGGGGCAGAGCCTGGCGACACTCCGGCCTGGCAAACGGGCACCTCGGATGGAACGGACAGCCCGACGGCAGCGCCCCCAGCTCCGGCACGTCTCCGGCGCCCTCCAGTCGCTCCGGCTGCAGGCCCGCCTCAGGCTTGGGCGCCGCCCGTTTGAGCAGCTGCGTGTAAGGATGCAGGGGCTCCTCGATCACCTCGTCCGCCGGCCCCACCTCGACGAGGTGGCCGGCGTACATCACCGCGATCCGGTCCGACATGTAGCGTGCCGCTGCCAGGTCGTGCGTGATGAAGATCAGGGAGAGCCCTTCGCGCTCCTTGAGGTCCAGGAGCAGGTTCATCACGTCCAGGCGGACCGACACGTCCAGCATGGAGGTGGGCTCGTCGGCCAGGATGAGCCGAGGCCTCACCGCAAGCGCCCTCGCGATGCCGACCCGCTGTCGCTGGCCGCCACTGAGCTCGTGGGGGTACCGGTCGAAGAAGGAGCGGGCCGGCGTAAGGCCGCATGCCTCCAGGAGCTCCTCCACCCGGGCCCGCACCCCCCTCCCCGTCGCCAGCCCGTGGACGACGAGGGGGCGAGAGAGGATGTAGCCCACCGTGTGCACAGGGTTGAGGGAGGCGAAGGGGTCCTGGAAGATCATCTGCACCCGGCGGCGATACGCCAGCAGCGCGCCGCGCGACAGGCGGGCCGGCACCTCCTGCCCTTCCAGCCAGGTACGGCCGGCGCTGGGGGTCTCCAGGCGCGCCACCACCCGGGCGAGGGTGCTCTTGCCCGATCCTGACTCGCCGACGAGCGCCACCACCTCCCGCGCGCCCACGTGCAGGTCGACGTGGTTGACCGCCACGATCACGCGCGTGCGCGGGAACCGCCCGATGCGGAAGCGCTTGACGAGCCCCCGCACCTCCAGCAGCGCCCGGACGTCCCCGCCGGACGCCACCCGTTGTACCTCTGTCAAGGCCGGCCATCCGTCACTCATGGAGATGACACGCCACCCAATGTCCGTCTTCGACCTGCCGCAGGCGGGGCCGCACCCGCTCGCACACCCCCGCCACCCGCTGGCTGCAGCGGGGTGCGAAGGGGCAACCGGGGCTCTCG
>SPLK01000330.1_pt1 | contig 14834 bp, 14 predicted proteins | sample 2456111 | NCBI WGS metagenome assembly SPLK01 (sample SAMN11156906, study PRJNA527647) | hot springs metagenome | biome: Geothermal region; feature: Hot spring; material: tree branch in hot spring; isolation source: hot spring sediment rich in lignocellulosic material ... | reverse complement strand
CTGTAAAAAATGACCGTCGGGCGCTCAAACCATTTGAAATGCCGGATCTTTTGAATGCGGTAGTCGTGGATTTTTCTCCCTTCCGTACCGCAGCGGGGGCAACGGTGGGGCTTCACAGGCATTTCGACGTAAAGGTGAATCGAATGTTCACAGATTTCCACTTTGTTGATTTTCACATCTTTCAAACCGGGGAGAAATATGTTACGATTCAATGGACACGTGGCTCCTTTCTTTGTTGGTTGACCAAATCCAGTATAAAAGAAATCGGAGCCCACGTGTCTTATTTTTTGAATTGTTTCTAAACCCCAACAAATAGTATAGAGCCTAAATTTATGCCTGGGGAGCATTGCCCCGGTCAGAAAGTGGAGATGTCGTTTTCGACGTATGCCCCGCCAACGTCGGGGAGTATTGCGTCGGGCGGAAAGACGGTTACGGACGCTTTTCTTTTCGGACGGGCCTCGGTTCTGCCCGAAAGGCAATCCGTATCAAGAAGGTTGCGGGGTTGCGGTTCGAGATAGTCGGGATGGGATTTTTAGATTTCTAATCCGTATCAAGAAGGTTGCGGTTGCGGTCCCTTTTATTTTTTAGACACCTTCTTTTATGCCTATCGGATATTCCTGTCCGGGAAAATTTACACATGCGCACCACTCTCGGGAAAATTTTTCCGCATACGATAAAATCCTCCCTTTTTCGCGGAAAACCGACTCCTTTTTTCCTGGCGGCCAAGTCGGCCGCAGCGATCATCCACAGGAAAGAGGGCTTCAGCGCAGAGACTTTCGATGGCCGGCCTCCGAAAAAGTGCGGGAAACGGGGGCGGCACAGAGATTCCCTTCGGTAAGTCGGCCGGCCCCAGCAAAAAAGCCGCCCCATCCGGAAAGCTTCCGGACGGAAGCGGTACGCCCGCGGCGCAGAAGGATTAAACGCCTAAAAACCAGGGGGTGATGAAAGACTCGACCAGCGCCGCGATCAAAAGGAGGGGAAGGCAGACGAAAAGGAAGGTTTTTAAAGCGTCCAAAATGACGGGTTTTAAAGGAAACCGGCGGTTATCCAGCTTTTGATAGACGCCGAGGGTGATCGTCACGGCCAGGGCGCCGGCCAAAATGATCGCGGGGATTTCAAAGATGCCGTGGGGGACGACCCCGGCCAGCAAAAATTCCATCACCGAATTTCCGTTGAATTTTAAATAAGCCATGATGATCCCGATAATGGCCCCGTTAAAACAAATGATCGCCAGCGTCGGCAGGAAGACGGGAATGAACCCGGACAAAAAAATGATGAGGCAAGCCACGCTGTTGTTCCAAAAGAGCCCGAAGGCCAATTCGCCGGTTTGGGCGTCAAGATGGGCGATATCCTTTTGATTGAACATCGCCGTCACCCATTTCGCCAGGATGACCAGGAGCTTTTCATCCCTCAGGAGGTAAAAATAGGCCGTCAAACCGCTGAGGAAGAAAAGAATGAAGATCCAAAGGAAATGGATCCCGTATTTCGTTTTGAAGAGCCGCCATTGCTCCGCATACAAGTTTTTCATGACCAAACCACCTTAGACATATTCTCGAAAACATCGGAAACGGATGGAAATCCGATCTATGCGGCCGGGCGAAACCGCAGCCGGAACCCGAACCGATTCGGAAACGGATCTATATCCATTATATATGCAAAAATCCGCCGGCAAAGCAACCGAAGGATGCCGGCGGGCGCCATAAAATTCCCTAAGGACTGGAATCCCGTCCGCGAATCATTGGGATATTTGTGCGCATGGAGAAACGAAACAAAGCCGCGGCGGTGTTTGTGCGGAAGTTTCCCGAAATGAAAGAAAAACGTCCCTTTCGGAAAGGAACGTTGTCATATTCGCTGTCCCGGCGGGAACCGGAATTTTTTCCGCGGATCCATGGTTTTGATCAAGGGCAGGGCGCTTGCGCCCCTGCAGGCGCCGGGAAGGGCGGAACTTTTGGACCTGGGCCAGCACTTTCCTGTCCGCAAGGCTAAAGCGCTCCCCGGTACAAAGTAGGCCTCGGACCTACTTCAACCCGAAATACTCCTTGATGAACTTGGCCCACAACTCGTGCCCCTTTTCGTTCGGCAGGCCGCCGTCATCCAGATAATCCAGGATCGCTTCGCTGTTCGGGTCCGGCCAGGCCTTCCAATGATCGAGCAGTTCATATTTTTGCGTCTCGGCGAACTTCCGCAATTCCTCCACCTGCACCGGATAGTATTTGGCGTTGTAGATCGGATTCGGCGGCTGCAGGAGGAACAGCGCGTCCGGATTTTTTTCCGCCAAAGCTTCGGCAAAGGTCCGGATGTTTTTCAAGGAATCGTCGATCGTCACAAGGCCGTTGTCTTCCAACGTCAAGGCTTCAAACAAAACGATGTCCGGTTTCTTTTCGGCGATTTCCTCCGCTTTCCTCTCTTCTACAAAGGCGGTGGACGTCCCGTCAAATTCCACGATCTCCACATGGACGAAATCGGAACCGAAACGGTCTTCCAAGGCTTTTTTCACTTGCACGCTCCAACCGTCCGCCGAACTGCCCAAAGCCGGGGACCCGGCGAAGACGATGTCCAACGGTTCGCCCTGTTCGTAGGCTTGGAGGAAACGGTCTTTCAAATGTTCCGGCATGTTTTCCGTGTACAGTTCCAACTGTTCGGGGAGCAAGTTGAAAGGATTGGATTCCTCTCTTTCGGCGGCTCCGGCTCCGTCCCCCTTCCCCGCCTCTTGCGTTCCGGTTTCATCGGTTTCCGCCGCTTTTTCTTCCATCGATTGAATAGTTGCCCGCAGGTGGGCGCTGCCGACAAAAATGATCGCCACACATAAAAGAAAGGAAAGCAACGCGAAGAGACGCTGAACCATATCGAACCTCCATCCCAAATTTTTGGCATCGCAAGACCGCCGGCTGAACGAGTTTATAAAAAACTTGCAACAAAATTTAATGAAAATTTTACATGATACGACTTGCCAAAATTCGATAAATTCACTATGATTTCTATTAATGATAGCGGACGATGGCGAAGGAAGCGTTTTTGGCCGACGCAGCCTTATATCCGTATCGTACTAAATTTTTCCTGGTTTTTCTATCCCGAAAATGCGATCAAACGTCCATTTTATCCAAATAGCATGATGGCAGCAAGGATAAATCTCTAAATATAGGAATATGTTGCATGTACGGAAGAATTCCTGAAAAAAACCCGGCCCTGCCATTTCCTTTTATAAAATATTTTCAAAAATAAACACAAACTTGAAAAGAAATGGTATATTAATGTCGTGAATTGTTAAATGATGTCAAAATGCCCAGGGCCGGCAAAACGAAAAGGATATCCCGGCGAACGGCCATGGATCCCGATTCGTTTTTTTGACCGGTTCCGGAAAAAATTATGGGATTCAGGAGGACTTCATGGAAGAAACAATCAGTCTGAAAGAGTTATTTGAAACACTAAAGAAAAGACTGGCGCTCATCCTTGCCATCACCTTTCTTACAACAGCCATTGCAGGAATCATCAGCTACTTTTTCATCACTCCCGTTTACCAAGTTTCCACCCAACTGCTCGTGAACCGCTCGCAGACGAATGAATACTACAATATAAGCGAAGTGCAGGCCAACCTGCAGCTGGTCAACACCTACAATGTGATCATCACCAGCCCGAGGATCCTGGACAAGGTTATCGACGAACTGGATTTGGATCTGTCGGTTAACGAATTGAAGGAAAAGATCAATGTGCAAAGCGAAAGGGATTCCCAGGTCGTCAATGTTTCCGTGGAAGACGAGGATCCGAAGCGGGCGGTAACCATCGCGAACAAAATCGCCGAGGTGTTTCAACGGGAAGTCATTTCCCTCATGAAGGTGGATAACGTAAGCATTTTGGCGAAGGCGGAATTGCCGAAAGAATTGACGCCCGTCAAACCGAAACCGGCGCTCAACATGGCGATCGCCTTCGTCGTCGGATTGATGCTTGGCGTCGGGCTCGCCTTCCTGCTGGAATATCTGGACAATACGATCAAGACGGAAGAGGATATCCAAAAATACTTGGAGCTCCCGGTTCTCGGGGTCATTTCCACCTTTGATTCATCTTCCGCGAACGGGCAAACCATAAAGAGCCGGTCGCACAGCAGAAAGAGGGGTTAAACATGGCGAAGAAAAAGGGAAAGAGAATGCAGCATCAGCGCAGGGGGCTCATCGCCAAGCAGGATCCGAAATCGCCGATCACCGAACAGTACCGGACGATCCGGACGAATATCCAGTTTTCCGCGGTGGACCAAGAAATCCGGTCCATCGTCGTCACGTCCACCGCGCCCGGGGAAGGGAAATCGACGACGATCGCCAATTTGGCCATCGTTTTCGCCCAGCAGGGAAAAAGGGTGTTATTGATTGACGCGGATTTGCGAAAACCGACCGTACATATCACCTTCCAGTTTACCAACACCATCGGCTTGACCAATGTATTGACGAAGCAGGCGAGTGTCCTCGAAGCCGTCCGAAAGACGGATGTGGAAAATTTATACGTCATGACGAGCGGCCCGATCCCGCCGAACCCGGCGGAAATCCTAGCCTCTCAATCGATGCACGACCTGCTGGCGGAAGCGGAGAAACATTTCGATTATGTCCTGTTCGATGCGCCGCCGATCTTGGCCGTCACCGACGCGCAAATCTTGGCCAGTCTTTGCGACGGGACCCTTTTTGTCATCTCGAGCGGAAAAACGGAGCGGGATTACGCGGTCAAGGCGAAGGAATTGCTGCTGGCCGCCAACGGGAAGCTCTTGGGGGCCATTTTAAACAATAAAAAAGAAGTGAAACAAAGCTATTACTATTATTACGGAAGCTAAGAAACTCCTTTATTTAAAATCCAGAATATGATATGATGGATATGCATTATGCGTATTGTCAAAATTAAACAAATGGCAGGCCTTTCGGCCTATTCGGAATAGAAAAGCGGCGGTGCCAGCCGCGGGAATGAACGGGTGAGGGGGAACAGCCGTGATCGATATCCACTGCCACATCCTGCCCGGAGTCGACGACGGGGCGCAAAGCCTGGAAGAATCCGTCGAAATGGCCCGGGAAGCGGTCAAAGAGGGGATTGAAAAAATCATCGTCACCCCTCACCATAAATTGCGAGCTTTCGATAATCCGAGATCGAAAGTTTCGGAGAAAACGGCGGAATTGAATTCGGTTTTTGCGGACGAAGGCATTCCGCTTTCCTTGTCTGTCGGGCAGGAAATCCGGATTTTCGGGGAGCTGCCGGAAGCGCTGGAGACGGGGGAAATCGCTCCGCTGAACGATTCCCGGTACCTGTTGATCGAATTCCCCTCCAACCATGTCCCTTCCTATACCGATCGGCTTTTTTACGAACTGCAATTGAAAGGGTATGTTCCGGTTATCGCCCATCCGGAACGGAACCAGCAATTGACCGAGCAGCCGGACAAACTGTACGAACTGGTGGAAAAGGGGGCCCTGTCCCAGGTCACCGCCGCCAGCGTTTGCGGGCTGTTCGGGAAAAAGATCCAGGATTTTTCCTTCCGGCTGATCGAAGCGAATCTGGTCCATTTCGTCGCTTCCGACGCCCATAATACCGGGAACCGCGGCTTCCGGATGGCGGAAGCGTTCGATGCGATCGAGAAAAAGTTCGGCTTGGACACCTTAGGAATCTTCCTGGAAAATGGCCGGTTGGCCGCGGAAAATCAAACCGTATATAAAGAAGTTCCGGAAAAGATAAAGAGAAAGAGATTATTCGGCATTTTTTGATCCAGAGGGTAATCGAAGGGGAAGTTGGGAAGGTGCGAACATCACTTAGGGTGATGTCTCCTTACCTTTATCAACGGAGGCACTCGGCCATGCTGTGGGCGGCAGAGGGCTCTGCCAGTCTTAGACGCTCGTCGTCGAGAGCATGGCGTGAGGGCGGGTTCGATGCCCGATGTTTGAGTGTGTATTATGCCAAATGGAATACATCACATATTGAGAGCCATAGATAAACCGATTTAATGCGCCAGCCCATAAACCAATCCGGTTTACCTATGGCTTCTTTCTTTTTCCCGCAAAAATACATATTGAGAAAGCAACCTGTCTGGTCATTTTTCATTTTGCGGGAGAAAACTGCCCTTTTTTATCCCTGGCCTAAGCAAAGTTGGGCAACTTTCCTTTATTATATCGGATGAACTGTAAATTTTTACATACTATCCCGAAAATATGGTGTCAAAAAAATAAAAAAAGCGATGTGCTTTCAAACCATTTACCGTTTGGTAAATGTTGGAACTGTTGGCGGTTATGCGATTTGATTCATGGCTTCTATGGTTATCTTATAACCTAAAGATTCCAGTTTCCTTATTGCTTGTTTTTGATACTTGGGGTGCGCCTGCGTTCTTCATAGTAATTGGGGCCGAGTTCGTGATATTCCTTTTTCTCTTTCAAAAGGTGATAGACGATGGTCAAGATACGATGGGCCAAGGCAACAACGGAGCGGTTGGCTCCTCTTCTTGCCGCGATGCGGTGATACATGCTGGATAAATACGTGTTTTTACTTTGGCTGGCGGCGCGTGCCGCTTCAACAAGGTAACTTCGCCAATTTTGGTTGCCTTTGGTCGTCTTCCCGGACTTTCGTTTCCCGGCACTTTCGTGGTTACCTGGAGCCAACCCCGCCCAAGAACAAAGATGGGCAGCCGAGGGGAAGCGATACATATCCGTGCCGGTTTCCCAATACTTGTTTGCCGGTACGCCTTCCCACTCCGGGGATCGTATCCAGCCGCTCCAGGTCTTCTTCAAAAGGGTGCATGCGCCTCTTGATTTCTTCGGCCAGTTTTTGAATCAACGCATCCAGTTCAAATGTGCCGTAATTGAGTTTTTAGCATGAGTTTTTGATGTTCGCAGATTAAACCATGGAGGGCGCACTTGAGTTCATCTTTTTTCTGTTTCATTTTTCGAAGGGCCAACGCGGAGAGGTCTTCAGGATCAGTTTCGCCGGCAATGATCGCTTCGATCATGGAACGGGAGGATTTGCCCAGAACATCGCTGGCTACCGATGAAAGCTTGATGTTGTCCCCTTCCAGCACCTTTTGGATGTGATTGACTTCCCGTGATCGTTCCTCGATGAGGCTTCTGCGGTAGCGGGCGAGTTCCCGCAGTTCCCGTTGTCACGGGAGGGGATGAAACTGCCTTGGGGCAGGCCGTGTTGGAGCTGGTTGGCGATCCATTCCGCATCTTTGACAACGGTTTTGCGTCCGGGGACGTTTTTGATATGCTTGACATTGACGACCAGAACCTCCAGGTTTTCCATTTCCAAGAGGTTATTAATGGGTTTCCAGTAGGAGCCGGTGCTTTCCATGGCCTCCTTTTTAGATGATCCAATCGACCTGACATCGAGACCACAGACATGACTGTAAACGACCTGCATCGTAGATGGACACTCTTTTGTGGAAAAAATCGGAAGGGCTGGCGCAACGACCAAAGGAGGGCCAATCTATCCCGCGTGCTTCCCGAAGGAGCAACAATCTGTGGTACACCTGGCCGTTGGGGTCCGTCTAAGAGTCGGGCACGAAGCACCAAGGTAAAACGACCTCCCTTCGCCAGCCTCACTTTGATTATACAAACGACAAGCCATTTTCATCATTTGGTGGTGCCGCAAATGCGGCATGGGGGGTCTAGGAAGAAAGCCGCTATTAACTTTATGGAAAATCCGAAAAAAGCATCCATACCATCCAAACTCGACATCAGCGATCGCTTCATATTAACCTCCGGAAATTTACCGCTTTTTGGGCAAACAACTAATAGGAGCAAGCATCGAATACAAATCACCCACATCATTCGAGAGCTCAAACATGAAAAGGTTTTTGCCTGCGTATCGAAGGAGATCGGTTTGATTTGGGAAGAAAAGGAATTAATACGATTACAATCGAGTTCGCCTTGAAAGATGAGGAATTAAAACCGTAAATTTTTAAATTATATAGGTTTACTTGAAGAAATCTTAAGTTTTCACATATAAAAAGTTATCTCATCGTTAGAGGTGAAAATGATTGCGAACCAGTTCGGGTATAGAAAGAAATAATTTCTTTCAAGAATATGCTATTTCAACAGCAATAGAATATAATACGAGTGAAAGAACAACACAGATATATCCCTATGTAAAAAGATTTTTAGATATTATTTTTGCAATCGTAGGGTTAATCATATCATTACCAATAATGCTTATTATAGGAATTTTGATTAAAATTGAATCACCAGGTCCTGTTTTTTATAAGCAAGTAAGAGTAGGGTTACATGGAAATTATTTTAATGTTATAAAACTTAGATCCATGAAGGTAGATGCCGAAAATAATGGAGCACAGTGGGCTGAAAAAGATGATCCGAGAGTTACAAAAATAGGTAAATTTATAAGAAGAACTCGCATTGACGAATTACCACAATTGTGGAATGTTTTAGTGGGTGATATGAGTCTAATAGGTCCAAGACCAGAAAGACCTATGTTTACCGCCCAGTTTAATGAAGAAATCCCCGGTTTTGTGGAAAGACTAAAAGTAAAACCAGGGATTACTGGCTGGGCACAAATAAATGGAGGATATGATTTAACTCCAAAAGAGAAATTAATTTTAGATAAATATTATATTAATAATATGAACTTTTTATTAGATCTAAAAATAATTATAAAGACTATTAAGATAGTTATTACAGGGTATGGAGCAAGATAAAATAAAAGCAATACTTATTATATTTTATATTTTTTAAAAATAACTGATATAACTTTTTTATGAATTTGGACAAGGAGTAATTGTATATTGGATAAAAAGTATAGCGTTTTAATGTCAGTGTATTATAAAGAAAAACCGGAATATTTAAAGTTGAGTATAGAAAGTATGCTTAATCAAACTTTAAAACCAGATGAAATAGTTATTGTTAAAGATGGAAAATTAACTAAAGAATTAGAGGATGTTATCCAATATTATTCATCAGTATATCCAAATATATTTACAATAATATCTCTTAAAAATAATGTAGGATTAGGATTAGCATTAAATGAAGGATTAAAAAAATGTAGAAATGAATTGGTCGCAAGAATGGATACCGATGATGTTTCATTAAAAGAAAGATGTGAACTTCAAGTCTCGGAATTTATAAAAAATAAAAATTTATGTATAGTAGGTTCAATGATAGATGAATTTTACGATGATCCCACAAAACCGATTTCTTCAAGAGTAGTGCCAACGAAGCATGAAGACATTTTAAAATTCTCAAAAAGAAGAAACCCTTTTAATCATCCAACAGTAATGTATAAAAAGTCGGAAGTGTTAAAATGTGGAGGTTATAAAGATATTAAAAGAAATCAAGATTATGATTTATTTGTAAGAATGTTACATAATGGCTGCCTATCTATGAACATTAACAAATCATTAGTCTTATTTCGTGCAAATAAAGAAAACCTAAAACGGAGGAAAAGTTGGGTAAAATGTAAAAGTAACATTGTAATGGCATATAGCTTTTGGAGAAACAATTTTTCAAGTTTTCTTGATTTTCTCATAGTTGCAGTGGCCCAAATAGTTGTATTTATATCCCCGATATGGTTATTTAATTACTTATCAAAATTATTTCTAAGGAAAAAATATGTGAGTAAAGGAGAATAAAAACATAGTGAGTGTTGAGAATAAAATCAATAATTTACTAATAAATTTTCCCTTGATAAAGAAGTTTGTTAAACGTACTTATCAACTAGCGATGTATTCATTATCACCAAAGATAAAATGTGAAGGAAATTTACAACGAGTTACGCCGCTAGATAATATGGAATATTTTTTTGGTTATTATGACAAATCACCATGGGATGCAACAGATAGATACATGTTATGTTTAAGGGCTAAAAACACTTATAAATCGGTTGCTCCAAGTGAGCCGGCAGAAATAATACTTATTGATATTAAAAATAACAATAAATATGAAGTGATTGGAAAAACAAATGCATGGAATGTTCAACAAGGATGTATGCTTCAATGGTTAGGACCTGATTTTAAAGAAAGAATTATTTATAATGATTTTCGCGACAATCAATATTGTTCTGTTATTTATAATATTTATACGGGTGAAGAAAAAGTAATATCTATGCCGGTTTACAGTGTCTCAAATGATGGGAAATTTGCCCTTACCTTGGATTTTTCTAGATTACATAGATTGAGAAAAGGATATGGATATTCAAATTTGCCGGACTATACCGAAAAAGAGAAATGCCCCGACAAAACATGTATATGGAAAATTGATTTAAATACAGGTAAAATTATTGATCTATTAAAGTATACTGATTTTGCAAAATTTGAACCAAGACCTGAGATGAAAAATGCTGAACACAAAGTCAATCATATTATGATAAATCCTTCGGGGAATAGATTTATGGTTCTTCATAGATGGTTAATAGGAAATAAAAAATATACAAGATTAGTAACAGTAAATACAGATGGTACGAACATGTACAATTTAAACGATGACGATATGACTTCTCATTGCTATTGGAAAAATGATCATGAAATACTGGCTTTTGCTCATAAAAAAAATGAAGGTAATGGATATTATCTTTTTAAGGATATGACAACAAAATATAAAAAGTTATGGACAGAATTAAAGACAGATGGACATCCTAGTTACTCACCAGATAGAAAAATGGTAGTTACCGATACTTATCCAGATAGGACTAGACTTTCCTCAGTATATTGTATAAGGGGTAATGAGATTAAAAAAATCGCTAGAGTATACGCACCCTTTAAGTATGATAATGATGTACGATGTGATTTACATCCAAGATGGAATCGGAATGGTGATAAAATATGTATTGATGCAGTTTTTGAAGGTAAAAGGCAATTATATATAATCGAGGTTGATCTTTTTAAGTGATATTCTACATATGTCAACTGAGGTGAAAAAATGGAACCTATCAGGGTTTTGCATGTGGTAGGAAGAATGCATCGTGCGGGTTTAGAAACATTTATAATGAATATATATAGAAACATTGATCGCAATAAAATTCAATTTGATTTTTTAACACATTATGAAAAACGAGGAGATTATGATGATGAAATAGAAAGCTTAGGGGGTAAAATTTATCGTTTCTCTGTTTTAGAGGATAAGAATATTATTAGATATTTTAAACAATTAAATAGTTTTTTTAAAATGCATAAAGAGTATAAAATTATCCATGGTCATTGGGCTACTTTCGGAGTCTTTTATATGTTTTTTGCAAAGCTAAATGGTATTCCATATAGAATTGCGCATTCACATAATGACAATACCCCTCCTGGCTTAAAAGGGAATATAGTTAATATTTTGATCAAACCTATGAAATATTTATCGAATTATTACTTTGCTTGCTCACAGCCTGCAATATATTGGTTGTATGGGAAAAACAGCAAAATAACGAAAAGTGGAAAAGTAAAAATTATTAAAAATGCCATTGATTTAAAAAAATACAAATTTAATCCTGATGTCCGCAAGGAGTATCGTAAAAAATTAAATCTGGAAGATAAGTTCGTTATAGGACATATAGGAAGAATGTCTTATCAAAAAAATCAAGAATTTGTGATTGATATTTTCAAAAAAATCCATGAGATTGACCAAGATAGTATACTTTTGTTGATAGGAGATGGAGAAGACAAAATTAAATTACAAAAAAAAGTTTCAGAATTAGGCTTAGATCAATCAGTTAAATTTCTTGGTGTTCGTCCAGATATTCCTGAATTATTATTTGCAATGGATGCATTTTTATTTCCATCACACTTTGAAGCCCTGGGTATTGCAGCTATAGAAGCACAGGCGGCAGGTTTGCCCACTATTGTTTCTACTACGATTCCTGAAGAAACTCATGTAACAAAATTAATTAAAGCAATTCAATTGGATAAACCTATTGAATATTGGGTAGAGCAAATAGTAGAAGTTAAAAATTTAAATCAATCTAGAATTAATGATGATATCTGTGAAAGTTTAAAGTTAATGGGTTATGATGTTCAAGAACAAGCTAAATTTTTAGAAAATTTCTATCTTAGTATATATCATGGAGTAAATTAATAAAAAACTTTTTAAAAACTAACATAAAAAAGATTAAGGGGAAAGATAATGAAGAAAGTTGTTTTATTTATTGGTAATTTAAAGTTTGGCGGAATGGGAAGGGTTGTTTTAATTGCTTATCAGCTCCTCAAGGAGCAATATGATGTTAAAATAGTAACATTACACACTAATGATGCAGATTATGATTTAAATATAGAAGTTTATGACTTAAAAAAAACAACTTACAAAGGAATTTTTTCAATTCCAATAAATTTCTTTACCCGTTTAAGGGCAGTTTATAAAATGAAAAAAGATTTAAAACCGGATATCGTTATGTCATTCGGAATGTATCCCAACTATCTAAATGTACTAACAAAACGCAAAGAAAAAGTAATAATCAGTATACGTTCATTTGATTGGTTAACAATTCCACTATTAACGAAAGGTTTGGATAAATGGATAGTAAATAAAGCAGACTCAGTAAATTGTGTATCAAACGTCATTGCAGATGAGGCAGAACGCGTATGGGGTATTCCTCGTCATAAAAATCGTGTTATTTATAATCCGTATGACATTCAGTTCATTAAGAAAAAATCATGTGAATCGGTGGAAAATGATTTATTTAAAAATGATTACTTTACAGTTGTATCGGTTGGAAGACTTGTTGATCAAAAAGGATTTAATCATTTAATAAAAGCATTTTCAATAGTAATAAAAGAAATACCTAATGCAAAGTTGTTAATTATAGGAAATGGTGAAAGAAAAGCTGAATTAATCAAGCTAATTAGTGATCTTGGAGTAGAAAAAAAAGTATTTTTACTAGGTGGGAAAAGCAATCCTTATAAATACATGAGTAGAGCAGACCTTTATGTTTTATCATCATTAAGTGAAGGCTTTCCAAATGCAATGGTTGAAGCTATGTGCGTACAAACTCCCATATTAGCGACTGATTGTAAATCTGGACCAAGGGAAATATTATCACTTGGTAATTATAATAAAAAAGCCAATGATATTGAAGTTTGTGAATACGGAGTATTGGTTCCTCCAATGTCAGGTTCACTTAATTATGATGCAAAATACATAGAAGAATGTGATAAAAAACTAGCTGAAGGTATTGTTTTTATGATTAAAAATAAATCTTTAAGAGAGACATTAAGAAAAAAATCAATTGAAAGAGTAGAAAAATTTTCATATGAGGTTTTTAAAGAGAATCTAATTAAAGAACTGGAAAGTGTATAAGAGACTATATATATTTCTCAATCATGATTAGATGGCTAAATCATTAATTATCTTAATAATTTTTAATAAAAAACGGTGATTTATTTAATGTTTACATTAGTTCTGGCGATCCTACTATATAGTTCCATTATATGTATGGTTTTTGCTTATTTTATGGATGAAATAAATTTATATTTTCTAAGTCTCTTGCTAATATTTTTATTCTCAGTTATTTATAGTGTTAAAAATTTGAAAAAAAATATTGTTTTATTTTTATTTTTAATAACATTTTTTGTGTTTTTATTGGGAAGATATATCGTTGAATTTTTGCATGGTGGTGAATGGTGGAGAAGAGTTTCTACAGAAATGATAATTCCAGATGGAATAATAATTAAAACATTTATTATTCTGTATTTTTCTTTATTAAGTCTAATCTTTGGTCACTGGATGGCTGGAAAAATTAAAATAAAATTTGCTTTCAACAAAACAATACCACGAGAAACAAATATAATGAGGGAAAATATAAGATTAATAAGTGCTACTATATTTTGGTTAACCTATATAGGGGGAATAACTAACACTCTTTATAAGCTAATATATATTAAAAATAATTCATATTTATCATATTACACTGAATATGAAGGAAATGCTTTATTATCAATTTTAGAAAATATTAATACTGTTTCCTTTTTTATGTATTTGGCTACTTTGCCCCCTAAGAAAAAAACTTTAGTTTATTTATTCTTTTATTTATTTGCTAACTTATTGACAATATTGACTGGAATACGTGGAAATGCAGTAATTGCCATCCTTATCGTAATTTTTTATTGTTATTATAGAGATAAGTATAAAGAAGATGCGAATGAAAGATGGTTTTCAAAGAAATTATTGTGGATTAGTATACTTCTATTACCATTCGGATTAGTTTTTTTAAAGGCTCTAACATTTATAAGAGCAGGAATATCTTACAATAATTTATCATTTTGGGATTTGTTTTTAGGATTTTTTCAAGGTACTGGCGGAAGCGGAAATTTGATATCTTATGCACTTTTATATAATGATGAACTTCCAAGTACAAATGTAAGTTATGTTTTTGGACCAATTATTAACTTAATTAAAGATTATCAACTGTTTGGATTGGTGTTTTCAACAGAAACATATAGTGGAAATTCAATAGAATATGCATTGTATGGTAATAGTTTTTCACATACTATTAGCTATTTGGTGTTAAAAAATGCTTATCTTAGAGGAAGGGGACTAGGTTCATCTTACATAGCAGAGCTTTATGTTGATTTTGGGGTTGTTGGGATAATTGTATTTAATATTATATTAGGATATATATTGTATAAATATTCTAATCTTAAACAATATAAAATATGGCAACTTTCTTTATTATTATTAATTTTAAATTCAATTTTTTTCATGTCGCGTGCTAGTGCATTAAATTGGTTAATTTTGATATTCCGAGAAACCACAATATTAACAATACTATCTATTTATTTACTTTCAATAATGCTTAGTAAGAGATATAAAAAACTGGGTAAAAAAATAAACTATTAACAATTTTCGAGGTTATAAATCCCGTTGTTCTTTATATTCGTGCGCCTATATTTGCGCCAAGGA
>SPLK01000329.1_pt1 | contig 14852 bp, 17 predicted proteins | sample 2456111 | NCBI WGS metagenome assembly SPLK01 (sample SAMN11156906, study PRJNA527647) | hot springs metagenome | biome: Geothermal region; feature: Hot spring; material: tree branch in hot spring; isolation source: hot spring sediment rich in lignocellulosic material ... | reverse complement strand
GGCGCGCATGGACAGCATCCTTTTCGATGCATCATTTGTTTCGTGTGATGCCGCCAAGGCCAACGCCATCTTCGCTGAAGATATCGAGTTCTATCACGATGAGACTGGCCTTTCTGTGGGCGAGCAAGTGCGTGAGAGTACTCGCAAGCTCACTGCATCGTGCCCCGGAACACGTGGTGTCACGCGGACCGTCGTGCCAGGCAGTCTTCGGGTATACCCAATCAAAGGCTATGGGGCCGTACAGATGGGCGTCCATCGGTTCGACGAGCGGGGTGCGTCGACGAGTACGCTGGCGCGGTTCGTGAGCGTTTGGCGTTTACAGGATGGGCAATGGCGTCTCGCACGCGTGCTCAGCTTGGACCACCACGCGATTGAAGCCCAGCCATGAAACTCCAGCGGTTGTTATTGCCCAACAATTCATTCAAGCCGACACCGCTTCGCGGCGCGCAGGTGATGCGCAATGCGTTGGGCCGCTTTTTGCAGATGAAGCGCCGACAAACACCACAGCGAAAAGGAGATTCAAAATGAAACACTTGCAAAGAATGGGCGGCTTTGCCGCGCTGTACTTGGCAGTAGCATACTTGACAGGTATTGTGTTGTTTCTGTTTGTGTTGGACTACCCCAGTATTGTCGAACCTGCTCAGAAGGTGGCTCTACTCGTAGACAAACAGATGGTGATCTACATAACGAACTTGTTAATGTATGTGGTATTCGGCGTCTTTCTCGTTGTCTTGGCTCTGGCGCTCTACGATCGCTTGAATGCCGCCTCACCAGCAATAATTCGGACGGCGACTGCCATCGGGATTATCTGGGCTGGTGCGCTTATTGCCAGTGGCATGGTAGCCAATGCTGGTATTGCCCCTGTCGTCGCGCTCTATGGTAAAGACCCAGCTCAGGCTGCATTGACTTGGTTGGCGATTGAATCTGTGGCAAATGGGCTGGGCGGCGCAAATGGTGAGATTTTAGGCGGCTTATTGACACTTCTTGTAAGTTGGGCTGCTTTGCAAGTGAGTGGGCTTCCGAAGGGGCTGAACTATCTTGGCATATTCGTTGGCGCGGTGGGCATCATTTCGACTGTCCCGGGTCTTAGTGTCTTGGCAGGACTGTTTGGAACGAGCCAAATCCTGTGGTTCGTCTGCCTAGGAATCGTCCTGTTGCGTCCGAGTCCAAGCGCGGCAGTGTAAAACAATAGACGCAATAACAATACCGCATATATAGTTTAAGTGGCCCCGTCAGGGCCCGCGCTAACTTTACGCTCATTGGACGGTGAGACAGGCTGGAGGTAATCCTATGCGGGAATTGGTGTTCATTCACGGCGCGGGCGGTGTGGTGGACGATCCTGAATTCGGCAGCCAGAAGCTCCTCGGATTCCTCAAAAGGGAGCTGACCCAGGATTATCGGATACGCGCTCCCCTCATGCCTAACCCGGAAAACCATCTCTGTCTAACACGCAAAAGCCATTACGTACGCGCTGATAGCTAAATCCATGTAAAGGGAGAAATAATATGACACACGTCGCAAAGAACACGATTTGCATTTGGTACGACCGAGGGGAGAACTACTTCATGCTGGCGGTGGGTTGGTAATATTACTCGGGATCGCTACCTTAAACGTATACAAGCCCCAGGGCCTGACCCCGTTAGGACGGGAAGCTCCTGAGAAGAGATCGAGGTGGGTGCGCGCAGTGTGGATTCACGCCGCAGCGTTGCTGTTGCTGCTCCCGATCATAGCGCATGTTGTTGCGGGAGGTGGTCTGGATCTTCACGAGTGACTTTGGGGGCCGGTCGTGTTCAAGTGATCCGCAGGTGGAGTTCCATGAGCTGAAACGCGGATGTTGGCTGACAAGCCCATGAAGCTGTCGGCAGGCCGTTATGCCGACCGACAAAGGTACATGCGTTTTATGTGGAAACCAGTCGAGCGTCGTAGAGAGAGGCACGCCATGCGATGTTGTTCTCCTGGATGCCATTGGTTACGTGCTCGACTACACAGAAAAAGTCCATGAACCCCAGCCGTAGTTTGATCGCCCCAGTTACAGACCGCGTGATTTATGTGAACGCGCTTCTCTCTGTCCCGCCAGCACGTGCGTTCGAATACTTCACCAGGGCCGATCTTTTGACCGAATGGCTTACTGCGGCTGCCGAAATAGATCCGAAGGTCAGTGGAAAATACGAACTGTTCTGGGAGCCAACCACCCGTGAAAACAACAGTACGATCGGTTGTCGGATCACTGCGATCGAGGCAAACCAGCTTTTTGCATTCCAATGGCGCCTTCCAAAGCGGTTCAGGACCTTCGCCAACGGTCCCGATCCCTTGACGCATATGGTGGTCGTTTGTGTCTGAAACTTCGGGAACACGCATCCATATGGTTCACTCTGGCTGGCGAAGCAGCTCAGATTGGGAAGAAGCGCGCTCCTGCCAGAGCGCGCTGGGGATGGTGCCATCGAAGAGCTCGAGCGGATTGCTATTGGATTACAGCGGATGCACACGCCGCTGCTCCGCTTTGCTCTGCGCTGCAGCTAAAGCGCCTGCCGTAGGGCGCTAATGCGTGATACTAGCTAATGTGCCCTCAAACCCGTGCCGGACCATGAAGTCGCAAAGGTCCAAGAAAAAGATGGATCCAACTGACGAGGTACCCTATGAGCCCATCTTCGACCGAACATAAGGGGCAAGCTGATGCCCACGAGACGCACCCGATGTCCCATGAACCCATGCACCCGGCAGCGGGCGCTCCCGAGGACCACTCTGCCCATGCCATGCCCAAACCGCCCGCCCGGCATGCCACTCACGCCGGGCACGGCAAAAGCCACATCGACCACACCGGACACGAGCGGATGTTCCGCACCCGCTTCTGGGTCTGCCTGGTGCTCAGCCTGCCGGTGCTGATCTTCAGCCCCGCGCTGCAACGTTGGTTGGGCTTCAGCGCGCCGACCTTCCCCGGCAGCGAGTGGGTTCCTTTCGTGTTCTCGCTGGTCATCTTTGGCTATGGTGGCGTACCCTTCCTCCAAATGGCCGTTCCCGAGCTACGCCAGCGCCGGCCTGGCATGATGACCCTGATCTCGCTGGCGATTTCCATTGCCTTTGTCTACAGCCTTTTGGCGCAACTTGCCCAGTTGGGGGAAGGGTTCTTCTGGGAGCTGGTCACCCTGATCGATGTGATGCTCCTCGGTCATTGGCTGGAGATGCGTTCGGTGCGTCAGGCCTCCGGCGCGCTGAACGAACTGGCCAAGCTCATGCCCGATACCGCCGAACGCCTCTTGCCTGACGGCCACGTGGAAACCGTACCCACCTCTGCGTTGCACGTAGGGGACCTCGTGCTGGTACGTCCGGGTGCAAGCATACCGGCCGATGGCGAAGTGGTTGAGGGCGAGTCCAGTGTCAACGAGGCGATGATCAGCGGCGAATCCCGTCCCGTCCGTAAGCAACCCGGCGCCAACGTCATCGCCGGCACCATCAACGGCGATGGCAGTTTGCGCATCCGCGTCACCGCCACCGGCGATCAGACGGCCCTGGCAGGCATTATGCGCCTCGTGGAGCAAGCCCAACAGTCCAAATCCCCCACTCAGGTGCTCGCCGACCGGGCCGCCGGCTGGCTGTTTTACATCGCCTTGGCCGTGGCCGCTCTGGCTGCCGTCGGGTGGGCCGTCGCCGTCGGTTTCAACGTCGAAGTCCTCAAGCGCGTCGTTACCGTGCTGGTCATCGCCTGCCCGCATGCGCTCGGTCTGGCCGTACCGCTGGTAATTGCCATCACCACGGCACTGGGGGCTAAGAACGGTAGCCTCGTGCGTGACCGGCTGGCGTTGGAAGCCGCTCGCGATATTGACGTGGTGGTCTTTGATAAGACCGGGACGCTGACCGAAGGCAAGTTCGGGGTGGTGGGCATGGCGGTGGCTGAGGGGTGGAATGAGGACGACGCGCTCGCCCTGGCTGCGGCCATCGAAGGCGACTCGGAGCATCCGATCGCCCAAGCCCTTCGCCGGGCGGCGCAGGACCGGGGGCTGGCGCTGCCATCGGTGAGCGGGTTCACCGCTTTGAAAGGACGCGGCGTGCAAGCCTCCTTGGAGGGCAAGCCGGTTTATGTGGGCGGCCCGCGCTTGCTGGAGATGCTGGACTTGCGCCCGCCTGGGGATCTCAACGCCTTTGCCCAGACTGCGGGGGAGAAGGCGCAGTCGGTAGTCTATTTGGTGGCCGATGGGCAGGTGGTCGCCGCCTTTGCCGTGGCCGACGTCGTGCGCCCCGAAAGCAAGGAAGCCGTCCGCTGGCTGCACGAGATGGGCGTTGAGGTCGCGATGCTGACCGGTGACAGCCGCGAGGTGGCCCAGGCCGTTGCTGCCGAATTGGGCATTGATCGCTTCTTTGCCGAAGTGCTGCCAGAGCACAAAGTTCAGAAAATCGCTGAGCTGCAGGCGCAGGGCAAGCGGGTTGCCATGGTTGGCGATGGCATCAACGATGCTCCTGCCTTGACCAAAGCCGATGTCGGCATTGCCATCGGCGGCGGCACGAACGTAGCCATTGAATCGGCCGGAGTGATCCTGGTCAAGAGCAACCCGCTGGATGTGGTCAAGGTCATCGCCCTGAGCCGCGCCAGCTACCGCAAGATGGTTCAGAACCTGTGGTGGGCGGCGGGCTACAACATCCTTGCGCTGCCGCTGGCGGCAGGCGTCCTGGCTCCCTGGGGCATCCTGTTCTCCCCGGCCCTTGGGGCGCTTTTCATGTCGCTCAGCACGGTCATTGTCGCCATCAACGCCCAACTGCTGCGCGGCGAGCACCTATCGGCGGTGGTATCTACTGGTTGAGGGCTACCTTGTGTCAAGAGGGAATTGCTTATTTGGATTGGATAAGCCGAACGCTACTGCCAGGTCATCTTACCGCAAGGCTTTTCTGAAAATGGAAGTGTTGGAGAGCAAACAATGTTAAAAGGATATAAGTACAGATCGTTGCGGGTTAGAGGCTAACTTCATGAAAATAATCCATAAGTTAATCTGTAAAAAAAGAACTTGATAGCTAAACTGTAAAGATGTACGCTACCGACAGAGTAGAGGCAAAGGTGTATACATAGGCTGTGCGGAAGGCTACGCCCAGCCATCGCCTAATCGAAACCAGATTGCTGAAGGTGACAAGGTTGTGAGCTGCCTGAGCGATGTCGGTAAAGCATATGGCAGCTTCTTTAGGAGGCAATTCCCTTCTCTGGTAACGACTTAGACGTTAAGGTGGTGGCGATTTTTTGTGTTGGGGAGGGCAAGCTGTTAAACACTGGTCGTTTGCAGATTCGGTTGTACTTCTGAGCCCATGGGGTGGCTTTCACCCCTGTTGAGCGGAGACAGCGACTGGCAGGCTCTAACCGCTAGGCGGATTGTCAGGTCCGGATTGTGGTCTCCTCACCGGAAAGCGCCACGATAGGTCGCGGCCTAACAAACGACTACGGCAGACCGGCTTCGCCGGAGGCCGCCCATGCACGGTAAACCAAATCTTAGAGGTAGACGATGAGTGAAACGATGGATCAAGCGAAGGCTGAGGCGTTCGCCGGAAGGATGATGGCGCTGCTCAATGACGCGTTCCTGGGAATGCTCGTGAGCATCGGGCATCAGACCCGCCTCTTCGATACCATGGCTGAAATGCCACCGGCAACCAGTGAGGCCATTGCCCAAGCCACTAGGCTTCAGGAGCGCTACGTGCGGGAGTGGCTCGGGGGCATGGTTGTGGCGCGGATCGTCTCGTACGACCCAGCCACCCAGACGTACGTGCTTCCTCCCGAACACGCTGCTTTTCTCACGCGATCCGCCGGCGCGAACAATCTCGCCTTTTTCACGCAATACATCCGGCTGCTTTCCGCCGTTGAGGGGGATGTCATCCGTGCGTTCCGCGAAGGTAGTGGCGTCGGCTACGACAAGTATCCCGACTTTCAACGGCTTCAGGCTGAGGAGAGCGCCGCGCTGTTCGACACGGCGTTGGTGGAGGCGATCTTGCCCTTGGCGGACGGGGTCGTGGAGCGCTTGCGTTCTGGCATTGACGTGATCGATCTGGGCACCGGACAAGGCCATGCCGTCAATGTGATGGCCCGTGCGTTTCCCAACAGCCGTTTTGTGGGCGTGGATTTCTCGGCAGAAGGCATCGAGGCCGCGCGCGCCGAAGCGGCCAGTTGGAAGCTCCCGAACGCGCGCTTCGAGGTCGCCGACGTCGCCGCCGGGTTGCCTGGGGAATTTGACTTCGTGACCGCGTTCGACGTCATCCACGATCTCGCCAAGCCCAAGGTCGTTCTGGCCAACATCTCCCGCGCCCTGCGTCCAGAAGGCGTTTTCCTGATGATGGACATGGCAGCCTCCAGTCGCTTGGAAGAGAACCTCGACCACCCGTTCGGTCCTGCGCTGTACGGGGTGTCGGTGATGCATTGCATGACCGTCTCACTAGCGCAGGGTGGCGAAGGGCTGGGAACGATGTGGGGGGAACAGATGGCGCAGGACTATCTGAAAGAAGCTGGATTCTCCCATGTCCAGGTCCATCATCTGGAAGGCGACCCGATGCACGCCATTTACGTCGCGCGGTCTTAATCTCGATTGGCGGCCCAACAACAGTATGCGGCAGACAGTCCGCCGCGCGCGCCGCTGAAGCGGAGCGTTAGCAGGCGCCAAGCTGTCGAATCACGTAATCAAACAAGAGGAGGTTATGAGTTATGCCTAAGTTTGTAATCGAGAGAGAGATTCCTGGTGCAGGGAAGCTATCGCCTCAGGAGTTGCAGGCCATCTCACAGAAGTCGTGCAGTGTCTTGAGTGAGATGGGTCCGCAGATCCAGTGGGTTCAGAGCTACGTCACGGACGACAAGATCTACTGTATATACGTTGCTCCGAACGAAGAGGCGGTGCGCGAGCACGCAAAGCAAGGCGGGTTCCCTGCCAACAGAGTGTCACGAGTGTGGTCGGTGATCGATCCGACTACAGCTGAGTAGGAGGGGATCGTATTGAGCTGCTGAAGCGATCAGAGCGGACGGCGCTAGCGCACCGCCGCTGACCCAGAACATCGAGCCGACCTGCGTCGGGGCAGCGAAACAGTGGGGTGGAAACGCCCTCCTTACCAACAAAATCCTCACAAACAGAAAGAGGGCAGGCATGACAACACGTATTTTGAAACTGTGGGCCATCCTTACGATCGTCGCTCCGATGGCATCCGGCTCCCACACGGTCTTCGCTCAGGACAGTGCAGAAGAGAAGCAGGTGTCCCTATACGACCGACTGGGTGGTCTCGCGCCGATTTCGGTCGTTGTCAGCGACTTCATAGATGCCCTTATGCCAGATGCTGTTCTCAATGCGAATCCTGAGATCGATGCGGCAAGGAAGCGCGTGCCTGCACCGTACCTCAAGTACCATGTGACTGCGCTTGTCTGTCAGGCAACTGGCGGTCCGTGCCAGTACCATGGCCGTACGATGAAGGAGGCCCACGGGCATCTCAACATTACGGAGGGCGAGTGGGACCGAATGGTCACCATCTTCAAAGAGATTCTCGCGAAGCACAAAGTGCCGGCGAAGGAGACTGAAGAGCTCCTTGCCCTCGTTGGCTCGACGAAGGCCGATATCGTGGTGTCCAAGGACGACAAGTGAGCGACAGTGCACCAGCTAACAACCGGCGGTAGCGGCCGGCACCTGTGGCAGCTGGTGTGACCAATGCAGCGCACGGCGCCTCAGGCAGCATCGCTTCGGCCCATGCGGCAAGGTATCGGCAGCGAACGACCACCACAGCCCATGTACACTTGTGACAGCGGTCCGGGCACATTCAGACATTGCTGTCGACGAGAAGTTCGCCTGCACATAACCATAGGACCAATCTCAAGAAAGAAGCAAAATCATGCCAGAGAAAATGGAAAACATCACAGGTAAGAACGACGCATGGCCGAAGTGCAATCACACAAAAATTACGGCAACCACGGCCAGGGAGAGCCGACACTCCTCTTCCTGCCTGACTAGTGCGCCAGCCGTGGGGTCTTCGACAAACTCGCCTGGCGCTGCGGACGGCAAGAGAGGCTGTCTATAAAAAAGGAGGCCACTCATCATGGAAGATGCAAATGCTAGGCTCATCGACCTGATTTCGGGGAGATGGCGTAGCCAAATACTGTATGCGGGAGTCAAGCTGGGTGTGTTCGATGCTCTGGCTCACGGTCCCAAGAACGCCGTCCGTGTGGCCAGAGAGCTGGGTGTGGATGCGGGCCTACTCTATCGGCTCATGCGGGCCTTGGGTTCTCTAGAACTCTTAAAAGAAGACCACACCGGGACTTTCTCCCTGACCCCCATGGGCGAGTTGCTCCGTAGGGACCACCCGCAAACACTGCGCGGCATAACCCTGTGGGAAGAAGGCCCCTTGACCTACTTCGCCTGGTGGCACCTCCCTGACCTGATCAAAGAGGGAAAGCAGGACGGCTTTGTCAGGGAGTTTGGCCGGCCTCTCTTTGAGTATCTCAGCCAGAACCCGAGTCATGGAGAAGTTTTCAACGAGGCCATGAGCAGCTTGTCCAGCATGGATAACGCGTTGGTGCTGGAAGCCCTGGAGAGCTACGACTTCTCCAACATCTCCCATCTCTGTGACATCGGCGGCGGCCACGGCTTGACTCTGTGCAGCCTTTTGGCAAAATACCCCCACCTGCGAGGGACAGTCTTGGAGCTCCCCGGTGTGATCGAACAAAAAGAGTTGTTGTGGGCTGACAAGATGGGTGTGGGAGATCGGTGCGCCTACGTGCCCGGGGACATGTTCCGCGAGGTCCCCCCGGCAGACGCCTATATGCTGAAGCGCGTCCTTCATGACTGGAACGATGAGGCGTGTATCCAGATTCTCTCCAACGCTCACGAGGCCGCACCCCGGGATGGGAGGATCTTTATCATGGAAGCCGTGGTCCCTGGCCCGGACACCTCCCATCTTTCCAAGCTTTTCGATATTCACATGCTTGTCATGCTGACCGGACGGGAGAGGACCGCCGAGGAGTATGCTGGACTGCTGGAAGCAGCGGGGTGGACGTACCGGCAGGCGTGGTACCCTGTGTCCAAGATGCTGGGGGTGGTGGAGGGAAGGAAGGCATAGCCATCACGTGGACGCATAAGACTTGGTGGATAGAAACCGCAAACTCAATAGGTACACATACACGGAGGAAAGCCCATGCCAGATGTCCATCATACGGAATCGCGGCCCTTTAGGCCGTGGGGAGGGGATCAAGGGGGGCCGTTGGCCCTCGCCATCCCATATCTATCCTCAAAACAAAAATGGATGAAGCACGAGTGACATATAAGTCCCAAATCTAAAAAGGAGAACAAACCATGCCTGCGCAATGGAATTATCAAGCCGAGCTGATCGCTGCGTGTATCTGTGACTGGGGTTGCCCGTGTAACTTTAACGCCAAACCAACACAAGGGTACTGCGAGGGGATGTATGCCGGTCACATCACCGCAGGTGTGTGTGGTGAGACACGATTAGATGGCGTCAAGTGGGCATTGGCCGCCAAATGGCCTGGTGCCATCCACGAAGGAGGCGGCGTGTGCAAAATCTGGATCGACCAGACCGCGTCCGAGCCACAACGGCGGGCAGTGGAAGAGATATTGAAAGGCCAGCATGGAGGCAAGCCCTGGGGCATCCTTGCTGCCACGATTGACCAGTGGCTTACGACCACTTATGTCCCCTTCGAGTGGACGTATGATGAACACCTGAGCTACTGCAAAGCGGGAAACGAAGTCCAAGTGGTGCTAGACGCCATGCGGAACCCGGTCACAGGCGCAGAAACCCGTGCCTCGGTTGTGCTGCCTGATGGATTAATCACAAAACGACTCGAGGCCACAGCGACCAAAGTTCTTTCGATCTTCAGCAAAGAGCTCAAGATCATTGCGCCTGGGAAATACGGCTTCTATTGCACGGTGGAACACGGCAATTAGCCGAACGAGTTTTCCGCGCCATTTACATGTCACACGGATTTCCCGCAGGCAGTCTGGGCGAGCCAGTGTTCTGGCTATCGCGTGCTGGGATCCCGGCAAAATTGGTTGAATCGGGTCTGGAGTCTTTGCCTAGGCCCAAAATAATCCCTAGGGAGATCGGTGTGTCAGGAGATTGAAGGATGCTGACCGAAATTGTCGTGGCCGCGCTGAAACGAGACCGCATCATTGTGATCGCCGGTCTCACCGCCGTTACTGCGCTGGCATGGGCATATGTGATTCAGTTCGCTTCCAGCATGACGGGCATGGACATCAACGCGATAGGGATGTCCATGCCCACCACGCAAGCCTGGCGAAGTGGAGACGTTCTCCTCACCTTCCTGATGTGGGCCGTCATGATGGTGGCAATGATGACGCCCTCAGCCACACCTATGATTCTCCTGTTTGCCAGGGTCAGTCGCCAGCGACAGGCGGACCGAATGCCCCTTCTTGGCACGATGGCTTTCTTGCTTGGCTACTTGATCCTGTGGGGTTCGTTTAGCGCTGGAGCCACTTTGGTTCAGTGGGGTTTGCATTCCGCCGCGTTGCTTTCGCCTGAGCTCATCCGCATCAGTCCTGCCTTGGGCGGGATGTTGCTCATCCTGGCTGGCGTATATCAGTTTACGCCGCTCAAGCACATCTGCCTGTCGCAGTGCCGCACTCCCCTCAGTTTTCTCATGACCGAATGGAGAGAAGGCATGAGGGGTGCGCTCATCATGGGTGTGCGACATGGCCTCTACTGCGTCGGCTGTTGCTGGCTGCTGATGACATTGCTCTTTGTGGCGGGAGTGATGAATCTGCTGTGGGTCGCCCTCATCGCCGGGTATATTCTGGTTGAGAAAGCAGCCCCAGCCGGACAATGGATCAGTCGCGCGATCGGTGGGCTTGCGGTCGGATGGGGGGTATGGTTGCTGCTTCGAGCGTTGGGAGCGTAAAACACCATCCGATGGGCGCATGCGCAGACTGGTTCCCCTCGCTCCGCTTGGCTCACGGTGGGGGATGCGCGTGCCTTTAGCATGCAAGGAGGAATACTCTTGGGGAGCGTAACAATTCAAGATCAACTCTGGGGAGCGCGTGCTCAGGACTGGGCGGCCTACGTGGAGCAGGTGTGCTTGTCGCTTTTCGGTGCGGCGCTCGATGCCGCTTTCGCCACCCGACGCTATCCCGCCGCATCCAGGAGCGTTGTCCGAACCTGGAGCGCTGGTGGGAGAGGGCGAGGTCGCCTGTCCCTTCGTCTTGCCGAGCATCGAGGCCTCGTGGCGTGGTAACTCTAGGGCTGGGGTCAACCAGGCGGCCATTGCGCACAGCGGGGAGGCCGCGGTTTGCGCCGTGTATGCCAATGCTGACCGCGTCTACATGCGCCCTGGACAAGGAAGGAGGAATCAATGGCAACAGTGATGGCATCCCGATTATAAACCAACGGAGGACATCATGGACACAAAGGAGGAATCAATAGCCACAGGGATGGCATCCCCCAGGCGCGCATCGGCCGAGCACCGCTTCTTTACGGGGATGGCGCTTGCAATCCTGGCAACGGTCATCGTCGGCTTCACACCTAGCTTCTTCTTGCGGCCGCTATTCCCGGGTTGGCCTTCGCCCCCCGAGACAATCTTCTATGTGCATGGCGCAGTGTTCACCGCGTGGATCGTGCTTTTGGTCGTACAGACCTCACTCGTCGCAAGCAGACGAACCAGCCTGCATCGCAAGATCGGCCCCTTCAGCGTCGTACTGGCCGCTGCGATGGTCGTGCTTGGCACGCTAGGGGCGCTGATCGCTGCTCGTCGCCCTACGGGTTTTGTGGGCATTTCTACTCCACCGCTTCAGTTCCTCGCCACCCCGTTATTCGACATCGCCTTGTTCGCAGCATTCACATGGCTGGGGATTGCTCAGCGGCGAAACCCCCAAACCCACAAGCGGTGGATGTTGCTTGCCACCGTTAACCTGGTCACCGCCGCTATCGCGCGCTGGCCGGGCGTAGGTCCCTTGGGCCTGCCTGCGTTCTTCGCTCTAACGGACGTGTTCGTGTTAGCGCTGGCGATCTGGGATTTCTACGCACGCGGCCGGCTGCATCCGGTCACCCTGTGGGGAGGCTTGCTTATCATCGTTTCACAGCCCCTTCGGCTCGTCGTGTCGAATACTGAGGGCTGGCTCGTGTTCGCGCGGTGGGCGACCGGGCTGCTTGGCTAGCCGCACGTGAGCTTTGTTGCGGCTTCGGAGTCTTGCCTTGTTTCAACCGCACCAGCGTTTCAACAGGGGCCGCCTAACCCGCGCGTGAACCCGACGCGCGACACTGCCGTGCTACAACGCCAGCGCCTCGGCGCGCGGGTTAGGCGCCAGTCGTTAGGCCACAGAAAGCAAATCGCGAGGTGAATTCATGAAGTTGCCCAAACAGCGTGTCGTCCCTGCCCTGCGGATCACAGATTATGAGCGCAGCAAGGCGTATTGCATCGAGAGGCTCGGTTTTACTGTGGAATGGGAGCACCGCTTTGGGCCTCACATTCCAGCCTTCATGTCCATCGTTTGTGATGGCATGCAGATCTACTTGACGCAGCACAGCGGCGATTGCCAAGTGGGTGGGTTAGTCTACTTTGTGATTCCAGACGTGGATGCGTGGTACAGTGAGTTTCGGGAGCGAGGGGGAGCGTAGCCGAAGCCCCGAACAACGACCTCGGCTTCCGCAACATGATCATCACCGACCCCGACGGTAACCAGTTGCGTTTCATAGAACCATCGAGCAAGAACGCCTGACAACAGCATGCAGCAGGTGGTGCTGCACACCGCAGCTGAATTGTAGCGGTCGAGGTGTCAAAAGTTCAGTCGGGGGCAGTGGGCAATGACCTGTACGTGTTCGGTGGCGATTCTATAACTTCTCCAAAATACTTGAATAGTTAGTTAAGATCCTTTAAAAAAATAGCTTGCATGTTAAGCTAAAAAAAGATACTTTGCTGCTAGACGATGGGGTCGGCGTCTTGAGAAAGAGGAGGGCACATGCCAGACGTTCCATCCCACGGGATACGCATCCGCTACGACGACCAGGGTCAGGGAGAGCCGGCACTTCTGTTCCTGCCTGGCTGGTGTGCTAGCCGCAGGGTCTTTGCCGAACTGGCAGCCCTGTTCCCACCTGATGGCCTACCAGATATGCAGGCGGTGATAGCACTTGCGCAGCGGTACAACTTGGAGTTTGACATGAGTCAACTGCCAGTCATCATTCGTGAGCATAACGTACAACTCGGGTAAGGCCTCGGATGGGTGGTCGCTTTTCGTACCGAACAAGGTGCTGCAGCAGACGCGCATGCGCCCGCCGCTGAATCGGAGGTTAGACCGCAGAAAGGTGGCCGATGCTTAGCCACGATGCCATAATCGACCATTGCCTGGCGTTGAGCCCTGAGGTTCGCTACGTCGCTGTATATAGAGACGAGTTACTTCGGTACCGGGAGCGGCCCGGCTTGGCAGGCGCCAGCTCGGGCGAATCAGATAAGTACGAGGAGCTCTTCGTGAATCCGTCCGTGCTGACGCTGGTCCGGCAGCGAGGCAACATCGACTGCGGCGGGCTTCGCTATGTTGTGATTCGCTACGGTAATTTCTTCCAGTGTGTGTTTCCCGTTGCGGGTGGCCATGTGTCGGTCGCCTTGGAACCCAGCGTCGACCTTCCCCGCTTCCTCGATATGTTCGAAGCCAAGCTTCCGGAGTGGGTGGGCGCGGCCTAACATGCATGTTAGACGGCTTATGACCATTCAACAAATCTAGGGGGGGAAGCATATGCCAGAGGTTGAATCCCACGGGATACGCATCCGCTACGACGACCAGGGTCAGGGAGAGCCGGCACTTCTGTTCCTGCCTGGCTGGTGTGCTAGCCGCAGGGTCTTTGCCGAACTCACTCGGCGCTGCGCCCGATGGAGGCGCACGCTGGCCCTTGACTGGCGGGGGCATGGAGAGTCGGAGAGGCCTACCGAGGATTTGGGATTTGACAGGCTCGCCGACAATGGTGGTTTTACGGGCGAGGAGGCACACCCCGACATTGACTTCGGATTTGACAGCCTCGTTGACGATGCCCTTGCTGTGATCGAGGCGAGCCAGGCGGACCGGGTGGTGCCAGTTGCGCTGTCCCACGCCGGCTGGGTTGCCATTGAGCTGCGTCGTCGGTTGGGTGCGCGTATTCCCAAGCTGGTGCTGCTCGACTGGATCGTCCTCGAAGCGCCGCCGCCTTTTCTTGGGGCATTGCAAGCGCTCCAGGATCCGGCCCAGTGGCAGCAAGTGCGTGAACGACTCTTCTCCATGTGGCTTCAGGGACTGGACCTTCCGGCGTTGGCCCATTTTGTGCGCGAGGATATGGGCTCGTACCCCTTTGCGATGTGGGCCCGTGCAGGTCGAGAGATCGCTGCTGCGTATGCGAAGGCTGGGAGCCCGCTTCAGGCCCTGGCCAGCCTGGACCCTGCCGTGCCGGTGCTACATCTGTATGCGCAGCCGGAAGATGCGGGATATCTGGAGGCGCAGCGGTCATTCAGCGACACGCATCCGTGGTTCCAGGTGGTGAAGCTCCAGGCGCGGAGCCACTTCCCGATGTACGAAGTCCCCGACGAGATGGCCAGGACCATAGAGCGATTTGTCGCTTGAGGCTAGTGGCCGCGTAAGGGCCAGTGTTAATCGTTATACAACTTGGAGGCATGCCATGCGGCGACGCACTCAACGTGGTGTGGGCGACCAAGCGACCGCTTGTGACACCTTCAAGATGGGGGTCGCAACGGTCAAGATTCCTAGCGTGGTGAGCGAGGGCACCGATGGGGTCGTTGAACACGCCTTAGCGCCCGGTAAGCTCGGCACGCTGAAACAGCCTCATCGAGCCACCTGGGCAGCAGGTGACAACAACCCAGCGGTAAACGCAGCGTTCAGGGCGCATGCGCGCGTTTTACTGGTTTT
>SPLK01000328.1_pt1 | contig 14871 bp, 13 predicted proteins | sample 2456111 | NCBI WGS metagenome assembly SPLK01 (sample SAMN11156906, study PRJNA527647) | hot springs metagenome | biome: Geothermal region; feature: Hot spring; material: tree branch in hot spring; isolation source: hot spring sediment rich in lignocellulosic material ... | reverse complement strand
CGCCAGGGAAAGGTGCCCCTTTCAATCTCCTCCTCAATCTGGTCCAGGCCCTGGAGGATGGCCTTTAGCTCCTCTTCCGAAAGGAGGCCCACCTTGTGGAGCATGCGGGCGTGCACCCGGTTTTGGAAGAGGTCTTCCCGCCAAAGGGCCCGGTCAAAGGGGAGGGAGGCGTTGAACCGGGCCGCGAGGGCGTCCGGCCCCTCGCTGAAGCGGCCGCCCCAGGTCCTATGCCCCATGCCCTTTGCCCTCCACCAGGGCCCTGACCCTAAGGCGCAGGGCCTGGATCTTGATGAAGCCTTCCGCGTCCTTCTGGTTGTAGCCCCCCGCCTGGTCAAAGGACACCAGGTCCTTTCGGTAAAGGCTCTTTTCCGCCTTCCGGCCCACCACGTAGGCGTTCCCCTTGTAGAGCTTGAGCCGGGCCACGCCGGTCACGGCCTTCGCCACGTGGTCAAAGTAGGCCTGGAGGGCCTCCCGCTCGGGGGCGTACCAGAAGCCGTAGTAGACCAGCTCCGCGTACTTGGGGGAGAGGGCGTCCCGCTGGTGGAGGACCTCCCGGTCCAGGGTGAGGCTCTCCACCGCCCGGCGGGCGTGGTAGAGGAGGGTGCCCCCTGGGGTCTCGTAGACCCCGCGGGACTTTAGCCCCACGAAGCGGTTTTCCACCAGGTCCACCCGGCCCACCCCGTGCCGGCCCCCGATCTCGTTAAGCTTTTGGAGAAGGGCCGCGGGGGAAAGCCTCTCCCCGTTCACCGCCACCGGGTCCCCCGCCTCAAACGCGATCTCCACGTACTCGGGCTCGTCCGGGGCCTCCTCGGGGTCTTGGGTCATGCGGAACATCCCCTTAGGGGGCTCGGCCCAGGGGTCTTCCAGGACCCCGCCCTCGTAGGAGATGTGGAGGAGGTTGGCGTCCATGGAGTAGGGCTTTTCCTGGGTCACGGGCACGGGGATGCCGTGGGCCTCGGCGTAGGCCATCATCTCCTGCCGGCCCTGGAAGCTCCACTCCCGCCAGGGGGCGATGACCCGGATGTCGGGCTTTAAGGCGTAGGCGGTGAGCTCAAAGCGCACCTGGTCGTTCCCCTTGCCCGTGGCCCCGTGGGATATGGCCTCCGCCCCCTCCTCCTCGGCGATCTTCACCAGGTACTTGGCGATGAGGGGCCGGGCGATGGAGGTGCCCAGGAGGTAGTAGCCCTCGTACACCGCCCCCGCGCGCATCATGGGGAAGACGAAGTCCCGAACGAACTCTTCCCGTAGGTCCAGGGCGATGGCCTTGGAGGCTCCGGTCCTTAGGGCCTTGAGGCGGGCCTCCTCCACCTCCTCCCCCTGGCCGATGTCCGCGGTGAAGGCGATGACCTCGGCCCCGTAGGTTTCCTTCAGCCACTTGAGGATGATGCTGGTGTCCAGCCCGCCGGAGTATGCCAGGACGATCTTCATGCCGACCCCATTCTAGCCCCTCGAGGGGGCGTGCATAAGTATACGACTTTTCCGCATCGAAAACAAGGTTAGGGGTCCGGCTCTTGACAAAATCGCCGGAATGAAGGTAAAAAACTCCTGGCGCAAGTGCCAAACGAGGAGGTCTGTTTATGGCCTACAGGTATCCAAGGTTCTGCGAGGAGGTTGCCTTATGAGGAAAGCGTTTTTGCTACTTTTGATAGGGTTGGGCTTACTCCTTACGGCATGCCCTGGGACTCCACCGCCTCAGGCCCTTTCGGGAAGGGTCTACACGAGCCCCTCTGCTGGAGGCCAGCCGGTGCACGGGGCCCGTGTGGTGGTTCGGTCCAGCAACCACACCATTGAGGCTGTTACTGCTCTTGACGGTTCCTTCCGGATTCAGATTCCTGGAGGCGGCCAAACCTTTACCCTCTCTGTTATTCCACCTTCAGGCCAGGGACTAGCTGCTTTAACCTACGAGGATGTCCCCCTTTCCGCCTACCGTTCAGAGTATGGGGCAGCTTCTGAGCTCAATATTTATCTCCCCGGTCCACCTTCACGAACTCTACCAGGCTATCCTGCGCGAACCGGCTATGTTTCGGGTCAGGTAACTCTGAACGGCAATCCGGTTGTCAGCTCCACTCCCCGTTCCGCAAATCAACTTTTTGATCCGCCTATGCCTGGTGAGGATGGACTGGTGGTCTTTGGGGGGGGTCGGGTGGTAACCACCGATGCAACGGGGTCCTACAGCATACCTGTGGTTTCTACCAACAACCTTTTTGCCGCCTCGGGTAGCCTCTGGGCAGGAAGCTATACGGGCACCGATACGGGAGATTTTCAGACCGCTACCGAGTACTATTGGTCTGCTTTCGGGTACATCCCTGAGGTTCGGGTCTATCTGGGAGCTTCAAGCCCTTACCCCGCCACGGTCCAAGATATAGGACTGGAGAGCTTTGACGGTCCCAAAGTGGTTCCCCTAGAGGTTCGCCATGACTATACTAGATTGACGGGATTTGTTACGGATCCACAGAATCAAGACTGGAATGCTTTCGGAGTGAGCATTCCCTATTTCATCCACGCCATCCACTCTGCCGAAATAGAGCTGGGTCAGTATTACTACCTGGGGCAGAGCGCCAAGAGTTTGAAGATCTATGCCCTACCTTCAGGAGCTACGTCTCAACAGATCCAGGTGGTTAGCTCGGCCCTAAGGTTTGACCCTTCTTCGTTCCAGATTCTGGACTTGTCGCGGGCCTACCACTGGCGGGACGGCACCAACCTCACTCAGCCTCTCGTGGTACCGTTCCTGGATACGCCTAAGCTTAGCCTCCAGGACGGGATCACACTATCCTCCAGGCCTATCTTGACTTGGCAAGGGGTTGCAGAGGGAAGGGTATACGTGGTTAGCGTCTACGATGACCAGGGGAGGCTTGTTTGGGCTGGTTTTACTCCCAATACCTCTATTACCGTGCCCGTTCCTCTGACCAGTGGCTCCACTTACACGTGGGACGTGTACACCGACGATCAGACAGAGCTCTTGGATTATATCGGATTTGACCCTGCCGGTTTGCAGGCTCGCCTGGCTATCGATTTGGAACGCCACCCAAGACTTAAGGATTTGAAAGATACCCCTGTGAACGCTTACCGGAGGGAGCTGGCTAGGGCGTTCCTGGAAAGGGTGGGATTCATACCCCATGCTGCCTATCAGCGGCTCTTGCAGAATGGATATAGAGAATCCGTCAGCGAAACCCGTTCGTTTACGGTTCAGTAGGGAGGGGGGAGGGCTAATATGAAAAGCTTCAAGATCTTTCTTGTCGCAGCTCTTTTGAGCCTCGCGGCGTGCAACCTGACCTCACCTCGGGATACCTCTTCTGAGCTCACGCAGATTAACGGCGAGTATGCAGTAGCCGGAGAGATACTGGTTAAACTCAAGCCAGGTCTTTCTCCCCAAGGCTTTAGGCCCCTTTGGGAGAGTCGGGTTTCTGAAAGCTTGGTGGATGCGGACTGGGGCAGCCTGTCCCGCATCAAGGTGCCGAAGGGGCAGGAGCTAGACTACATTCGAGCCTACGAAGCCCGTTCAGAGGTGGAATACGCTGAACCCAACTACTTTGTAGACAATCCTGGACGGGAAGTCCTTCAAACTCTAGTGTTAGTCCAGGGGGCTCAGGGCATTCAACCTCAGGGGTATGCTGAGCAGGTTGCCGATCCCTACTTCATCCAAGTTCCGCCAGGAGATCCCTTAAGGGCCACAGGCCCGGATGGTACGGTTTACCAGAACGTTCCTTACCTCTGGGGGATTCACCGAGTGCGCGCCCCGGAGGCTTGGGATGAGGGTTACAGGGGCCAAGGGGTGGTGGTGGCGGTGGTAGATGAGGGGGTAGACCTTACCCACCCCGATCTCCAGGCGAACCTTTGGTCTAACCCCAATCCCAATAGCTCCACCTGCCCTGGTCTCCACGGGTACGATTTTGTAGACGATGATCCAGACCCATCCGATTCCGGAGGCCACGGCACCCATGTCGCCGGCACTATAGCCGCCGCGGCCGATGGCCGTGGGGTGGTTGGGGTGGCTCCAGAGGCCAAGCTCATGGTGTTGAGGGGTCTTGGCTATTTTGGGGGTACCAACTTTATGCTGGTTCGGGCTCTCAAGTACGCGGCAGATTGCGGGGCCAAGGTGGTCAACAACTCCTGGGGCTCTGGGGCCCGGAGCAAGGCCTATGAGGATGTCCTCCGTTACGGCACAGGTAAGGGGGTGATCTACGTCTTTTCAGCGGGTAACTCCTACCGCTCGGGGAATCGTCCCTCCTGGCCTGTGGGTTACAGCACACTGTTCCCTGGCGTGATCGGTGTGGGGGCCACGAGCAACGATAATCGGCGGGCCGGTTTCTCCAATACCGGGCCCTATGTGACTGTGGCGGCTCCAGGAGCGGCCATTCTATCCACGGTGCCCGTGGTCCAAAACCCCTCTGATCCTTACGCCTACCTGCAGGGCACCTCCATGGCTGCCCCGCACGTGACGGGGGTAGTGGCCCTCCTTCTCTCGGCTAAACCCGGCGCTACTCCGGAGGAGATCCGCCTGGCCCTGGAGCAGGGGGCCAACGCCCGGCTTACGGGCCAGGCGAGTAAGCCAGACTACGCTGCTGGGGGGCAGTACGGGTACGGCCTCGTGGATGCCAAAGCGAGCCTGGACTATCTCCTGGGTCGCTAGGTGGGATACCCCGGTGCGGCGGCCGCCGCACCGGGGTTGTTTTGCTGGAGGTTAACGTGGTGAGCTCATTCCGGCGCAGGGCTTTCCCTTGGTGCCTCTTCGCGCTCAGCCTTGTGGCCTGGGCCCAGCTTCCCCCCGTGCCCCGGCCCACGCCTCCGCAGGAGCCTAGGCCCGAGGTTGTCCTCCTCCTTAGGCTGACCTACCGGGGTGGGCCGGTGGAGGGGGTCTTGGTGGCCCTCTACCCTTCGGGGCCCAACCTCCTCCCCTTGGGTAGGGGGGAGGTACGCCTGACGGACGTTAGGGGCGAGGCTCGCTTTGCCGAAGTGCCCCCTCGAGCCCTCCTCTTCATCTGGGATCGCAAGGGGGGGCTTCGGTTGCAAATACCCCTCGAGGGCCTCCTGGGTCTTTCACACCTTGGCCCTTATGAGATAGAGGTCGCGCGTATTCCTGCCCCCTAAAGATGGATGGGCCTCTCCCACGCCGCCAGGGCGGCCTCCTTGAGGATCTCGGAAAGGGAAGGGTGGGCGTGGGGGGCGCGGCCCAGGTCCTCGGCGCTGGCCTTGAAGAAGATAGCTAGAGCGGCCTCCGCCAGCACGTCCCCCACCCGGGCCCCGATGCCGTGGACCCCCAGGATGCGGTCCGTGTCCCGGTGGGCCAGGACCTTGACGAAGCCCTCCGTCTCCCCCATGGCCCGGGCCCGGCCGGAGGCGGAGTAGGGGAACCGGCCCACCTTGTAGGGGATGCCCTGGGCCTTAAGCTCCTCCTCCGTGTACCCCACCCCCGCCACCTCGGGGTGGGTGTAGACCACGCTGGGGATGGCCAGGTAGTCCACGTGGCCCACCCCCGTGGCCATGTGCTCCACCGCGGCGATGCCCTCCTCGCTGGCCTTGTGGGCCAGCATGGGCCCCCGGATCACGTCCCCGATGGCGTAGATGTGGGGGTGTTTGGTCCTCAGGTGCCCGTCCACGGGGATGCGGCCCCGCTCGTCCGTGGAAAGCCCCGCCGCCTCCAGGCCAAGGCCGTCCGTGTAGGGCCGCCGCCCCACGGCCACGAGGACCCGGTCGGCCCAAAGGGCCTCGCCCCCCTCGAGCTCCACCCGGGCCCCTTTCCCCTCAGGGGCCACCCGCACCACCCGCACCCCGGTGCGGATCTCCAGGCCCTCCTTCTTGAAGATCTTTTCCGCCGCCCGGGAAAGCTCGGCGTCCATGGTGGGGAGGATGCGGTCCATGTACTCCAGCACGGTGACCTTGGCCCCGAGCCGGTGCCAAACCACCCCGAGCTCGAGGCCGATCACCCCGCCCCCCACCACGACGAACCGCTCGGGCACCTCCGGGAAGCTCAGGGCCTCGGTGGAGGTCACCACCCGCTCGTAGTCCACCTCCGCCCAAGGGGGGATGAGGGGGGCGCTCCCCGTGGCGATGAGGAGGTACCGCCCTTCCAGGACCTCCCCCGTCTCCGCCACCTCCACCTTCCTTTCGGAGAGGAAGCGGGCCGTGCCCAGGTGGCGGGCGATGCCGTTTTTCTTGAAGAGGAACTCAATCCCCTGGGTGTTGGCCTGGACCACCTTATCCTTGTGGGCGAGAAGGGCCCCTAGGTCTAGGCTGAAGCCCTCCACCTTGAGCCCAAGAAGGCCCTTTTTCACCTCGTAGATGCGCTCGGTGGTCTCCAGGAGGGCCTTGGAGGGGATGCACCCCACCCTTAGGCAGGTCCCCCCCAGGGCCTTCTCCTTCTCCACCACCCCCACCTTCATCCCCAGCTGGGCCGCCCGGATGGCCGCCACGTCCCCCCCGGGGCCGGCCCCGATGACCAGGAGGTCGTACACCTCACACCTCCAGGAGGAGCCGCACGGGGTTTTCGATGAGCTCCTTCACCCGGCGGAGGAAGGTCACCGCCTCCCGCCCGTCCACGATGCGGTGGTCGTAGGAGAGGGCCAGGTACATCATGGGCCTTATCACCACCTGCCCCTCCCGGGCCACGGGGCGCTCCTGGATGGCGTGCATGCCCAGGATGCCCACCTGGGGCGGGTTCAGGAGGGGGGTGGAGTTCAGGGAGCCGTAGATCCCCCCGTTGGTGATGGTGAAGGTGCCCCCCATGAGCTCCTCGGGCTTGAGCTTCTTGGTGCGGGCCCGTTCGGCGAAGTCCGCGATCTGCCGTTCAATCTCCGCGAAGGAAAGCCGGTCCGCGTCCCTTAGGACGGGCACCACCAGGCCCTCGCCGCCCCCCACGGCGATGCCGATGTCGTAGTAGCGGTGGTAGACGATGTACCCGTCCCGGATCTCCGCGTTGAGCTCGGGGATCTCCTTCAGGGCCTGGACCACCGCCTTCACGAAGAAGCTCATGAAGCCGAGCTTCACCCCGTGCTTCTTCTGGAAGGCCTCCCCGAGCTCCTTCCTCAAGGCGATGACCGCGGACATGTCCGCCTCGTTGAAGGTGGTGAGCATGGCCGTGGTCTGGCGGGCCTGGAGGAGCCTTTCCGCGATGCGGCGGCGCAGGGGGGTCATGGGCACGGCCTCGTCCACCCGCCAGGGCTTCTCCGCAGGGGGTGCGGCGGGGGGCGGCGGGGTCTGGGGCGGGGCGGGTTCGGGCCTGGGGGCGGTTTCCAGGTGGCGGAGCACGTCCTCCTTCAGGATCCGCCCGCCGAGGCCCGTGCCGGTGACCGCCTCGGGGGCCACGCCCTTTTCCGCCATGAGCCTCTCGGCCGCGGGCATGGCCAGGGGGGCCTCCTCGGGCTTGGGCGCGGGGGCGCTTTGGGCTGCCCCCTCCTCCAGGAGGGCGATGGCCTCCCCCACCCGGGCCGTCTCCCCGGTGCGCTTCAAGATCCGCTTCAGCGTGCCCGCGAAGGGGGCGGGAAGCTCTAAGGTGGCCTTGTCGGTGATGAGCTCCACCAAGGGCTCATCCTGCCGGAAGGCCTCGCCCTCCTTCTTGAGCCAAGCGCCGATCTCCACTTCCACGATGGACTCGCCCACAGAGGGCACCACAAGCTCCTTCACCTAGAACCTCCTTACCTAAAGGCCTCTTCCAAGAGGGCTTCCTGCTCCTTCTTGTGCACCTTGGAGGAGCCCACCGCGGGGCTTGGGGACTCGGGCCGGGCCACCACGCGGAAGGGGTGGCCGAAGATCTCCCCGCAGAAGCGGGCCTGGAGGTACCACCAGGCCCCCTGGTTCACCGGCTCCTCCTGGACATAGACCACGGGGGTTTTCTTGGGGTAGGGCGAAAGGGCTTCCTTAAGCTCCTCCTCCGGGAAGGGGTAGAGGAGCTCCAGCCGGAGGATGGCCACGTCCTCCGCCCCAAGCTCCCGGCGCTTGGCGAGGAGTTCGTAGTAGACCTTGCCCGAGGTGAGGAGGACCTTCCGCGCCCCCTTCACCTTCTCCCCGATGACCTTCTGGAAGCGGCCCGAGGCGAGCTCCTCCAGGGGGGAGACCGCCTCGGGGTGGCGGAGGAGGCCCTTGGGGGTCATGACGATGAGGGGCTTGCGCAGGGGGCGCTTCACCTGGCGGCGGAGGAGGTGGAAGTACTGGGCGGGGGTGGTGGGGTAGGCCACCTGGAGGTTGTCCTGGGCCCCAAGCTGGAGGAAGCGCTCCAGGCGGGCCGAGGAGTGCTCGGGGCCTTGGCCCTCGAGGCCGTGGGGGAGGAGGAGCACCAGCCCCGAAAGCCGGTTCCACTTGGCCTCCGCGCTGGCCAGGAACTGGTCTATGTACACCTGGGCCACGTTGACGAAGTCCCCGAACTGGGCCTCCCAGAGGATGAGGCCCTCGGGGTAGTCCAGGCTGTAGCCGTACTCAAAGCCCAAGACCCCGGCCTCGGAGAGGGGGGAGTTGTGGATCTCCACCTCCGCCTGGCCCGCCTCTAGGTGCTGGAGGGGGAGGTAGGGGGCGCCGGTCTCGTAGTCAAAGAGGGCGGCGTGGCGCTGGGTGAAGGTGCCCCTTAGGGCGTCCTGGCCCGTGAGGCGCACCCGGTGCCCCTCCACCGCCAAGGAGGCGAAGGCCAGGGCCTCCGCCGTGGCCCAGTCCAGGGGGCGCCTCTCCTCGGCCATCTCCAGCCGGGCCTCCAGGAAGCGCTTGAGCTTGGGGTGCAGGCGGAAGCCCTCCGGCAGGGCGGTGAGGCGCCTTAAGAGGTCCTTCAGCCTTTCCTTGGGCACCCCGGTGTCCGCCTCGGGCACCAGGCGGTCCGGCCCCCCCACGTAGCCCTTCCAGATGCCGGAAAGCCCGTGGGGGATCACGGGGCCGGGCTCGGCCTTGACCCGGGCGAACTCCGCCTCGAGGCGCTCCAGGTACCCTTCCCGCATGGCCTTTAGGGCCTCCTCCGTGACCACCCCCTCACCCTTAAGGACCTCCGCGTAGACCTTCCAGGGTTCGGGCTTTTTGGCGATGAGGGCGTACATGGGGGCCTGGGTGAAGGTGGGCTCGTCCGTCTCGTTGTGCCCCCGGCGGCGGTAGCCCACGAGGTCCAGGACCACGTCCTTGCCGAAGCGCTGGCGGTAGGCCAGGGCGAGCCTCAGGATGAACCAGAGGGCGTCCAGGGCCTCGGCGTTCACGTGGAAGATGGGGGCCCCGATCATCTTGGCGATGTCCGTGGGGTAGCGGCCGGAGGTGTACTCCGAGGGGAGGGTGGTGAAGCCCAGCTGGTTGTTGGCCACCACGTGCAGGGTCCCCCCCACCCGGTAGCCGGGCAGGCCGGAGAGGTTGAGGGTTTCCTGGACGATCCCCTCCCCGATGAAGGCCGAGTCCCCGTGGACCAGGATGGCGAGGCCCTTTTTCCTTTCCCGGTCCCCGAAGCGGTCCTGCTTGGCGCGAAGCCTTCCCAGGGTCACGGGGTTCACGAACTCCAGGTGGCTGGGGTTGAAGGCCAGGGAGACGTGCACCGGGCCGTAGGGGGTTTCCTGGTCCGAGGAGAAGCCCAGGTGGTACTTCACGTCCCCCGCGTAGCCCTCAGGGAAGATCTCCTCAAACTCGCGGAAGATGCGCTCCAGGGGCTTGCCCGCCACGTGGGCCAGGACGTTGAGCCGCCCCCGGTGGGCCATCCCTAAGACCACCTCCCGCACCCCAAGCCGGGCGGCCTCCAAGACCGCTTCCTTGAGGAGGGGGATGAGGCTTTCCAGGCCCTCGGCGCTGAAGGTCTTGGCCCCCAGGTACTTCTTCTGCAGGAACTCCTCAAAGAGGCTGGCCTGGAGGAGGGCCTCCAGGAGGCGGCGCCGGGTTTCGGGATCCGGCTTGGGCCAGGGGGCCTCCAGGGCCTCCCGGAGCCACTCGGCCTCCTCGGGCTCCACGTGGGCGAGCTCTATGCCCACGGGGCCCAGGTAGACCGCCTCCAGCCTCTCCAGAAGGGCCCTTAGGGTGGGGGCGCCGAAGGTGGGGGGGAGGGGGCGGTCCAGGTCGGCGGGGTCCAGGCCGTGGGCCTCGAGGCTTAGGGCCCGGGGCCTGGGCCGGGGCCGCCCCAAGGGGTCAATCTGGGCCGCCAGGTGGCCCTGGGTGCGGTAGGCCTCCACCAGGCGGGCCACCTTTAGGAGGAAGGCCCCCTCCTCCGGCGCCAGGGTGGGGGAGGGGGCTTCTCTTCGTCGTCCGTCCTCCAGGGTGAGGCTGGAGAAGTACCGCCGCCACTCTTCCGGAAGGGCGAAGGGGTCCTCCAGGTAGGCCCGGTAGAGGGCCTCCAGGTAACCTTGGCTTTCCAGCGTGAGCTCCATCTTGCCTCCCAAGGGGGGATACCCCCTTCACTAAACTACACCAAAAACCGGTGTAGGGGCCCCGCCCCTTTACAATGGGGGCATGGTGGAGAGAGCGCGGCACGAGGGGGTCCTCCTCCTCACCCTGAACCGGCCCGAGAAGCTGAACGCCCTTACCGGGGCCCTTCTGGACGAGCTCTACGCCGCCCTGGAAGAGGCCCGGGAGGACGGCGCGGTGCGGGCCCTCCTCCTCACGGGGGCGGGCCGGGCCTTCTCCGCGGGGCAGGACCTCGGGGAGTTTGGGGAGGAGAAGCCCGACTACGAGGGCCACCTCCGCCGGTACAACCGGGTGGTCCTGGCCCTCGCCACCCTGGAGAAGCCCGTGGTGGTGGCGGTGAACGGGGCGGCGGCGGGGGCGGGGATGAGCCTCGCCCTCTGGGGGGACCTGCGCCTGGCCGCGGCGGGGGCCACCTTTTCCACCGCCTTCGTGCGCATCGGCCTGGTGCCGGACTCGGGCCTAAGCTTCCTCCTGCCCCGCCTGGTGGGGCTTTCCAAGGCTCAGGAGCTCCTCTACCTCTCCCCCAGGCTCTCCGCGGAGGAGGCTTTGGCCTTGGGCCTCGTCCACCGGGTGGTGCCTGCGGAGCGCCTCTTGGAGGAGGCCCTTAGGATGGCCCGGGAGCTCGCGGAGGGCCCCACCCGGGCGCTCGGCCTCACCAAGAAGCTCCTCCTGGAAAGCTTCCGGCTCTCCCTGGAGGAGGCCTTGGGCCTCGAGGCCGTCCTCCAGGGGGAGGCGGGGCGCACCCTGGACCACGAGGAGGGGGTGCGGGCCTTTAGGGAGAAGCGCCCGCCCCGTTTCCAGGGCCGATGATCCGCCACCTTAAGGGGAAGGTCCTCTTCAAGGAGGAGGGGGGGTTCGTCCTGGAGGTGGGGGGGGTGGGGTTTTTCCTCCAGGCCCCCGAGCCCTTCCTGCGGGAGGTGAGGGAGGGGGAGGAGGTTTCCGTCCACACCCACCTCCTCGCCAAGGAGGAGGGCCTTTTCCTCTACGCCTTCCCCGACGGGGAGAGCCACCGCCTCTTCGGGCTTCTCCTTTCCGTCTCCGGCGTGGGGCCCAAGGTGGCCCTGGCCCTCCTCTCCGCCCTGGGGCCGAGGCTTTTGGCCCAGGCCCTTTCCGAGGGGGACGTGAAGCTCCTCACCTCCGCCAGCGGGGTGGGGAAGAGGCTCGCGGAAAGGATCGCCTTGGAGCTCAAGGGGAAGGTGCCCCCGGTGGCCGCCCCGGCGGTCCAGGGGGCGGCGGTGGAGGAGGCCGTCCTCGCCCTCCTGGCCCTGGGCTTCCGCGAGGGGGCGGCCCGGGCGGCGGTGCTGGAGGCCCTTTCCAAGGCCCCTTCCGCCAAGGCCCAGGAGCTCATCAAGGAGGCCCTTAAACGGCTCCGCTGAGGGCCTCCAGGAGGTTTTCTACCCTTTGGTGGGGGGGAAAGCGGGGGTCAAAAGGCCTATGCCCCCGGTCCACCCAGACCGCCCGCACCCCCGCCCTTAGGGCCCCCTGGATGTCCCGTTCGGGGTTATCCCCCACCATGACCGCCTCCTCCGGCCCCACCCCGAAGGCGCAGAGGGCCATGCGGAAGGGCCTGGGGTCGGGCTTGCCCAGGCCGATCTCCCCCGAGACCAACACCAGGTCAAAGGCTTCCTGAAGTCCCGCCCCTACGAGCTTCTCCCGCTGGAGGTCGGGGACGCCGTTGGTGAGGAGGGCGAGGTGGGCCCCCCGCGCCTTTAGGGCCTTCAGGAAGGCCTCCGTCTCCGGGAAGAGGGGGTAGCGCCGCCTCCTCTGGAAGAAGGCCTCCGCCACCTCCTCCGCCCGCTCCACGGGGCCCCCTAGGGCCTTTAGGGCCTGGGCGAAGACCCCTTTTCGGAAGCGGGGGGCCCACGCCGCCAGGGCCTCGAGGCCCGGGGTGCTGTAGCGGGCCCAAAGGGCTTCCAAAGCGGAGTGGCCGATGGCCTCCGCCCAGGGGTGGAAGGGGCTTTCGCGAAAGAGGGCCTCCGCCTTTTCCTTCACCGCGGGGAAGAGGCCATGTACCCCCACCTCCTCCCCCAAGGCCTCCAGGACCTCCCGGCTCACCGCGTGGTCCTGGAGAAGGGTGTCGTCCAGGTCCAGGATCCAGAGCCTCATCCTTCCCGCACCAGAACGGGGTTCCCCCCGGGGTCAAAGAGGAGGAGCTGGCCCGGGGCCTCCTGGAAGGGGAGGCCGTACTTGGAAAGGCGCACCTTCTCGTGCTCGAGGCTTTCCACCAGGAGGACGAGCCGCCCCTCCTCCACCCTAAGCCGGGCGAACCCCTCCCCCTCGGGCCGGGGCCGGGGGGGGCCCGCCTCCACGCCCCCCTCCCCCGGCCTCAGGAGGAGGAGGGGGCCTTCCTTGGGGGCGAGGAGGGCCTCTTTGGGGAGGAGCTCCTCCAAGGCCAGGCCCAGGGCCTGGTAAAAGCCCACCGCCTCGGCGATCTCGGGCACGTGCGCCACCACGGTCTCCGTCATAGGCTCCTCAGGAAGGCGCGGAGGTCATTCTCGTCCCCGATGGGCCTTAGAAGGGCCAGGTCCTCGGGGGCGATCTCCCCGTGGGGCCTTAGGAGGGAAAGCCAGTAGGGGTCCACCCCCAGGGGCCGCCCCAGGCCCCGCCTCAGGTAGAGGAGGTTCCAGGCCAGGGTGAGCTCCGCCAGGGTGCCCACCCCTCCGGGAAAGGCCAGGTAGCCTTGGCCCAGGTCCAGAAGCCGGGCGATCCTTTGGGGGAGGGTGGCCGCGGGGAACTCCAGGTCCACGTAGGCGCTCGGCCCCTTCCGCTCGGGGAAAAGGGCGGGGGCGGTGACCCCCACCACCAGCCCCCCCTGGGCCTTCACGCCCCGGGCCAGGGCCTCCATCCCCCCCTGGTAGCCTCCACAGGCCAGGCCAAACCCCTCCTCCGCCAGCACCTCCCCGTAGCGGTAGAGCTTCCGGTAGAGGGGGTCTTCCGGCAGGAGGCGGGAGGAGGCGAAGGCGGCGATGAGGCGCATCTAGCGGCAGCGCACCACCAGGACGGGCACGGAGACCCGGTGGAGGACCCCCTCCGTCACCGAGCCCAGGAGGAGCTTGTCCAGCCCCGTGCGCCCGTGGGTGCCCATGACCACCAGGTCAAACCCCTTGGCCGCCTCCACGATGGTGGGGATGGGCACCCCCTCTTTGAGCTCGCTCGTGGCCTCCACCCCCTTTTCCGCGGCCATGGCCTCCGCCTTCTTCAGGGCCTCCTCCCCCGCCCGCTTGAGGTCCTCCAGGAGCTCCAGGCCGTAGGGGACGCTCTCCGGGGTGATCCAGATGGCCTGGGCGGGGTTTTCCAGGACGTAGAGGAAGTGCACCTTGGCCCCCAAGGCCTTGGCCAGGTCCAGGCCGTGGCCCACCGCCTGGAAGCTGCAGGGGCTGCCGTCAATGGGCATGAGGATCCTTCCGTACATGGCTTCCTCCTAAGGGCATCATACTGCAAGGCGTAGACTGGGGCCTATGTGGATCTACGGGCGCAACCCGGTCCTCGAGGCCCTCAAGGAGGGCCGGGCGCGGCGGGTCCTGGTGGCGAGGGGGGTGGAGGGCTGGCTCCTAAAGGAGCTTTCGCGCCTGGGGGCGGAGTACACCCTGGTCCCCCGCATCGAGCTGGACGTGCTCCTCAAGACCACCCACCACCAGGGGGTGGCCGCGGAGGTGGAGGAGCCCCGCTACGCCACCCTGGAGGAGGCGTTGGGCTTCGCCGAGGCCCGGGGGGAGGTCCCCCTCCTGGTGGCCCTGGACGGGGTCACCGACCCCCGCAACTACGGGGCCATCCTGCGCACCGCCTTGGCCCTGGGGGCCCACGGGGTGGTTTCGGAAGAGCGGCGCTCGGCCCCCCTTTCCCCCCTGGCCCTAAAGGCCAGCGCGGGGGCGGCCTTCAAGCTCCCCATCGTCCGGGTGAAGAACCTGCCCCGGGCCCTGGGCCTCCTCAAGGAGCGGGGCCTTTGGGTCTACGGCCTGGACGTGGGGGGGGAGAAGACCCTGGGGGCGCTGGACCTCGCCCGGCCCCTGGTCCTGGTGGCGGGGTCCGAGGGGGAGGGGATGCGGCGGCTGGTGCGGGAGCGTTGCGACGAGCTCTTCCGCATCCCCATCCGCCCCGAGGCGGAGTCCTTGAACGTGGGGGTGGCGTTGGGCATCGCCCTTTACGGGGTGGGCCAGGCCCGGGGTGTAGGATAACCCCATGGACTGGGTGCGGCTTCTCTCCCGCCTGGTGCAGGCGGAAAGCCTCCCGGGGGGGGAGGGGGAGGCGGCGGGCCTCCTCCTGGAGGCCCTGAAGGGCCTGGGCCTCGAGGCCCATCTGGACGAGGCGGGGAACGTGGAGGCCCTTCTTGGGGAAAGGGAGCCCGAGGTGGTCCTCACCGGGCACATGGACGTGGTCCCCGTGGGGGACCCCCTCCACTGGCCCCACCCCCAGGGGGCCGTGGTGGGGGAGGCCCTTTGGGGCCGGGGGGCGGTGGACATGAAGGGGGCCCTGGTGGCCATGCTCCTGGCCCTGAAGGCCCTCCAGGGTAGGCCCCTTAAGGGG
>SPLK01000327.1_pt1 | contig 14873 bp, 13 predicted proteins | sample 2456111 | NCBI WGS metagenome assembly SPLK01 (sample SAMN11156906, study PRJNA527647) | hot springs metagenome | biome: Geothermal region; feature: Hot spring; material: tree branch in hot spring; isolation source: hot spring sediment rich in lignocellulosic material ... | reverse complement strand
ACTCCGGCAAGCCAACCACGTAAACTCAGAATAGCGGAAGATGCTAAGCCTTGTTGGTGCGGACCTTAAAAAGCGCATACAGTGGGCACCATCCCACCAACCCGGTAAGCAAGGGCACAAATCCCAAAACCTTAAAGGCTGTGCCCCAACCACCACCGACAATACCACCCCAACCTAGAACGAGTAGGACCAAGCCCAGAATGACCCGCACAATGCGATCCCAACCGGCTTCATTTACACGCATGGTTTACCTCCCATAACCGAAAAAATTTACTTCCTAATAACTTGGATGCATTTAATCCTCAAAGGTTACATCTATGGTATTGGATGATCTCGGCGAGTCCTAGGGATACCGATCAGAGCCAGGTTTGAGAAAAGAAACAGAAGACCGAAGATCAACATCAACGGGGTGTAACCCACAGCATCCGCAATCGGCCCTCCAATGTAAGCCCCAATGGCACCAGCCCCCGCCCCGGCCAAGTTAGACAACCCCAAGAAACGCCCAGCCTGCTTTTCCGGCACAACTTCGGTGCCCAGCGCCCAATTCGCCGCATAAAACAGACCGGTTGCTGCGCCTAATATGGCACCGGCAACACGTAACAACGTCAAATCAGGCGCCAACACCACAATCCCTGCTCCCAGCGCCGCCACGCTTCCCGCCACCAGTAGAATAGGATGCTTACCAAAGCGGTCGCTTAACCAACCGCTGGGGAGCGTCGAAAGCAAAACGAAAATCCCCACCATCATCACAATACTGGCCGCCGGTGCCGCCGCCCGCTCCCCTTGCAGTTCCGCAAACCGCTCTTGCAGATAGTAAATGAGGAAAGTGGCCAAATTGGTTGAGCCTACCAGATAGGACAAACGGTTCACCACCCACCACGGGAAACCCGGCGCTAATTTCCAATCTTGACCCAGCCCTATTCGCAAACTTCCCAGAACGCCAACCACAACCGCGATCATGATCATCAACAAACCCAGGGCGCCTATTAGCCAGCGCCGCCACTCCAATGCTATGGTTTGGGTGGCTGTGACTCCCCAGCGAATGGCTGCACCACCCCCCAGAATAATCGCCGTGAATAACGCCGTCATCAGCAGCAAGCGCAAAAATGGACGCCAATCCAGAGGAAAGGGAGGGATTGTCAGGCGTTGTTCGGGGATCGTCATCGTTACCGCAGCACATATCACAAGAACCCCAATGACGGCACCGATGCCCCCCCACAAATTTCCGTTGCCGATCAAACGTGCTACCACAAAAGAAACAAAGATAAGAGGCAGAGGCAACTCCAAAAAGGCTTTAACCCCTGAAAAGCGTCCCCGCAGTGATTCGGGCACCAGGTCAGGGATCAACCCTTGTGTCGCCGCATGGGCGACATTTGAACTGATCATGGAGAAAATATACAGTCCAAAGAGCACCCAAAAGCCCTCCAACCCGTGTAAACCCGCCGCGATACCGATTAAGATAAATGCAATCACTTCCCCCACCGTCCCTAATAAAATAAACGGGCGCCGCCTTCCCCATGGATGGGTGCTCCGATCTGAGAGCATGCCCATCAGCGCCTGCACCAACAAGGCCACCATTAACGCCCACAGACGTATCGTGCCCAAATAGGTACCCTTGGTTGCCTCGCCTACAAATTGCTGTACCAACAGGGGAACGATAATCGGCGAGATAGTTTGCCCACGCGTGGTCAGAGCAAACCAGTAGAGGTTGTAACGAAGGTAATCGTACCAACGAGGATGTGATGCGGACACAGGAACACCTCATCTATGGTTTTTGTGATCAGGATGGTTCCATTTTAGCAAAAGGGCGCATTAAGTGCTTCTCCGTCAAGAACTATCCTCAGCCGCAACCTTTACGGATAATGTGGGTTAGGTAAAATAGTGCCAGCCTTTGAACCATAAGGAGCAAACGATGCCAAACGAACGAACCCGTAAGGTCGTGGTTACCGGTGTTCTGGGTGCGATTGCCGTATTCCTGGGCTTAACCCGTCTAGGCTTCATCCCTTGGTTCACCGGTGCCTCGCTGACGATTATGCATGTACCGGTCATTATTGGCGCCGTCCTTGAAGGTCCGGTTGTAGGTCTAGGGATTGGATTTATTTTTGGCGCCTTCAGTATGCTTCAGGCTGCCATTGCCCCCACCGGACCAGCAGATGTCTGGTTCACCAACCCGCTCATTTCTGTGATCCCTCGACTCTTCATCGGGCCGGTAGCCTGGTGGGTTTGGCACACCCTGGAACGCTGGCCTGGGATTTCTTTGCTTATCGCTGGCGTTGCAGGTAGCCTGACGAATACCATTCTGGTACTCGGTGCTATAGGTCTGCTCGGCCTGCTTCCCTGGCCAGCGATGCTTCCGATTGTAGCGTTCAACGGAATCCCCGAAGCGGTTGCCTCGGCGCTACTCACCTTGGCCGTCGTCGGTGCTTATCGCCGGCTTCCCCGACGTGCCCAAGGTGCGCGTTTATAGGAGCAGGATTCCACCTGCTAAACCGATTGCAACCAATAGAAACAACCCGTCTGCGGTCGTCAACGGACGCCCTCTGCGGGGGCGTTCCGCCGCAGGATTGCTGTAGCCCCGTGCCTCCATCGCCAATGCCAAGGTTTCGGCTTTGCGCAAAGTCAGCAAGAAGAGCGGAATCAGCAGGGGATACAGCTGCCGCACCCGTGCGACCAAGCCACCTCGTCCGCTGCCCCAAATAGCCCCCCGCGAGGCCTGTGCTTTGGCGATGCGCTCCAGAATAAGCGCTAGGTAGGGAATAAAGCGCAACGCAATTTGAACTGCCATGGCCACATCGCGCGCAGGGATGCCAATATACCTGAGCGGATACAGCAACTGACGCAATGCCCGCACCATCTCAGTATTTGAAATACAATACGAACCCAAGAGCAACCAGAGCAATAACACTACGAACCGGGTTCCTAACATCAGCCCGGCCATTACGCCCCCCTGGCTGATGCGCAACCATCCATACTGCACCACCCAGGTCCCGCCCAAACGATAGGAGACCCAAACCGCTTGAATCAACATTAGAAGCAGAAGAAATGGTAACGGCAAAAGCAGGCTTCGCAATGGATAGCCCCAGCCTATGCGCGCAAGACGCAATACCAAAAACGCGCTCAGCAAAGCTAGAAGGAGCCCTCTCAAATGCAGGCTGAACACCACCGCCAATACAATACCGGTTAAGGCCAAAACTTTAACTCGCGGCTCACGGCAATGCACTACCGTGTCCAGAGGGAGATACTGCCCCAAAGAGATCAAACGCAAATATTCAAACGACTCGTTCATGAACCTATCCCTAAGGCCTTTTGCACGGCGGTGATTAATTGAGCCTCACTGTTTACCCAAGGCACCGGCCACCCTTGTTGGTGAAGACGTTGTACGATACGGAAAAACAAAGGTGTCAACAGGCCACTGGTTTCCAGGGGAAAGCCGTCGGAAAAGACTTGTCGGGGGGTGCCGCCTGCCCAATGCGTACCTTTTACCAGGATTTCCACTCTCTCGATCAGGGGGAGCAAATCATCTAAATGATGCGTTGCAATCACGTGGGTCACACCGGCTTCTTTCAATCGGCGTAAACTCAACAAAAGCCCCCGCCGAGACACCGGATCCAACCCTGCCGTGGGCTCATCCAACAGTAATACCTTCGGCTGCATGGCTAACACCGAAGCCAATGCCACTTTTCGCCGCTCTCCACCACTTAACGCAAAAAGCGGACGATCTTTGTAGGTCTCAAAATCCAGCCCTACTATGTCTAACGCCCATCGCACGCGCTCACGCAAATTCTTTACCCCCATTTGGCGTGGCGCAAAGGCCACCTCGTCCCCAACATAGGCCTCAAAAAACTGCACCTCAGGATTCTGCATCAACAAGCCGGCATATTGACGCACTTGACGGAGATCAAGGTTGGCGGGTAACTTAAAAGGACCTACCCGTACCTCTCCCCTCTGTGGCAGAAGTAACCCATTCAGATGCTGGAGCAAGGTTGATTTACCCGAACCGGTAGCGCCCATTAAGGCCACTGTCTCACCTTCGCCCACCTGCAAATTCACGTCACGTAACGCCGTATGAGCCATCGGGGTGCCGGCAAGATAGGTATGGGCTAACCCCTTGACCTCAATCAGGGTTGAATCAACCCTGCCCGTGGTTTCACTGATAACGATAGGATTTTCCTTTGCGGTGCCCGGAAAGGGTGGGATATTGTTCAGGAGGTCTTCCGGTTGGAGCGCTCTCGCCGGGAAGCCCGCATAGACTATGTGTAATTGTTGAGCCAAGCGCAGGGTGAGTGGGATTTCGAGCCCCAGAGATTCAAGGTCATCCAGATTGGCAAACACGGTTTCGGGCGAGCCGTCAAGAACAATGCGCCCACGATGCATGACGATCACCCGCCGTGCACGTGCCGCTTCATCCATATGGTGCGTGACATGGATCAGAGTAATCCCCTCACGATTGAGCGCTTCCACCAAAGCCAGCAAACGCATTCGCCCCTGGGGATCCAGCATTGTGGTGGCTTCATCCAAAACCAGACAACGCGGGCGCACGGCCAGCACCCCGGCCAACGCTAAGCGTTGAATTTGTCCCGCCGAGAGCAAGTGCGACGGACGCTGCCGATGTTCCCACAGCCCCAACACCTGGAGCATCTCCGCTACCCGTTGGCGTATCTCCGACTCTGCCAATCCCAGGTTTTCCAGCCCAAATGCCACGTCCTCTTCCACCACACTGGCAACGATTTGATCTTCGGGAAACTGGAAAACCATCCCCACAGATTGGCGGATTAACGGGTGTGCGGTCACATCCCGCGTATTCCAACCTTCTACCCACACATCCCCCTGCTCGGGCAACAGCAAGGCATTAAAATGGCGCACCAAGGTAGATTTACCCGACCCATTCGCCCCGATGATCGCAACGTATTCGCCGGCTTCTATTTCCAGATCAACGCCTTGCAAGGCGGGCCAAACCTCACCGTTTGGAGCGCGATAGGCGTAGTAAAGATTGCGCACACCAATCTGGGGATTTGTCATTGCCCCGCTATTCTAACACAGCCGTGCAGGCCTCACCGCTATACCGAAAATTTTTGGACGCTAAAGGCAACCTCATGTACAATAAGGACAGTCTCATATCCCCCAAGTGGAGACCAGCCAGCCATGACATCTAATCTGCGCCCCTTTTTCGCTCCCCAAGGCGTGGCTCTTATTGGTGCCTCTGACAATCCTTCTAAACTTAGCCATGGCATCTTAAAAAATATGGTCTCTTACGGCTACCAAGGTGCCGTTTATCCGGTTAACCCGAAAAGCACTCGCATTCTGGGATTGGCATGCTATCCAGATATCCGCCAGGTGCCGGATCCGGTAGATCTGGCCGTCATCATCATCCCGGCGCCGCTCGTGCCTGAAGCCTTAGAAGCCTGCGGGGAACGCGGAATCCGTGCGGCGATCATCATTTCCGGTGGGTTCAAAGAAGTGGGTCCTGAGGGTGCGGCTCTGGAAAAGCACTGCCTGGAAATTGCCCGTCACTATCAGATGCGGCTCATTGGCCCCAACTGTGTCGGGACGCTTGATCTCTATACCGGTCTAAACACGACTTTTATCCAAGGCGTGCCTGCCCGGGGTGGGATCAGTTTTGTCTCCCAATCCGGCGCAGTAGGCGGCGGAGTGATTGATTATTTACGCAATAAAGGCATCGGCTTTGCTGCCTTCGCCAGCCTGGGCAATGAGGCCGATGTTACCGAAACGGATGTGATCGAGTACCTCGCTACTGATCCCAACACCCGGGTCATTGCAGCCTATGTTGAATCAATTCGAGATGGTCAGCGCTTTCTCCGCATAGCCCGTGAGGTGACCCGCCACAAACCGATTGTGATGCTCAAGGCCGGGCGTACCGAGGCCGGCGCGCGCGCTGTATCCTCGCACACCGGCTCGCTGGCCGGGGCTAACGAAGCCTATCACGCTGCTTTCGTGCAAAGTGGCGTCATCGAAGCCCAAACCGTGGCCGAACTCTTCGATATGGCTGCGGCTTTAGATACCCAACCCCTGCCGAAAGGCCGCCGCGTCGCCATTGTCACCAACGCCGGCGGCCCGGCGGCCCTGGCCTCGGACAGCCTTGCCGCACATGGGTTGACTCTGGCCACGCTGAGTGCCACGACGCGGCAAACACTGCGCGGGCATCTCAACCCGGCGGCTCAGGTGGATAATCCGGTGGATATGCTGGGAGGTGCCGAACCCCAAGATTACGCTTTTGCGCTGTCCCACACTTTACAAGACCCCAACGTGGACGCTGTTATCACCATCCTGGTGCCGCAAGCCTTGGTCAATCCGGCTGAGGTTGCACAGCGCGTTGTCGAAACCGCTCAGATTCGGAGGGATAAACCGGTTTTGGCCTGCTTCATGGGTGAGCATAGTGTAGGACAAGCCCGTGAGGTTTTACACCAAGGGGGCATCCCTATGTACACCTTCCCGGAATCGGTCGGTTATGTGCTGCAATCCATGACCGACTATGCCCAATGGCGTCAAAAACCGACCCTTACCCCCCAGCGGCCCGAGAACTGCCGCCCCCAAAAGGTGGTGGACGCACTCAAAGGGCAACCTGAGCGTCCGGTTTGGGGAGAATTCGAAACCCGCCCGATTTTAGAGGCTTATGGAATTCCGCTTATCCCTGCCGAACTGGCGCGCTCCCCACACGAAGCAGTTCAAATCGCCGCGCGTTTGGGTTATCCGGTCGCATTGAAAATTGTATCGCCACACATCTTACACAAATCGGATGTTGGCGGCATTCGTTTGAACTTAAACAACGCCGAGGACGTGCGCACAGCCTTCTCTGACATGATGACCCACGTCAAAGCCAAGCTACCTCAAGCCGAACTGGTTGGTGTGCTGGTCGAACCCATGGCACCGCAGGGCTACGAAGTGATTATTGGGATGCGGCGCGATCCTAATTTTGGCCCGCTGATGATGTTCGGCCTGGGGGGAATTTATGTTGAACTCTTTCGTGATGTCTCATTTCGGATCGCCCCATTGACCCGTGAAGACGCGTTACAAATGATTAGCGAGACCCATGCCGGGCGCCTCTTGGCCGGCTTTCGCGGCCAACCGGAAGCCGATCTAGATGCACTGGTAGATATCCTGCTTCGGTTTAGTTTCCTGGCGGTAGACTTTCCCGCCTTCCAAGAAGCCGAAATCAACCCCCTGCTGGTGCGACCCAAAGGGCAAGGGGCGCTGGTTCTGGACTGCCGTGTTTTGCAGGACAAAAATACGTCTCATTGATTTAGGATAATTCTTATCATTTCAGAAGGTTCAGCATGGTACAACCTCGCTTTGTTCTTTCCACTGTCGGTATCAGTCTCCTCACGAATTCCACTGATGACCCAACTTTGAAACAAAACATCATCCGACTGAGTAACGCTCAGGTTGTCCCGACCGACTTACGCTCTAAAATAGATGAACTTTGTGATAAGATACCGGACCAACTTGCCCGTCAAAGTGTCGCTTCGCGCCGTCAAATGAGCGCCGAACTAAATGGGCTTTACGGGTTATATAAGGATAAACTAGACGAAGGAAAACACGACCTACATTTCCTTATTGCTACAGATACCGAACTTGGCAAAAAAGCAGCCGATATCCTGAAGAACTTTATAGTTGCGCAGGGTCTCGAACAAGTCCAAATCTATTTTCCCAAAAATCTTTCCAGCGACACGCCACAAAGATTTTCAGACGGGATTAAGAATCTTGTTCACTGGTGTGAGGAAACGATTCCTGAGTACCGGAAGAAAAACTTCCACATCATTTTCAACTTAACTGGTGGCTTCAAAAGCCTTCAAGGCTATCTGAACATAGTGGGCATGCTGTACGCAGATGAACTCGTGTATATCTTTGAGTCAAGCAATCATCTGCTTCGCATCCCTCGATTACCGCTTCGTATTGACTTGGACAAACTCAAACCCTTTGCCACGGAAATGGCGTTAATGGCACAAGGGTATCTTTATCCAAAACACGAACTTGCCAATATGCCTGAAAGCATGCTTGAGGAAGACCATGAAGGAAATGTCACGCTTTCAAACTGGGGTGTCCTTATCTGGAATCGCATGGCAGAAGAAATATTTGCTGAATGTCTCCTTAATTTTCCCCGGTTAGAATACAGCGACCAATTCCGAAAAGATTTTAGAAACGCTCCGCCTCAAGAAAAGATAAAAATTCAGGAAGTACTGTCCAAAATTTCCTGCTTGCTTGAAGAAAACCAAGGCAATCCAGCTTGTTTGAAGCAAGATGGTGGCCTACAATACGATAACTACACCTCAAAGCGGGAAAAAGGGAAGCCCATTGGTCATTTCCGTGTAAACGATGAACGAAGAATCAGTTGTGTTGAAGATAACGGGAAGCTGATCCTTCGCCGCTACGGAGCACACGATGAGGTAAACAAAAATCCATGACCTTATTTAAACACTCAGTGGCGAGGGTGGGACTCGAACCCACAACCAACGGCTTATGAGGGCTTCATCGGTAAATTAGCACACCACAGGGCAATGGCGCTATATATGGTGGTTTGATGGCGTTATTGCCCGCACATATGGCATTTGCCTCACGCGACCTTAAAACACGAACTCCAAAATCCATGAGCAATTTATGCTTTTTTGCCCAATGGATTTTTTAACGTGCTGTCAGGTTACTATGAAGATTATAGCCAGGTCATGACCACAAGACAAGAGCCAACCCTACTGCTAGGGCGTTGGCTGAATTGAAAAGGCTCACAGGCATTAAGTAGGTCAGATTCGGATGTGTCTCATGTTCAAAGGTTCATTCCACTTTGTTCCACTAATCCCATGAGACTAAAACCCTATTTATGCCCTGGTGCAGGTAAAACCCCAATCGGTGAATGCGTGTGTGAGGACGTGCATATGCCATAGAAACCATCGCCATTTGCCCAAAACCCCACTTTTGCCTGCCCCCACCCCCCGCCCCGTAGACCCCCAGGAAAAAGACCAAACAAGAAGTAGGAATTAGGAATAGAAATTAACTAGGTAATTATGGGTGATTAAGTAGTTATTAGCCTTGTGAAGGTTTGTTGTGATTTAGCAGTAGGTCTTTGCCTATTAAAAGAAACAATTAAGCAAAATCCTTCACATCCTTCACATCCTTCACATCCTTCACACCCCAAGGCTCTGTTGGTGAGCCTTTTTTGTTTTTGGAATCGGTGTGCATTTTGGTCTAGTTTGCGTTTGTAGGTAGTAGAGCAAGACAAAGTTCTTGCAATCACATTTTTATGGAGGTGAACCATGACCAAACGAACCCGATTACTCAATTTTCGTGTGAGTGATGAAGAGCGCGAAGCCCTTTATGCGGTGGCGAAGAAATATGATGTGCCGTTGGGTGCGCTGATTCGGTTTTTGGTGCTCAATGCGGATGTGCTTCTAAAACGTTATTTGGAGGTGCTCCATGAACAAGCGAACCAAGAGCAACGCCAATAACCGCATTCTCTTTTACAACCACCAAGGCAAACCCTGTGCCTGGCTTGAAGGTGATGTCTTGAAGCGCCATGCCAAGGGGTCAAAGCACATGCTACAACGTCCTGTGGCTTGGGCGTTTGATTATGACATCATTGACCAGGCGGAGAAACTTGGTGCGAAGTGGGTAGAAGTTACGGATGTTGAAACAGGTCAGACCTACCTAGTAGCGTTGAGCCAATTCCATATGCATGGTTTTGAAATTGACCGCGGTCATGGGCGTCAAATTGCCCTGCACTTGAATCGTTGGCAGAAGGGCAATCAATCCGTTCAGTTGCCACTACCGTTGGTCTAGAAAGGGGGTGTCTGCTATGGAAATGGTCATTGCCAATGAAGTTTTGACGTATGCCAACCAAGGGTTCAAAGTCCTGCCCATTTATGGCATTCGCGAAGGTCAATGCACGTGTAGACGCAAAAACTGCGATTCGCCAGGCAAGCATCCCATGACCAAACATGGCGTCAAAGACGCTACGCATGACACTGCTCAAATCCAAGCCTGGTTAGAGTCGCATCCTGATTGCAACTGGGCAATTGCTACGGGTGAGGGTCTCGTTGTGGTTGACATTGACCCACGCAATGGTGGCACGACTACCTGGCTAGCCCTGTGCCGTGAGCATGACTTTCGACCTAACACGTTAGCCGTGAAGACGGGTAGTGGTGTGCATTACTATTTTCGGTTTGACGGCAAAGTCAAACGCAGTTTAGGGCAAGGCATTGACGTAAAGGCAGAGGGTGGCTATGTCCTTGTGCCACCCTCACGCCATGCATCAGGGCAAGCGTATGAATGGGTAGGTGGTGAGTTTGACCCAAACCGCATTGCCCCCATGCCCGAATGGATGGTAAACCTACTGCAAGGTTCTAATCACTACAATCACCCTGTGCTCGAAAAAGTCAAAGAGGGTGGTAGGCATAACTTTTTACTTGCAGAAGCGGTAAGGTTACAAACGCAGGGTGTGAGTGCAGAAGATTTATGGTTGAGAGTGCATCTAGCAAATAATGGTCAATGTGAACCGCCATTAGAAAGTGATGAGGTGGATGAAATTATTGCCTGGGCGACTGGCCATTTGGAGTTACCCCCATATGATGATTTAGGTCATGCCAAGGCATTCGCCCAAATGCATGGGCATCAGTTTCGGTATGTGCATGACCAAAAACGCTGGCGGTATTATGATGGGCAGGTTTGGCGTGATGACACCAAGGGCAAGGTCAAAGAAGCCCTAAAAGAAGTGCTACGCATGCGTGAGTTGGCCATTCGCGCTATTCGCAATGACCGGGTGCGCCAGAAAGCCGAACAGTCCATGCAGAGGGCTTTGACCTATGCGGGTTTAGAAAGTGTGCTGAATTTGGCGGTAAGTGATGAGCGCTTTGCCGCGACTAGTGAGGACTTTGACCGCAACCCTCTACTGCTGGGTGTCAGAAATGGCGTGTATGACCTCATGGCTCATACCCTGCGTGAGGCAAAACCCACGGATTACATTACCAAGCAGATTCACGTTGATTATGACCCTAATGCCAAGTGCCCGTTGTGGGAGAAATTCCTCAATGACGTATTCCAGGGCAACCAAGACCTCATCAGGTTTGTGCAACGTGCCGTTGGTTACTCCCTGACAGGCACAACCGAAGAGCAGGTCTTTTTCTACTGCTATGGCACAGGGGGTAATGGCAAATCCGTCTTTTTCAAAGTGCTCAAAGCCCTGTTTGGGGATTATGCCAAGACCACAAATTTTGGGCTGTTTTCACCCAATGCTTCACATACAGACGCCATAATGGAGTTAGACGGTGCGCGGTTGGTGCTGGTCAATGAGGTCAATAAACTGGCGGTAGAGTTTTTGAAAGCCGTAGCAGGGGGTGATGAAATTACAGGCTCACGCAAGTATGAGCACACCCGTTCGTTTACACCCACGTTCAAAGTCTGGCTAGCCTCGAACCACCAACCTGACGTTGAGGACAAAACGGATGGATTCTGGCGTAAAGTCGTCTTGATTCCATTCAATGCCAAATTTGAAGGCTCACGCCGCGACCCCCGTATTGCCGACAAATTGTTACAGGAACTGCCCGGCATTCTAAACTGGGCAATCGAGGGTTATAAAGCCTGGGCAAAGCATGGTCTGATGATTCCAGGCGTAGCCCGTGAGAGCGTCCTTGAATGGCGTAGTGAGGCTGACCCAATATTTGCCTTCTTACAGACCTGCCCAAAGGGTGAGAGTTACAAGACCAAAGCCTCTAAATTATACGAAGCCTATAAAGACTTCTGTGAGCAAAACAATTATGAACCAATCACTTCCACGGCATTCGGTAGAGCAATGAAATCTCATGGATTCACATGCACTCACGAACGAACTGGTAACTACTACCAGGGCATAGGTCTGCCTGGTGAGGATGAATTGCCGTTCTGAAAAGTCAGAGGTGGTAGGCTGACGATTCGAGGTCAACTTACCACGTGAGTATAGCAATAAGGTGAGGGTTAGGCGATTCGAGGTCTAGCCCTCACATGTATTTTTGTCTAAATTTATACTTGCAATTGATTCTGATTTATTACCAAAATCGGAATCAATGTTTGCAACTTTTTAAAGGTTAAAAACTTTGCTTTGCTTCATTGACGCAAATTGTCAACTGGACTGCTTTGGGCGTGAGCCGTTCGCAAATCATCCGCAGTCTGGGCTAAATACCTCATGATGACCGCCAAACCCGAATGCCCTAGCAGGCGACTGACGGTAACCACGTCTGCCCCATTGCGCAAGAGGTTGAGAGCACAAGCACGGCGAAAGTCATGAGGACTAGGGGCTTCTTTTAAGCCAGCCAAGGTAGCCCTACGGCGTAACATAGAGCGAACGGTTTCATAACTCATAGGTTGCCCGTTGCGTGCGACCCAAACGAATGGCGAATCATCCTGCCTGATTTTGGCGTAGGCTCGTAGGGCTTGGCGGGTTGTGCGTCCAAAGAAAGCCATGCGGGGTTTGCCGCTTTTGCCCCGTTTGACTAGAAGCGACCCATTCATCAGGTCGAGGTCATCCCATGTCAGGGTTAGACATTCGCGAATGCGCAAGCCAGTGTCTAATAGCAATAGCAAAAGGGCTTTGTCGCGTTTGTCAGCGAACGTGCCCCCTCTACATGTATTGAGCAATGCAGTGAAGTCTTCTAGGCTAATACCTGGGATGACCTTTTGCTCCACCCTGGGTGGCTTAATTTTTTGCAATGGATTGACGAAATCTTCATCCTCTTCTGCTAGCCAGCGAAAGAAAGCCCGAAGCGTGCGGTAAAAACAATGCTGACCCCCTGAATTGTTACCCCGTTCTTCTAGCCACAGGAAAAACTTACGCAGGGTTTGAGGGTCTAACTGGTCTAAATAGGTTATTTTGTGGATTTGACAGAACTTTATAAAAGTAGCAAACTTGCCGTTGTAAAAGGCAATGGTAGAATGGGAAAGGTGGCGAATACGGCAATCGGTGAGGAAAGCGTCAATCGCAGTTTTAAGGTGAATCCGTTGGCTTTTTTCTTTTGTGGTCATAAGCGTTGCCCTCGCTAAAACCCAATATGTGGCGGTATATTGTGAGGGCAAACGCCATATATGCTGTTTTAGTGGCGAGGGTGGGACTCGAACCCACAACCAACGGCTTATGAGTCCGCTGCTCTTCCGTTGAGCTACCTCGCCAATGCGCCAAAATAATACTATGAGCGGGCTGTTTTGTCAACCGGCATTGAGCCAAAATTTCACAATCCCAATCCTGGAGACCAGCGATGACCACGTTACTTTACCTTGAAGACCCACACCTACACGAATTTGAAGCCTCTGTAACGAGCATTGATCCAACTACTCATGCCATTTTGCTCGATCGCAGCACTTTCTACCCCGGCGGTGGCGGCCAACCGGCAGACCATGGTTGGCTAAATTATGCTGGCGCATCTTATCCCGTCATTCGCCTGCGCAAAGCCCCCGAAGGTCTATGGCATCACCTGCCGCCTGAAGCGCCCTTGCCCACACCAGGCACCATGATTCAGGGCAAACTTGATTGGGAACGCCGCTATGCCCTCATGCGCACCCATACGGCGCTTCACATCCTGTGCGGTGTGGTTTTTCGCGATTACGGCGCCCTGGTCACCGGGGGCGATATGGAGCCTTTACAGGGGCGTATGGATTTTGAATTCGAATCCCTGACCAAGGATCTGGTCGCGGTGATCGAGGAAAGCGTAAACCGTGAAGTACAAGCAGCACACCCGGTTCGCACGGCCATCCTGCCCCGCGAAGAAGCCTTTCAAATCCCTGATCTTATCCGCACCAAGATCAACTTACTCCCACCGGAAATCACCCATGTTCGCACGGTTGAGATTGTGGGATTAGATCTGCAAGCCGATGGTGGCACCCATGTGCGCAATACCGCCGAGGTAGGTCTCATCCGCGTCGTAGATTATAAGAGCAAGGGCAAAATCAATAAACGCCTGTATATCGCGTTAGAGCCACTGCCCTCGCGCTAAATTTTCACCCAAAAGCCAACCCACGCTCTTTGAGTGATACGTAACGACCCTGCCCGATGATGAGGTGATCCAGCACCTCGATATCCAGCAGATGGCCGGCTTGGATCAACACCCGGGTTAAGGTGATATCTTCCTGACTGGGGGTTGGATCACCGCTGGGATGGTTGTGCACCACCAGAATAGACGCCGCGTTGCGCTGGATGGCCGCCCGAAACACCTCACCCACACGCACGGTAGAGGCGTTAAGTGACCCTTTATACATTTTCTCGATATGCAAGACACGGTTACGGGTGTCGGTCAGAATCACCCACAAATGTTCTTGCGTTAAAGCAGACATTTCATAGAGCACCAACGCCGCCGCATCGGCTGGACTGTGGATGGTCGGTCGTTCCTCCGGCGCGGCGGCGACCATCCGCCGCCCCAACTCAATGGCTGCCTTGATTTGAGCCGCTTTAGCAACGCCGACACCATGTTGGGACTGCAATTCATGAAACGAAGCCCGATGCAAGCCGCTCAAGCCTCCGAACGTCTGGAGCAACCGTGTTCCCAATTGGACTGCATTCTCCCCTGGAATGCCTACCCGCAAGAGGATCGCCAGTAATTCCGCCGTGCTCAGGGCTTCAGGACCTAACTGAGCCAAGCGTTCGCGCGGGCGTTCCTGGTCTTCTAAATCACGAATGCGGTAACCACTGGTTGAATTCTCCACGCCCTCACCCCTGATTCGTGCGTATTAAGGCCGTACCCCCTGGAATCGTGATAATCTCACAATCAATTGCTCCAGGGCTAAACGTGGCTCCACTCCCCCGCTCTTGATAGCCAAATCGGTCTCAAACAGTTGCTGATATATGGCTTCGAGTTCCGCCAACGTGTACCGGCGTACCCGCTCCACCAAGCGCTGGGCAATGAAAT
>SPLK01000326.1_pt1 | contig 14875 bp, 14 predicted proteins | sample 2456111 | NCBI WGS metagenome assembly SPLK01 (sample SAMN11156906, study PRJNA527647) | hot springs metagenome | biome: Geothermal region; feature: Hot spring; material: tree branch in hot spring; isolation source: hot spring sediment rich in lignocellulosic material ... | reverse complement strand
CGACTGCTACCCTTCACGGACGGGGCGGGGGGTATGCTGGGAGCGCCCGGTACGAGGCCGCAGGCTCAGGCCGGTGGCTACCAGACCGGCCACCAGCGTCGTGTAGAAGGTCAGCAGCCGCCACGCCCCGACGAAGATGCCGACAGCCCCGTCGGGCAGGTGAGGCGCCACCATGGCTGCCATGGCCGCCTCCAGGCCGCCCGATGCCCCCGGGGTCGGGATGAGGCCCCCCAGCAGCAGGAGGGGGAACTGAGCCAGCACCAGCACCGGCGCCGGGATCTCGGCGCCCAGGCTGGCGGCCAGCAGGGCGCCGACAGCGAAGAGCAACACGTAGTAGACCAGGTAGACGGCTCCGACCGCCAGGATGGCTGTGGGGCGACTCTGCAACACGGTGCGGAGCGCGTCGGCCATGCCGATGAGGAAACGCCGGGTCTTCATCCGGGCGGCCCTCGCCCGGGCCGCGACCCGTGGCATCACCCGCCCGACCCGGGTCAGAACGGCCTCGACAGGGCCGGCCAGCCACTGGAGGCGCAGCAGCGCGGCGACCACCCCCACCAAACCAGCGGCGTAGACGAGGATGGCCCACCGGAGCGCCGTGCGTACCGCCGGCAACCCGGGCAGCGGCAACGGGCTGAAGACGACGGCTGCCGAGACCAGCAGCAGGACGCTCTGGTTGACGATGCCTGTCGCCGTCACTGCGGCCATGGCCACGGAGTAGGGGAGGGCCGCCTCCTTGGAGAGCACCGCCGCCTCTGCCGGGCCTCCCCCGCTCGAAAAAGGCGTCAGGCCGGACGTCATCGTGCCCACCAGGGAGGCCCTGAGGGACGTGAGAAACGACGGCCGGTAGCCCAGAGCCCGTGCCAGCGCCCACGTTCGCAAGCCTCCCACCGCCCATGTCCCGACGACCAGGGCCAGCGATGCGGCGATGGTGAGCGGGCGCAGGGCGGTCAGGTGACGCCAGCTCCCGGGGTGCCAGGTCAGGCCCAGCAGCACGGACAGGGTGACGACGGTCAGCAGCGTCGCGACCAGTAGATTGCGGCGTACGGATGGCATCCGCGGTCATCGCCCCTGCTGGCGCTCGAGCACCAGTCGCAGGCCGACCAGGGTCAGGACGGGATCGACCTCCTCGATGGTCTCGCTCTCCGGCGCGATGAGGGGCGCCAGCCCGCCCGTCGCCACCACCCGGGGCCGGACGCCGAGCTCCCGCGCGATGCGACGGACCAGGGCGTCCACCTGACCGGCGAAGCCGAAGACGATGCCGGACTGCACGCTCTCGGCAGTGGTGCGCCCGATGGCCGAGGGCGGCCGGCTGAGCGGGACCCGAGGCAGGCGGGCCGCATGCTCGAAGAGGGCTTCAGCGGAGATGCCGACGCCCGGGGCGATGGCGCCGCCGAGGTAGCGCCCGTGGGCGTCTACCACATCGAAGGTCGTAGCCGTGCCGAAGTCGACCACCACCACCGGCGCCCCGTACAGATGCCGGGCGGCGGCGGCGTTGACGATGCGGTCGGCGCCCAGCTCCTCGGGGATGGGGTAGGCGATCTCAACCCCTGCGTCGACTCCCGGTCCCACCACCAGCGCCTCGACCCCGAAGAATCGCCGACAGGCCTCCTGCCACGGCTCCGTCTGAGAGGGCACCACGGAGCTGATGGCAGCTGCCTGGAGGCGCCGGGGCGAGAGGCGGTCCAGGCGCATCAGGTTGAGCACGGTCAGCCCCAGCTCGTCAGCGGTGCGCTCCCGCAGGGTGGTCAGCCACCAGCGATGCGTCAGGCGGTCCCCCTCGAAGACGCCGACTCCCGTGGTAGTGTTGCCCACATCGATGGCCAGGAGCAAAGGCGTTCGCGCCTCCTCGGGCGGGTGGCCGCGATTGCCCGACGACCAGGCCCGCCTTAGAATCTTGCAGGGCGCTGTCACGACGCGCCCGGGGATGGTCGGTCATGGTCACCCTCAGAGAGTTTCGCAGGATGGTGGCGGAGGCCCTGGATCGACTGCCGCCCGAGCTGCTGGAGGGGCTCGACGGCGGGGTGCTGGTCCTGGAGGAGGCACGCCACCACGGAGACGCCCTGCCGGACGTCTACATCCTGGGGGAGTACGTGGACGACCCCCACGGCCTGGGCCGCTACGTCGTCTTATATTACGGGTCGTTTCGGGCCATCCTGGGAGATGCGGACGTGAAAGCGTTGCGACACGAGATCGAGGAGACCATCCGCCACGAGCTCCGCCATCATCTGGAAAGCCTCGCAGGGGTCGACGACCTGGACGAGGAGGACTGGCGGGAGCTGCAGGCCTGGCGGGCCGAGGCACGACTGCGGCGACTGGGCCTGCGCAGGGGGGAGGGGGCGCCCCGACGTCTGCGGTGGCCGGGCCGGGATCCCACTTGAAAAAAGTTGTGGCATCGGTAACAATCTTGTAACACGGAAAGGTTAATCAAGAGACGAGGCCAGGAGGCCAGGTGGGCGGTCAGGCAGGCCGCCCTCTTCAGGGAGGCTAGCGGGACGGAAATTGACCTGCCGGGACGCGAGCAGCAGAGGCTCCGCCTCCCGGGCGGGTGGGCGAGATCGGCCGGCGCGCAGTCGCCTCGCCGGATCGCACCAAGCAGCCGAAGGAGCTGAGGTAGTATGCCGCGACGCAAGCGCAACCAGTCCGGTGCCGGGGGGCCCGTGACCCTTGACGACGTGGCCAAGGCGGCCGGCGTCTCCAAGGCCACGGTCTCACGGGTCATCAACGGCAAGTCGTGCGTGAGGCCCCACGTGCGGGAGCGCGTCCTCAAAGCGGTGCGCAAGCTCAACTACCATCCCAACGCCGTGGCGAGGGCCCTGGCGACCCGTCGTACCGGCCAGATGGGGCTCTTGCTGGCCCTGCCGTCGTCCATGCCCGGGTACGGCCTGGGGCTCATCCAGGGCATCGAGGCGGTGCTGCGGCGCGAGCAGATGCACCTGGTGCTCCACGTCATGGACGCCCAGCAGGCGCAGTGGGACCCACCCTCGTCGGTCACCCAGCGCCAGGTCGACGGCCTCATCGTCGGTGGCGATCTGCGGGGGGCCGACTGGCTCAAGGCGCTGGCCAGCGAGCGGCTGCCGGTGGTCGTGCTGGGTGACGAGTATCCCGAGGGGCTGGCCTTCAGCGCGGTGACCCTGGACTGGATGACGCCCTCCTCCCAGGCGGTGGAGCGGCTGGTGGCGGCCGGGCACCGGCGCATCGGCGCCATCGTCCCCGGCGGGCGCTGGGGCGACCAGGTGCGGGGAGGCATCGAGCGGGCGCTCCAGGCGGCCGGGCTGGGCCCCGAGGCGGCCGTCGTGGTCAAGGTGGAGACCAGCGAGCTCAAGAACGGGACCGCTCACGCCGCAGGATACGACGCGATGCGCCGCATCCTGGAGCGGGCCCCGACCGCGCTGTACGTCGCCCATGAGGCCCTGGTACCCGGTGTCCTGCACGCGCTGAAGGAGGCGCGGCTGTCGGTGCCTCAGGACCTGGCGCTGGTCGTCTGGGGTCACGGTTCTTCCGGCGAGCAGGCCATGAGCCTGACCGCCGTCACCGTCAACCGCGAGCAGATGGGACGGATGGCGGCGCTGATGTTGCTGGACCTGCTCAAGGATCCCTCCCGGCCGCCGGTACAGCTGGCCATCACGCCGAGCCTGGTCGTCAGGGAGAGCTGCGGGACCAGGGAGCGCCCGGCCCAGCGGGCAGCCTACTCGCTGGCCTGACCCGCGCGACCTTGCGAGCAGAGCGGATGGGTGGGGCGGCGCCCGCTGCGGGCGCCGCCCCGCTCGTTGGCGGCTGGTCTGAGGGAGCGCAGGGCGACGCCCGTTCGTGAAGAAGGGATCCCATCGCTCCGGCTGCCGCCGGGGAGTCCTCGCAGCGCCGGCGCATGGGCCGGCAGAGGGAGGTGGCGCCGTCGTGTCCATCCGGTTCGGCACCGACGGATGGCGAGCCGTCATCGCCGACCAGTTCACCTTCGCCAACGTCCGTCTCGTGGCCCAAGCCATCGCCGACTACCTGCGGGACGCCGGCCTGGACCGGCGCGAGGTCCTGGTCGGCTACGATACCCGTTTCATGGCCGAGCACTTCGCCGACGAGGTGGCCTCCGTCCTGGCCGGCAACGGCATCGCGGTGGGCCTCGCCACCACCGACGTGCCGACGCCGGCTCTGGCCCATGCGGTGGTGCAACAGCGCGCGGCCGGTGCCGTCATGCTGACCGCCAGCCACAACCCGCCCGTCTACCTGGGCATCAAGTTCATCCCCGACTACGGCGGGCCCGCTCAGTCCGACGTGACCGCCGCCATCGAGCAGCACATCCGCCGCCTGGCGCGGGAGACGGCCAGCGGGCAGATGGCGGTGCGCACCCTCGATCTGGCTCAGGCCCGCCGCCAGGGGCTCGTGCAGCCCATCGAGCCGCGGCTGGAGTACCTGGAGCACGTCCTCGGGGTGGTGGGCACCGCCCGGCTGCCGCGCCGGCTCGAGGTCGTCTACGACGCCATGTACGGCACGGGACGCGGCTACGTGCCTGACGCCCTCGACAGCCTCGGCGTGCGCAGCCATCCCCTCCACGCGGCGAGGGACCCGCTGTTTGGGGGCGGCGCGCCGGAGCCGACCGTCGAGCACCTGGAGGAGCTGATCCAGGCGGTCCGTCGCCGCCCTGGCTGCCTGGGGATCGCCACGGACGGGGATGCCGACCGCTTCGGCGTCGTCGACGAGGACGGGACGTACCTGTCGGCCAACCAGGTGTTGACCGTGGTGGCCGACTACCTCTTGCGGGTGCGGGCCATGCGGGGCAGCGTCGTGCGCACCGTGGCCACCACCCACCGGCTCGACGCGCTGGCGACCGAGCACGGCGTCGAGCTGCACGAGGTGCCGGTCGGTTTCAAGCACGTCGCCGCCGTCATGCGGCGAGAGAGCGTCACGCTGGGGGGCGAGGAGAGCGGCGGGCTGAGCATCGCCGGGCACATCCCGGAGAAGGACGGCATCCTGGCGGTGCTGCTGGTCACCCGCATCTGGGCCGAGAGCGGCCACTCCCTCACCCACCTCTTGTCGGCCATCCACGAGCGAGTGGGGCCCGCCTACAGCCGACGCGTCGACATGCCAGCAGGGGAGGAGGCCAAGCGCCGGGTACTGGAGCGACTGGCGTCACGTCCCCCCGAGCGGTGGGCGGGGCGCCGGGTCGAGCGGGTCTCGACGCTGGACGGCGTCAAGGTGTCGCTGGAGGGGGGCTCCTGGTGGCTGCTGCGGGCATCGGGCACGGAGCCCCTGATGCGGCTCTACCTCGAGGCGCCCGAGCGGCAGCTGCTGGACCAGCTGGAGCGGGAGGTGCGAGCCGAGCTGGAGCGGCTGGTCGCAGGCTGACGGCTCTGCCCGGCACCCATACCCGTGGCGCACATCTGGATCGTCGCCGTGGGGCGCATGCGCCAGCACAGCCTGGCCCGGGTGATGGAGACGTACCTGGACCGCACCGCGCGCCTGGGGCTACCCGTGCGCGTGGTCGAGGTGCGGGAGGGCGGACCGGCCCGGGGCGACGTCGACCCTGCCACCGTGGTCAAGGAGGAGGGCCGACGTCTCCAAAGGGTCTCCCTCCCATCACGCCTGTGGCGGGTGGCGCTGGACCAGAGGGGCTGGCTGCCCGAGGGGAGCCAGGTCTTCGCCCACTGGCTGGAGCAGCGTCTGGCCACGGCCGACGTGGCCTTCTTCGTCGGGGGGGCCTGGGGCCTCGACGCTGAGCTGGTGGCGCGATGCGACGAGCGGCTCTCCCTGTCGCCGCTGACGATGGCACACGAGCTGGCCCGACTGGTCCTGGCCGAGCAGCTCTACCGTGCCGCCACCCTCTGGCGGGGGGTCCGCTACCACAAGTAGCCTCGCCGCGTGCGTCGTCGTCCGGTCGAGCCCCGGTGGCATCGCATTGATCGAGTGCACGCGAGCACGTTATAATGACCCCGCACGCTCCGAGCCGATGTCCTTCGCCCTTTTTCTCGCCCGCCTTGCGAACGGGGGTGAGTCCCGGTGGCCACGATGCGCTGGAAGAAGATCTCCGACGCCGTGGTGAGGCGCCTGCCGCTGTACCTGCGCGTTCTGGAGGAGGCGTACCATAGCGGCGACGTCAAGTTGATGTCCTCCCAGGAGCTGGGGGAGCGTGCCGGGGTGAGCCCCGCGCTGGTTCGCAAGGACCTGGCATGGTTCGGCGAGTTCGGCAAGCAGGGGGTCGGCTACGAGGTCCGCTACCTGCGCGAGGAGCTCCGCAAGATCCTCAACCTCGATCGGGAGATCCGGGTCGCGGTCATCGGGGTGGGCAGCCTCGGCCATGCCCTCGTCCGATACAACCAGCAACGCTATCGTGAGGATCAGCACTTCAACCTGCACGTCGTGGCGCTCTTCGACGCGGACCCTGCCAAGATCCACACCCGGCTCGACGGCCTGATGATCCATCCCATCGACACCCTCGCCGAGGTGACGCGCCGGGAGGGGCTGCAGATGGCCATCGTCACGGTGCCAGCCTCGGCGGCCCAGCAGGTGGTGGACCGCTGCGTCGAAGCGGGCATCCGCGCCATCCTCAACTTCGCTCCGGCCAAGCTGACCGTGCCCGAGGGCGTCCACCTGGCCAACGCGGACGTCAGCCTGGAGCTGCAGCGCTTGGCCTACTACCTGGGCGAGTGAGGGGCGGCGACTCCCGACGGTGGGGCGGCAGCGAGGGGTGGGCGACGGCGCGGCGCTGACGCTGGACAAGCTGGGCGTCCCCAAGGACCGCGCGGGCCGCGAGCGGTACGTGCGCGAGATGTTCGACAGCATCTCGCACCGCTACGACCTGCTCAATCGCCTGCTCAGCTTCGGGCAAGACGTGCTCTGGCGCAAGGCGGCCGCTGCCCTGGCCTGCGGCGACGGGGTGGAGCGGGTGCTGGACGTGGCTACCGGCACCGGCGACCTGGCCCTGGAGGTGGCGAGGCGGCTGGGCTCCCGCGGTCGGGTGGTGGGGGTCGACTTCGCACTGGGCATGATGAGGGTAGGCCTGGCCAAGATCGAGCGAGAGGGCATGGCGGCGCGGGTGCGGATGGTGGGCGGCAACGGCCTGGCTCTGCCGTTCGGGGACGGCGCCTTCGATGCGGCGACGACCGCCTTCGCAGCCCGCAACGTGGCGGACCTGCCGGGCTTTTTCCGAGAGCTGGGCCGGGTGGTGCGCCCGGGCGGCCGGGTGGTCTGTCTCGAGCTGTCGCACCCATCCCCCGCTCTGTGGCGGTGGCTCTACGAGTTCTACTTCTACCACGCCGTGCCCCGGATCGGTCGCCTCTTCATCGGCCGCTCGGGACCCTACGAGTACCTGCCCGGCTCCCTGACCGACTTTCCCGATCCGGATCAGCTGGCCTCGGTGATGGCCGCCTCGGGCCTGACCAGGGTGCGATACCGCCTCGAGCTGGGCGGCATCGCCGCCATCCATGTCGGGGAGGTGCCCCAGCCTGCAGACCGTTGAGCAGCGCATCCGAGCCTATCTGGGCGAGGCCCTGGCCCGGGTCGAGCGCCTCTTGCAAGAGGTGCTGGCCGCCACCGAGCCGCTAGGGGCCAGGACGTCCCTGCACCTGCTCCAGGCGGGCGGCAAGCGCATCCGGCCGGTCGTGACGCTCCTGGCGGGGAGGGCCCTGGGCGCTCCGGACGACGCGGTGGTGCCCATCGCCGCCGCCGCCGAGATGATCCACATGGCCACCCTCGTGCACGACGACGTCATCGATGGGGCGCACAGTCGCCGGGGCCGGCCCACCGTCAACGCCATCTGGGGCGACTACCCGGCCGTGCTGACGGGCGACTTCATGCTGGCCCGGGCGATGAGCATCATCGTGGATCACGGGCACCCGCGGGTGCTCAAGGTGATGTCCGACATGATCTACGAGATGTGCGAGGGCGAGATCGCCCAGCACGAGGCCAAGGGGCGCCTGGACCTGACCGAGCAGGAGTACCTGCGGCGCATCGGCAAGAAGACGGCTCGCTTCTTCCAGGCCTGCTCGGAGAGCGGGGCACTGCTGGCCGGGGCGTCACCGGCCCAGGTGCGGGCCATGGGGCAGTTCGGCTACAATCTGGGCATGGCCTTCCAGGTGGTCGACGACCTGCTGGATATGACCGGCGACGAGCGCGCGATGGGCAAGCCCGTGGGCTCCGACCTCGCGCAGGGCGTGCTGACCTTGCCCGTCATCTACCTGCTCCAGCGAGCGGAGTACCGGGACCGGGTCGCCAGCCGGTTGCAGGTGCTCCCGCCCTCTCCCCAGGACATCCAGGCCATCCTGCAACTGGTGCGGCACAACGGCGCGCTGCACTACACGCAGGGGGTGGCGGGGCAGTACGCCCGCAAGGCGGTCGAGTCGCTGGCGGCGATCCCGCCGGGCGAGGCATCGGACCTGCTCCGGGAGATGGTGGGGGCGCTCGGCGCCCGGAGCCGGTAGGCCCGCTGCCTGCCGCAAACCGGCAAGAGGAGGGGCGGCCCCTCGCTTCGAAGGGTCCTCATCCGGCGCGCATGCGTCCGGGGTGCGGCCGAGCCTGGAAAGCGTGGGGAGATGAGCACGACCTGCCATGTTCAACATCGGTCCAGCCGAGCTGCTGGTCATCTTGCTGCTGGCCCTGATCATCTTCGGGCCGGGCAAGCTGCCCGAGGTAGGGCGGGCGCTGGGGCGGACCATCAACGAGTTTCGCCGGGCGACCCAGGAGCCCACCTCGCCACCGGCCTCCTCCTCGTCCGCTCCGGCTGCCCCTGCGTCGGATGCGGGCAAGACGGGTGCGACCGAGCGCGGCGAAGCCGGGCCCACCGGGGCGCCGGACGCGGGCACGCCGGCCGACCGGGCCGCCTCGGCCAGCGGGGCAGGGTCAGAGCCGGTGCGGCGTGAGCCCGACGGCACGAGCGGTGCGTGAGCGGACCGGTGCCGCCGAGCGCCTCGGGGGCTGGCGATGGCGCCGGCGGTTGCCCGGCGCCGAGATGACGCTGCCCGAGCACCTCGAGGAGCTTCGATACCGCTTGCTGGTGTCGCTGGCGGCCCTGGCGGCAGGCTTCATGGTGGGGTGGAGGGCGACCCCCCACGTGCTCGATGTGCTGCGGGGCGAGGCCGGGCGCCTGGTGGTGGTGACGCCGGCGGAGGCCTTCGTCACCTACCTGCGGGTAGCCTTCACGGTGGGGCTGGCGGTGGCCTCCCCCATCATCGTGGCGCAGATCTGGCTCTTCGTCGTGCCGGGCCTCTATCCGGCGGAGATCGCACTGGCCGCCCGGATCGGGCCGGCGGCGGCCGTGCTCTTCGCGGCCGGCCTGGCCTTCGGATCGGCCGTCGTCTTTCCCATCGCCATGCGCTTCCTGCTGGGACAGGCGGGGTCCGGCGTGGTGGCGGCCCTGTCGGTGAGCCGGGTGCTCAGCTTCGCGCTGGGGCTGGTGCTGCCGTTCGGCGTCGTCTTCCAGCTGCCCCTGGCCGCCTACGTGGCGGGTCGGCTGGGGCTGGTGGAGCCGACCAGTCTGGCGAGGTTGCGGCGCTGGGCGGTGCTGCTGGCCTTCGTGGTGGGGGCGGTCCTGACGCCACCCGACGTGATCTCGCAGGTGCTGATGTCCGTGCCGCTGGTGGTGCTGTACGAGGTCGCGATCGTGACCGCCCGATGGGGTGCCCGGGCCAGAGCCCGCGGACCCCTTGCGGATGGAGTACGGGGCGAGGCGAGCTGAGGGAGATGTCGCAACCGCCACAGGAGAGCCCGTGGGAGCAGCTGGCCCAATACCTGCGGCGCTCTCCCCTGGTGCACCGCTTCGAGGCCATCCGGCGTTACCTGGGCGCCGCCCTGGTCGTCTTCGTGGCGGCCGCTACCGCGGCCTTCTCGGTGGCACCTGCGGTGCTGCAAGACATGCAGCGCCGGATGCCGGGCAGCGACGAGCTGGTCATGCTGGCCCCGGCTGAGGGCTTCCTCGTGCGGATCAAGGTGGCGCTGGCCATGGGGGCCGCGACGGCGGTGCCGCTGGTCATGCTGGGGGTGTGGGCCGCCGCCACCCGCGGGCGCCCTCGGGGGCGGAGGCTCGTGACATTCCTGGCCATCCCCGTCTCGTTGGGGCTGTTCGGCCTCGGCGCCTGGTTCGCCTACGGGTGGATCGTGCCGGCGGCGCTGCGCTTCCTGCTGGGATTCGCCGCCGACCGCCTCGAGGCCATGATCTCCGTCAACAGTTACGTCAACTTCATCCTCTCCATCGTGGTGCCCTTCGGACTGGTCTTCCAGCTCCCCCTGCTGGTCTTCTTCCTGGCACGGCTCGGCATCTTGCGGCACCGGACCCTGGCGGAGCGCAGGGGCTTCGCCGTGGTGGGCATCGCCGCGCTGGCCGCCGCGCTGACCCCGGGGCCCGACGTCTTCTCCCAGCTGTTGATGGCCATCCCCCTGGTGGTGCTGTACGAGGTGAGCATCTGGGTGGCCTGGCTGGCCGCGCCCCGCGCCCGGCGCCGGGAGAGCGATCCGGCGTGGCGCCCCTCGTAACGGCCTGAGGCCGAGATCAGCACGGTAGAGACGATGGCGATAGTGTGACTCTCCTCTGGGGATCGCGTCACTGTCCCGCGGCAGGGCGGGCCGCTCGGCGTCTCGAAGCCCTCCGTGCCGCGGGAGAGAGGGGTGACGGTTTCTCCGCACAGGCTGGTCGAGACGGATCCGTCGGAAGGGGGCGAGCGCGCGGTCTCGTCGGCCCCATGGCGAGCGGGGACGGGGCGCGCGGCGACATGGAGCATGATGCCGAGATCAATCAGCGGGCTCGGTTGCGTCCCATCACGGAGATCGCGGACGCACTGGGGTTGGGGGCCGACGACATCGAGCCCTACGGACGCTACATGGCCAAGGTGTCCATGTCCGCGGTGCGGCGCGCGGCCGCCGGCCGCCGGGGCCGGCTGCTCTACACGACCGCCATCACGGCGACCCCGGCCGGCGAGGGCAAGACCACCGTGGCCATCGGCTTGACCCAGGCCCTGGGACGCATGGGCCTCAAGGCCGCCGTCTGCCTGCGGGAGCCCTCGCTGGGGCCCACCTTCGGGGTCAAGGGCGGTGCGACGGGCGGCGGGCTCAGCCAGATCGCCCCCATGGTCGACATCAACCTGCACTTCACCGGTGACCTGCATGCGGTGGCCAGCGCGCACAACCTCCTCGCGGCCGCGGTCGACAACCACATCCACCAGGGCAACGAGCTGGGCCTCGACCCCAAGCGGGTCCTCTGGCGCCGGGTGATGGACATCAACGACCGGCAACTGCGCCACATCGTGGTCGGCCTGGGCGCGCCCGGCGACGGGGTGGTGAGGGAGACCGGCTTCGACATCACGGCGGCCTCCGAGGTGATGGCCATCCTCTGCCTGAGCCACGACATGGAAGACCTCAAGGCCCGGCTGGGGCGGATCCTGGTGGGAGAGGGGCGGCCGGGCACGGGCCGCAAGGCGCCGTGGATCTTCTCCCACCAGATCGGGGTGGTCGGGGCGATGGCGGTGCTGTTGCGCGACGCCATCAAGCCCAACCTGGTCCAGACCCTCGAGGGTCAACCCGCCTTCGTCCATGGCGGCCCCTTCGCCAACATCGCCCACGGCAACAACTCCATCCTCGCCACCCAGACCGCCCTGGGCCTGGCCGACTTCGTCGTGACCGAGGGCGGCTTCGCGGCGGACCTGGGCGCCGAGAAGTTCCTGGACATCGTGGTGCCGCAGACCGGTATGGTGCCGGACGTGGTGGTGCTGGTGGCCACCGTGCGCGCCCTGCACTACCACGGCGGGGCCTCCCGGTCGACCCTGCACGCCTACGATCCCGAGGCGCTCCGCCGGGGCTTCGCCAACCTGGACCACCACATCCGCACCCTGCAGCGCTTCGGCCTGCCCGTCGTGGTGGCCGTCAACCGCTTCGATTCCGACGACCCCCGGGAGCTCGAGGCCGTCGTCGCCCACTGCCAGGAGATGGGCGTGAGGGCGGCGGTGGCCGACGTGGTTGCGCGCGGCGGGGAGGGAGGCGTGGAGCTGGCCGAGACGGTGCTGGCGACGCTGGAGCAGGAGCGCCCCTCCTTCCGGCCTGCCTACCAGTGGGAGATGCCCCTCACCGAGAAGCTGGAGCGCCTGGCCACCCAGGTCTACGGCGCCGACGGGGTCGACTTGAGCTCGCGGGCGCGAGCCGAGCTCGAGGCGCTGGAGGAGCGCGGCTTCGGCGGGCTGCCACTGTGCGTGGCCAAGACCCAGTTCTCCATCAGCGACGACGCCTCTCGCCGGGGCGCGCCGACCGGCTGGCGGCTCCAGGTGCGCGAGGTGCGTCCCTCGCTGGGGGCCGGGTTCGTCGTGGCCCTCACCGGTGACGTGATGACCATGCCCGGACTGCCCAAGGAGCCGGCAGCCCTGCGCATCGACGTGGACCAGGAGGGATTCGTCACCGGCCTGTCGTAGCGGTGGCTCGTCCTCGGCATCCTCGTTGTGGAGAGGTGGCGCGACGTCGAGTTGGCCTGGGAACGCACCCTCGTCATCATCAAGCCCGAGGCCGTCAAGGCGGGCCTCATCGGGGAGATCCTGTCGCGCTTCGAGCGCAAGGGGCTCCAGATCAGCCGCATCCGCGACGGCCGCATCGATCGCGCCCTGGCACGGCAGCATTACATCCACCACGCCGACAAGCCCTTCTTCGAGGGGCTCCTGGACGCCATCACCGCTGGGCCGGTCGTCTTCGCCATCGTGGAGGGCCCGTCGGCCATCGCGCATGTGCGCAACCTGGTAGGCGCCACGGACCCGGTCAAGGCCAGTCCGGGCAGCATCCGGGGCGACTTCGCCGTCGAGCTGCCGTTCAACATGGTGCACGCCTCCGACAGCCCGGAGACGGCGGAGGCCGAGATTCGGCGGTTCTTCGGCGAGGGCGCGTAGTTGTGCACGGCTAGGAGGCGTCGGGGCCTACGGGCCTCGGCGCTCCCGCCGCAGGCGAGCCAGGTAGAGGCGAGCCGCACGGGCCGGATCGACCCCGCCGTCGTCGCCGTCGGCGCCCGGGCTTTGGGGGTGGCGGGGCCGCGCCCGACGCTTGCTCTCCAGGATGGCACGAGCTGAAAGGGAGGGCCCGCGCACGGGACGCCGCATCCGCGCGGCCCAGGCCCTGACGCTCTCCACGAGATCGGCCAGCAGCGCTGCCGGTGACTCCGACAGCCGGCGCACTCCCACGTCGGCCACCAGCAGCATCATGGCCACCACGACGAGCCAGGGCCACGCCGGCCTCGTCCGCCAGCCCCCGGCCTGGGCCGGGGGGAGTCCCGCCAGGCGGGCGGCGGCATCGGCCAGCGGTGCTGGCAAGGCGTCTGGCTGCCCGGCTCCCGACTCGGTGACGTAACCCACCAGCTGCCCGCCGGTCTCGTGGGCCAGGCGGCTCAACAGGGTGGGCGAGGGAGGGCCGGGCTCCAACTCGGCTGGGTAGGCTCGCACCGCGACGGCCTGCAGGCGCCGGCCCTGCACGATGACCGTCGCGACGTAGCTGCCGGGTTGCGACGCGTCGAAGGCGCCGGCGTAGCGGCCGGGGGCCTCCTGCCGAAGGGGTACGGTCGCAGAGGCCCCGGCAGGGCCGCTGACCACCGCTTCGGCCTGCAAGAAGTTGAGGGGACGCCCCTGGTCGTCGAGGGCCTCCAGGACGACGCGGGCACGCGGAGGCTCCAGGTCGACGTACAGGCGCGACGCCCCCGGCGAGGCGTCGGCGGGCGGCAGTGCCCAGCGCGCCATCTGGTGCAGCAGGTCGGCGGCCCAGCCCTCCTCCTGCCAGCGTCTCGCCCACGGCCCCGTGAGGCTCGACGTGAAGGCCACGACCCGCCCCAGCCCCGCCCGCCAGGCGGCCAGGATGGGGTCACCCTCGTGCGAGACCAGGTAGACGGGGGCATCGGGCTTGGGGGTGGTGGCGACGTACGCCTCGAGGGGTGGCAACGACTCGACCTGCGGCGGCAGGAGGGACTCGCCCGCACCGCGCTGCCCGGTGGTGCGTACCTGCACGGGCCCGGTGACGATGGCAGGACGGGTCACCACGATGGTCTCCGACGCGAAGATCTGGGGGATCACCCGGAGATCCCGCGTCTGGTAGAAGCGGCCCCTGCCCCATCGGGCGATCTCCGACAGGAGCGCCGCGTCGGCATCGGGACCGATGGCTACCGTGCTGACGGTGATGCCGCGCTGAGCGGCCCGCCCGGTCATCCCCTCGAAGTCGGCCGGGTTGGACTTGCCATCCGAGAGCACGATGGCATGCCGCACCATGGCCCGGGCCGACTCCAGGGTCGCCAGGGCCTCTCGCAGCGCCGGGCCCAGATCGGTGCCGCCGTCGGCGGACAGGGTGGCCATGCGCTGCAGCAGGGGCGACGGATCCGACGCCGGCGACAACGGTTGCACCCAACGGGGCTGCCCGTCGAACGCCAGGACCCCGACCAGGTCGTCGGACGAGAGCAGCTCCAGCGTGGCGGCGGCCGCGCGGCGCGCCGCGTCCAGCTTGGAGCCGGTGGCGTCACGCTCGCCCATGCTGCCCGACTTGTCGATGACCAGCACCAGGGCCACTTGCGGGATGAGCAGGCGGGCCGGCACCTCCGAGCGCACCGGCATCAGGCTCTCGAGAGGTGTGCCGAGATACCCCCCGGGGCCGAATGTCCGGGGGCCTCCCAGCACCACCAGGCCGACGCCCATGTCCCGCACGCTGGCCACCAGCGCATCCATCTGGGGATCTGACAGGCTCGACGCCGGCACGTCGTCGAGCACGATGGCCGAGTAGCGGGTGAGGCTGGTCCTCGCAGCCGGTAGGGCCTCGGGTGTGACCCGCTCCACGGGCAGGCCTCGAGCGGAGAGCCACTCGCTGCCGGCCGGCGGCGACGACGCGACGTAGAGCAGGCGCCGGTGGCCCTCGATCCGCACGGCCGTCCATGCCCGGTTGTTGATCGGCT
>SPLK01000325.1_pt1 | contig 14880 bp, 14 predicted proteins | sample 2456111 | NCBI WGS metagenome assembly SPLK01 (sample SAMN11156906, study PRJNA527647) | hot springs metagenome | biome: Geothermal region; feature: Hot spring; material: tree branch in hot spring; isolation source: hot spring sediment rich in lignocellulosic material ... | reverse complement strand
TTTGGTTAACAAAATCATTTTTAACAGGGGGTGAATGAATCTTGGCGTTGGAATTTTTAAAGAAAAAGGCTGAGCAAAAGATATACAATGAGCCTTGGAAAATACTTGTTGTAGACGATGAACCAGATATCCACGCAGTCACATCCCTGATAGCCAAAGATATAATTTTTGAGTCACGCCCTGTAAAAATATACAGCGCTTACTCTGCTTCTGAGGCAATGGAGATTTTGAAAAATGTCGAAGATATAGCCGTTGCTTTGATAGACGTTGTTATGGAAAGTGACGATTCCGGATTAAAGTTAGTTCAGTTCATAAGAGAAGAATTGGATAATAAGAAAATGCGGCTAGTAATAAGGACCGGTCAACCAGGTTACGCCCCTCCAAGGGAAATAATATTAAGGTACGATATAAATGACTACCGTGAAAAATCTGAACTTTCAAGCAATGCTCTTTTCACATTGATTGTCTCTAAGCTTAGAGAATATAAATACATAACCTTTCTCGAAACACAGAAAAAATTACTTGAAAGGTTAAATTTCTACACATCTCGCTTTTCTAACCAATTAGCCGAACAAGAGTATATAGACGTACTAAACGAGGCTGTGGATAATGTTTCGTTGATATTAAACAATAACTTTAGTATATCATATGAACTTTTATCAAACGGCGAGAAAGAATTAAATCAAAACTCTCATCTTACTTGGAGCTCCGAAAAGAGTTTGAATTTAAAATTTAGAACCAAAATAGACGAATACATAAAAATATCTATCGAATTCTCAAAGCCATTCGATGAAATATATAAAAATCTAATAGAAATGTTCTTCGAAAAGTTTGTTCTTGTTATGGAAAACCATTTGTTAACTCAAGACCTTATAGACACACTTTACAAAATCGTATACATTATATCAGAAGTTACAGAGACAAGGTCGTCTGAGACTGGAGAACACGTGCAACGCATAGGTAAGATAGCAAAGATGTTGATTCCGTTTTTTGGTTACAACGATGAAGTCGCGAGTATGTTTGAAATAGCGGCTATGCTCCATGATGTTGGAAAGATAGGTATTCCAGATAGTATACTTAACAAGCCTGGGCAATTGTCAAAAGAAGAATTCGAAATTATGAAAACACACACGTTAATTGGTTATAGAATCCTTTCCACAATCGATCACCCAATTTTTCAACTCGCAAGTACGGTTGCGTTAAACCATCATGAAAATTGGGATGGTAGTGGATATCCAAATGGCTTAAAAGGCGAAGAAATTCCTTTGGAAGCAAGGATAGTGAGTTTGATAGATGTCTTTGACGCGTTGTTGTCAGATAGGGTTTACAGGCCTGCTTGGAAAGAGGAAGAAGTGGTTAAGTATATAAAGGAAAATGTGGGAAAGAAATTTGACCCAAAAGTTGTGAAGGTGTTCTTTGATTCGTACGAGGAAATAAGAAAAATTTATTTTCAATAAATAGTTATTAACTCCTTCAATTTTTCATACGTTTTTTCACCAATGCCTTTTACATTTTTAATTTCTTCAATCGATTTGAACTCTCCAACTTTTTCCCTATAATCAATAATTGCCTGGGCTTTGGAAGGACCTATCCCAGGCAATTTTTGTAATTCTTCTAAATTAGCTGTGTTTATATTAATCTTTTCTGGTGAAATATTTTTGTTACCATTTTGGCTTTGATTATTTTGAGTTGTGCTTTGAATTGTACTTGGCGAGTTGTTTGCCATATTAACCGTATTAACCGTGCTAACAGTTATCCTATCTTTTATTTTTTCGAATGTCTTCGGACCAATTCCTGATACGTTCATTATATCTTCTGGCTTAGAAAACGGTTGCTTTTCCCTATATTCAACTATAGCTCTTGCTTTAGAAGGACCTATTCCAGGAAGTGTCTGCAATTGTTCAACACTGGCTGTGTTCAAATCAATAATTGGTGAAGCGTATTCTCTTTTTTGAAAATTCGCTTCTTTAACAGAAGTGTTGACTTGTTGTTCTTTCTGAGCCAAAACTTTGGAATAATAAAAAGGTCTATAAAATATACTCAAGATAACTATCAACAATGCAAACAAAATAAAGAAACTTTTTTCATCTTTTATACTTCTTACTTTCTCCCAAATCCCCCTGAGAAAGTCCACTAAAAAATCCTCCCCATAGATTCTGTGATTTATCATTTACCTATTTTCGTTACTTTTGCACCTTTTACGTATCCGTATTTTGAAAGTTCAACCCAATCTTGAGAATAATAAAAGCTTTTCGCCTTGTCTTCACGTGTAAAAACACCTAAACAAATAACATATCCATTAGCTGTACTTATACTAAACGAGCTTATACCAAGGGCTCTAAAATTAACAACAGATTTGAACGCTTCCTTCGAATCTTTGATAGGTTCAGTTATTACCGTGTAAGCACTCTGCATAGGTTTTACCTCTGGCATAACATTCGACAATGTCAACACAACGTATGATTTGTTATCTTGATCTATAACGTAATTCTGAGTTGATTTAGCTATTTTTAGAGCATTCTCTCCATCTACACTGTAGACATACACATTACTCATCGCAGACGAGGGAAGATTTTCCGCCATCCTTGAAACTAATAAATTATAGTCAAACTTTGTTAAATCCTTTAGATATTTATTCTCTTCCGACTGGGCAATTTGATTTTGCTGATTATCCGTCTGCATCGATACTTCTGTTGCAGGCGTTGTTGATTTTGAATTTTCACTAATTTCGTTGTTGGGCTTTGTCACCAGTATTTTAATTTCTGATGTTTGTTGGTTTTCTTTTGGTTCCTCAGGTGACTCAGTTGGTGATTCAAATACTGTGATAGTTGCTTCGCTATTTGTAAATTTATTAGTAACATCTGAAGCACTTTCAAGTATTATAGTTGTTTCCGTTGCAGTTTTAATTATCTTTTCTACAGGTGGTTTGTTTTCTGGAGTTATTTCCTTAACAACAACTTCCACCTGCGATTTTTGGATTTTAAGATAAAACACGTACAAAGCTAACGTTATAGTCGCCAAACTGAAGAATATTATTATCCAAGAAAGAATTTTCAAGTCAAAATCTGTGACTTCGCGCCATCTTCTCGAGCCGATTTTTGAGCTAAATTTTGGACCAACTGGAATATTCTTTTTCACCTTTATTCAAGCCCCTCTTCACAATATTTCATAGTCAATTGTATAGAGGCTTCCACATCTGGTTCAAACACCATTTCGCTTGGTGTATGTATATACCTTGTTGGGATTGATATTGTAGCGCTTGGAATACCAGCTTTTGTTGCTTGATAACCAGCAGCGTCAGTTCCACCGAATATCAGTACTTCCATTTGATGCGCTATGTTATACTTTTCAGCAAGTTCTTTGAGCTTGTTAACGATATGTCTGTTACTTATAGAAGCCATGTCTTTCACCTTTATACATGCGCCTTTACCCAATTCCATTGGTATTCTCTTCATACCTTTTGGAGTGTCTCCAACAGCGGTAACGTCAAGAGCTATCGCTACGTCTGGATTTATATCGTAACCGGCAACGTAAGCACCTATAAGCCCTACTTCCTCTTGTACCGCGAATACACCATATATGGTATTCTTCGGCGAGCTTAACCTTCTAAATGTCTCTATTAAAACAGCGCAACCTATTCTATCATCCATTGATTTACTAACCATGTATTCGCCTTGCTTGTAGAAATAGCTGTCAAATGTTCCAAACGTTCCTATTGGACATATCTTTTCCGCTTCTTCTTTCGATTTTGCACCTATGTCAACAAATAACTTTTCAAACGATAACTTTTGAATATTAGATTGCAATTCTTCAGATGTTTCGCCTTCAACACCTACGATGCCTATAATATCTCCAAATCTTAATCTCGATTGGTAAATTGTATAAGGCGAAACTCCACCCACCCTGTCTATTTTTAAAAAGCCTCTGTCGTCAATGTTTGTCACAACAACTCCTATTTCATCCATATGCGCATCGAGTAATATTTTCTTATCGCTCTTTCCATTTTTCCATACTATGAGGTTTCCAAGTTTGTCTATTTTGTAACCATCGATGTACCCCTCAAGCTCTTCAAGAATAATGTTCGTAATTTCCGACTCTCGTCCACTTGGACTTTTCGCCATCGTTAATCTTTTTACCAAATCTGCTAGATTCATAGATTTTGCCATTTTCCAAACACCCCCAAATTTTTGCATCATTATTTTACTAATTTGATGAAGACACTTACTTTAAAATTATACCACACTTTTTTTATAATCTTCAATATTCATTAAGTGTTAAAGTCTTTGGTATTTCTTCTATTTTTTAATTTGTTTCAGACATATCAACTTTATCTTTTATCTTCACAGGTAATTGAATGTAAAACAATGTATACATAGAGTACATTTATTTTCGTTTATCAAATGATATAATTATAATTTGGAAAACTCTTAGAATTGAAAAAGGAGGAAAAAATACAGTGGGTATCTCCCTTGATATATTAAATGAATGCACATTGTGCCCAAGGATGTGTAAAGTAGATAGAAGAGAAAAAATAGGTGTTTGTACGGTAGGTTATCTACCTAAAGTTTCAAATATAGTTTTACATAAGGGCGAGGAACCGCCTTTATCTGGCGAAAATGGTGCAGGTGCTGTTTTCTTTTCTGGTTGTCCTATGAAATGTATTTACTGCCAAAATATGGGATTTTCTCAAAAAGGTGTAGGATTTGAGATAACTTTAGAAGAACTCGCGAATGCTTTTCTTAAAGTTCAACAGGCTGGAGCGAAAACTCTCGACTTAGTTACACCAACACCTCATATCCCTTGGATTTTAATGGCTCTTGACATAGCTAAAGAAAACGGATTTAATCTCCCTGTTGTATACAATACGTCAAGCTATGAAAGAGTTGAAATTTTAAAAGAACTATCTGGTTATGTAGATATCTATTTAGCTGACATACGTTACACAGATAACGCATATGGTTTAAGATATTCAAAAGTTGAAAATTATTGGGATATAGCTCAAAAAGCAATTGAAGAGATGTACAATCAAGTCGGCCCATTTGATGAAGAAAAGATGAAAGGACTCATAATAAGAATTCTTGTTATGCCAAACAAAGTAAGTGGACACGAAAAAGCCTTAGAATTCATAGCGAATCTGGATAAGAGAATCCCAGTAGCTTTGATGTCTCAGTACATACCACATTTCGGGGCAAAGAATGATACGTTGATAGGAAGGAAAATAACAAAAAAAGAGTATGAAGATGCCCTTGACAAACTTATTGAACTCGATCTGGATGGTTGGATGCAACTTGATGAAAAAGAAAGAGTCACAACCTTTCCAATAGATTGGAGATGTGAAAAGTGATGAAATCAGCAATTGGTATAGACCCATCAAGCACACTTCCAATATCTGTTACAAAATCATGCCCTATGAATTGTGGACATTGTGGTGGGCATTATATAAAACATATGGTGCATATAGATGATATTGAAAAGTATTTAGACAGGTACAATTCTTTTCTTGTAAGCGGTGGTATGTTCCCAAGTGGCGAGATACCTTTCAAGCCTTATCTTGAAAAACTTCGCCAGTTGAAAGAAACTCATGATTTAAAATATAATTTTCACATAGGATTTCCAAAAAATCCACCATATGAACTTGAGGGAATCGCCGATGTTATTAGTTTTGATTTCTTTGGCGATAAAGATGTACTTAAAGAACTTTACGGCATAGATAGAACACCTGAAGAAATATTGGATTCTATATTGCCTTTGAATGTGAAAAAAGTACCGCATGTAACAATAGGTGTAATATGTGGTAAAATTACACATGAACCAAAGGCTATAGATATTCTCTCTGAATATTTCAATTCAATTGTTCTTAACATTTTCATACCAACTACCGGTACGAAATACAGTGACTGCCAACCACCATTACTTGAAGAGGTGGAGAAAATTTTTGATTTGGCTTCAAAAAAGTTTGAGAAAATAACATTAGGTTGTATGCAACCAAAAGGAGATTATAGAAAAAAATTACAAGAAATTGTGTCAAATTACGCAAATTTTATAGTAAAACCTTTTGATAAGAATTATGCTTTTGACGGTTGTTGTGCGTTTTATCAATAAAAATTAGTAATTTGAAAATATCGAATAGATAAAGATAAGCTTGGAGGTGCGTTTATGCGCAAGAATATTCTTGATTTTAGTTACGAAGAGTTAGTTGACGAATTTTCAAAAATTGGGTTAGAGAAATTTAGGGTTGACCAAGTTTGGGACTGGATTTACAAAAAGCATGAATTCGATTTTGATAAAATGACAAATCTTTCAAAAGAACATAGAAACACTCTTTCTGAAAGGTTTTATATTTACGTCCCTGAACTTTTAGATATGCAGATTTCCCAAATAGATAAAACAACAAAATTCTTATGGAAACTTGAAGATGATAACACGATAGAATCCGTTTTACTTTTCCACCCAGATAGGGTTACAGCGTGTATATCAACACAAGTCGGATGCCCAGCTAAATGTGCGTTTTGCGCAACCGGGCAAAGTGGATTTGTTAGGAACTTATCCGCAGGAGAAATAGTATCACAAATTATAGCCATGGAGAAACACAGAAAAGTGAATATAGGGAATATCGTTTACATGGGAATGGGTGAACCATTACTTAACTACAAAGAAGTTGTAAAAAGCGTGAAAATGTTGAATCATAAAAAAGGTAAGAATATAAGCATGAGGAGGATTTCCATATCAACAGTTGGGATTCCCGAAAAAATTGTTGAACTCGCACAAGATTTACCAGAAGTAAAACTCGCAATTTCTTTACATGCACCAAATAATTATAAAAGAGATATTATTGTGCCTATGAACAAAAAATACTCAGTTGAAGAGATAATACAATCAGCGAAAGAATATCAGAAGATAACAAAGAATAGAGTCACGTTTGAGTACATACTTATAAGAGAATTTAACGATTTCGTCGACGATGCTGAAAAACTCGCTGAGTTACTCAAAGGAATGGGGGCCTATGTGAATTTAATTCCGGTAAATCCGGTCCCATCTTCAGGGGAACTGAAATTTGAAAGACCACACCATTGGGCAATAGAGAGATTCAAAGAAGTTTTAGATAAACACAATATAGAAAATGAGATTAGGAGAGAAAAAGGGACAGATATAGACGCTGCATGTGGTCAACTTAGAAGAAGATATATAACTAATAAAAAATAACCAAAAAGTGAAAAGGAGGAATAAAATTTGATAGATAAAAGAGTTAGAAAAGATTCGTTTAATAGAAAATTTGGAAAAAAAGGTGGATTCTTCGTACAATTTACAACAACTTTTTCATTAATCATAATCGGTTTAATAATCGGCATAATCTTTGGCTCATTACTGTTTTACTTTAATATTTACATAAAAGCAAGGCGCGGAACTGTCATTTTAGAAAACTATATCAATCAAGATTCCAAAGTAGCTAGTGAGATATTGAAAAATAAGGGCTTTAAGGTAATAGTTATTGGTGGAGAAGGAAAAGTGATTAAAATGGATCCACCACCAAATACAAGGGTTAAGATTAGAAGTGAAGTTAAACTCTTCACGGAAAGTATTAAGACAGTTACGATGGAATTACCTGACTTTAAATACGCTTGGTATAAAACTGTACAAACTATATTGAGAGAAGTGAACATAATACCATCTGTTAGATATGTACCAGCATCAGAGTTTTATGGAACGGTAATCTCTACGTCTCCAACTCCGAAAAGTCAAGTTAAGAGTTGGGATAGTATAACTTTATTTGTAAGTTCCGGAAGTTCTTCCATTTCCAATCAATCAAACCAAAACGAAGGTATTAATCAAGAAGGTATTAATCAAGAAGAGAGTAGTACCTCAAGTACTCCTATAGAAATTATTCCTCCAAGCGTTGATGTAAAAAATTATGAAGAGGTCCAGCAATCAACTGAACCAAATTCAGGTAATACTTCTCAACCAATACAAATACAACCTGATCAAAATAACCAATCTTCAACAGAAAGTACAGAAAATGGAATTGGAACAGAAGGAGGGCAATTTTAGTGAGCGATACAGTTATTAATAAAGCTTTGAGAAGGAGAGGGATAGTCGTTAAGTTTTATTCAAATCTTTTAGTGGTCGAGGACATTGAAACAGGAGAACAATTTCTATGCAAATTACGTGGGAAATTTAAAAAGCAGGGGATAAGACCAATAACAGGCGATATAGTGGAATACACAAAAATTGTCGGAAATGAAGGCGTTGTTGAGAATATATTAAATAGAAAATCTGAACTAAAAAAACCAAGCGTAGCTAATATTGATCAGGTAATTATAGTAACAACTATAGATAAGCCTGCAGTCCCACTTGATATATTGGATAGATTCATCGTTTTAGTGGAATACGAGGGACTTCCAATTGTTATAGTGTTGAACAAGGTAGATTTGCTAAAAGAAGAACAAATAAAAGAATTCGAGAGTATTTACAAAAAACTTTACCCAGTAGTAAAGACAAGTGCGATGACAGGTTATGGTATAGAAGAATTAAAACAGCAACTTTCGGGAAAAATATCTGTTTTTGCCGGTATGTCTGGTGTTGGAAAAAGTAGTTTGCTCAATTCGATTGAAAATAATTTGAAATTAAGAACTGGTGAGATTTCCGAAAAGCTTGGCAGAGGAAAGCATACAACCACCGCCGCAGAGTTACTAAGGTTATCATTTGGTGGTTGGGTTGTAGATACACCTGGTTTCGCAAGCTTAGATATAGACCATATTTCTGAAAATATTTTAAGAGAACTTTTTATAGAATTTGAAAATGATAAATGCTATTTCCCAGATTGCTATCATATAGATGAACCGGGATGCCACGTAAAAGAAATGGTCAAAAAAGGAAAAATTCCATATTCACGATACGAAAGCTATCAAAGGATGCTAGAAGAACTTCAAGAGCTCAGAAAAGAAGCTTTGGAGTAGTTTTCATTAAAATCGAAAATTAATCACTAAACCTTTCGGTAAGTTTTTTGAATAAAGCATTTATCTTTAATTGTAAGGATGTGTTAATTATAGATGGCATATTAAAATCAATGTATCCTTCTTTTAAGGCATTTTCATATATTTTCTCTAATTTTTCAACCATCGTGTTCATCGACCAATACTTTTCAACGTATTCTATCCCTTTGTGTTTTAGCATTTCTTTCATCGATAATGCTTTTTCTATAGCCTCGTAAAATTCGTCCTCGCTAACGCCTGTTGTGATAGCACCTTCACCGTTTACAAGCACATTTGCAACACCTTTATAAGCAATTGCAACAACAGGTGTTCCACTTGCAAGAGACTCAAGTACAACTAAGCCTTGCGTCTCTGTTAAAGAAGCAAAGACAAACAAATCAGAAGCTTTATAATAATCTTTTATCTTTTGATGTGGCACGTAGCCTGTAAAAACAACCCTGTTTTTGATTCCTATATCTTCAGAGTATTGTTCCAATTCTTTTCTCTCAGGGCCATCACCTACAACCATAAACCATACGTCTTGATGGTTATTCATATATTTCCCAACGACTTTAAATAGGAACTCTAAATTCTTTTCCTTCGCAAGCCTTCCTGCGTACATTAATAAAATAGCATCTTTTGGAATGTTAAATAATTTTCTTACATCCTCTTCAGCAGGTTTAGAAAACTCGATAGTATCTATACCTGTTGGTATAACTTCTATAGGCCTTTCAACTTTGTACTTCAATAATTCTTCTTCTATTTCTTTCGTTGGTGCAATAACAAAATTAACTTTATTGCAGAACCATCGTGAAAATTCTTCAACAGTCTTTCGGTCAGGTGTAAAAGGAGGCGGGACATAATGACGATATTCGGTTAGTAAAGTATGGTATGTATGGATGTGTGGAATTTTTAAATCTTTTTGGACCTTCAAAGCTCTCATCCCTAAAGCGAACGGATCATGACTATGAATAATTTCAATATTATTATTCTTAGCAAATTCCAATATTTTCAAATGATTTGCAAAAACTATCCTATGTTGCTTTTCCAAAAGAAAAGGTACCCCAGGAATAACTAATACTTTTTTATCGTTATCTGGTGAAACTGGGGCAACAACAAAAACCTCGTGCCCTTTCATTTCAAGGTATTTTTTAGACAAATATATCGATGTCGCAACACCGTTTATCTGTGGTAAATACGTATCTGACACCATCAGTATATTCATTTTTTATCAACCTTTCTCTTAAATCCAAAATGTGGATCAACAATATTCAAATACCAAAAGATTGAAATAAACAGTGCTCCAAGCAAACCTGCCGATGTTACAAAACCAAATTCTCTTAGCAACTGTCCACCAGCAATTAAAAAACTTGCGAAAGATACTACTGTCGTGAGTATAGACATTATAATTGCCTTCTCAGTTTTTATAATACTTTCTCGACCAAATTTAATGCTGTGATCGATCTCCACAAGGCTATCAACACCTATCCCAAGAAAGATTGGCAAGACGATGAAAGTAATAAACGTTGTTTTTATTCCAACAAGGTATGAAATTCCAAAAGCAGAAAGAGTATTTAAGACTGTTAAAACAATAATAGCAATTGACCTTTTGAAATTTTTAAAATCTATGTACAAAATTATAAGTTCTACAACAAACACTAAAGCAAAAACCCAAATTGTGGAATTAATTAATTCTTCAATTATGTTGTAAAAAAGCGCTGTGTAGCCGTAAACTTTGTAATTTCCGACAGAATTAAAGAATTTCTTAATATTATTTCCTTCCCAAATATTAATTGATGGGGTTACATAGGCAAGCAGGTATCTATTACCGTTTATATCCTTATAGAATAAACTAGGAATGTCTTTCTCCATTAGATTAAATAAATCCTGAGTGGTGGAAATATTTTTTATAACATCGACTGTTGATACAAAACTCTCATAAAGACCATATTTTTTGAAAATTATCTCAAGAATAGGTATATTGGTCAATTGAAGAACTTGGACATAAATATTCGATTTTTCCTCAGCTATTTTCTCTGGATTTTGTATGAATGAAAGAATAGAAAAGTCTGCATTTATAATATTTTTTTCTTTCAATTCGGAAAGAGTCTTAATTAGCCTTTGAACATCTGGTTCAGCTATAACAACGTCACTTGCACCAACCGCTCCGAATTTCTCAGATATTAATTCGGAAGTTATTTGAGATTCTGAATTTTTAGAAATTAAACTCGAAGCAGTATATGAGAAATTCATTACTGAATATATACCAACCAAAGCAAACAAAATAGTAGCAAAGATTGTAAAAATGTATATTATTCTGCTTCTTCTTATAAAATCAACAACGCGTATATAAGTTTCTCGTTCTCTTCTTTTGAATTTGTCTAAAAGTTTGTAATGAGCTATAGGAACAAATGTATTGAAAGTAAAGAAATATATAGCTATACCTACAGATACTGATATACCCATTTGCTTTATAGCGTTTGAAGGGCTTAAAACCATAATAGCAAAAGCTATTGCAGTTGTTAACATGGAAATGAATGATGGTCTAAAATTCTCTATAAACGCATCTACTATGCTTTTCTCACTAACTCCCTCTACACTAAATCTCTCCTGAATCCTTGTAACTATGTACATCGCATAATCAATTCCTAATCCAAGCAACATAGCATTAACAAAGGTAGTTACTATATTTAATTCCCGCAAGAGCAGTGCTATCACGCCTAAACTTATAGCCATGGACATCAGAAGACCGACGAAAAGCAAGATCAATTCCAAAAGATTTCCAAAACCTAAAATAAGCACAATTACAATTCCAATGATTGAAATAATACTTGTGATAGTAAAGTCTTTGGATGCTTGTTTATTCGCCTCATACGTCCCCATTACTCCACCAGAAAATTTTATCTCCACACCGTATTTTTTCTCTATTTTTTTAACTTCATTCTTTAAATTTTCCACACATTCAGTAACGAACTTCACATCGGACATAGGCTTTGAAATAGAAAAATTCATAACTAAAAGATCGTTATTTGGTGATGTCAAATAATATTTTTTGATACCACTTTTTTTCACAAGTTCTTCAAGATAACTGTTTAAATCGTAAAGCGCATTACCTATGTTTCTCCAAAATCTAAAATCAACAAGTGTGCGTGGCTCAATTTTCGCTAAACTTTGGTAATAATTCAAACTTTCTGAGATAGAACCTTCGCTTATCGATAGCATACCGTATTTAACTAACGTTTCTGGATTATCAAAAGCTTCAGCTTGATGAATATAAGGTGTGCTTTCAAATAATCTTTTTAAATCTGAAGCTATAGCATCAAAATTTTTATTTTCAACATTTAAAATTGCAACAAGCAGAGTATTGGAAGTCACTTTTTCATTGGTGTACTTCACAAGATCTTTAAATCTCGGATCATCTTTTGGAGCCAGTCCTGTTATATCAGCATTAATTTTTAACCCAAAAAGAGAGTAAAGTCCTAATAAAATGGATAGTATAACCAATATTAATAAAACTCTATTAGAATTTTTTAATATAAATTCCACGTATTTTTTTGAGAACTTTTCCAATTTTCATACCCTCCATATTAAAAATAGTATTATAGCTGATCCATTAAATATTATTACAGGGTATCTTTTTTTGAAATTTGGAAGTATAAGATTAGAAATTGCATAGCATATAACAAACGAGGAATAAAATGAGCGACCATACCACCCTACCAAAAACGCTATAATCGGCACAAGAGAATACAATATCGTTCTCTGGACTTCTTTAAAAACATCCTCAAGATTGAGAAACATGCTCGAAAAAAATACAAGAGAAGGAATATACAACAAAAAAAAGTTGAAAACATAATTGTCGAGCAAAAATATCTCAAGATGAAGTTTTTTTGCAGACCATGAATAAAGAAAAATCAAAAATAATATCGAAGTTATAGATTTCAACATTTCTACAAATGATTTACTTTTCAGGTTCAATACACCTCGCAATTATTTAATGTATTATCAGGTAGCTTTTAATAACAAATTATCACTTTGTATTTTTCTGAAATATTTTTAATTATATCTTTATCGGCTTTACCTGGATAAAAATAAGACTCTTCACCATTAAGTGCTTTATAAAGTGCTTCCCCAAAAGTTATTTGAGCTGCTTTGGAGAAATGAATTTTTGGATACCACCTTATCTCTATGTGTTTTATTTTAAAGGTGATTTCTTCTACACCATACCCCCACCAATACTTCCAAATGCGCTTGACTGCAATTTTTTTCGCTCTCGGATCATTTATGCTAAAAATTATATTCTCAAGTTCTTTTGAATTCAAATTTTTTTGAGGTATTCTTACATCATATTCTAAAAACAAGAGTTGCCTATTGATTTCATTAATGCGGTCTTTAATAACATTAGCATAAGGATTTTTCTGAAAAAGATAGGGAGAAGGAAAAACCTCCTCCTCTATCGATGTTTTTTTTTCTATAGCAAGGAAAAAAACTAATACAACGGAAACTAGAAACAAAACTAACGCAAAAAGCTCGAGCTTCATTTTGAATTATAACTATTTTCCGGTATTTTTAAAGATGCTCTCAATAGCGGTCTTTATAACCGGATCATTTACATCAACTTCTATTTCAGTGAGCGTGTAAACCTTTGCATCAACTTTCCTTGATGTAGACGTGGCTTCTTCTACTGTTATATTAGGTTGAATTCCAACTTTGTGTATATCTTTACCAGCAGGTGTAAGATAATGAGCAATAGTAAGAAACACAGTTCCACCATTGCTAAGTGGAAAGCCCCTTTGTACAGAACCCTTACCAAATGTTTTCTGGCCAACAAGTATAGCTCTTCCATTTTCTTTCAAAGCTGCGGCAACAATTTCTGATGCAGATGCCGAACCATTGTTTACAAGTACCGCCATTGGAACTTTTGGATAGTTGTTGCCTTGACTAATGTACCTATCTGTAATTTTTCCATTCCTATCTTTTACCGACACTATTATCTTTCCAGCGTCTAAAAAGTAATTAGAAACTTGTATTGCAACATCAAGCAAACCGCCAGGATTGTTTCTTAGGTCGAGAAGCAAAGCATCTATTTTTTGATCGTACAACTTTCTTAGTGCCTTTTGAAGTTCTGCCGGAACAGGTTCATTGAATTTTGTTAATAATATGTAACCAATTTTCTTTCCATTGTACATAGTTGTTCCAGATTTTACTGGAATTATTTGTATAATCTCTCTAACTACCTTTACTTCAAATATTTCTTTGTCTCTTTTTATTGTTAGTTTAACTTCTGTACCGGGTTTTCCTCTCATCTTGTTTATAGCTTCCATATATTCCATTTCGCTAACAGGCTGATCATCGATACCTATTATTAAATCTCCAGCCTGTAAACCTACTCTCCATGCAGGTGTCCCATACATTGGGCTTATTATTTTTACGGCGCGGTTTTCATTATCATACGTAACCTCTATACCAAGACCTCCATACTGTCCTTCCATTTCAATTTGCTGCTCAGTCATTTGTTTTGCTGGATAATAATAACTGAAATCATCTCCAAGGCCTTTTACCATACCATCGATAGCGGAATCAATAAGGTCATCAAAATTAACCTTGTTTATCTCGTAATAGTTTTCATTTATCCTGTAAAGTGTTTCATAAAGCGGAGATATGTAATTAAGCAACTTTGTATCTGTTGCTCCAGAAAGTATCACGCTAGAAGCTACTACGACCAAAGCTACAAACAAGTACGATAATAATCCTTTCCAAAAATTTTTCATACTTTTCACCCCTCTCTGTAAAAGATAATGTTAACTAAAAGTATTGAAACTTTCCAAAAACCGCATTATCCTTATAAAGAGGGGACACCCCCCAACCCACTCTCGACAAAGGAGGTATCCCGATATGAACAACTCAACGC
>SPLK01000323.1_pt1 | contig 14962 bp, 13 predicted proteins | sample 2456111 | NCBI WGS metagenome assembly SPLK01 (sample SAMN11156906, study PRJNA527647) | hot springs metagenome | biome: Geothermal region; feature: Hot spring; material: tree branch in hot spring; isolation source: hot spring sediment rich in lignocellulosic material ... | reverse complement strand
GCCGCGACGTATCTGTTACGGATTTACGGGGCCATCGAGCGGGCCCTCGAGCGAATTGCGCAGGAGTTCGACGGAGGGACTCCCGGTGGAGGGGACTGGCATCGGGAGCTGCTTCGGATGATGGCGCGTGCCGTCCCAGAGGTGCGCCCGGCGGTCCTCTCGCCCGAGAGCCTGGAGTGGCTCGATGGGTGCCGCAAGTTTCGCCACCGTGTGCTGCATGCGTACGCAAGCCCGTTGGTGTGGGCGAAGATGGCTCACCTCGTGGCAGAGGCTCCCGCAGACTTTCAGAGGCTGCGCGCCGACCTGGACCGCTTTTCGGACTTCGTACGCCGATTGGTGGACTCCACCAGCTCGAGGTAATCAAGCCAGGGCCGTCGATCCCGCAAATCCGCCGTATGACTTGCGCCCTCCCGTGTATCTTGCGCCCTCCGCCCGCGTGCCGTCATGGATGCTTTCCCGAGCCGGACCTTCCGGAGGCGGCGATTCGCCCTCACCGACCGTTCCTGTAACGGTCGTCACAGGCACAGGTGATGTTCCCCGGCAGGATGGGATGGGGGCGATGCCATGCGCCTCGGACGGGTCGGGTCATGGGGGGCGGCCGGTATCGTGGCGGTCGGGCTGCCGGGCGTCGGGCTGATGGCGGCCATGGGGCGGCGGGGCGCGCCGGCAGTCGGTGACGTCCAGCCGGAGGGTACCACATCCCTCGAGTCCATTGAGCTCACTGCGGGAAGCTCGAGTGGCACCACCGGTGGCTGGATGCCCGGCGACGATACGATGGCGTACGAGGCTACCGTGGCGGTTGTCACAAATGACGCCGGGGGCTACCTGGAGGCCCTGGCGAAAGCGGACTTCGAGGCGGCGCTGCGACGCCGCATGGGCACGCGCCCCGGGGAGGAAGTCCCCCCTTACCGCGTCGCTGTGCGGCCCCTTTCGGGATCCCCTCTGGCGCTTGTCAGCGCCCTGGCGCTCGACTCCGACTGGGCCAGCCGCCTGGCACACGAGGGGGCCAGCCTGCTGGCGGAGCGGACATCCGGCCCGCCGAAGGCTTGGCGCCAGCAGGCGCGGGTGCTGGCGGCTACCTGCAGTCGGCCGGTGATGGTACGTGGGACGATCTCTTGGCCCCCGCTGCGTCCCAGGCGTCAGCGGATTCCCAGGCGTCACCGGCCATCCCGCCGGCCGCACGGCCTACGCTGTAGGTGCCACGGCCACCGGGCGCCGCTCATGGGCGGAGCGGGCGCAGGCGTCCAGCACGGCCATGTTGAGCAGGCCGTCCTCGCCGGGCGGCGCCGGCTCCTTGCGGCCCTCCCGCACCCAGCGGCTGAAGGCTTCGAACTGGAGCCGGTAGTGATCGGGCGGCGCTGCCCCGCCTGCAGCGTCCTCGGACGCACCCATGAGCGTGCCGCGGGCCTGCCCGCCGGGCGTGTCGGGCCCTTCCGCGCCGGCGCCCACCGCCAGGTCCCCCGACGCCCCGCCCACGTAGAAGCCGTCGATCCCGTTCGGCTGGAAGGGTCTCGGCACCCAGACGGTCCCCCGGGTGCCGACGATCTCGAGCCGCTGGCCGCCCGTCATCTCGAAGCTCGCGTCGAAGACCGCCTCCCGCCCGCCGGGGAAGCGCAGGATGCCCGTGGTGGTCAGGTCAATCCCGAGCTGCGGGTCGAGGTGCGAGGAGCAGTGGACCTCGGCCGGCTCGGCCCCCAAGACCCACCGCGCCGCGTTGACGCAGTAGCAGCCCACGTCGAAGAGCGCCCCGCCGCCCCACTCGGGCTTCGCGCGGATGTTGGCAGCCAGATCGGGCAGCACGAAGCTGAAGGCCGCCCGCACCAGCCGCACCTCGCCGACGGCCCCCTCGTCGAGCAGTTGCCGCAGCCGGCCGTAGCGGGGCTGCCAGCGCCACATGAAGGCCTCCATCAGCAGCACGCCGGCCTCCCGGCAGACCCGGCGGGCCCGCTCGGCCTCCTGCCGGTCGAGGGTGAGGGGCTTCTCGCACAGCACGTGCTTGCCGGCGGCGGCCGCCCGCTCGATCCAGGGGAGGTGCAGGTGGTTGGGCAGGGGGATGTAGACCGCCTCCACGTCGGGATCGTGCAGCACCTCGTCGTAGCTGCCGTAGGCCCGCTCGATGCCGGTATCCCGTGCGAACGCCTCCGCCGCTTGCCGCTCCCGGCTGCCCACCGCCACGACCCGCGCCACGGCGGAGCTGGCCAGCGCCGGAAGCACCCGATGGCGGGCGATGCGCGCGGTGCCGAGGATGCCCCACCGCACCGGCTCTTGCGGGGCATGCAACGGCAAAGATCGAGTGGTCGAGGCTTCCATCGCGATCCCCCTGGCCGGGCTATTCCGCATGGCGGTGAGTTGTCCTCCGGGTCGGAACCCGAGCAAGGCATAGGCGACCTGGAGAGTGCGGATCACGCTGCCCATGTTGAGCCCCGTCATCTTCTTCAATCTCGTCATGCAGGTGATCAACGGATTCATGGTCTTCACCCAGGCCTACATCGTCACGGGCGGAGGGCCCCTGGATCGGACGCTCTTCTACGCGCTGTACGTCTACCAGAAGGGCTTCAAGGACTTCGAGATGGGCTACGCCTCGGCGCTGGCGTGGACGCTGCTGATGATCGTCGCCTTCTTCACCATCCTCATATTCCGCTCGTCGGCCTGGTGGGTCTACTACGAGGCGAAGGAGGGGCGATGACGGTGCGGGCGAGCCACGCGAGGGCGCTGGTGTACCACGCGCTGGTGCTGGCCTTCGGCTTCGTCATGGTCTATCCGCTGCTGTGGCTGCTGGCCAGCTCCTTCAAGGGTACCTCGGAGATCTTCACGCACATGACCTCGCTCATCCCCGGGCGCTTCACCCTCGACAACTACCGCAACGGCTGGGCCGGCTTCGGCAACGTGTCGTTTTCCACCTTCTTCCGAAACTCGATCTTGCTCGCGGGGCTGGCGACCCTGGGCACCGTACTCTCGTCGGCGGTGGTGGCGTACGGCTTCGCGCGGATACGCTTCGTGGGCCGGGAATTCTGGTTCGCCTGCATGATCGCGACGCTCATGCTCCCCATCCAGGTACAGCTCATCCCGCAGTACATCCTCTTCAACAGCCTGGGGTGGGTCAACTCGTTCTTGCCGCTGACCGTGCCACGGTTCTTCGGGGGGTCGTTCTTCATCTTCCTCATCGTGCAGTTCATCCGGGGGATCCCCCTGGAGCTGGACGAGTCGGCCGAGATCGATGGGGCGAGCAAGCTGGACGTCTTCTGGCGCATCATCCTGCCGCTGGTGAAGCCGGCGCTGATCACGGCGAGCATCTTCTCGTTCTACTGGACGTGGGAGGACTTCCTCGGGCCGCTGCTCTACCTCAACGACCCCGTGCTCTACCCGGTCTCGCTGGCCCTCAAGAACTTCGCCGACCCGTCGGCCGCCACCGACTGGGGCGCCATCTTCGCCATGTCGGTGCTGTCGCTGGTGCCGGTGGTGGTCATCTTCGTCTGGCTGCAGAGGTATCTCGTCGAGGGCATCCAGACGACGGGGCTGAGGGGGTGAGGCCGCAGAACGGGTCCCCAGGAGGCGGACGCTATCTCGACTCTCGGGACGTCGACCTGATTTCGAGCATTCTCCGAAGCACCAGCCGAAGCTCCACGGTTGACTCGACGATCTTCGTCTGCGCCGCCTCGGTCCGTATGTAGGGAGCCCCCCTGCGGAGCCCGTGCTCGTTGGCGCGGGAAAGGACGGGAATGTCATCGTACGGCGAGACGACCAGTACCACGAACCGCTTGCCGTGAACGCTGGGTGTCTCGATGCGGACGTCGATATGCCCATCCGAGTTGGCCCTCAGGAAGTCGACGACCCTGGTCTGTTCGAAGCTCGCCGCCTGCTCCTCCGTCACCCCCACGAAGTCGAACTGACCCTGTCGCTCGATGACCCCGACCACGATGCGACCGCCGGACGGGCAGTTGGACATCCCGAGCACCGTCTTCAGGATCCCGTACCGTGTCTTGGTATCGGCCGCATTCCAGTCGAGTGGCCCGACGAAATCGAGATCCGCTCGTTCCTGGGTCGAGCCATACCATTCGGCACCTCGGGCTGCCGGGTCAACCTGAGAGTGCAACTCCCTGAACTGCTCCCACGACAGCCGCTCGATCCCTCGAAACCAGTAGCGCCTCTTCTCCCGGTGGACGTACCCCCTCCACTTCTTGGTCAGATAGGTTCCCACGGTCGACAGCGTCCAACCTGTCGCAGTGGCCAGCTCCTGTTTCGTGAAGCCACTCGACCTGCTTCCCTGCAGGAAGTCGTAGGCGCGGCGCACCTGTTCTTCTCGGCCGGGGCGCTGGCCTGCAGACGCGACGGGCGCCACGTCGACCGGGAACAGGGTTGGCTGCGGAGGGTCGATTCCGTTCATTTCGTGCACCCTTTCCGGATCAACTATACCCGATACCACGAAGCCCTGCCTCTCCCGACAGACCCTTGCGAGGTAGCCGCCCGAAGGCCATGCGGGTTCCGGAAGGACCTGTTCCTCCGGTCGTTTGCGCCTTGAGGGAGATGCGCAAGACTTCGGGGTCGACCCCCTGTTGGCGGCTCCGCAAGGGAGCCTTCACGGCGGGGCGGTGGCGATACGCCCAGGCCTCCTCCCCCAGCACGAACCGGGCATGCGCGTTGCCGGTCTTGGTGGTCCCGCCTCGGCGGGTCTGGACGCCGCTCGAATGCTCTCGGGGCACCAGACCTGCGTAAGCCATCACTGGGCCGGGCTTCGAAAGCGGGAGAACGCCCCGATCTCGGCCACCAGCGTCACCGCCGTGACCTCCCGGACCCCCTTGAGGGCTTGCAACTCCTGGATGACCGGCGCATGCCGGCTTTCGGTGGCCATCGCGTGGATCTCCGCCTCGAGCCGCTCCACCCGTGCCTGCCGCTCATGCACCGCCTGCAGGTACTCCTGGAAGGCCACCTGGGTGGCCCGGTGGGGGAATCTCAGCGTATCGAGCCAGCGCATGAACATCCGGGACCACCGGGTCGTGCCCTTCGGCGCGGCCACGCCGTGACGCAGCAGGAAGATGGTCAGCTCCTGGCGGGCGCGGCGCAGGTCCCGCTTGGCGCCTTCCCGGGATCGCACCAAGTCTCGCAGCGCCTCGTCGTCCTCGCCGGGCACCCAGACCGGCGTCAGCTCGCCGGCTCGCAGCAACTGCGCCAGGCGAAGTGCGTCGCGCCGGTCGGTCTTCACCTGGTCGCCGGGACGGACCGGGATCAGCGACGGAGCGACCACCATGCAACCGACCCCTATCTGGCTCAACCGTCGATACAGCCCGTAGCCGGTGGGCCCGGCCTCGGAGCAGGCCGACAGCTGCTCCGGCTTGCCCAGCCGCCTCACCAGCTTGCGCACGGCCTCGGGCGTGTGCGGCACGCTGCCCAGGTACCGGGGCGGTGCGGTGCCTCGCTCCGCCACGGCCACCGCGATCGTCTCCTTGGCCACGTCCAAGCCCACGAACTTCGTAATAGATCCCATCTGCCGCCTCCCTTCACGCTGTAGCTCTGCATCCCCCCGGGGGGACGTAACCTACGTTCGTCGTGAACGGGGGCCGGCCTCGTTCATCGTAACTAGCAGACGATGGGCGGGAGGAACTGCGGCAAGTCTATTCGGAACCGATTGGTGTATTGGGGAGACCGAGTAAGTCGTTGATCGCGGCGATCACCACCTGCCAACAGATCCTGCACGTGTCCTCGTCAGGTATCAACCCGAGAACCCTTTGATGCCAAGGATGAACCATGTTACGGTAGTTACGCAAGTGATCCGAGAAGTCCTTGACGTCCCGCTGAATCCACCCGCATTCGTGCGCCACGTTGAGGTAATCAGCCAAAGCCCACTCGTGAAATGGCCGTACTTTCCCCTGCGGATCCTTCGGTGCCGACCGAGCGAGGTTGGCCTGTTTGGGATGGCACGTGACCTTGGCTAGCAGCAAGCCTTCGAGGAGGGACCCCAAAGCGATAACCACAGACAGGTACGCTCCCGCTTCCAACCCCTTCTTGGCTTCTTCCCACCGTAGCTTAAGCAGGTCACCCGTGTGAGGGTCGGGTACCAGCGGCGTCAGGTCCGGCATCGGGTACTGCACAATGCTTTGCTTGGTTGGCAATGCCAGGGCAGGGGTGACACTTACTAGACGAGGTGTCACCCCATCCAGCTGGACCTGATACCCCTCCAAGCGCAGCCTTCGGTTGAGATGGTCGAGGACCGTCTCAAAGGTGTCACGATCCTCATATTCCTTCGGGGATGCAAGGCGCAGAATGACCTTCTCGATGGCCTCATGTTGTCGGCTGTACTCATGGAGCCGAGCTAGCGTCCACCACTTGCGCGTTGTTCCGTCATGGTCCGGACACTTCAGACCGGCGCTACGGAAGAAGAGAGGGAGCTCCCAGCCCTTTCGATACTTAAGGCCTGGCGCGTCTCCGCAGATCAGGTCTGCGATCAGTTCCAGGGTCTTGGGATCCAGTGCCCGCATCACGAAGGTTCCTCAACGCTAATCCATAACAGGTTGAAGGGCGCGTGTCAACCATGCCATTCTGGCCTTGGTCGGGTAGCAACGAACGGCGAAGAGCACGAGTACGGCCACCGGAGCGCCGTTGCTCGGCATCGTTGCGAGCACTGACGTCAGTGCGGTTCATGCACCGTCGGGAACCCGGGTAGGGGAGTCGAACCATGGTAGCAACTTGCGAAGGCCCGCGCATTGCGATACCCCTGCTCCCATCGCTGGAGGATGTAGTGCCGGTATGGAGCGGGCTGGCTTGGGCGCCTGCGGCGAGGCCCCGTGCCACGCGCCGTCGCGCTGGTGAGATAGCGCCGCACCGTCACCCGGCTGAGGTGCAGGCGTCGGCTGATTTCCCGGATCCCAAGCCCCTGCGCATGGAGGGCCCGAACCTGGTCGTAGCGCTCGCGCCGGTGCTGCCGGCGAGCGGCTTGCTCCAGAGCACGACGCCGAGGGGTCGCCGCCGGGGTCGGCCCGGGGGCCACCGGCGCGGCCGGTGGGGACGGGGCCGCCTCTATGGGCGGCAGGCGGAGCGTCTGGAAGTAGCGCTCCATCAACTCGCCCAGTTCCTTGAGGAGGTGCCGCCGTTCCGCCACCGGGATGGCATCGGGCGCTTCTCGGCGGACGCCTTGGGCGTAGGCCTCCGAGTGGTCGCGGACGACGACCTGGACGCCCGGACTGGCGCTCAGCCATGCCAAGGGTTTCGGGGGACCGTTCGGGGAGGAGGTCCACCGGCCGCCTGCGCTCCAGGTCGCATAGGATGGTGCCGTAGCGGTGCCCCTTTTGCTAGGCCCAGTCGTCGACCGCTAGGACTCGAACCCGAGGTACGGGAGGCAGGGGGATCCGCATCACGAGGCGCACCAAGGTATCCGGGCTGACCGGGATCCCTACGGCCCGACCGATGCGGGAGGCGGCCTCGGCACTCATGGCCAGCGCCAACCTGCCCAGGAGACGCTCAAGTCGCGCGGTTCGCCGGGCATAGCGTCCCACCAGGTGCGGGAACGGCACCGACTATAGCTTCTTGTGGACCTTCACCACGTTTGCGGGAGAGCCAGGTCTAGACCGGCCTTGACAGCCCGGCGCCGGGCGGGCCGGGGGATGCGGGGAAGGCCGCCCGCGCCGGGCGAGGCCTGCCGGCTCCAGGCTAACGGGCGGGTGTCGCAGGTACGGGGACAACCTCAGAGGGGCCGCTCAGGACGAGCATGCCCAGCAGCGGTTTCCAGTCGGGGCCGTCGGGGTCCAGGGCGGCGTAGAGGCGGGTGCGGTCGGCCACGTGGCGCCGCGGGCGGTAGGGCACCTCGGCAAAGCGGCTGAGTGAGGGCCGCGCGGTACGCCGCTCAGGAGGCTTCGGACTGGGGCACAACGTTTGCTCGACGCGCGCGTCACTCTCAGACCGCGCTCTGTAAGCTTGCTACCCATCATCGCCGCGTCACATACTGTCGACGCGGTCGGAACTCAGGTCTACAGGCATCTCGTGGCCCACCCCTGCCTCGGTGTCGTTGTGAAGCCGGGTGTTGGCCACACGGTACCGCGTCGTCCGCTGCCAGCTCTAAAGGCTAGGCCGGCCGAGCCGATGGATTGTGATGATGGAGTGGTACCATCGCTTCAGCGGAAAGGGGTGAAGGCAGAGGGGCAACGACCGACAGCGGCACTGATGTGGAACGGGACCCGAAGCGGTAGGCGGTACATATACCGCACGGAAGCGGGATAGGAGACGACCCACGGGAGGGGATTACGTTGAGAATCCGCACAAATGTTATGGCGTTGAATACCTGGAGGAACCTCAACGACACGAATCGTGTTCTCGCAAAGACCCTAGAGCGCCTCTCGTCTGGTTTGCGCATCAACCGTGCAGCCGACGATGCCGCTGGCTTGGCGATCTCGGAGAAGATGCGCGGGCAGATTAGGGGGCTGAACCAGGCCGTTCGCAACGCGCAGGACGGCATCTCGTTGATTCAGACTGCTGAAGGTGCGCTGAACGAGAGTCACGCAATTCTGCAAAGGATGCGAGAGCTGGCGGTTCAGGCTGCGTCCGACACCAATACCGATAGCGACCGAGCCGCCATTCAGGCTGAAATCGAACAGCTCAAGAGCGAGCTCACTCGGATTGCCGATACGACGGAGTTCAATACAAAGAAACTCTTGAACGGTGAACTTGCAAGAGCGGTAACGATTAGCGGCGCAAACGGGGATCTCGCAAGCGGTACCCTTACTGTTAACCCGGGGTCGCTTTCGGTCGGAAGCTACACCTTGACAGTCTCGCAGTACGCGAGTCGTGCAAGCCTAGGCGATGCCGCCGCCTTCGGGACGCTGAGCGATGGGGCAATCGTTATCAATGGCGTTACTATTAACATGGCGAGCTCAGATACTCTGTCGGTTGTGGTAGATAAGATCAACGCCTTCAAGTCACAGACAGGAGTGGAGGCGTCAACTGGACCAACTGGAGGTCTGTTGCTGTCTTCTACCGAAAGGGGCAGCGATCAGACGATTCAGGTCAGCGGGGTAAAGGACCTCCTCAACGCCCTCGGCCTTACGACTGACACCGGTACGGACGTGGGCGTATACAGCGCTGCCGGCTCGGATGCAGTGGCTACCCTGACTGCTCAGGCCACGGGAAGTATCGTGAATTTGAAAGCGGTCGGGAATACCCTGTACGACACTCAGAGCGGGCTGAAGATCGAATTGGCAGTTACCAAAGAAGGTACCCCAACGGACAGTAACGCCGACGCTGCAACGATCATCGTGTCTCCGGGCGGTCAGCTGCTCTTCCACATCGGTGCCAACAAGGACCAGAACGTTGCCCTTAGCATCGACAAGATGGACGCGGAGAGCTTCGGTGTCAACAACCTCGATCTGACAACGCAGAGGGGAGCGAACGACGCACTAGCCGTACTCGACGCGGCTATCGCCCGGGTATCATCGGTTCGTGGCAACCTCGGTGCCCTGCAGAATCGTTTCGAGCACACTGTGTCCAACCTGAGCGTTGCGGCGGAGAACCTGGCGGCCGCCGAGTCCCGCATCCGAGACGCCGACATGGCCCAGGAGATGATGGAGTTCGTGCGCAACCAGATCCTGCTCCAGTCCGGCACCGCCATGCTGGCGCAGGCCAACGCGGTGCCGCAGTCGGTGCTGCAGCTGCTGGCGTGAGCCGGTGGCAGCGTAGCAGGCGCCAGGACGGGGAGGGCCGTCCGGCCCTCCCCACTTCGTCTCCGGGCCGGCCTTTGAGGTGCCATCAAGAGCGGCCACATGCGGGCCGATGCGGAGATCGGGACGGGGAGCCCCGAAGAGGGGAAAGTCCGTCCGGCTGAGGGCAGGTGAGGCGGCGTGAGCATCGGACCCCTGGCCGGGACGGGTCAGCGGCTGCGGTTCTGGGGACTGGCCTCGGGGCTGGACGTCGACCAGATCGTGTCGCAGCTCATGCAGGTCGAGCGGATCCCGCTGGAGCGCCTGGAGCAGCGCCGGCAGTTGCTGGTCTGGACCAAGCAGGACTACCTCGGGGTGTACGGCCTTCTGGATCAGGTGCGCCAGTCCCTCACGCCGCTCAAGCTGGCCGGCACCTTCCAGGCCAGGAGGGCCTCGTCGTCGGCAGAGGACGTGGTGACGGCCTTGGCGTCCTCCATCGCGGAGCCCGGCGTCCACGAGATCCGGGTGCAGCAGTTGGCGCAGGGCATCCGCCTGGCCAGCAGCGGGCCCATCTCCCGGTCGCAGGACCGCAGCACGCTGTGGACGCAGTTCGGCATCAGCGACTCGGTCCAGACCTTCGAGCTCACGCTGCAGATGACCGACAGCCGGGGGCAGCGGTCGGTCACGCTCACGCTCGATCGCAGTGACCCGCAGCGCGATGACATCCGTGACCTAGTGGCGGCCATCAACGACAGCGGCCTGGGGGTGGTGGCGTCGTACGACGCCACCTTCGACCGGCTGTTCATCCGCAGCCAGGAGACGGATAGCGCGGTGACCCTGCAGGTCACCGACGCCACCGTGGACGTCTACGACCCGGCGACGCAGAGCTACGTCCCCATGGACGTGTGGGAGGACCTGCTGAAGCTCGGCGATCCGTCGACGCCCTTCACGGGGCAGGACGCCATCTTCGACCTCGACGGCGCGACCGGCCTGCGCGCCAGCAGCAACCAGGTCACGGTGGCCGGTGTGACTTACACCCTGCGGTCGGTCGGCAGCGCCACGGTCACCGTCGCTCAGGACACCGACGGCATCGTGGCTGCCATCCGGGCCTTCATCGACCGCTACAACGAGGCCCTGTCCCACATCAACCAGAAGGTCGGCGAGCGCCGCCTCTACGACTACCCGCCCCTCACCGACGCGCAGAAGGAGGAGATGACCGAGGAGGAGATCCAGCGGTGGGAGGAGCGGGCCCGCCAGGGGCTGCTGCAGGGGGACTCCTTGCTGACGGGGGTCGTCTCCGGGCTGCGCATGGACGTGGCCGACCCGGTGAAGGGCCTCCCGGCCGGGCTGGACTCGCTGGCCGCCATCGGCATCACGACAGGTGCCTACCAGGAGGGTGGCCTGCTCCATCTCGACGAGTCCAAACTGCGTCAGGCCCTGCAGCAGGATCCCGAGGTGGTCATGCGCCTGTTCGTCGGTGACGCAGGCCAGGGCATCGAGGGCATGGCTGCCCGGCTCTCCTCCACCCTGACCGGCGCCATGGATCGCATCCGGCTCCGGGCCGGCGTGATGGGCCTGGATGCGGACAACAGCGGGCTGGGCCGGCAGATCGCCTCGCTCGACGACCAGATCCTGCGCATGGAGGAGCGCCTGACGCAGATCGAGGCGCGCTACTACCGCCAGTACAGCCTCATGGAGCAGGTGGTCGGCCAGCTGAACGCCCAGTCGGCGTGGCTCGCGCAGGTGTTCCTGGGGCAGGGGCAGCAGCAGTGAGGCCGACTGACCGCAAGGGGCGAGCCCGCCCGTGACGGGCAGCCCCGGGGAGAGGCGGGGAGGCATGGAGCGGGGCCGCATCGAGGCGATGCTCGACGAGTGGCTCGCGACGGCCCGGCGACTGGAGTACGAGCTGGGGCAGCCGGAGCCCGACGAAGGGGCCGTTCGCGAGCTGCTGGCACAGCGGCGGCGCCTGCAGGAGGAGCTGGCAGCTCGCGTGGGCCGCGGGGCGCCGGTGAGGTCGGAGCTGCAGCTCCTGGCCCGGGCCTGCGTGGAGGCAGACCGGCGGGCCGAGGCACAGGCTCGCGCCCGCCTGGCCGAGTCGGCCCAGGCTCTCTCCCAGGTGAGGGGCCAGCGGGCGGCGGCGGACGGCTATCGTCGGGCACTGGTGGAGGCGACACGAAACGGAGTGACGTTCTTCGATGGACGCATATAGGGACGGCCGCCACGGCTCCAGCCGGCAGTTGCTCGATGCCTATCGCCGACAGCAGATAGAGACGGCCTCACCCGTGCAGCTCATCGTCATGCTCTACGACGGGGCCATCCGCCACTGCAAGGGGGCCGAGCTCGCCATCGAGCAGCAGGACAGGGAGCAGGCCCGGCACCACCTGCTCAAGGCCCAGGACATCGTGGCCGAGCTGCTCGCCTCGCTCGACATGGAGAAGGGCGGGGAGCTGGCCGGCTCCCTCGCGCAGTTGTACGGATACATCCACGGCCGCCTGGTCGAAGCCAACGTGCAGCAGGACCCCCAAGCCGTCCGGGAAGCGGGGCGCCTCCTGAGCGGACTGCGTGACGCCTGGGCCCAGCTCAACGCCGGGCGTGTCAGCGGGACGATGGCTGCGGGACAGCCCCGGCTCGCCAGCGGGTGAGAGGGCAAGGGGGCCGGTCGGCAGGGTCGGCCGACGTGACGGGTCACAGATGGGCCGTCTGGCCCCTGCTGACCCGGCCAGGCGTCGCGGGGTCAGCGGGAACGGCGGGAAACTGTCGGCATCCAGGATCGACAGGAACCGATACGGATTCACAGAAAGCTACGCCAGGGGGGACAGGCCGTGCTTCCACAGGTGGGCACGCCGGTCGCCGCAGGCGTGGCGAAGCGGTTGGCTGCGATATGTGAGGCGCTGTCGGAGGCGGCCGACGCCGACGAGCTCGCGCGTCAGGCGCTGCGGGCCGCCGCGGAGGTGGCAGGCGCTCGGCGAACCGAGCTGTGGCGGCGCGAGGCCGGGCAGGAGCGCCTGGAGGCCGGGTGGCCCGACGAGACCGAGACGACGCCGGTTTCCCCGACGTCGGGCACGGCCGAGCAGGCGGCTGCCGACGGCCCGTGGGAAGAGGACAGAGGGCACGCCGCGCCCGGCGGCATGCCACCCTCGGCGCACGCGGTGCCCGAGCGAGTGGACATCCCCCTGCGCGCCTGCGGCGAGACGCTGGGCCGGCTGGTGGTCATCGAGCCGAGGCGCCCTGGCCCGTGGCTCGAGCTGGTGGCCGCCCACACCGCGGTCTGCCTGGCGCACCTGGAGGCCCGCCAGAGCCTGCGCCGCACCGTGCTGCAGATGGTCACGGCCTTCTCGGAGCTGGTCGAGAGCCGGGACCAGTACACCGAGGCCCACTCCCTCCACATCGCCGAGCTCGCCCTGCAGGTGGGGCTGCGGCTGGGCCTGGACCCGGCGCGCTTCGACTCGCTGATCTACGCCGCTCTGCTGCACGACCTCGGCAAGGTGGGCGTCCCCGACGCCATCCTGCTCAAGCCCGGGGCCCTCTCCGAGGCCGAGTGGGAGACGATGCGCCGCCACCCCTCCATCGGACGCCGGGCCCTGGAGCGCATCGATCTCCTGCGCGACGCCGCCGAGATCGTCGAGCAGCACCACGAACGCTTCGACGGCAACGGCTACCCTCACGGGCTGGCGGGGGAGGCCATCCGCATCGAAGCCCGCATCATCGCCGTGGTGGACGCCTTCGACGCCATGACGACGACGCGGCCCTACCGCCCTGCCCTGAGCCGCGCGCAGGCGCTGGCGGAGCTCCGGCGCTGCGCCGGCAGCCAGTTCGACCCTCGGGTCGTGGAGGCGCTGCTGAGCGTGGTTGGCCCTTGAGCGTGGTCGGCATCCCGTGACGTGAGGAGCGGCACCCATGCACGCACGCTCCATCGTGGTGGTGCTCCGGGGCGGGGACCGGTCGGTGGTGGTCGGATGTCGGGGCGCCGCCCGCGACCTGGCCCGGACCGTGGGTTTCGACCCCGCCGACCAGGTCCGCATCGCCACGGCGGTATCGGAGCTGGTGCGGGTGGCCATCCAGCATGCCGACGGGGCTTCGCTGACGCTGCGCCAGGTCCAGCTGCCGGGCCGGCGCGGGCTCGAGGTCGTGGTGGAAGACGGCGGCGCCACCTTCGCCGACCTCGACCGGGCGCTTCCCAACGGTGGCCCCGCGGCGGAGCCCGAGCCCGGGCTCGTCGCCGCGCTTCGCCTCATGGACGAGTACGAGGTGCAGCCCCTCGAGCCCCGCGGCGCGCGCGTGCGGGTCTGCAAGTGGCTCCCGGTGCCCCATGGAGCCGCCGACCAGGATGTGCCCGGCCGAGTGGAGGTGGAGACGGTCCCGCCGGGCCGAGGGGCCCCCGAGGCAGGAGGCCCGGACTTCGCCGCCCCGCCCGAAGGCGCTGGCCCTCCCGCTGGCGAAGATGGCGCGCTCGCCGTGCAACGAGGGCGGGTCATCCTCTACGCGCCCTCCGGCAGCGGGCGCCTGCCCACCCTGCGGCCGGGTCCGCATGTGGCCGTGCGGGTCAACGGCACCCCGGTCCAGCGCCTGCGGGTGGTGCGCCCCGGGGACCGCATCGAGGTGGAGCTGATCCACGACGAGGCGGCGGTGCGGGCGGTGCAGGCCTCCGCCGAGAGCGGCGCGGTGATCGTCGCGCGGGGCCTGCCGCCCGTGCCGTCCCAGGACGGGCGCATCGAGGTCCACTTCGAGGACGCCCCCTACGTCCTCGCCGCACCGCCCGACGAGGCGCTCCGGGCCGACCCGCTGGAGCTGTACCGGGTGTCGACGGTGGCGCCGGGCGCCCTGCTGGCCAGCCGCCACCCACCCCGCGCTGGCCACCCGGGCCGCAAGGTGACCGGCGAGGTCATCCCCGTCGCCACCCCCAAGGACGCCCGGCTCCGCATCGGCCCCGGTGTCCTGAGCGACGAGGAGCACCAGCGGGCCTACGCCGCCCGGGGCGGGCGGCCGACCTTCCACCGCGGCGTGGTGGCGGTGCTGCCCCTGCACACCGTCTACGGTGACGTCAGCCCGGAGACAGGGCATGTCGTCTTCGACGGGGATGTGCTGGTGATCGGCGACGTGGGGGAGAGCATGCGGGTCGAGGCTGGCGGGCGGCTGACGGTGGGGGGCGTCGTCTCGGGCGCGGAGGTGCGGGCCGAGGAGGGAGCGGCCATCGGCCGGGGCATCGTGCGATCCCGGGTCGTGGTGGGCGGGCAGGCCGCCGCGGCGCTGGAGCTGGCCGCCGCGCTTCGACCGGTCCAGCGCCAGGTCGAGCAGCTGGTGACGGCCGTCCGGTTCTTCAAGCAGCAGGCGTCGGTCACGGC
>SPLK01000322.1_pt1 | contig 14990 bp, 14 predicted proteins | sample 2456111 | NCBI WGS metagenome assembly SPLK01 (sample SAMN11156906, study PRJNA527647) | hot springs metagenome | biome: Geothermal region; feature: Hot spring; material: tree branch in hot spring; isolation source: hot spring sediment rich in lignocellulosic material ... | reverse complement strand
TCTATGCTGAGAAGCTCTTTAAGAGCCTTTATCAGTTTATCCTTGTTCATAAGGTCACATACTATACTTGTACATACCCTTATTCTGTGTCTCGCAGGTTCCCCTCTGTCAAACATATCGTAAAAGGACACCACATCTTCTACATGATTCAAAGGTAGATCAAGAAGCTTGGACACTTCCTCAAGAGCAAACTCAGGTATTTTCCCGTAGTAGTCTTGGACTTCATGCAGGCACATAAGTATAGCTTGCTCTTTTTTGGGAAAGTAAGCTGCATGATCCTTGAGTTTTTCAAGGAGCTTTTCTTCAAGCATAACTTGATAGATTATACCTTCACTTTTGATCAAGTGTAAACTTTTTATGATTTAAATCATAATAAGTTGGAGAATTAAGAAAGATGTGATATCTTAACTGGAAGCCATGGAAAAAAAGGTGAAGATAGTCATAGATGGAAGAGAGATAGAGGCTCAAGAAGGTAAAACTTTGCTTGAGGTAGCCCTTAAGGAAGGTGTTAGTATTCCATACTTTTGTTATCATCCCAAACTTAGAATCATAGGTGCGTGCAGGATGTGCATAGTTTATAACGAAAAAACGGGAAGACTCATAACTTCCTGTAACACAAAAGTTGAAGATGGTATGATCATATCCACACAGCACGAGCTTGTCAAAAGTAATCAAAAGTATTTACTTCAAGCTTTTATGACGAGACATCCTCTTGATTGCCCCATATGTGACAAAGCTGGTGAGTGTGACCTTCAAAATTACGGCGCTATCTTCGGACCTCAAAGGCAGATCGTTCCAGTTTCTGCCCTTGAAAAAGAGAGGCATTATACAGACTGGGAGAGCGATTTTCTTGAGTACTACACAAATAGGTGCGTTGTGTGTTATAGATGCACGAGGGTGTGCGATGATATAAATGGAGCGCGCGCCCTCTACGTTGAAGAGAGGGGTTTTCACGCTAATATAGTGCCTACTGTGAGACCTATAGACACATCCTCGTGTGAGATGTGCGGTTTGTGTGTGCATGTGTGTCCGGTGGGAGCTATAATTTCTAAACCTTTCAAGTACTGGACAAGAAGCTGGCTGCTCAAAAAGGAAAAAACCGTATGTAACGTGTGTCCCGTAGGATGCGAAGTTCAGGTGGAGTACGGTATAGGTGACTGGCGATCCAAGAAGAAAGTTTACAGAACTAAGCCTACAGATGATCTCAATATATGTGCAAAAGCTTTCTTCGGCTATGACGTTTTAAACAAAAACAGACTTTTAAAGCCATACATATACGAAAGGGAAGAAACAACAGGGAACGCCGTAAACTTCCTGTCCCATCTTTTTAGAACTAAAGGGGAAGAAACCGCTTTAGTGCTTTCTTCATACCTTACAAACGAGATCCTCGCTAACCTGAAAGAAATAGCTTTAAGGAGCGGTTGTTTTGTTAGTTCACCGCTGACTGCTGACTTTTACACCTTTTTGGAAGGCTATGGTGATTATACACCTATGTACATACGAGAAATAGAAGGTGCAAACCATTACATACTTGTAGGAGACGATATTACTTCCACTGCCCCAGTTTTATCTTACTACATAAAGGGAAAGGTGTACAAGTATGGCAGGACTTACAAAGATGCCAAATTTAACCCTAAATATCTGAAAGATCTTGAGGAATTGTGGGATGTGGTTGATAAAGGTAGCGTGCTTGTAATAAACACTACAGGTATGGGAAAGGAAGGTACAGACATAGGCACTCTGATAAGAAAACTCTCTCAAGAGAGAAATTGTAAAGTACTTTTACTTCACAAGGATACAAACTACTTGGGTATATACAAAACCTTTGAAAAGGATATGCTTTCCCATCTGGGTAGTATTATGGAGGGGGTCAAAAGGGGTAGTATAAAGAACCTCATTGTGTTTGGTGAGGATCTCCTTGACTACTACGAAATGGAGGAACTTGAAGAGATCTTTAAAGGGCTTGAGAATCTTATAGTCTTCTCTCCTTTTGCCGATGGGCTTTCGGAAATTGCGAACGTAAAAATTCCTATGTGTCTTTATGGTGAGGTGGAAGGTAATTATTATACGATTATGGGTGTACGAAAGTCAAAAAGATTTCTCCCTTGGGCTTTTAAAGAGGAAGATTTTTATAAGGATATACTTGAGAACATGCCAAAAGAGAAAAGAGGGGTTAAAGTGTTAAAAGGGTATAATCCCCACACGAAGCGCAACGTTCACCTATACAGAAGTAACTGGATAACACAAAGGAGCGAAAATCTCACAAGGCTTTACGAAAAGAACGCTTATTTAGAGACGAGCAGATATCCCGCTTAAGAGTTTAAAATATAAATTTTCGGAGGCTAAGATGGAAAGGGATCAGACTGTCATAAATACCATAAGGTTTTTGAGTGTTGATCAAGTAGAAAGAGCCAAATCTGGACATCCTGGTATGCCTTTGGGTGCTTCACACATAGCTTACATCATCTTTGATAGGTTTTTAAAGTTCAATCCCAAAAATCCAAACTGGATAAATAGGGACAGGTTTGTACTTTCTGCAGGTCATGGAAGTGCTATGCTGTATTCTCTACTTTTCGTCATGGGGTATGACATCAACCTTGAAGACCTTAAATCTTTCAGACAGCTCGGAAGCAAAACACCTGGACATCCGGAAAGCCATCTCACACCTGGTGTGGAAGCAACCACCGGACCTCTCGGACAAGGCATTGGCAATGCGGTAGGAATGGCTATAGCTGAGAGGTATCTTTCAAGCTATTTCAACAGGGAAGGCTTTCCTATAATAGATCACTACACTTTTGCCTTAGTAAGCGATGGGGATCTCATGGAAGGAGTTTCGTGTGAGGTAGGGGAGCTTGCTGGACACTTTAAACTTGGAAAGCTCATAGTACTTTGGGATAACAACGGAGTATCTATCGACGGTCCCACATCCCTCGCGTGGTCGGAGGATGTACTAAAGAGATTTTCAGCTTTTGGGTGGCATGTGCAACATATAGAAGATGGATACGATCTGAAGAAGTTAGAAAGAGCTATAAGGGAAGCTATAGAGGAAAAGGAGAGACCATCCTTTATTTCCGTTAGAACTCACTTAGGATACGGCAGTCCAAAGCAAGATGATGCGAGCGTTCATGGATCACCTCTTGGTAGGGATTTGGTTCTTGAAACTAAGCGTAGATTTGGTTGGAATGAAGAAGATTTTTACGTACCAGAGATGATTTATGAATACAGAGAAGAAAAAATACGGAAGGGTAAAAAAGCGGAGGAAGAGTGGAATGAACTTTTTAGAGAATACAGCGAAATTTACCCGGACCTCGCAAAAGAGCTTTCGGATGTCTTTAGAGGAGATTGGAATAAGAAGTATAAAAATCATATACCCATATTTACACAGTCTATGGCAACACGTCAAGCCAGCGGTAAGGTGCTGAACGCTATTGCAAAGCACATACCTACGATGATAGGTGGATCGGCTGATCTTTCCGAGTCTAACAATACTTACCTTCACGGGATGGGAGATTTTCTAAGTGACAATCCACTTGGTAGAAATATACACTATGGTGTAAGAGAACACGCCATGGGTACTATACTCAACGGTATGGCTTACCACGGTGGTGTACTGCCTTACGGAGGTACATTTTTAATATTTTCCGACTACATGAGACCTACTATAAGACTCGCTGCCATGTCTAAACTTCACGTTATATACATTTTTACCCATGACTCCGTCGGTTTGGGAGAGGACGGACCAACGCACCAACCTATAGAACAGCTAAGTTCTCTGAGACTCATACCTAACCTCTGGGTACTGAGACCTGCAGATGCCAATGAGGTTAGTGTTGCGTGGGATATAGCTATTGAGAGAAAAGATGGTCCTGTAGCTCTTGTACTTTCAAGACAAAAGCTTCCTATTATAGATAGAAGCAAATATGCGTCTTTTGAAGGTGTAAGAAAAGGTGCGTATGTGCTTGCCGATACGGAAGGTACACCGGATGTAATCCTGTTTGCGAGTGGTTCGGAGATTCATCCATCCTTAGAAGCCAAGCATCTCTTGGAAGAGGAAGGCATAAAGGTAAGGCTTGTGAATATGGTCTCCTTTGAACTTTTTGAACTGCAGGATGAAAATTACAGGAAGGAAGTTATACCATCGGAAGTCAAAAAAAGGGTAGCGGTTGAGGCTGGAAGGAGCTTATGCTGGTACAGATACGTAGGGTGTGAAGGTTTAGTTATAGGTATAGATGAGTTTGGGAAATCCGCACCCGGTGATATCCTCATGGAGTATTTTGGATTTACAGCTGAAAATATTGCCAAAAGGGTAAAGGAGTTTTTCTTCAGATAATAGGTGCGTTACAAAAATTTATGGCACTTTCAGGTGAAAACTCGACGCATCTCAAAAGACATTCTTTTGAGCGATCAAGTACTTTGTAAAGGAGAGCTTCTTCTTCCTTATTAAAGGGAGAGAGGACATAACTGACTACTTGATTCTTATCTTTTGGTCTGCCTATACCCACTTTGAGTCTGGGAAACTTCTCCGTCTTTATCTCTCTTATGATGGACTCAATGCCGTGGTGTCCCCCACTACTCCCTTCGAGTTTGAGCCTTAACTTGCCCAATGGCAGATCAAGATCATCGTATATGACTATCATCTCCTCCGGTAGGATTTCATACTCTTCAAGCAAATTAACAACTGCAAGACCGGAGTTATTCATGTAAGTTTGAGGTTTTGCCAAGATCACTTCCCTCCCGTCTATCTTCGTCTTGTATAGATGTGATAAACACTCTTCCCGATGATCCTTCAGCTTGAGCTTTTTAATAAGCTCGTCAATAATCATAAAACCTACATTGTGACGTGTCTTTTCATACTTTTTACCGGGATTTCCCAGACCTACAAGTAGCTTTATCATCAGGCGGATGCTTCTTCGGTTGTCGTTTCCTCCACCTCTGGTTCAAGGACTACAGCAAGCACTTCTTCAGGTGAGTCCATTATTACGCATCCAGTTGGAGGTGCTATGTCTCTTACGTGAAGCACATCACCCAACCCCATATAGCTTACATCAACTGTAATTTTGTCAGGTATACTGTCTACAGGTGCTTTCACCGTTAAGGTGTGCATCATGATCTCAAAAGTACCACCAAGCCCTACACCTGCAGGTACTCCAGCAAACTCTAAAGGCACTTCTACTTCAATCTCCTTAGTGTGAGATATGTCATAAAGGTCTACATGCATCGGGTTATCTCCCAGATAACCCATCTGGATATCCCTTAATAAACACACCTTTTTATCCCCGTCTATTTCCGCTTCTATAAGAAAGGCCTCTCCGTGAGGCAAAGCCATAAGTTCTTTCAAACTCACATAAGCGTGCTTATTTTCCACATCCTTACCATAAATTTCTACAGGTACGTAACCTTCCCTTCTCATGTTTTTTAGCTCGCTTTTTTTACCCAACCTTCTCGGGATCAACTTAAGCGATACCTTTTTCATGTTTACCTCCTTGTTTTTTTATGCAAATAGCGAACTTACCGATTCGCCTTCGTGTATCCTCTTTATAGACTCTGCAATGAGGGGAGCAACAGAAACTACCCTCAGCTTTTCGCACCGCTTTCCTTCTGTAGGAATAGTGTTGGTTACAATTACTTCCAGCAATGGAGAGGTATTTATTCTCTCTACAGCTGGACCCGACAGTATCGCGTGGGTGGCAACTACCGAAACGCTTACAGCACCCTTTGATATGAGTAAATTCGTTGCGGAGACTATCGTTCCAGCTGTATCTATCATATCATCAATTATTATAGCTTTTTTCCCATCAACATCACCTATGAGATCAAGCACTTCAGCTACGTTTGGTTCTGGTCTCCTCTTGTATATTATCGCTATACCACATCCAAGCTTGTTGGCAAGTCTCCTCGCCCTTTCCACACCTCCAGCATCTGGAGAAACCACTACCGTATTTTCGTCAACTTTATCTTTTAGATACTCGTAAAGAACGTTCAGAGCGTAAAGGTTATCAACGGGTATGTTGAAAAAACCCTGTATTTGGGGAGAATGAAGATCCACTACCACGAGTCTTTGAGCACCTGCAACCGTTATGAGATCAGCCAAAAGCCTCGCACTTATAGGTACACGTGGTCTGTCCTTTCTATCCTGCCTTGCATAAGCGTAGTACGGTATAACCGCTGTTATCCTACCTGCCGAAGCTCTTTTTAAAGCGTCAAGTATCAAAAGAAGCTCCATAATGTATTCGTTCACCGGAGGGCATAAGGATTGTATTATAAAAACATCCTCCCCTCTCATAGACTCGTTTATCTGAACCCTTATCTCACCGTCACTGAAACGGGAGACGATCATGTCTGATACGGATATACCGAGGTGATAGGCTACCTCCTTAACCAAAAGAGGATTACTGTTACCAGTCAGGAGCTTTATATTGCCCACCATAGTATCACCTCATAGTTTCAAAAGCTGGGGTGCCTGGACTCGAACCAGGAACCCCCGGATCCAAAGTCCGGTGCTCTGCCAGTTGAGCTACACCCCATCACAGCTTTTAACCTCGTAAAGTCGCCATCCGCGAAGGGCTGCACCTCTTTTTACCTCTTGAGAAGCTTCACCTATATAAAATATACACGAACCGCTACCACTCACCATAGGTCTGTAACCCAGGTACTTAAGAAATCTATAAGCTTCCTTCATTTCGGGAAATATCTCCATAGCGATCTCACCCAAACGATTTTCCATCACCTCAAAATTACCCTCTACCAAGCTCCTTATTATTTTATCATCGTCAATTTCGTGTGTCAACGAAGTATCTCTCACGGCATTGTAAACCTGTGAAGTAGAAACAGCTATATTCGGATACACAATAGTAATTTTCAGATCAAGATGATCAATAGGCTGCACTATGTCTCCCCTACCTCTTCCCACCGCTGTGCCACCATATAGAAAGAAAACCGCGTCGGATGAGATTTTTTTAGCTATTTCTTGGAGCTCCTCCATACTTAAAGGTTCTCCCAATATCTTGTTAACAGTTTTGAGAACTACTGCACAGTTGGAAGAGCCTCCTCCTAAGCCTGCGCCTTGCGGTATATTTTTCTGAATGTATACGCTCAGCTCAAGCTCTTTCCCGAGATATCTCTCCATGACTTTTAAAGCTTTGTAAACGAGATTCTCTTCCTGCGGTATTGAGTTACTCGTCTGAACCCTTAATGGTCCCTCTTTTATGAATATCTCATCAAAAAGAGATACACTGTGGTACACGGTGAATATTTCATGATAGCCATCAGTCCTCTTTTCCAAAAGCCATAAACCAAGATTTACCTTAGCAGGGGATAAAACCCGCATAGCTATATATATTATATTTAGGGCTTGAGATATGACGAGACTTTTTTCGGATGTACGCTTCCTTGATCCACAAAAGCACGGACAACTCAATTGGGAATGTTTAAAATCACGCTGTCCTTCAAGTTGTTGCAATGTTCCCGATCGCACTTTTGTGGTTCTTGAAGAGTTAGTACGGCTTTCAAAATACTTTCCTATAGTTATAACGGTAGAAGTGGATCATATAGGAAGGGAAGAAAAACTCCTATGCGCCTATTTCAGGCTCAAAGAGGACAAGAAGGGCTGTGTGTACTTGAAGGAAGGTTTAGGTTGTTTGATAGAGGAGGAAAAGCCATACACTTGCAGGCAGTACCCTTTCTTAATAAGAGAAAATTATCTGGCTGCGGACTTTACGTGTCCGGGATTTTCTCAAGACGTAGGCACACCTGTGTGGAATAAAGAAAGCATAAATCCATATTTTGAAAGCGATTTCTTCTTATACTCTCTGAAGCTTGAGGAAGGTAAAGCGCAAACTGAGGAATTCCTAAAGACACTTTTTGATCTTGACCTTATAGTAGGAGGAAAACTCACATACGAGACTATAGATGTGTCTTTCAATATGGTAGATGAAAAAAGGCTTTTGGAACTTCCAAAGGATATACTGAGGGAGTTTTATCATAGAGGATACTTGCGCCTGGTGTATGCACACCTCAACTCCCTTCAAAATTGGGAAAAGCTCATCAAAAGGTACCTAAAGCCTTGATCTGCTTTTCCATAAAAAGATGTTTAGCATCAAGGCCAAGGAGAAAGAGACAAAAGCGGGTACGAAGAGTATATACATCCCAAAACCGGTATGCCATCTTCCTTTATAGTAATTAAAGCAACTCAAAGGACCTTTCTCCACAGGAATGGTAAAGACTGTTATTCCTCCGCTAAGTTCCCTCAGAAATATATCAAGAAGCTCAAGGTTTTTTATTCCATCTATTTCCCAGAGTATATTACCTTTTGCATCTACACCTACAAGGAGAAGATCATGTTCGTATGCTCTTTTCGCTCTGCTCCACGAGTAGTGAAAGCCTACACGCTGTAAAAGCTCAGGAAGATTTTCTTTATCAATTACACCAAAAAACCAGTTTTTCTCTTTGTCCATATTTAATTCATAAGCCATCCTTTGCATATCCTCCAAATTGTCTCTTATGTCAAAACTCAAAACAACAAAGTTCACATTTTTCATATCTCTCACCTCATCCTTTATCATCAAAACATAGGGATAGCAAGCACCTGTGCATTTTGTATATACAAAGGTCAAAACCGCAGGGAGTAACTTCCTTAAACTTATATTACCGTAAGGTGTTTTTATAACATACTCACCTACGCTCTTCATGTAATAAGCTTCCCTGTTTAATCCCGCATATTCCCCGAAAGACAAAGAAAAAAATAAAAGGAAGAACAGAAGCATTTATTCCCTCATGATCTTTAAACTTTTGCCAAGGGAGTAAATAAGGAATATAGCTGAAGATATAAATACTAAAAGGGCAAATCCAGCTCCCCAAAAGGCAAGAGTAGGTCCTACATGTATAAAATCTGGATACTTATCGACCCTTCTCATCACGGAAAAGGCACCCCCTAAATAGAACATAAATACAAAACCTGTACCACCTACTATATACATAGGTAAAAGTAGCTTAGGCGGTGAAAATTCACCAGCGTTTTCCCTTATAAACCAAGTTATAAAAGCTAAACTAAAAAGTACGTTGCCAAGAAGGTTGTAAGTGTGGAAGTGTGCAGGTACCCAAAGGGTATTGTGAAGCACAAAATTATTCATTATTGTGGCATCAAGGATCGCACCTATACCTCCAATAGCCCAAAAGAGGGTACCTAAGAAAAAAAGGGACATAGCTAAATTCCATCTTAAACCAGAACCATAAACTGTCGTTAACACGGTGAAAATAGTAACAGCAGCGGCAGGTATAGGTGCTACCCAAGAAGCTATCTGCCCTATGAATTGAAAGGGTAAAGGTTGTACAAAATCCATGTAAAGGTGATGAAAGTAGGCTAAAAGAACTATGAGAAGAACGGCGTTCCATGCTAAAGCTACATAACCTTTAATTTTGTAAGGTGGCTTACCCACAAGAAGTGGAAAAAGTTCGTAAAGGGTTGCTATACCAAAATAAAGCATTTCATTAACGAGAGTGTGACCAAACAGGAATGTAAGGTTTTTGGCAAGCAAAGCATCGCTTTTTACACCAAAGAAATACTGAAGGTAAAAGAGGATAAGAAGTATAACACCAGCTATCAGGCAAGCGATTACCCCAATTAGGGTTACTGTAGTTATGAGTATAAAAGGTGGTGTATCGCTCTTTTTGCCAAATAGAGCTGACCACGCAAGGGCTGAAGATAAGGAATACTTTCTTAAAATGGAAAAAAGCATAGCTAAAGACCATACGAACCATCCTAAACCTAAAAAGGTAAGAGATAGTATAAAAAGTGGTAAAGACCAACCTGCACCTTTTGTGTAAAAAGGTAAGGGATACAAAAAGTACCAGCCTGGATGTTCACCGCCTAAAAGGAGAGAGAATATGAGGAGTAACGCACCTGAAAGTGTCATTACGTATGCAAAGGCGTTGGTAAGTATAGGTGGATCTGTATACTTGCTCATAAGATAGTTAACCCCTGCCATGCTCATTACAAACCACACACCTGCCATTAAAAGTCCATGGGCAGACATGAGTGAGTAAAATATGTTTGGAGCTAACTCGATAAGGTTAGCTTGATTTAGCCTCATGAGTATTCCCATAAAAATGGCAAATAAGAAAACCGAAAGAGTAGTCAGTATCCATAAGAAGGTTAATCTTTTGAGACTCACGGTACCACCTCCATCTTAGCATTCATATAAGCATGGGCAATTCCGCAGTATTCCAAACACTGGATGGTATATATGCCTACTTTTTTAAAACGATACCTAAGCCTGTTTATGTATCCTGGCATAGCTTGTACCTGAGCTATAAGCCTACCTTCTGGATCGTAAATACCAAAACCGTGGTTAACGTCAAAGCTCGTAACCCTGAACTCAACAACTTCACCCTTTTTTACCTTCACCTCATTCCCTAAACTTCTGCTGAAAGTTTCTTCATCAGTTATAGGAAACCCGCTTATCGCAAAGCTGAATTGCTTTGCTACCACGTGCAGTACTTTATCAGGGGGAGATTGGGAGAAGGCAAAATAAGGTGCTTTTGGTAGAGTAAGTATGAGGTATATTGCTACTGTGATTGAAAGGAGTAAGAAGAAAAAGAATCTGAACTTTTCAGAATTTTCTAATATTTTTTCTTTAAAAGAGGACAGCGCCACATAAAGGTAAACGGAGGCTATAACTGTAGAGGATATCAAAAATGCTAAAAAGACAATCCATTGAAGACTCATCTTTACCCTCCTCTAAACCTCTTAAGCAGTACGGTCACAAAAATAGCTATAAGAGAAAGTATAACATAAATCACAAACCCCTTTGCGTAGCCGGAACTTCCCATGAATTCAACAAAGGCACCGAGGATGGGTGGAGCTACAAAACCGCCTAAAGAACCAAGCCCACCTACCCACCCTGCTGCTCCTCCAACCGCTTCAGGTACATACTTAGATACAAGTTTAAACACCGCAGCATTGGCAAGTCCCACACCTGTACCTAACAAAATAGTGCCTATTAATCCAGTATAGAAGTTACCTGTTAAGAAAACGATCGTGGAACCCACAAGCATGAAAACAAAACCTAAAAGTGCTACCTTTTCACCACCTGTCTTGTCACTTAGGTATCCCCCTAAAACCCTTACGAGAGAGGCTAATATAGAGTAGCCCAGGGCGGTTAATGTACCTGCAATAACTATAGATACACCGTGATATATAGACCAGTAGGCGGGTAGCCAAGCGGTCAATCCCAGAAAGCCTGCTCCGAAACATACCGCATAAAGAAATACGAGTATCCATGTTCTGAAATTTTTGGCTGAGTGTGTTAGAGCCGCAAAGAAACCGCCTTTGGGTATAAGCTCCTGCCCCAGCTGTTTTGCTATGTTCACTGCACGTTCCCTGGGAACACCCTTGGATGTCAGCTGAAAGTAGCATGCATCAACGGCAAATACAGCGTAAAGTAAAGTACCTATTAAAAGGAAAACAAACCATGCAAGGTAAGCTCTGGGTAGCCCCCATGCGGATATGGCTATAGGTAAAACAAGGGCAAATATACCAGCAGCTGTATTCCCAATACCTGCATAAATACCAAGAGCCGTACCCTGTTTACTTTTCGGATAGCAGTACGAAACCTGAGCTATACCTACAGAGTAAGTGGCTATACTGCATCCGCTTAGCACACCTAAGAGCAGTATAACTGGATAAAATTCTTTACTCATTCTGTCAGGGTAGTAGGAAAACAAAAGGAAGGTGAGCCCCCCCATGCCAAGTATAGAAAGGAATAGTAGAGTAAGCATAGGTTTTTTCCCACCGACCTTGTCCACCCACGCTCCAAAGGGTAATCTCAATAAAGAACCTGTCAAATAGGGTACGGACACCAAAAGCCCAAGCTCTATGCCTGAGAGGTGTAAAAGTCCTTTAAAGCTCTTCGCGGCAGGTCCATACAGAGAAACTGCAGCAAAACCTACAAAGAAGGCGAACGTTGCCCATATAAGACCAAGAGTGGGGTTATTTACAAGCTTTAACTCTATCTCTACTATGAGCCTTTCCATCTTTGTTACCTCCTTCATCTCTTAAGAGCCTGAAGTCTTCTGAAGTTTATATAAGGTCTCCACAGGTAGCTTAAAGGAAATGTTACCGAGTGTACGAGCTTAGTAAAAGGGAAGTATGAGAAAAATATGAGAGCAAAAATTATGTGGAGTTTGTTTGTAAAAGGTATACTCGCCGAGAACGTCGCATTAGGCAAGAACTTAAGTATGCTACTCAGCCAAGGACCTACCGCATAGGACACTCCAAAAACACCTTTTATTACAGACTGATACATACCTAAGGAGGTTATTATTAAAAGAAAAAGCAAAACAGCATAATCTTCAAAGGTGGACATGGACCTGATCCGAGGGTTACTGATCCTTCTCCACAACGCAACTAAAAGTCCCCAAAGAAGCATAACACCTCCTACAATACCAATCCAGCGGAAAAAGTCCACAAGATAAGTAAGTCCGTACGCACCTCCCACAAATCCCACCACATGAGCTATAAACAGGGTTAGCAATCCCCAGTGCATGTTGAGAGACGCTACTCCTATGGAAGACCTACCAAAGAAGCCTGAAGAGCGCGTCGTCCAAAGTAAGTCTCCGCGAGCTGTTATATCCCACTTTCCCCTATAGCTTCCCTTAAATCCACTGAAGAGTCTGTAAAATATACCCCCAAAAAATAGGAACAAAGCCACATAAGGTAAAGCTATAAATAGGAAGTTTTCCATCATTTTTTCACCTCCTCTTTTTGTATGTCAAGTTTTAAAAGTTCTGCAAGCACGTCAAAAAGCAGAATGTAGTATGAACCGAGTTCTTGGAGTCTTTCGCGCATACGTTCAAGGGCTGGCAGTATATACTCCTGTATACACCTTCCCCTTACTTGGTCTTCTTTTCTGTCCGCTGTTAATGCAAGAAATTCAAGCACCATAGGGAGAAAATCAGGCAACTCTTTACTATCAGGCTTTAGCCCAAAGTATTTGTAAGCACCAAGAAGGTCTATCATGTAGTCGTTCCTATCGGATACACCTGCTTGCGCGCAGGTATTTGGTTCTTCAAAGAGATGAGCGCCGAGATAAAGAGGGCATTTGGGGGAAAGCTCAAAAAGGTCAATATACTCTTCTGCTGACGGTGGATAAAAAGTTAAAAAATCCAGAAGTTTTTCGGATAACTCATTTCCAAGAGTATAAAGATAGGTTGCAAGAAGATATCCTTTCTTCTTTACATCTTCTACAGCCACCTCCTCTGGGTTACAGAAAAGTTCCGATAAAAGTAAGTACAGTTCCTTCATCACAACCCCTCCGTTGCGTGATAGGATTTTCTTCTATTTACGGGTGACCAAGGATTCATGATGTCAAAGCCTGTCATCCCTCTTTCCGTGTATGGGTCAATTTCCGCCTTTTCTCTCCTCGTTGTAGGAAGAACAAAGCGCTCGTTATAAAAAGCAAGAGACACACCTCTCAAAATACTCTTAGCATCTTCTTCACTTAACCCAACCCTTTTGAGAATTTCAGTATTTGGTTTACCATCAACTTTTAAGCTTCTAAAGTAGTGTCTTACTGCAAGCTGTCTCCTTATGGACTTTTTGACTTCCTCCTCGTTTCCTGCTGCAAACATATTGGCTAAGTATCTTATGGGTATACGCATTTTATCTATATCTTCTATATCTGGCAGAAAACCTCCATTCTCAGGTTTTTCCATATCAAATATGTCCGTATCAGAAGGAGAGCTTTTGCCTTTCGCTGTGACAAGTGGACTTAAAGGTGGTATGTAAAAAACCATTGGAAAAGTTCTAAACTCAGGGTGAAGGGGAAGCGCAAGTTCCCATTTTTTAAAGAGTTTGTAAACGGGTGAGCGTTGCGCAGCATCTATCCAATCATCCGGTATTCCTTGTCTTTTCGCCTCCTCTATCACTTTCGGGTCAAAGGGATCAAGGATAACCTCTCTTTGAGCTTTGACAAGGCTGCGCTCATCAGCCAAAAGCGCTTCCTCAAGCTTTTCCAAATCGTAAAGGACCAAACCAAAAGACCTTATTCTACCTACGCATGTGTGGAAGCAAACCGGAGGAAGCCCTGTTTCAACTCTGGGATAACATAGTATACACTTCTCCATCTTCCCAGTTCTCCAGTTATAGTACGGTTTTTTGTAAGGGCATGAGGATACGCAGTACCTCCAGTTTCTGCATCTCACTTGGTCTATGAGGACTATGCCATCTTCTTCCCTTTTGTAAGCTGCACCCGATGGACAGGCACCCACGCAAGCTGGATTAAGACAGTGGTTGCATATTCTTGGAAGATAAAAGTAAAAAACGTTTTTAAAAGTGAGGAGTGCTTCCACTTCTTCCTTGCTCATACCTTTGAAGTTCACATCGTATTTACCCGTTACGTGTGTACCACCAGCATTGTCTTCCCAGTTTACGTTCCAAGTTATAGGTATGTCCTCCTCACCTGTCACCATTGATTTGGGTCTTGCTACGGGCTGTTGTTTCTTTTGCTCTTTTGTGTGTAGTTCTTCGTAAGTGAAAGTGTAAGGATCTTCGCCGTAGTAATCCTTCATTTCGGGTATATGTGGATTGAAAAAAAGGTTAAGAAGCATATAAGATTTCCCACCATAGCGCAATTTCAGTTTGTTGCCTTTTTTAACCCATCCTCCTTTCCACAGCTCTTGGTCTTCCCATCTTTTTGGATATCCTATTCCCGGCTTCGTCTCCACATTATTCCACCACATGTACTCTGCACCTTCTCGGTTTGTCCACACATTCTTACATGCGACGGTGCATGTGTTGCATCCTATACACTTTTCAAGGTTAAAGGTCATACCAAACTGTGCCTTTACTCTCATGTCAGACCTCCTTATTTGGCAGGTAATTTGTTCATCTCCTCCTCTTTATAAATGACCTTCTTTCTACCTTCGGCGTGAGGCATTTTGCGTATGAGAACGCAGTGATCTCTTTCGGAAGGTGATGTTCCCCAATAGTTGGT
>SPLK01000321.1_pt1 | contig 15027 bp, 13 predicted proteins | sample 2456111 | NCBI WGS metagenome assembly SPLK01 (sample SAMN11156906, study PRJNA527647) | hot springs metagenome | biome: Geothermal region; feature: Hot spring; material: tree branch in hot spring; isolation source: hot spring sediment rich in lignocellulosic material ... | reverse complement strand
CGGCGGTCACGCCTCGCGGCTCGTGCCGCCGACGCCGATGGGCGACCGATGGGGACGTGAGCGAGAGGCCCTTCGAACCCCCCTACCTGCGCACGTACCGGGCCGGGCTGTTGGCCGCCAAGGTTGACCAGGCCCGGGCCATGCTGCGCGACTGCCGGGTCTGCCCCCGGGACTGCCGGGTCAACCGATGGGCGGGCCAGCTCGGCGTCTGCGCCTCGGGGCGGCACGCCGCGGGGGCCAGCGCCTTCCCCCACTTCGGCGAGGAGGACTGCCTGCGGGGCTGGCGCGGCAGCGGCACCATCTTCTTCACCCACTGCAACCTCAAGTGCGTCTTCTGCCAGAACTTCGACATCAGCCGCCGGGCCATCGGCGGCCGCCCGGTGCCGCCGGAGGGGCTGGCTCGCCTCATGCTGAACCTGCAGGAGGCGGGCTGCCACAACATCAACCTCGTCACCCCCGAACACGTCGTGCCGCAAGTGGTGGAGGCCCTCGCCATCGCCGTGGAAATGGGCCTGCACCTGCCCATCGTCTACAACACCAGCGCCTACGACAGCCTGGAGAGCCTGCGGCTGCTGGACGGGCTCGTCGACATCTACATGCCCGACTTCAAGTACTGGGATCCGCAGAAGGCGCGCCGCTACCTCAAGGCAGCGGACTACCCCGAGGCGGCGAGGCGGGCCATCCTGGAGATGCACCGGCAGGTGGGGGCTCTGCGGCTGGACGAGGACGGCCTGGCCGTGCGAGGCGTGCTGCTACGGCACCTGGTGATGCCGGGTGCGCTCGACGATACGCGGCGCATCCTGGAGTGGGTGGCCAGCGAGCTCGGCCCCGACACGTACGTCAACATCATGGACCAGTACTACCCCGCCGGCCTGGTCAGCCCCACCCGTTACCCCGAACTCAACCGGCCCACCACGGCCGGCGAGTACCGGCAGGCCATGGAGTACGCCCGTTCGCTGGGGCTGTGGCGGCTCGACCAGCAGTGGCGGCGGTTGCCCTGGTGACGGCACCTCTCGTCGACCGCGTACGCTGGCTGGCGTGCCGTGACGATGCCCGAGCCCGGCAACCGGTGCACAGGAATGGGTGCCCCTCCCGTCATACTCTCCGGCGGGGTGACCACCTGTGGGCAGGAGCTCTCTCGTGGTAGCCTTGGATCTGGGGCAGTCTTCGGTCAAGGCGGTCGCCCTCGATCCCCAGGGTACGGTGCGGGCGCAGGCGACGGCCCGCTACCCTTCCGCGATCCCCCGGCCGGGCTGGGTCGAGCAGGTGCCCGACGACTGGTGGGCCGCTGCCTGCGCGGCACTGCGTGAGTGCAGGGAGCAGCTCGAGCGAGAGAGGCTCGGCCCCGGCGACGTCGAGGCTGTCGGGCTCTCGGGCCACATGTCGGGCCTCGTGCTGGTCGACGGCGACGGGCAGCCCGTGCGCCCCTGCATCACCATCAGCGACGGGCGGGCGACCGAGGAGGCCCGGGCGCTCGACCGGCGGATGGGCGAGACGGTCCGGCGCGTAACCGGCAATCCCATCATCAATGGGTTCTTGCTGCCCAAGCTGGAATGGGTGCGCCGCCACGAACCCGAGCGGCTGGCAAAAGCCCGCAAGCTCCTGATGCCCAAGGATTACCTGCGCCTACGCCTCACTGGGAAGCTCACCACCGAGCCCACCGACGCCGCCAACACGCTGCTGCTGGACCCCGTGCGGCGCACCTGGTCGGAGGAGCTTCGGAGCGCGGCCGAGGTGCCGCCGGGGCTGCTGCCGGAGCTGGTGGAGAGCCTGGCCATCGCGGGGCACGTCACCCCGGAGACGGCCCAGCAGACAGGGCTGATCGCCGGCACGCCCGTGGTGGGCGGCGGCGCGGACATGGCGTGCAGCAATGCGGGCATCGGTGCGCTCGAGCCGGGCATCGTGGCCGTCACCGTGGGCACGTCGGGACAGGTGGTGACCACCGTCGCCGGCATCCATGACGCGCTCTTCGGCCAGATGACCTTCCACCCCCAGGCCGAGCCGCCGACGCTGTATGCCATGGGCTCGCACTTCACCGGGGGCCTCGCAATGGCGTGGCTGGCCCATGCGCTCGCCCCGGACACCCGAGGTCCTGCTCCTTCAGGCCAGGAGTCGGCCGCCGCCATCCCCTTCGAAGAGCTGGAGGCCGAGGCCTCGACCTGCCCGCCGGGGGCCGAGGGCGTGCTGTGGCTGCCCTTCCTGATAGGGGGCGGCACCCCGGGCTTCGACCCGGCAATGGCCGCCGCCTGGCTCGGGCTGCGGTCGGGCCACCGGCGGCGGCACCTGGTTCGATCCGTCATGGAGGGCGTCGCCTTTAGCCTGCGTGAGTCGGTGGAGTTGCTCGAGCAGGTCGGGCTGCCCGTGGAGACCATCCGCGTCGGTGCCGGCGGGCTACGCAGCCAGCTCTGGCGCCGCATTGTGGCAGGGGTGCTGGGGCGGCGCTTGCAACGCGTCGAGGTAGGTGACGTGTCTGCCTTCGGCGCCGCCCTAATGGCGGGTGTCGGGGCGGGGTGGTGGCCCAGCCTCGCAGCGGCCAGTCGAGTGGCCGTGCGCCTGGGGCCGACCGTCGAGCCGCCCGATGGCTGGCCTGCTATCTACGAGGCCTTCTTTCGCGCCTACCAGGCGGCCGTCCGTCAGATCGCCGGATTTTATCACGCTATCTCGTCATGAGGCGAGCATGGGGCGACCCGTGAGGTCAGCCGTCGGCAGGGGGCATGCACCCCATGGCCAACTCGTCGGAGCCCGCCTCAGGTAGTGTCTGTCGGGACCGCTCCGTCTCGGGCCTCACGTGTAATGGATACGGTCCTGATGCGCCCTTAAGGTATGCCGGTTGGCTTCGAGACCGCCCGACAGATTCCCACTGACCAGGACCGGCGGCTGCACGCCCCGCGCCACCAGGATCTCGGCAGTCCGGCAGACCAGTCCGTTGACGAGGAGTGCCGCAATGACCGTTGAGACAGGGCCTACCAGCACCTGCGCCTGCTCCAAGTGCACGGCAGCGTCGCCGGCCGGCACGTGGGTGTCGATGACCATGTCCGCGACGTCGTGGAGGTACCGTCCGGGGGGATCATCGGGAGGCAACAGCATGGCATACTGCCTCGACGTGAAGGCGATGACGGTGGCGCCGCGACGTCGTCCCTGGATGGCCATCTCCACCGGCACGGCATTGCGGCCCGAGGTGGAAAAGATGAACAGGACGTCGCCCTGGCGCAAGGGAACCCCCGCAAGCACCACTTCGGCATAGCCCGGCAGGTGCTCCAGGACCGACGTACGAGGCAGTGGATGCTCGTTTACGGTGAGCCCAGGGGCATAGATAGGGTTGACGATGGCAAGGCCGCCCGCTCGGTACACCATCTCACCGGTCAGCAGGCTGGAGTGCGTCGCCCCGAAGGCCCACAGTGTCGCGCCGTTGACGATAGCATCGGCCACCTCTTGGGCGGCGTGCTCAACCGCTTCAGCCTCGGCTCCTTGCACCTTTTGCCACAACTGTATGATGGCGTTCCAATAAGCGCGGGCCCCGTCCACCTTGGCCTCCCCCGCACCCTTAGCAACTCCTGCGCCATGGGGCTGCTGAGGCGCCATCATGCCGTTCACCTGCCCTCCGCATGACCGCAAGCCGCTCAAGTCGGAACTGCTCCCTAGCGGATGGCCCCCTCCATCAGGCCTTCGACGAAAGCCTTGCCCACAAAGGCAAACAGCACCACGACCGGGAGCGTCATCACCACGGCGCCCGCCGCCAGCATTCCCCAGTCCACCTGGTACTGCCCGATGATGCCGGCAAGCCCGACCGGTAGTGTGTAGCGAACATTGTCGATGATCAGAACGGAGGCAAACAGGTATTCCGTCCACGAGCTCAGGAAAGCATAGATGGCAACGGCCCCCAATCCGGGTCGAACGATGGGCAAGACGATGAGGCCTAAGGCGCGCAGGCGGCCTGCTCCCTCCAAGGCGGCGGCTTCCTCCAGCTCTCGGGGCACCCGGCTGAAGAAGGCCTGCAACAGCCATGTGGCAAAAGGTGCCGCGAAGGTCACATTGACGAATACCAAACCGAAGAGCCGGTCCAGTAGCCCCATCGAGCTCAAGAGCCGGTACAGCGGTACGAGCAACAAGATCCCTGGAAAGACATAGGTCAGCAAGAGTGCACGCCGCAGGAACTCCCTGCCCGGGAATGTCAACCTGTACAGCGAGTACGCCGCCGGCACGCTGAGAGCCAGGGTGAGCACCATAGTGAGCGCAGCCACGTAAAGGCTGTTGAACAGGTATCTCGGGTATTCCGTATAACCGAACAATCTGGCGTAGTGCTCAAGTGTAAAGGACCGGGGAATCAGCGTTGGAGGCACCCGGACGATTTCCGGCGAGATCTTGATGGATGAGATGAAGATCCAGTAAAAGGGTGCCACCACGATGAACAGAATCGCCACCAGCAGCAGATAGGCGCGAAAGGAGGAGAGCCAGCCCTTGGCCGGTCCCACCGTTACGTCGGGCCGTGCCGCCTTGGCTGGCTTGGGCCCGGCCAAGGCCGCGGGGGCAAGCGAAGGCCCCGGACCCCGGTTGGTACTCGCTCGCCGATTCTTCACCGCTAACGCCTCACTCAAAGCTGGACGGCACATACTTGATGTACACGAGGCCCAACACCAGTAACATCAAGGCCATGAGAACCGATACCGAAGCGGCCTCACCGAAGGAGAAGCGCGTGAAGGCCGTCTCGTAAATGTATACCGGCAAAGTGGTGGTGCCGGCGGAAGGGCCCCCCTTGGTGAATAGCCAGATGACGTCAAAGACGTTGAGGGCCCAGAGAGGGCCGACGAGCCCTACAACGAAGAGGATGGGCTGTAGTAGTGGCAATACCACTCTAAAGAAGACTTGGAACGAGGACGCCCCGTCAACGGCCGCTGCCTCCAGCTGCTCTCGCGGGATTGTCTGCAAGCCCGCCAGGACAATGATGGCAAGGAAGGGGAACCACCGCCATGAGTTCACGAGAATGGTGGTCACCATCGCGCTGCGCGGGGTTCCAAAGAAGCTGGTCGGCTCTCGAACTAGGTGAAGGGCCTGCAACACGTAGTTCACCACGCCAATGGAGCCGGCCAACATCCAACGCCAGATGATGACGACCACCACCGTTGGAACAATCCACGACAAGATGGACCATGTTCGGAAAAACGCAATCCCCCGCAAGGATCGATTGAGGGCCAGCGCCGTGACAAATGCTGCAACGGTCTGGACCAGCGCATTGCCGATGGCCCACACGAGGCTACGAAACGCTGCATTCCAAAAGCTGGGGGATTGAAGCGCGCGCATGTAATTGCGGAACCCGGCAAACTGCCCGCCGGTGCCGATGATGCCCACATCCAGGAAGCTGGTGCCGATGGCATCGAGCATCGGATAGACGATGGCGGCCGCTACCCACAGGAAGAGCGGCGCCACCAGGAGGTAGCCGACTACGGTTTCGCTGGCTTGCCGCGGTGCCCGGTGATTCATCGTCCTCAATCTCTGACGGGGGCCTGCGGCGCAGGCTCCGTGGTCTTCACGGCAACGCCGACAGGCCCCCACTTTCTTAGAGCCCGCAGGCGGCTATCGCGCCAGGGCCTCCATCTGCTGTTGACCCCAGGCGACGGCATCCTGCGGCGACATGCCGTCGACGATCATCTTTTGTACCACTTGCGCCAGGACGTTTTGCGCCGAGATTGGTCCGATGGCCGGGAAGACTCGGCCTTTGGTGAACCCGAACAGCGCGCCGTACCGGCTTTGCTCCACCATCGCCTCGACCTGCGGGCGATACTTCGTCACGAGCGGGTCACCCCAGAAGCTGGCGGCTGTACTGCCGTCTTCGGTGACGGGTAGGAAGAGGCCCGGCTCCATGTTCAGGAACCGCCCGTATACGTCCGGCTGGAGGAGGTAACGGATGAACCGGTACGCCGCCTCTTGCTTGGCCTTGTCGGTTGTGAGGACCATCACGCCGTTCGGATAGAAGATGCTCCCGCGCTGTCCGTCCGAAGGCCAGGGAATCGGCCCCACGCCCAGATCGGACGGTGGCCGCCCTGAGTCGCGGTCGAACGTCAGGATGGTCGTGAACTGAAAGACCATGGCAACCTGCCCGCTGGAAAAGGCGGCCTCGGCTTCGCCCCAGGTCCACCCCGTGGTGTCCCTCGGCCCATACCGCCAAAGGTCCCGATACATCGAAAAGGCGCGCACGGTTCGGGGGTTATTGAAGATCACCTTGCCGGCGTCATCAAAGATGTCTTCTGCCTTCGCCGTCACCATGAGGTCATAGATGGTCTGGTCCGTATACAGGTGCTTGTTGGCGGGCAGACCGATGCCATACCGCCCCGACCCGGTCATCACCCGCGCCGCTGCCAACAGCTCGTCCCAGGTGGTCGGGGGAGCAACGCCCGCACGATCAAGGATATCCTTTCGGTACCAGAAGTTGTGGGTCATGCCGTAAAGGGGCACGGCCCAGGTGTGGCCCTCGTATTGATATGGCTCGAGCGCAGACTTGAGAAACCGGTGCTCCTTATCCAGCTCCTCCACCAAAGCATCGACAGGCTGAACGACCCCCGTAGCCTTGATGATGGTGGTAAAGTCAGGGATAGTAAAGAGCAGCTCCGGGTGATTGCGCGCCCGGATAGCCGAGAGCGCCTTGGGATGGACATCAGCCCAGTTTTGAACCTCCTGGCGAATTCGGATGTCGGGATTCTGTCGGTGAAACTCGTCAATGAGTTCCTGCACCCGCTGAACCCGATAGGGCGGCTGCTCCATGTGCCAAAGACGCAACTCCACAACTCGCTCCCCGGCTAAGGCCTGAGCCGTGCCCAAGAGGGCTCCAACTACGGCAAGCACCGCCATCAGGCCCGCAACCTGCAGGACTGCCCGTCCCTGAAACCTCACGCCCGTCAACCCCTTTCGGATCGTTTTGATAAGTTTGGTTTTGATAAGTTTGGTTCCGCCGGCCTCTTTGGTCGGTGGCCAGCACTGCCTGACCCAAGCCCCTGCACCGGAGGGCTCACGCCTACACGCCCCGGCTCATCGCCGTCGGCCCTGACTCACACCTGCACCCTCAAAAGTGCTCGGAACGTGTACCGGTCTGAACGGAAAGAGGACGTGACGTACTCCACCGCTTCGCCTGAGACCAGGTGCGTGACGCGAACGGTGGTGATGACGGGCACCGTGCTCTGGATCCCGAGCAGCTGGGCCTCGCGGGGACTCGGCAGCCGGGCCCCCACGGACTGCTCCGCCCAAGAGAGCTGAAGGCCGTGGTCCCGGAGTAGTCTATAGAGGGACTGGTCGTCCAGGTTGCTCTCTAGAACGAAGCGGCACTTATCCGAGCGCAAGAAGGCTGTCTCGATCGACATCGGCTCTCCGTCGGCAAGACGCAAACGTTCGAGCTTGATCACCTTTTCCCCGGCCGCAATCCCCAGGGGCTCTACCACGTGGTCGGGCGCCACTGCAACCCCCTGAAAGAGCACGCGGCCACCGGGGCGGAGGCCCCGAGCCACCATGTCTTCGGTAAAGCTGGTGAGAACGTGAAGCGGTTGCTCAAGACGCGGCGGCGCTACGTAGGTGCCTTTGCCGGGAACCCGATAAAGAAGTCCCTCGCGAATCATCTCATCAAGAGCTGCTCTCACGGTCATGCGGCTGATGCAGAGAGTCGCCGCCAGCGTCCGCTCGGATGGGACTCGCGAATGGGGCTTGAGCGCCCCGGCGGCGATCTGATCCCGCAGCCAGCGTCGGATCTGCTGGTACAAGGGAACCGGGCCGCTCTTGTCGGTACACGCGATGAGCATTCGTCCCGACTCCTGGATCATGCCGGTCTAGCCCTGCCCAACCCAGTAATACGACGCCGGCACCCAGCTCCCTGCAATCGGATTCCGAAATGCCCGGGAAAGCAACGCAGAACGCTCGACGCGCCAGCGACCTGTCCGTGCCTGCATGCAAAGTACCGGAATGGTCGACGGGTCGGCGGCCAAGCGTCACAAGACGCAGCGTGCGTGCGGCTATGGACGTCGCGCACAATGGTCGGTCCCTTCGGATTGCGCTATCATCTGATAACGGACACCGATAAGCTGTGGGGCGTGCTCGCCTACGAGCCACAGATGACTCATCTCGGTAGTGGCCGCGGGCCCGAAGCGCGCCACTACCCACTCCACGGTGTGGCGTTCGTCCGCGGGTGCGGGAAGGCTGGAGCCCTGGTAGCCGGCCCACCGGGCAGATGATCGGCCGGGGATGCCCGGGCGCGGGGTGGCGCCATCGGGGCCTTTGCCCGGCTCCCGGTCGGGGCGCTACCGCCCCGGCGCTCTGCCGCACTGGCTACAGGGCTTCCGTGTGCTTGCAGGCGGGGTAGCGGCTACAGGAGAGGAAGGCCCCGTTCTTTCCGCCGCCCGGAGCCGCAGGCGGAACACCGCAGGTCCAGGGCGTCGACGGCAGCTTGAATCACGGGCCTTGGCAAGTTGACCGCGCCCTTGCAGCGAGGCCGGGTGCAGCCGAAAAAGGGCCCATACCGGCCGAACACCAGGCGGGTGGGGCGCCCGCACGTGGGGCACGGCGGCGGCGAGGCTCGGGCCTGCAGCGCCGCTTCCAGCCGCTGCCGCCTGGCCTGGAGGGTCTCCTGCCGCTCGCTGTGCTCGACCAGGGCGGTGGCGTCGGTCACCTCCGCCAGGCGCCCCACGACCCCCGGGTCGGCGAAGCGCATCATCCACTCAGTCGACCGGCTGTGGGACAAGATATTGAGGCTGCCGAACCACGCGACCTGCCCACCGGTCACGGCCAGCTTCTCGTGCAGCCCAGAGCGCGGGATCACCCGGACGCCGACCCGTGCCAGCTCCTGCCGCAGGCTGGCGCCGTCCGCCTCCTCGCCGCCGGCCGGCCGGGTCACCACGGTGACCTGGACTCCCCCCTCCACGGCCGCCCGCAGGTGAGGCGCCACGTCGGCGAGCCGGTTGGCGTGGATGTAGGGGCTGTACAGCACGACGTACCCCCGGGCGGCCGTGAGGTCCCTGCGAAAAGCCGGGTAGAAGCTGCTCTCGTTGTAGAGAACGGGTTGGAGGCCCGCCGGGAGGAACGTCCCGGCGCGGTTGACGACACCGGCCAGGGCCAGCACGTCGGGGTCGTCCTGCCGGCCCAGGATGCCCCGGGCATCCACCCAGCGGCCGTGGCGGCCGAGGTAGCCCAGGAGTTCGGTCAACGAGTGGCCTGGCGTGAGCCGCCCAAAATGGGCGGTGTGGGCCACCACGATGAGCTTGCCTCGGGCCCGAGAACAGGCCACGTTGAGCAGCCGGGTCGCCGGAGAGACGTACCTTCCCTTGAGCAGGCGGCCGATGGGGTGGGGCGGCCCGTCGACCAGGTCCAGGACGACGACGTCCTGCTGGTCCCCCTGGAAGCGGTGGACGGTCGCGACCCGCACCCGGTCGGGGGTGAGACCGTGCCGCTCCGCCAGGGCCTGCAGCAGGCGCACCTGGGCCCGGTACGGAGCCACGAGGCCCACCGTGATGGCAGGGTGGCTCTGCGCGGCCAGAGCCGCCAGCCGGACGGCCACGACGGCGCTGTAGAGGTTGTAACGGGAGCGGGAGCCGACCGGCCGGGCACACCACGGGTTGGCGTCGGAGGTGTCGCAAAGGACCAGGGGATGCCCGGACTCGGGCAAGGCATCAAGCCCGCGCTTCACGTCGTCGCTGCGCGCGTCGACCTCGTGGTGCAGCCGGTTGCCATCCTGCTCGTAGACCAGCGTGTTGACCAAATCTCCGATGAGGGGATGCATGCGGTACTGGTGCTGCAGGCTGGCCAGCCGCGGGTCCTGCTTGTTCACCCCCGCAACAGGGTCAACGACGCCCGCCGCTTCGAAGACGTCCCGGGTGAGCCACCGGGAAGCAAGTGGGTAGCGGTCCTGGTCGTCGGCCGCCGCGATGGGCGGAAGCTGCCGAAAGTCGCCGGCCACCACTACCCGCCGCCTGGCCAGCAGCGCTCCCAGCCACAGGTAGGGCAGCGGCACGACGCTGGCCCCATCCACCACCGCCGTGTCGTACGGCTCCGCAAGGAGCTCGTCCATGATGGACAGCCGCGCCAGCGTCGCGGCCACGACACGGGCCTCCTTCAGGATGACGCGGTTAAGGCCGCCGATGGCCGCGGCGATCTCGGCAAGGTGGCGGTGGGTGGCCTCGAGCGCCTCCGACGCCTCTCGCTGGCGGCGCCGCAGCTCGCCCTCATCGGGAACGACCTCCAGACGCTGCCGACGAGCCAGGGCCTCCCGGTAGGCCGACTCGGCCTGCCGCAGGACCGCGGCCGCGCCGTCCGCCTCCTGCTGCCGAAGGGCCACCTGCTGGGCCGCCGCCTGGCTCGCCTGCTCGGCCTGCGCGAGCTGCTGCCGGATGGAGGCGGGGTACATGCGCGTCAGGGCCCGGCGCAGCCAGCCCATGGCTTCGGCGCGAGGCGAGCACGCAGCGCCTCAACCTGTCCGCGGACGGCTGCCGCCTGCGATCGGGCCGCCTGGAGTACCTGTTGCGCCTGAGCCTGGGCGTCGCGGGCGGCGCGCAGGGCCTGTTCGGCCTTGGGAACGCCCTCCAGCACCCCCAGCACGGAGCCGATGCGCTCCAGACGCCGCTCGAGGTCCTCCTTGCGGCGCTGGAGGTGTTCTTGCTCGGCCCGTAAACCTGCCGCCCGCCGCTCCGCGATGGCGTCCAGCGTGTTGTCCTCCACCGGCTCGGAGCGCCGCTGCGGGGTGCCGACCCGCACGGCCATGCCCCGCTCCCGGTCATCGGGGGGCAGGCGCTCCACCACGGGCTCGAAGACCACATCATCGGCGGCGTTGGTGTGCGAGGCGATGAGCACCCGCTCGCCGGCGGCGACGAGCTCGCCCACCAGCCGGGCCAGGGTGCTGGTCTTGCCCGTGCCGGGCGGGCCCCAGATGAAGGTGATCTCCAGGCCCAGGGCCTTACGGATGACCGCCTGTTGCTCGGGGTTGGGGGGGGCGCTCAGCGTGCGCGCCTGCGGCTCGAGCCGGTGGGCGGGTCGGCGTCTGGGGCGGTCGCGGCGGCTTCGGCGGCGAGGGAGGCGTGAGGGACCGCGCTGGCTCCTCGTCCAGGAGCGCCAGGGCCAGGTGCCGGTTGGCGGGCAGGCGGCCCTGCCGGGCCTCGTCCAGGCGCCGGGCCAGGGTCTCCAGCAGGAAGCAGGGGGCTGTGACGAGCACGGCGGTCGGGACGCCCTCGCCCAGATCCTTCGCGAGCGCGAGCGTCACTTCGAACCCCTGCACCGCCACCACGACGGCGTCGCAGGCCGCGTCGCCGCCAACGAGGAGCTGCCCGGGCGAATCGGCCGGGACGCTCAGCTCGGAGTCGGCCAGGAAAGCGTAGAGCCACCGCTCTCCCGTGCGGCTCGTGAAACGACCGTCCCGAAGCGCGAACCGGTCGCCCCCGCCGCCTTCCTTGATGGCGGCGACCTCCTCCTGCAGGGCACCGATGAGTTCATCGGTGAGGGCGTCGAAGGACGGCGGCCGAGCCAGGGCGCACTCCCTCCCGCAAATGCGAATGGCTTCGCTGCGAACGGCTCCGTTGAGAGAGGTTCCGTTGCCAGGCTGGGTCTTCCTTCCACCGCGGGGCCGCCCGGCCATTCGCTCGGGATGCGGCGTCGTCCCGCGGCGTGAAAGCACGGTCGGGAGAGGGGGGCCGAGTGTCCGAGCGTGAAGCGGTACGCGAATTCAACGGTCCGCCTCGTGCGGCTCCCATCGGAGATCGTCTCGGCCGAAGCCGTCCAGCACTACCTGGTGACGCTTAGCCGCCAGGGTTAGTGACGAGTGGCCCTGCCCGCCTGCCCTGCGGGAGATCGTGGCCGAGCTTCGACGCGCCCGCAACCAGCTGGCGCACTACGAGCCGCTGGACTGGGAGACCCACCGCGCGGTGGTGGCCGCACTGGTCGGCCTGCTGCGCGACCAGCAGGCCCCCCACGTGATGCAGGGGGCTCGTCGAGGCGCCCGACCGTCAGTGCAGCGGCGGCGCGAGAGGGGGCAGGTCGGCTGCTCACCCCCCGCCGCCTTCGCCGCCGGCCCGCTGGCGGCGGGGTCGCAGCGGCAGCAAACGCTCGCCCATGGCTTCGATGAGGCCGGCGGCGGCCATGACTCGCTCGAGGCTGATGGGCGGGATCTCGCTCTGGGTGTCGAGATAGTGGAAGAGGTATCTGGCCGAGGGGAGCTCCAGATCCCGCCGCTTGCAGACCAGGTACGCCACCGACTCGGCTTCGAATTCCCTGACCCACTCTTGCAGGCGCTGGCGGTCCGGCCACCAGGAGGGATTGGGAGTGCCCAGGTGTCCGCAGTACAGGTGGGCCAGCTCGTGCACCAGCGACGCATAGCGTGTCTTCTCGTCGTGGCTCTCGTTGAGATGCACCTCGTAGCGCACCGGGATGCGGACGGTGACCGGCTTGCCCCGCCGCATGAAGGTCCGCTCTACCACCCCCGCACCCTCGACCGCCTGGATCCGCCCCGCCCACTGGCTGCCTGCCTTGAGGAGGCTGACGCGCACCCCGTCCCGCTTCGCGTTCTCGATGGTGCGATCCAGCACCGATCCGACGGAGGCTCCGTACACGGCGAAGGGCTGCTCCACCTCGACGGGCAGGGGCGGCGCCCCGTCCAGCGGCTCGGTATCGGCCACGTCGAAGACGAACATCACCGGCCCCATAGGCTGCAGGATCACCAACGGTCGGGCCTCGGGCTTGGAGCGTCGACGCCACCGCTCCCGTCACCGGAAGGCCGGCGCCACGAACTGGGCGCCCGGCATCTGGATGTGAACTAGCATCGCGTTGTAGGGCGAGTAGAACCGAAACTGGATGACGAACTCGAGGAGCTCGCGGTACTCCTTCGTCGTGTGGTACCTGCGGGCCTCCTCGAACAACTCGTCCAGAGCCCGCCGGGTCTCGGCTCCCTGGTATCGGGCCAGCTCAGTGGCTGGCGGATTGGATGGGTCTGCGTCGGTGTCGGCAGTCGGCACTGAACGCGACTCGTCGAAGAGCGACGGCTGCCATCTGTCCACGGCTCCCGCCCCCGTCTCGGATGATGCCTCCCGCCTGCCCCGCTGCCTGCCCCTCCGGCTCGCGTCCGCCGTGCGGCGAAGGTCCCATTCGACCCGCCCCCCGTAGATGCCTGCGCCCTCGTTTGGACCCAAGGCCTGGCACGGCGTGATTGGCGCAAGCACTGATTCACACGAGGCCTGCGGTGGCTAATCACGTATGCGACGTCGGCATTCTGAGGGTTTCCCCTATCCGCTTGACGCGCGGCATACGGTTCGGGTATTCTACTAAGCAAAGGAGGCGATTACGTTATGTCAACGGCCAATGACGAATTGACCGGCCGCAAACGGAGCACCAGATACCCGCAGTTACCCTTGGGCCGATGCGAAGAGTTGGCAAGGGTCGTGTACGGGATGGGTGCACGTCGGGTTCATGTCGATAGAGTTGCCGAGGCTCTTGGCTACAAGTCGGCACAATCAGGTGCATTCTTATCCCTCAAGGCAGCAGCAAGCTACTTTGGCCTGGTCGACTACGACGGCCCCCAGTACCTCTCTCTGCCGCAGGACGTGATTTCGGCGTTCCACTCCGGGAGCGAGGAGGAGCTTCGCCAGCTCAGGAGACAGGCACTGCGACGCCCCGCGCTGTACCAGAAGTTGCTGAGGAAGTATGAGGGCAAGCAGCTGCCACCGGTTCGACGCTTGGAAGAGGAGCTATTTCTGTTCCCAGAGTACGGGCTCTTGAAGGACGCAGCTCGCGGGGCCGCAAGGGCCTTCGTCGACTCGCTCAAGCACGCTGGGGCTTTGGACGCCAACGGGTTCCTCTCATTTCCTGAGGCCGATACGCCGGTGATCGAGGAAGCGACCACGCCGCCGGTCGAAGCGAACACGCCACCGGTGGCAGAACCGTCAGAGCTCCCTGGGGTTGGACAGACGCGATCCGCTCAATTCGACAAGAATCCGGCACAGGGCGGTAAAGACATATACGATATCATCTTGGACCTGGGTCAGCGAGCTCGTCTTGAGCTGCCACCCTTCTTGACCGAACGAGATAGGAACCGCCTTAAGGCCATCTTGGACACGATTCCCTCTCCATCGCCCACCGCAGCAACCATCCCTGATAGTGGCAACCGGGGGGAGGAGTAGCATATGAGCGCCGGCTACCGGGACGCTGCCGCAGGATGGGAAATCTACAAGAGTTCGGGGTTCACCCTGACCCTCGCTCAGATTAACGACATCTTACGCTCGCAAGGCCATCGCCCTATTGCGCCCCGCACCTTCGACCACTACCAGCGACTTCGCCGAGAGGGTGTCCCCTCCTACGTCCCCATCAACCAGTTCGATGTGGACCTGTCTAGACATCGGGGATCGAAGCAACCCTTCATGCCACCGGGGGGACAGCTCGGGTAGCTAAAGTGGGTTGGCCATCTTCACGGCTCACTCGGCCGATGGCACGCCGAGAGCCCGTGACAGGTGGGGTGCGGTAGCCGCCGCGGCGACCAAGCGCAGGCCCTAACCGGCGCCCGACCCCACAGAGGGCGCCCGCGCAGCGACCCCCCCCTGCGCTCCCTACTCCTTCAGCCGGATCGTCGCCGCCGCGGTTATGATGCGCTGGAAGAGCACGAGCAGCTTCACCGGCGGCAGGCTAGCCAGCACCAGCGCCATCAGCAGCTTGTCAGGGCCGTGCCCCTGGCCGGGCCGGTGCCGGCTGCCCGACTGCGGGAGGCGGCCCGGAGGAGGCTGAGCGCCTATGTTCGCGGCCATGCGCCGGAACTGGCACGCACGCTGAAGGTCGAAGCCAGCTTCGAGGCGCCCCTGGCGGCGGCACGCATTCGAGGATGGGTAGGCCTGCTCCTGAGGGCGGACGGGGCGGGTCGGGCAGACGCCCGGCAGGCCGTTGGCGGGCCGGTCGGCGCCGCCAGCCACGGACGGCCGGTGCCGTTGGAACTCATCGACTTCAAGACGTCTGCCAACCGCCCACCCTCGGAGATCCACGTGAACCAGCTCCGGCTGTACGCCGAGGAGCTGGCACGGCTCGGCTACG
>SPLK01000320.1_pt1 | contig 15028 bp, 12 predicted proteins | sample 2456111 | NCBI WGS metagenome assembly SPLK01 (sample SAMN11156906, study PRJNA527647) | hot springs metagenome | biome: Geothermal region; feature: Hot spring; material: tree branch in hot spring; isolation source: hot spring sediment rich in lignocellulosic material ... | reverse complement strand
GATACCAGTCGTCCGGTGATCCCCAATGCATGGATTGGATGGTTGCCTGAACATGCGGTAGTCGTGGATTTGGCGGTTGATCCCTACTTGCCGCAGGCGAATCCTCCGGTGGTGAGGGGAATAGAAGGCATCCCGCAGGGGAATTTAGATAAGTACGTGTTTTATCCTGAGGATCCGGATTGGACATTCACCATCCCCGAAGGTGTGCAGACAGAGCAACGGCGGGTGACGGTGACGTGCTACTCGTGGCCGGGGATTCATCCCGAAGCCTGCATGCGGCACTATGCTAAGCAGTTGCAACCTTTGTTGGAAGTATTGGTTGAGAAAGGGTATGAAGGTCTTTCGCCGCATGGCGGATATTTTGAGCGGGCGCTATATCGCGCAACGCTTGACGGTTGGCTTCGAGCCGCTGGGGGTGAAATTTAGGGTTGAAAAATTGGCGTTGACGCCTATGCCCTGCCGTGATAGAATTTGAGATGCAAAAAGGGCGTGTAGCTCAACAGGCAGAGCAGTGGCCTTTTAAGCCATTGGTTCAGGGTTCGAGTCCCTGCACGCTCACTGGAAGGTGTTATCTTAATAAATAGTTGGAGACCGACACGGTCTCCAGATTTTATTTAAGGGTGGATTTTCGCTCATTCAAGTGAGTTTTGCAAGGTATTGTATACATCCTTATAGTCCGGTTTGTTTTCCGTTTGTTATTGAGGTAAATTTGTTGACAGCGGTGTTGAGGATAAGTAAAATGAACTTCAGGTGAAGAACGGTCGGTGTTGCTGGGGGACGGGGAAATGATGAAAAATGTCAGGTGAGAAGAAGGTTGCACGGGAAATCCTCATTGCTACGCTTGGCACAGAGCCTCAGGGGGTCACATGGATGCTGGATTGGTTACTTGGACAAGGATATCCGATTCGAGAGGTTCTTGTTCTCCATACTCAGAGTGATGTGGTAAAGTCTGCTCTGGAAAAACTAGATCTTGAATTCGGTTTGGCTCAAACCTACCCTGGTCTTTCCTATCGTCGTGAAGCAATTCATGGAGAGGCAGGTCCGATCCTTGATCTGGCTTCGGAAAGAGATGCCTGGGCATTTTTACGCACAATTTACCGAGCGATCCGGCGAGCACGCCAGGCAGGTCAGGTGGTTCATTTGAGCCTAACCGGGGGACGCAAAACCATGGCTGTATATGCTATGGTGGCAGCGCAATTGCTCTTCGGCGAGCATGATCGGGCCTGGCATATGATCTCGGATGTGCACTGGTCTGGGAGCGAGAAGCGTATGCACCCTTCGCCATCGGATCGTTTCCAGGTCGTACCGGTTCCGGTAGTGCGCTGGGGGGATGCGGCGACGGTGCAGATTCTGCTGTCCGAGGTAGACGATCCATGGGAGGCTATTCGTCGCCAACAGGAGTATGCGCTACAAGAGAAAATGCGCCAGCGGCGAGAATTTTGGCAGCACTATCTTACACCAGCACAACGCGAGGTGGCAGAATTGCTGGTGCGAGAAGGATTGGATAATGCTGCGATTGCCAGGCGGTTGGGAAAAAGCGAGCATACTGTTGCTAATCAATTGACGCGCATCTACCGTGCCTTCGATCAATGGCGTGGTCTCCCAATCGGGAAAACGGGCGCCAGCCGCGCGGCGTTTATCGCCGAATTTGCTCCCTTGTTTTTGAATGAGGAAACGTAGGAGAAAATTCCTACTCAAGATGGGAATCCTCGGTCATGACAGGGGATGAAAACCGATGTAGGCTTGCAATTGGGCTGTGCGGAAGAAAGGAGAGAAAATGAGCGACTGGAAACAGCAACTTGTGGTGCAATTGGAAACAGTGACCCCGCTCTTTCTGGGGGGCGCGGATCCACGAGGTGAGCCGGAATTACGCCCGCCGGCATTTCGCGGCGCTATGCGCTACTGGTTCCGTGCTGCTCTCGGCGGGGTGATTGGAGATAGCAACCTGGATGGATTGAGGAAATTAGAGCGTGAGGTATTTGGGGATGCAGAGTATGGTTCGCCCGTTGCCGTTAGAGTACGGCAAGTGCCTTGTGTATCCGATGTGTACCCCATTCTGCCCCACAAAATGCCTTCAGGGAGACGCCGCGCTTTTAATTCAAAACAGCAATTTGAGGTTATCTTGGATACCACACGCCTGGTAGATCCTCTGGTGTGGGTGAATGCCTGTATGGCGTTCAATCTTGCCATCTGGTTGGGAGGTTTGGGATTGCGTTCCAGGAGAGGGGCAGGGAGTTTACGGGTTGTAAAGAGCACTGATCCTTCGTTAGTACCAGTTTTTCCAGATGATCCGGATTTATTCCCCAGACTGATTGAGAAGGTTCTTCGTTCGGCTGTTGGTATGGGGAGAAAATTGGCAGAGCAATTTCGACTACCTGTAACTTCTTTGCCCACCATTCCAACCAATTTTCCCTGTGCCGCCCAAGGTGCAGAAATTCGCTTTGTGAAGGATTGGGCGAAGACGCCTCAGGATGCCATGGCGGAGGTGATGCGCAAAATACCCAAAGCAGATTACCTGGGGGGAATCTCTCCCCGCCAGGGTTCGCCCTTATGGGTGAACATTCTCTATGCTTCTCAAGCCTACCATCTGTTGCTCATAGTCTTGCCCTCTCGCCTGGCATCTGGTAGGCAAGATTATCACAAGGCTTCACAACTGCTACGGTCGTTTGGGGGGCAGGAGATCAAAATAAAGGGGTGGAACCTATGACGAACGCCGTGTTAATTTTCACCTTTTCGCCGGTACAGTCCTTCATTGCCGAGGCACGGCGCAGTGAGGATTTGTTCAACGGCAGTGCCATTCTCTCGCGGCTGGCACAGGCGGCGGGAGAGGCGATCGAAAAATCAGGCGTACTGATTTACCCTGCGCGATTGCAGGAGACCGATACCCCGAACGTGTTGGTCGCCCGCATTCCCGCAGAGCAAGGGCAGGAGATTGCCGAAAATGCTCGGAAAGCCCTGCTGGCGGAATGGCAAAGCATTGCCAGCAAAGCACGTAAAGCAGCCCGCCTGGAAGAGGATGACCTTTGGGAGCGCATCTGGAAGCGTCAAATTGTGGAGGCACCGCCCTGGCAAATCTTCTGGGCATACGCAGAAGAAACCGCAGGATACGCTGAAGCCTATCGGCAAGCCCGCGACCTGCTGGAGCGCGCCAAGCGCAGCCGTCTCTTTGAGCAAAGCGAAGAAGAAGGGGAAAAAGATAGTCTAAGCGGTACACGCACGGCTTTACGCACAGCATACTACACTTCTGCCCGTAAGTACTGGGAGACCATGTCAAAGAAGTTTCATCTCTTGCCCTCGAAAGTGCGCCCTGAGGGACGCGAACTGCTCGATAGCATTGCCCTAGTAAAACGTTTCTGGGAAGGTGCAGAGCGTGAATTCCCTTCCACCAGTACGGTGGCGGCGTGGGATTTTTATCAGGAAGCAAAAGTTAGTGCCCCGGAGGAGTTGAGCCGCTACCGCCAAGCATTGGAATCTCTGCCGCTCTATAAAGCCCGCAAGCAGGATGCGGTTTTTCCCTACGACGGCGATTTGTTCTTTAAGGAGACCCTTACCCGCCAGCGCATGAAGGAGAGTTACGGCGTGGAAGTGGATGAGGCAACGCTTCAACAATTACGAGCCCTGCTCAAAGACGTTGTCCGAAAAAACGGTAAGTCCCTCTCGCCCTACTACATGCTGATTCAGTTCGACGGCGACGGCGTGGGCGCTAAGATTGACCATCTTTTGGAGGATAAGGATAGAGCAGAGGTGAATCACCGCCGTTTCAGCCAGAACATCGCCGATTTCTCCAGTCAGGTGCGGGAGATTGTGAGACCAGAGGCGGGTGGTTTCCTGATCTACAATGGCGGGGATGATGTGCTCTTCCTGGCTTCCCGCGAAAGGGGTTTGGAACTTGCCCACCGGCTGGCAGAGGAATATCAGAATATTGTAGGTAAGGATTTGAACATACTGGCGACCGCTTCAGCGGGGGTGGTGATAGCCCACCATTTGACCCCGCTTGCCCGGGCACTGAGCCTGATGCGCGAAGCCGAAAGGAGCGCTAAAGTGGGCAAAAAGGACAACCTGGGCAACAAGGGCATGGTGTGTGTCACACTTGCCAGGCGCGGCGGCGAGGCGCTCTCTGCCCTCAGTCCGTGGGAGTATGTGGCACAGGTAGCAGAGTGGGTGCGGGCTTTCCAAAACGACGAAGTTGCCGCGGTCTTCCCTTATGCGCTGGCGCGCGAAACTGCCATGCTTCAGGACCTGAAACAGGAAGTCAAGACAAGCATATTGCAGTATCTCTTCAATCGCCACACAGGGGAGAAGGTCTCAAAGGATCGCAAACATGAATTGCTGAAGACATTAACTGAATGGCACAAAGCCATTGGGGAGAAAACCGGAGTATCCGCAGTGGGTGAAATTGCCCGCTGGCTGATCATTGCCCGCTTCCTCGCTTCCGGAGGTGCAGAATGAGCATCCTGTTTATGCAAGCCGAAGATGTCTTGTTATTCCGCGACGGGCGTCCCTTCAATGCCGGGAGCGATCATGAGGCGCGCAGTCTTTTCCCACCGCCCCCATCGGTCATACAGGGCGTGCTTCGCTCGCACTACCTGGTGCATAAGAACATTCCCCTGAACGATTCTGTTGCAATTCGTCAACTGGTCGGCGATTCGGCAAATCCCAAAGGGTTGCGTTTGCGCGGTCCTTTCCTTGCCCGGCGCGAGAACGGCAGGGTAGTGTGCTACTTCCCCACTCCCGCCGATGCCTATCCGGTGGACGAGAAAGCCGAGCGGGTTGTTCCCATGAAAGCGGCGATGAACCCCGGTGGATGTGTATGGGCCAGCGCGACCCTTCCCTATCTTCTGCAGAGACCTAACAACATCATCACCAAAACCGCTCCTGGCGAATACCTTAGCGAGCAAGCCTTGCTGGAGTATCTGGAACAGGGAAAGGAGGTTACCCCTATCAAAGCCACCGACTTGTATGTTACCGAGCGGCGGTTGGGCATTCGGACCGACCTGCAACGCCTTTCTACCGTTGAGGGGATGCTTTACGAAGTGGAGTTCATCCGCTTATGTAAGGATGTCGGGCTGGTAGTGGAGATTCTTGAGGGGTATCCCGACTTTCCACCTCAGGGGGTGATGCGTGCAGGCGGTGAGGGACGTGCCCTGCGCTACACCACTCTAAAGGAAGAGGAGTTTACCCCATTATCGTGGGGATGCACCGACGAACTGCCGCGCTTTTTTAAGGTGTACTTCGCTACCCCGGCGTATTTCTCGCAAGGCTGGAAGCCCGCTTCGTGGCAACCGTTCTTCACTGGGGAGGTAAAGTTGGAAGCGGTGGCGCTCTCGCGCTATCAAGTGTTGGGCGGATATGACCTGCTCAATCATCGGCAGAAACCCGCACGGCGATTCGTGCCTGCCGGCAGTGTGTATTACTTCTCTCATGCGGGAGGAGTGCGGTTATTTCAGCAGACTATCACCGAAGAGGGGGCCGCCATGGGCTTTGGGCAGGTGATGATTGCTTCATGGAAGCCGGAAAAGAAGTAGGATTTTTTGATTTTTGGGAGGTAAAGACTATGTTTAAAGCCAGACGTTTGCTCTTCTTCTATGTCGAAACACCCCTGCATGTGGGTGCCGGGCGTGCCAGCGCTAATGTGGATTTGCCTATTCAGCGCGAACGGGTCACGCAGTACCCTATGGTGCAGGCTTCCAGCCTGAAGGGCGCTTTGCGGGCGGAGTATCGTCAATTTTATGGATTAGAAGATGATTCCTCTCAGGTGGAGGCCGTGTTCGGTAAGGCCAGTGGTACTGAAGATACATGGGCAGGTGCAATCTCTGCCGGGGATGCGCGTATCCTGCTCTTCCCGGTGCGTTCGCTGGCCGGGGTGTTTGCCTGGGTGACCAGTTTGCATGCGCTGGAATCCTTCCGCCGTGCCGCCGACCTGGTGGGTCGGTCCATCCCATGGGCATTGCCTCAAGGCGAGCCTGCTTCAGACGCCGCCTGGGTGGGAACCAACTCTCTGGTGGCGGCACAAGGTAAAGTGGTGCTGGAAGAGTTCAGTTTCAACGCTCAGCCCAAAGCCGAGGTGAATGACATTGCCCAATGGCTGGCGGTAAATGCTCTGCCGCAGGATGAGGCTTTTGCTTACTGGCGTAAGACCTTACCTGCACGTCTATGCATCCTGCATGATGATGCCTTCCGCGATTTCTGCCTCTACGGTACCGAGATTCAGACACACATCCGTATTGACCCGGGTAAGAAAACGGTGGCCGAAGGGGCGCTGTGGACAGCAGAGAGCCTACCTGTTGACAGTCTGCTTTATGCGCCGCTGATGGCAACAGATGTGCGCAACGGCAAAGACAGCAAAAGTGCCGATGAAGTCCTGAAGGAATTCGATTTCCTGCAGGGCGGACACATCCAGTTGGGCGGTGATGAGACCACCGGTCAGGGCTGGGTGGCGGTGAAGGTGTACGGAGGGTAATGCCATGGCTGAGGCGGTGTCCAAACAACGTTCATTGGAGCAGAAACGCGCCAACCACGCTTATGAGGCGGTGACGAAGGCAAAAGGGGAAAAGGAGAAGGAGTTGAGAAGCCTTGCTCGCAGTGCCCCCGCCAGCATTCAAAGTGTTGGTTTGGGACAGACATTAGCATTCTGGAAAGCCAAAAAGGAAGAACATCATCTGGCTTTGTACAATGCTCTTTCGGGTTGGCTGAAAGAACAGTTAGGTATCGAGGAGAGCCGCGACCTGCTGGAATGGATTGCCACCACGGCGGATAGTTTGCAGTACCGTCAGGCGACGGCGGAAGCCCTGGCGTACCTCAACTGGTACAAACGCTTCGCCGAGGCCGAATTGAAGGAGGATTGATCTATGGGCCCAAATGCTCCACAAAAACATGGCGCCCCCCCCAACCGCTCCGGCGGACAGCAGGGCAAAGGGGAAACCCCGGCTTCTTCGCAGGAATTTGAATATCCGTTACCTAAAGAGGTGGTGGCCGTTTTCAAAAATGTTCTGGTCAGCAACCCCGGGCTGATTTTCGAGCGCTTTATCCCTTACCTGGGGGCAGATAAAGAGAACCGACGTAAGCAAGCCTTAAGTGCTGCCAAAACGGCTCCTAACCTCGACGCGCTCAAGGCGGCATATGGACGCTGGCAGGCATTGACCGAAGCCTGCAAAGCCAAAACCTTCACCCTCAAGACCGATTGGCGCTTCATCCCCGGTTTGGGACGCAAGACCGCGCTGGAAATTGGCTTTGGCTTCCACCGCTACGGTTTCCCTTACCTGCCAGCCAGCAGTGTCAAGGGCATTGCCCGCACCTGGGCGCTGTTTGAACTGGCAGTGCACTTGGCCCTGGATGAGGAAAAATTGAATGACCTTGACCAAACACTTTCCAAAGAAGACAAAGAGTTTGATAAAGCCTTTGAGCGTTTTAAGCCCTCACCCGAGGCAAAGGATCTGGCAAAGACCATCCGTCTGGTGTTTGGTACATTGGATCAGGCGGGCGGTGCAGTGTTCTTTGATGCCATGCCCACCTCGGCGTTCCAGCTGGAGATCGACATCATGAATCCGCATTTCGCCCCCTATTACCAAGGCAAAGAACCCCCCGGCGACTGGCACAACCCCAACCCCATCACCTTTTTGGCAGTGCCGAAGGATAAAGAATTTGCCTTTGCCGTGGCGTGGCGGCGCGGCGCTCCCCATGTAGAGTTGCTGGAACGGGCTTGCGTCTGGCTGAAGAACGGTTTGCGCGACCTGGGCGCCGGTGCCAAGACCAGTGCAGGCTATGGATTTTTCAGATGAGGTGCCCATGATTCTGCTCTGCCTTGCCGGTGAACAGCCCATCCCCAACCTGCTACCGGCGCGTTTTCTCCAACCGGCGCAGACCCTCATTGCCCATACCGGGCTAGATGCCTCGCGGAAGAGCGCCCAGCGACTGGCAGGACTGATAGGCAACGCCCGTTTATTCTCCATCGGTGATGGCTACCAGATTCCTCGCATTCTGAATGCGCTTCTCCGCGAGATCGACGAGCCTGAGGAGGACGTCGTTGTTAACTTGACCGGCGGTACCAAACCGATGGCATTGGCGGCTTTCGAACTGGCACGTCAACGTCATTATCCGGTGGTCTATTACCAGACGGAAGGGCCGCGTGGGCGCAATCAAAAGAGCATGCTGTACCGCTATCGTTTCGACGAACAGGGTCAACTGTGTCTGGAAGAGGGCTACCCCCGTGAACTGCCCGCACTGATCACCCTGGACGATTACCTCAAAGCCCACCTGGACGGGTACGAAGAAAAACCGCCAACGAAAACCTCTGGCGAGATGCTTGAAGATGCTGTTGCGCAAGCCTTAAAACCGCACGTGGACGAGATTAAACAGCGCGTGGTGCCCAACGGGGTGAAAGATCAAGTCGAAATAGATCTGCTGGTGCGTTGCGGCAACCATGTAGGTGTTTTTGAAATCAAGACCGGGGGTGAGGGAAGCGGCAAGAAAGCATTGGATCAGTTAACCACCAGCGCCGCCCGCGAGTATCTGGGCACCTATGCTGCGCGCTTTATCGTAACACAGGCTTCATTAGAGGATCGTTATAAACCATTGGCAAGCGCTTTGCGGGTGACGGTGATTGAACTGAAGGAGTACCGTCCTGGCAAACCGCTCAGCCAGTCCGACTCTCACAATCTGCTTACCCTTGTTTCCAACATTCTGCCCACCCATTAGGAATGATGTATGACTCTGGATAACTTCTCGCATCCCCTCTCCGATGACCAGATAGCCCAATTGCAAGCCCTGCTCGTGCAAGTCCTGCTCGGCGCGCCCGTTGAGCGCGAGGTCGAGGTGCACAGCCAGATTGAACCCGATCAGCCTCTTGCGCCCCAGGTGACCACCATAGTGGACCGGGCCGGGCTGACGCTGGAAGAGTGGCAGAACGCTCCCATCATCGTCATCCCGCCCTTGCTCAACCTCAGCGCTGTCCTGCTCATTGCCGAACCGCATGGCAGGATGGGCTACTTTCCAGCGTGTGTGCGCCTGCGCCCGGTCAACGGCGCCATCCCGATACGCTTTGAGGTTGCCGAAGTGCTCAACTTGCAACTTCAGCGCGACGCCGCCCGTCGTTGTAGGGCGTGAGTTGAATTGGAAGGGAGAATATTGGTTGATGGACTTATACCCTTATCAACAACGAGTGAAGGAGTTGCTCTTATCAGGGCGTTCTGTTGTCTTACAGGCGCCTACAGGGGCAGGTAAAACCTATGCTGCCCTAGCACCTTTCCTGGACTCAATCAATATTCTCCCGCCAGAACGCTTTCCCCAGCAGTGTATTTATAGTGTGCCCATGCGCGTGCTTGCGAATCAATTTTATCGAGTCTATATTTCCATGGGAAAGAAAGCGTCTATTAGTGTTGCACTTCAAACAGGGGAATTCGCTGAAGATCCTGAATTTACCAGCGACTTAATTTTTACAACCATAGACCAAACCTTGAGTAGTTTACTGGGTGTACCTTATGGCCTGTCTCAAGGACAATCTAATTTGAATGTAGGTGCCATATTAGGTTCATATCTTGTATTTGATGAGTTTCATTTATATCCTGAAGAATCAATCGGTACCCTTTTAGAACTTTTAAGGACGCTGAACCATATCACGCCTTTTTTGCTGATGACAGCAACCTTTTCTACTACCATGCTTAACCAATTGGCGTCGTGGCTTGGGGCAGAAGTGGTACGGTTGGAAGACAAAGAGGTTCAACATATAGAGACTCAGGGTGGAATCGTTCAGCGCAAATCTCGAGAGTATCATGTTAAAGACACATTATTAACTGCAAAAGAAGTTTTACAAACAAATAGCCAGAGAACTCTTGTTATTTGTAACACAGTCGAAAGAGCCAATTATTTATATGACACACTTATAAATGAGGGATATCAGCCCGTTCCTTTTAGCGCCATCTCTAAAGATCTGTATCATGATTTGCGTTTGTCTCAAAATATTCAAGAAAGGCAGGAGATTTTAAGAAAAGGAATTGAATGGCTTCTTGAACAAATGGCGATATCTCCAGATAAGCGCTGGGTTATGCTGTTGCATAGCCGATTTGAACGCCCTCATCGATTGCTTAAAGAAGAATTTCTACAAAATCTGTGGGGGCCTCAAGGGAAGGCATTTGGTAATCTTCCTGATTTAACAGTGGTATCTACACAGGTTGTTGAAGTCGGGTTAGATATTAGTGTTGATACACTTCATACCGAAATAGCTCCTTCTGCCAGTATTTTCCAGAGGGCTGGGAGATGTGCGCGCTATCCTGGTGAACATGGAAAAATTTATATTTATCAGGTTCCAGAAAATAAAAATGGAGAACCAGATTATTCACCTTATTTATCCAGGAGTCTGAAAAATATTATTCAACTTTCCTGGGACTCACTCAAGAAAAGGAGCAGCCAGATTTTATATTTTGAGGATGAACAACAAGTCATTAACGAAACCCACACCGCTTATGATGAACAATTGTTGATGAATATTAGCAAGAATACAGGTACTATCTGGGACAATATTACTCGTGCAATGGTATTTGGAGAGAAAAGTGTCAGAAAGGAACTGATCAGAAACAATCTCGCTACCCGTACGGTTATTGTTTATGAGGCTCCCCCCAAAAATATGCTTTTTGAGGATAGTCCATATCGTTATGAAGGTTTTTCTCTCTTTGCAGGAACACTCAGAAGCCACTTCAGGAATCTCATGCGGCTGGGTGAACAACTGAATCTCGAATGGGTATTCCGTTACCCTGTACCTATGGAAGGGGATGACGAGACTTCTGTAATATATCGCTGGTTCGATGTCCAAACAGAAGATGATTTCAGTCAGTCTTTGGTTTTTGCTATTCACCCAGATCTGGTTTTCTATGACGAAGAGAAAGGCTTGCGACTGGGAATAATGAACGTCAATGCTTACAGGTCTTCTAAAACCTTCTCCATACGACAGGATCAGTTTGATGGTTACCACCTTGAGTCCTATGAACAACATATTCATAAAATGTTGGATGTTTTTGAAAAAGATCCATGGCGGCGTAGATTCCTGTGGATTGCAAACCGCCTGGAAATTGCCTTGAATATTCCAAAGGATTTGCTGGAAAGGGCGGTTTATCTGGCTCTTGTTCTGCACGATTTGGGAAAATTGGATAAGCGTTGGCAGCGTTGGGCATCGTACTATCAAAAGCTTATTCAGGGGAGAGAACCTGGTTTTTTGATTGCCCACACAGAATGGAATCCAAATAGTTCATTACACAAAAATCTTGAGGAAGAGGCTCGAAGAAAATATCCCAAACCGAAAACACATGCTGGAGAAAGTGCAGAGGCTGGTGCAAAAATCCTTTGGGAAGCCTTTGGAAAAACACAGAGAGATCTTTACAAAGCCACTTATACGGCTATTGCCCGCCATCATAGCCCGAGGCTGGATAAAACAGGAGAATTTGAATTGCATTGGGAAACGCCGTGTGTTCTGGCAGAGATTTTTTCTCGAATAGGGCACAGGGATTGGGCTGAGCACTTATGTCAGAAAAGAGAAATAGAGGGAAAACTAAAGCCAGAACGATTACTTTCTCCATACCCTGAAGATTCTTTGTTGCGGTGGTGGCTTTATTTTATTTTGGTACGAAATTTGCGCTTGTGTGATCAAATTTCACAGCAAAAGGAGAAATGACTTCATGGAAAATTCCATGTTTACAGACGTTTATTTTGTCCCCAAAGCCAGCGGGACTTACGCGGATGTTTTCATGGCTTACGGCTTTGCTCGACTCATGGAACGGTTGTTGCTGGAAGTAAAACGAGGCGATCCGACAGCCTCAATCAGGGTTAGTATTGAGGATGCAGGTCCTTACTTTGTAATTCGGTTAAGCGAACCTTTTCGTGAGGAATTTCTGGGAAAAATAGAGTTTCCTGCCGATTTGGTGCCATTTATTTCGTCTAAAAAGTTCCCCGCACCTTCGGGGGCTGTACCTTCTCGTGATGTGGATGAGGTTTGGGAGGGGGTGCGATTTTACAACGAGCAACGTAATGCGCTTTACGATAAAAACTTGAAAGCAAGCGAGATCAAGGAGCAATTGTCTGATTTTGAACCGCCTCATGATTGGCAAATTGTGGTCTGTTTGGGTGATTGGCGTATGCAAGCCCAAGATATTTATAACCGTATTGTTGCCCAATGGCAGAAGTCCGAACGTTTATGGCGAGAACATGTTCGCATAATTTTGAAGTTGATGACAACCATTGGAATAAGAAATGAAATTTTAGAAAAATGGAAAAAAGATGTAAAGAAGCAGGGAATTCAAGTGGAAGATACTGCTTCTCAATTACTTAGTCCCCACCAGGGAAAAGGGCAAAACGAAACCAAATCTCGCTCTTTGCGCATGGACAATATAAAGGATCGTCCTTGGTTGGAAGAGTTTCTGAAAACTGTAGGTTTATGGTCTTGCATGATGCCACGTCAAATCATAAACAATGATTGGAAGATCTATGTAATTTCTCCAAAAAATATTTTATTAAGCCAGAACCGCGAAGTATACCGGCGTTTGAGTCGTTATATCTGGCAGGAACGTCGTCGGGATACAACCAGTCTGAAAACTGACATTACAAGCATTTTGCTCTTCTATAAGGCCTGGCTGGATTACGTGGAAATTGCCCTTGATGAAAGGGATGATTTCGATGCCGAGTTAGCCCGTCCTGAAAATGTTGTGACAGGGTTTTACACTGTCCAATTCAAGCGCTTGAGTCAGAATGCTTACACAATGTTGAATCAATCCTTTCTCCACTTGCCGGAATGGGGGCGTGCGATTCAAACAAGAGAAGATGTAACTCTTGTTAAACAAATGATTGATGAGCATCTGGAAGTAATACGGAGTATCGAAGAAGAGCACAGCAATGGCTATGATTTGCTCCGTTTGTACCGCGATTTTGTTGCTGGAGAAAACTGGAAGGCTTTCTTTGATTTCATCTCGGCGTTTGCTCAGGATGTCATGCGTCGCATGAATCAAAATCAGCAGTATGTACCATTATTTTCCGTACCCCATCTCAGGAGGTTAATTATGACCCAAAAAAAGTTCTCAAAAATTCTGGAACGAGAAGGTTTCCAAAATGTGGCTTATGCCATTCGCCATAGTACAATCATCCCTCAGGGCCGCAAGGCGAAAGGGCAGGATTATCTTTATGAAATCCGCTATGGTCTGGGCGCTGAATTCAAGCGTAAATCTACCGTCAAGGAAGAATTCCTGACCGCATTAAGTGATTTTATGCAAAGTTACAATCAGGAAAACGCCCAAACCTTGGAGAATACTGGAAAACAAATGCGCAAAGACTTGCGCACATCTGACATTCAGGATGTGGTGGAACTGGTTGATGAATTTGGCAGTGAGGTGGTAGCTAATTTGCTCATCGCCTATGGATACGCCCGCGAACCTCGCGAAGATGAAACTGCATCTCAACCTTAAAAGAAAGGAGAAACTAACATGTCTGCATTAAAACCCGTCTATGCCCTGTCTATTTCCGGTCGTTTGACCCTTGAAATGCATTCATTGAATAATGAAGGCGGTGAAGGTAATCAAACCATGACTCGTATGGTTGCGCTGGTGGATACCAACGGTCAGGTTCACAAAGTGAATGCCATCAGTGGTGATATGTTCAAGCATATCCAAGCGGAATATTTATTCCATCTCGCCAGTGAAGAAAACCTGCCATTATGTGAGGGATGCAAGACCTTCCGCTCAGATCGGATTTTAGGGGATAAAACCTTCATGAAACAATTGCCTAATAGTGATGAAGAAGCCTTGACAAAGTTAGCAGAAACCTGCGTGATTGATGAACTGGAAGGCACTCTCATTGCAAAGGGAAATAAATCTATTCCACGAAAATCTATTGCAGAATTTTCATGGGTGGTGGGGATTCCTGAATTAGTGCGTACGGAGTCTTATTTCCATATTCGCTTTGCTCAGGAACATGGCGGAGATGACGAAAATAAAGCCAGTCAGCCTATTTTCCACCGTCCGGCTTCTTCGGGTATTTATGCCTCTGTAGCTACCTTTGAACTGGCGCGTATTGGCTTGAATGATATCAGTAAGAAATATGTTCTTGGGGAAGAGGAACGTCTAAAACGCTATCGGGCTTTCCTTAAGAGCGTTTTATATACCTATATTCAACCTGCTGGGGCAATGCGTGGTACTCAGAACCCGCACATTTTGAATTTTGAAGGCGTTGTAACGGTGAGTCATCAAGTTCTGCCCGCTCCAACGATTAGTCCTCTGGCGGAGGATTATATTGAGCAAATTCAGAAGGTTGCTGAAGCGCTGGATAGCAGTGGCGCCATTAAGGTACTCCCGTTCCAGAACATGTTTGAGTTTGCTTCGGTGATGCAAGGTGTGATTAACTCTACAAGCCCTTATACACTGTTCAAGAAGAATGGAGGTTAATATGAATTGGCTGATTGCTCGTTATCAGCCGGTTGCTCTTTTCTCTTTAAAACACGGTGAAGCAACCTCAACGGGCGGCAAAACATTGCTCATCCCTACTCCCTTTGCAATTCGTATGTCTCTTCTCGATGCAGCACTACGGATTGAAGAAGGAGGAAATGCTGAAGAGTTTGTTTCCCTGATTGGATCGCTAAAAATTGCCATCAAACCGCCCAATTTTGCGGTTGTTAATGGATCTTTTGGAAAGATCCTTAAACCGGAGCGTCCAGACCGAGAAAAGACTTCAGAGCGCGCCATGACGCCTTCAATTGCCTTCCGTGAATACGTCTTCTGGAAAGGCGAACTTGGTATAGCCTTTGGGGGTTCAAACCAGACCTTACAAAAGATTATTCCTTGGTTATTGAATATTAACTATTTGGGAAAACGAGGTGGTTTTATTCAACTCGTTTCCAAACCCGTGTGTTTGAACACTGAAGGCGATGCCTGCCCACAAGGCTATCTCTTTATTTCGTACCAGGATGCTTCATTGGTCAATCCATCAGGTTCGTTCTCTTTAGGTATTCTTCAGCGCATAGATGATTGGGGAAAAGACGTCTCTTTTAAAAAGTTAAGCA
>SPLK01000319.1_pt1 | contig 15035 bp, 10 predicted proteins | sample 2456111 | NCBI WGS metagenome assembly SPLK01 (sample SAMN11156906, study PRJNA527647) | hot springs metagenome | biome: Geothermal region; feature: Hot spring; material: tree branch in hot spring; isolation source: hot spring sediment rich in lignocellulosic material ... | reverse complement strand
AGCCTGCAGCGACGAGAAGGGTAAGCAGGATCATGACGGCGAAGCGGATCGTGATGTACGCGCTGCTCGGAGCGGTCGCCTTCCTCACGCTCTTCCCGTTCTACTGGATGTTGGTGCTGGCGACGCACGACCGCGGCACCATCTTCAACTACCCGCCGCCCCTGGTGCCGGGCGACAAGGCCGCCGTCAACTACCGGCAGCTGGTGGAGACGGTACCGTTCTGGCGCAACTTCTGGAACAGCCTCTACACCGCGGGCATGGGTACCTTGGCGACGCTCTTCTTCTGCAGCCTCGGCGGATTCGGCTTCGCGATGTACGACTTCCGATTCAAGGAGCCCCTCTTCGCCGTGCTGGTGGCGACGCTGATGATCCCCTCGCTGCTGGGGATCATCCCCTACTACCTGATCATGCAGTGGCTGGGCTGGCTCAACCATCCCAGGGCTCTGTACGTCCCGGGCATGGCCTCCGCGTTCGGCATCTTCCTGATGCGGCAGTACATCGCCAGCGCCATCCCACGCGATCTGATGGACGCGGCCCGCATCGACGGTTGCACGGAGTTCACCATCTTCCGTCGGATCATCGTGCCCTTGATCAAGCCGGCCCTTGGCACGCTGTCCATCATCACCTTCGTGGGCTCGTGGAACAACTTCATGGGTGCCCTCATCGTCATGCGCACCCGGGAGGCCTACACGCTTCCCGTGGCGCTGCGCTCCCTGCAGGGCGTCACCTCCACCGACTGGGGCGCCCTGATGCTGGGCACGGCCATCAGCGTGCTGCCCCTGCTGCTGGCCTTCGTGACGGGGTCGAGCCGCATCATCGAGGGCCTTACGGCGGGGGCGACCAAGGGGTAAGGGGGAGCCGCGATGCATCGCCGACGGCTCGTCGTCGCCCTGGCGGTGGTGGCGCTCTTCGCGGGCCTCTGGGGGGGTCCGAAGGCGACCGCATGGGCCCAACAGGAGGGGGACGTCGTACAGGAGCCCTCCTTGCGAGAACTGGCGGCTCCGACGGGTCTGCGCATCGGCTTCGCCTCCGCGAACGACTTCTGGGCGCTGCCCGACGCCGCGACCTACCAGCGCCTGGCTGCACGGGAGTTCGACATCCTCACGCCCGAGAACCAGATGAAGTGGGACAGCCTGCGCCCGGCGCCGGACCGGTTCGACTTCGAGGCGGCGGAGCGGCACGTGGCCTTCGCCGCCGCGCACGGGATGCAGGTGCACGGCCACACCCTGGTCTGGCACAACCAGCTGCCCGCCTGGCTGACCACCACCCGCTGGACCCACGATGCGCTGGAGGGGGTGCTGGAGGAGCACATCCGCCGCGTGGTCGGCCACTTCCGCGGCCGCGTCGCGGTCTGGGACGTCGTCAACGAGGCCCTCGACGAGGACGGTCGCCTGCGGGAGAGCTTCTGGTACGTCAACCTGGGCCCCTCCTACATCGAGAAGGCCTTCACATGGGCGAGGGAGGCGGACCCCGACGCGATCTTGATCTACAACGACTACAACATCGAGGTCGTCAACGCCAAGTCGGACGCGCTGTACGAGATGATGGTCGACTTCAAGCGACGAGGCGTGCCCGTCGACGGCATCGGCTTTCAGATGCACGTGACCCATCAGGGACTGGATTACGGGAGCCTGCGCCGCAACCTCCAGCGCTTCGCGGACCTGGGTCTGTCGCTGTACATCACGGAGATGGACGTGCGCATTCCCGGCGAGCCGGACATGGAGAGGCTGCTGCAGCAGGCCGAGGTATACCGTCGGGTCTTGCAGATCGCCCTTCAGCAGCCCCGGGTGGCGGCCGTCCAGTTCTGGGGCTTCACGGACCGCTACTCGTGGGTGCCCCAGTCGTTTCCGGGCCAGGGCGCCGCCCTCGTCTTCGACCGGGCGTACCGGGCCAAGCCGGCCTACTACGCGCTCAAGGAGGTCTTGAGCGCGTTCGTGGCCGCCTTCAAGCCGTACAAGGACCTGCAGGTGGTCCAGCGCAGCCCCGAGCGCTACGAGGTACGCGCCCGGGTCCACAACACGGGCGCCGCGCCCGAGGTGCGTGACGTGGCGCTGCGGATCGACGGTCAGGTCGTGGCATCTCAACGGGTCGACCTCCTGCCGAGGGAGGAGCGCCCGGTGGCGTTCGAGCACACCTTCGACCGGCGCGGTACGTACTGGGTCACCGTGGGGGACCTGCCGGCCGTCGAGGTGACCGTGCCGGGTCGCCTCGGCCTGCTGCAGCCATCGGTCTGGCTCGACTTCGAAGATGGCGTCGGCAATCGCTCGACCAGCGGCATCGTCGCGCGGCCGTCTGGGGCGGTGCGCATCGGCGAGACCGGACGCATCGGCCAGGGCATCGAGTTCGACCGGGAGGGCCGACTCGAGCTGGACGACCCGCTGCATCGCCACAGCGGCGGGCACGAGATGCTGACGCTCCCGACAAGGGGCGGCTTCACCCTGGCGCTCTGGTTCAAGCCGGACTTCCCCGAGGGGGCGGCCGGTCCCTTCGCCTTGCTGGATGCCAGTCGCAATCCCATCTACTTCGCCGTCTCCATCACGCGGCAGGGCCTGAGCTGGTACTACGAGGACGGCACCGACGCCGACTTCCAGATGGACGTCCCGGCACCCCTGGATGACGGCCAGTGGCATCACCTCGCCGTCACCGGCGCCTTCGGGCAGCCGGGGGTGATGGCGGTCTACCTCGACGGCGAGTTGCGGGCGGCTCGCGATGTCGTCGCCAGCCCCGCCGGGCCGCTCTCGCCGCTGGTCATCGGCCACGACGCGGACCCCACCTACTTTCCGGCGCACGTCGGCTTCGTCGGCAGCTTCGACGAGGTACGAGTCTTCCCGTGGATCCTCACCGCGGATGAGATCCGGGAGGTGATGGCCTCCCATGCGTACGCGTCCCAGGCAGGGACGCACGTCACCGAATGGGTGAGCCTCGAGCCCGGCGAGACGCTCCGCTCGCTCACCGTGCACGCCTCGGTCGGGGCCGCCGAGCGCGTCGAGGCGACCGTGGAGACGTCCCTCGACGGTCAGAGCGTCTCGGAGCGAACGACGCTCACGGTGGGCGACGGAGAGGCGACCCATCCCCTGGCGCTCGGACCGGCTCGGTGCTTCCGCATCCGTACCGTCCTCGACGGCTTCTCCGCGGCGGTCCTGGAGTACGAGGCAGCGTCCTCGTCGGGTCGCCGGTGGCTGTGGAGCACGACCGAGGACTGGGCCAGGGGGAGCTGGTCGTCCAACGTCGACCTAGGCGCTCCTTGGCCGGTCGAGCCTGCCGAGACCTCGACCGCGGCCGGCCCGCTTTAGGCTCTACGTGACGGGCCGATCGGCCAACTGACTTCAGCACGCCACCGTGAGCGCATCCTGCAGGCGAGGGGGCATAGGACGTGCTGCGTCTGGAGCTGTCGCAGAGGTGGGCGGAGGTGCACGCGCCGGGGGGGAGGGTGCTGCGCTACGTGGCGGGGGAGCCTCCCAAGCGCCGCCCGTACATCCACCCCATCTCCCTGCCAGGAGGCCCGGCGATGACCGCCGACCGCCCCGAGGACCACGTGCACCATCACGGGCTGTGGGTGGCCCACCACCGGGTCGACTCGGGCGGGCGCATCGATGACTTCTACCTCGAGCGAGGGCCCGAGGGCGAGATCGTCCACCGGGCCTACGAGGACGTGGTGCAGGAGGGGGAGCGCGTGGGCTTCGGCGCCGTGCACCACTGGGTCGCTCCGGACGGGTTCGTGCCGCTGGAGGATCGGTGGGACGTGCAGGTGGGGCAGTACGAGACGGGCGACGTCTTCATCGACTTCACCCTGGAGCTTCGGGCCACCGGAGGGGCGGTGCGGCTGCACACCACCAACGAGGGAGCGCTGCCGCTCATCCGCGTCGCCCGGTGGATGTCGGCCGACGCCGGGGGCGTCATCACCAATAGCCGGGGTGCCACCAAGGAGTGGATGACGTTCGGTCGCAGGGCCGAGTGGGTAGACTGCTCGGCTCCCGACGAGCAGGGGGTCTGGCAGGGGTTGACCATGTTCGATCATCCGGCCAACCCGTCGTTTCCCGCTCCGTGGTTCACGCGCGACTACGGGCCCTTCGGCCCCGGCCCCAACTGCTTCGACGGCGACCTGGTCATCACGCCCTGGCTTCCTCTGTTGCTGCGGTACCGCATCGTGGTGCACCGCGGCGACGTGAAGCAGGCTTGGATTCAGCGACGGTGGCAGGCGTACTACGCGGCCGCGTTGCGAGGCCGGCCGGCCAGCGAGGGGTGAGGGGATGAGCGGCACGCGCATCGCCCGAGTCGAGGTCTTGCCCCTGGTCTTGCCGTTTCGCGGGGAGTTTCGGATCTCCCGGGGGGTCATCGGGGCCACCGACAGGGGGCGCACGGTGGCCCTCGTCAAAGTGACCGCCGACGATGGCACGGTGGGGTGGGGCGAAGCGTCGCCCATACCGGTCTGGTCGCCCGAGACGCTCCACTCCGTGGTGGGGGCCATCCGCGATCACCTGGGGCCCGCCGTCATCGGACGGCCGGTGGACGACCTGGACGGGCTGCACCGCGCCATGCACGATGCCATCGCACCCGGCTTCGGCCCCGGGATGCCCATCGCCAAGGCCGGCATCGACATCGCAGTGCACGACCTGCTGGGCAAGATCCGGGGCCTGCCGCTGTGGGCCCTGCTGGGCTACCGGCGCGCGACGACGGTGACCCTCAGCTGGACCGTGGGCGCGCCCGATCTGGACTCCGCCCGGCGTTCCATCGAGGAGGGCCGGCAAAGGGGCTATCGCCACTTCAACGTCAAGGTGGGGCACGACTTGCACCACGACGTCGCGCTCTGCGAGATGGTCCGCAAGGTCGTCCCCGACAGCGTGCTGTGGGGGGACGCCAACGGAGGGATCCCGCCGCATCGGGCCGCGGCCCACGCCCGGGCCCTCGAGGCGGCGGGCCTGGATCTGCTGGAGCAGCCGGTACGGGCGGACGCCATCGGGACGTGGCGGGAGCTGCGCCAGCGCGTCGAGATCCCCATCGTCGTCGACGAGACCGTGACGGGGCCGGGACCGTTGATGGAGCTGATCCGCGCCGATGCCGTCTCGGGCGTGGCGCTCAAGGTGACCCGCACCGGGGGTATCTTCCCCAGCCGGCAGTGTGCCGAGATCGCGATGGCCGCCGGGCTGCTGCTGGTCAGCAGCGGCCTCACCGATGCGGGCGTGGCGCTGGCGGCCAACGTCCACCTCGCGGCCGCCTTCGGCGTCGAGCTGCCTTGCGCCCTCAACGGCCCGCAATTCCTTGCGGACGACGTGCTGGCCCTACCCCTGGCCATCGAGGGCGACGTGGTGACCGTGCCGGATGGCCCGGGCCTGGGGATCGTGGTCGATGAGGAGAAGGTCCGGCACTATGCGGTCTCGCTGTGAGGGGGCGGAGGCGAGGTCATGGCAGATCGGATAGGCGTCGGCATCGTCGGCGCCGGAGGCATCAGCCGGGAGCACCTGAGAGCCTACCAGGCGTGGCCCGATGCGTGCCGGGTGGTGGCCGTGGCGGACGTCGTCGAGGAGCGTGCCCGCGACCTGGCGTCCCAGGCCGGCTGCGATGCCTGGTATACCGACTACCGGGCGCTGTTGGCGCGGCAGGACGTGCAACTGGTCTCCGTCTGCACGCCGCCCCACCTGCACGCATCGCTGACGGTGACGGCGCTCGAGGCCGGCAAGCACGTGCTGGTGGAGAAGCCGATGGCGGCGTCGCTGGAGGAGTGCGACGCCATGATCGCCGCCGCCGAGAGGCACGGGCGGCTCTTGTCGGTGGTCTTCCAGAACCGCTTCCACCCCGACTACTGGCGCATGAAGGCGCTGGTGGACAGCGGGGAGCTCGGTTCCCTGCTCTTCGGCAAGTGCGAGACGGTCTGGTATCGGGGGCGTAACTACTACGACGTGCCCTGGCGCGGCAACTGGGAGACCGAGTGCGGGGGCGCCATGATCAACCACGCCATCCACGCCATCGATGCGCTGCTCTGGATGATGGGCGACGTGGCCAGCGTGACGGCCGAGATCGGCACCCTGGCCCACGACATCGAGGTGGAGGATATCGGCATGGCGGTCCTCCGCTTTCGCTCCGGCGCGTTGGGGCAAATCACCGGCACGGTCGACGGCCACCGCGACTACGTCACGCTCGAGGTCAACGGTGAGCACGGGGCCGTCGCCCTCCCCTGGCAGGTGGCCGCCAAGGTGCCGGACGCTCACGGCTTTCCCGTGCCCGACCCGGTTCGGCTGGAGCGACTCCAGCGCTACGCCCGGTCGGTGCCGGTCCCCGAGGGAAGCGGTCACGCCGCCCAGGTGGGTGACGTGCTGCGTGCCCTCCGCGACGGAGGCCGGCCGGCGGTGGACGGGCGAGAGGGCCGTCGCAGCATCGAGCTGGTCACCGCCCTGTACGAGTCGGCCGTCTCGGGACGGCGGGTGCTCCTGCCCCTGACGCCTGCCGACCCCTTCTACACCACGTACGGACTCCACACGGCCATGCGTCAGGCAGGCCCGCACCCACCGGCCGAGCCGCCTTCCGCCCTCGTCGAGGGGAGGGAGCCGCCCATGACCTGACGGGTTGCGCCGTGCCCGTATCCACCCAGCCTCGACTCGTGAGAGGAGTGACGTACGTGCCCGTGCATGGAGCTGAAGCGAGGGCGCTGTCGCCTGCGACCCGGTGGGCACTGGCGGCCCTGGTGGCCGCCGCCGTGGTGCTCTCGTCGGTGGCCGTCTCGTGGGCGGGTTCGGTCACCATCCGCTACGCGTTTTGGGGCAACCCCACGGCGCTGGGCGTCGAGGAGCAGATCCTCGCGGCCTTCCACGCGCAACATCCTGACATCCGGGTCGAGCCCGTGGTGATGCCCATCTCCGACTACCGGCAGGGGCTGCTGACTCTCATCGCCGGAGGACAGGCCCCCGACGTCATGCGCATCGACTCTCTTTACCTGTACGAGTTCGTCGACCGGGGCGCGCTGCTGGACGTCACGGATCTCATCGAGCGCGACGAGGTGCCGCTCGAGCGCTACTACCAGGTCGGGCTCGAAGAGGTGGTCGTCAACGGCCGCTACTACGGTCTCCCTTGGGGCACCGCACCGTACTACCTCTTCGTCAACGTGCAGATGTTTCGGGATGCGGGGCTGGCCCTGCCCGAGTGGGACTGGAAGTGGGAGGACTTCGTCGCAGCCGCCCGGCGCCTCAGCGGCGGCTCCGGGCTCAACCGCCGCTACGGCTACGGGATGCAGTACCTGGGTCCCGAGTGGCTCTCCTTCGTCTGGAGCGGGGGCGGTGACATCTTCGACCCGAGCGGCACCCGCTTCACGCTGCACGAGCCGGCCGCCGTCCAGCGGATCCAGGAGGTGGCCGACCTGGTGCAGCAAGGCGTCATCACGCCTCCCGGCCAGTTTCCCAACCCGGATGCCGTGACCCGGTGGATGGTGAGCAACCGCCTGGCCATGCACCTGTCGGGCGCCGGTGGCATCCTGCAGTTGCAGCAGTTCCCGGACTTCGAGTTCGAGGCGATGCCGTACCCGGGCGGCGTCCAGGAGCGCTCGACGGTGGTCAAGTCCAACGCCATCAGCATCAGCGCCACGAGCCCCAACGTGGAGGCGGCGTGGACCTTCGTCAAGTTCCTGCGGGCCCCCGGGATGCCCGGGGAGGAGCTCTACGTCCGGGCCCGACGCGTGCCGCCCAGCGTCATGGACGCGCAGCTCTGGGCACTGTACGCCGACCCCAACAAGTCGCCGCGCCGGATCGCCGAGGTGACGCAGGCCATCTCCGAGGGCTTCGGCCGCCGGCTCCCCCTGCGTCCCGGTTGGGGCGACGTGGAGTCTCTGGTGCTGCCGGAGCTGGAGGCCGTCGCCCTGGGCGAGAAGACGGCCCGGCAGGCGCTGGAGGCCCTGGCGCCGAGGGCGCAGCAGATCCTGGACTCCACCATGTGACAGGCGAGCGCCCAGCGACCCTCCCGGTTCGGGGGGACGCCTGCGGGCGTCCCCCCGGGCGTCGCCTGGCGAAGGGTGCGTCGTGCATGGCCACGAGTCGCATGCGAAGTCGAGAGGCGGTCGCAGGGTATCTCTTCTTGACGCCCAACCTGCTGGGCTTTCTCATCTTCTCGGCATTCCCCGTGGTCGCGTCGCTGTTGCTCAGCTTCGCCGAGTGGGATTTGATCACGCCGCCCGAGATGACCGGGCTGGACAACTACGCCCGGCTGGCCGACGATCCCGTCTTCTGGAAGTCGCTGTACAACACCGTCTACTACAGCATCGGCTCCGTGCCCCTCACCATCCTGGCGGGGCTCATGCTGGCGCTGGCCCTCAACGGCAAGACCAGGGGGCTGTACGCCTTCCGGACCGCCTTCTTCTTGCCCGTGGTGGCCTCCAGCGTCTCGGTGGCCCTCATCTGGCAGTGGCTGCTGGACCGGGACATCGGCCTCGTCAACTACGCCCTGAGCCTGGTGGGGCTCGAGCCCGTGCCCTGGCTCACCTCCACCCGCTGGGCGATGCCATCCGTCATCATGGTGGCGGTCTGGAAGAACCTCGGCTACAACATGGTCATCCTGCTGGCGGCCCTGCAGGAGGTGCCGCGGGAGCTGTACGAGGCGGCGCTGGTGGACGGCGCGAGCCCCTGGCAGACCATCCGCCGGGTCACGCTGCCCCTGATCACGCCCAGCATCTTCTTCGTCACGGTAACCTCCATCATCGGGTCGTTTCAGGTCTTCGAGCTGACCAGCGTCTTGACCCGGGGAGGCCCGGCCAACGCCACCAACACCCTGGTGATGTTCATCTACCAGTACGCCTTCCAGTCGTTTCAGATGGGATATGCCTCCGCGGCCGCCTACGTGCTGTTTGCCATCATCCTGACGGTCACCATCTTCCAGTTCGCGACATCCAAGCGGTGGGTCTATCACCAGTGAGGCGGTGAGGGCCTTTGGAGGGGAATGGCATGCTGCCGAAGCCGGGAGCCGCTGCTGCGGTGGGGGTGTCTGCCCGTGCGGGCGTCCGTCCCCGGACTCGTCGGGTCGGGTCGAACCTGCTGAGCTATGCCCTGCTGGGCGTGGCCGCTGTCCTGATGGCCATGCCCTTCATCTGGATGGTCTCGTCCGGGTTCAAGTCGTACCGGGAGATCTTCATGGATCCGTTCCGGCTCGTGCCGCAGCAATGGACGTGGACCAACTACCGCGACGTCTTCCGGGTCGCCCCGTTTCACCTCTACATCTTCAACACGGCCAAGGTCACCTTCTTCAGCACCCTCGGCACGCTGGCCACCTCGGCGCTCGGGGCCTACGCGTTCGCCCGCCTGCGGTTCCCGGGCCGTGACTATCTCTTCATGGGCTATCTCGCCACCATGATGATCCCCGGCCAGGTCACCCTGGTGCCGCGGTTCATCCTGATGCGGTGGCTGGGGCTCATCGACAATCACCTGGCGCTGATCCTGCCGGGGATGTTCACGGCGTACGGCACCTTCCTGCTCCGGCAGTTCTTCCTGACCATCCCCCGCGAGCTGGAGGAGGCGGCGGCCATCGACGGGGCGGGCTTCTTGCGGCGCTTCCTCACCATCATCCTGCCCCAGGCCAGGCCGGCTCTGGCGACGCTGGGCGTCTTCACCCTGATGTGGCACTGGAACGACTACCTCAACCCTCTCATCTTCCTGCACAGCCAGCGAAGCCGCACCCTGGCCCTGGGGCTGGCCATCTTTCGCGGCGACGTGGACGTACAGTGGAACCTGGTCATGGCCGCCGTCACCATCTCGGTCGCGCCGCTGGTGGCCGCATTCCTGGCGGCGCAGCGATTCTTCGTCGAGGGGATCGCCCTGACGGGGCTCAAGGGTTGAGCGCCGAGCGACGGGGGCCGGACCGCGCCCGTGCGGCGCCATGCTGGCGAGAGCCGCCCGTCACCCTTATAATGACGCGAGCATGGTGCCCGAGCGATTCGACGAGATGGCCGGGTGGCTGAGGGCGCACGGGCTGCGGCCCAGTTCACCACGCATCGCGGTGCTCTCGTTCCTCGAGCGGCGAGGCCAGCACCTGACGCCCTACGAGATCTACGAGGGCCTGCGGGCGGCGGGGGCGCCCGTCAGCATCGCCACCCTCTATCAAAACCTGCAGGCGTTGAGCCGCCACGGCCTCATCAAGCGCATCGTGGGGCCCGACGGGGCGGTGCGCTACGACGTCAACCTGGCGCCGCACCACCACCTGGTCTGCGAGCGATGCGGCCGCCTGGTCGACGTGGAGCTGTCGGGGCCGCTGGATGTGCGGCCGGTGTTGCTCTCCCGTCACGATCTGGACCGGGAGCCGCCGCTGGATGCGGCAGGGGCCGGATGGCGCATCCAGGGGGCGCAGGTGGAGTTTCGTGGGACGTGTCCCGACTGCAGCCAGCGCACGACCTCGCCGGGCACGAAGCGACGGCGCCGCACCAGCCAAGGGCCGACCAGGCGCCGGCAGCGTCCGACGACGTGACCCGCGACGAGCGGGGCTCCGGGGTGTCGCCCCAGAGCCCCGCCCGGTGAAGGAGTGCACGCAGCCGAGCGTCGGCGGCCGGCTCAGGATGCCAGGCGTCGGGCCAGGTCGGCCAGCACCTGCGGGTCGAGGCCCGGTGCGAACTCCTCCGGCACGTCGGGCAGCACGGGCACGGGCCCGCCCTCGGGAGGCCCGTCGACCACCTGGAGCGTGCCCCCGTCGGGAGCCGGGCCCCGCCAGATCTTGCCGATCTCCTGGTAGTCCTGCGGGCTGAAGCGGTACAGCGCGCGATGGACGCCCGCCTCCTCGAACTTGCGGGCCTCCGGGAACTTGCTGTTTTCGATGTTGGGGATGGGCAGCATCTTGGAGACATCGACACCCGTGAGGCTCTCCAGGGCCTTGGCATAGGCCAGGGCATGGACGCCACCCCGCACCAGCAGGTAGCCGATCATCTGGCGGGCCACGGGGTTGCGGGTCATCTCGTAGACGCGGATCTTCTGGAGCCGGGCCCCGTTCTCCAGGAAGAAGTTGTGGAGCAGGTCCAGCACCAGGTTGCCGCTGGAGAAGACGTAGTCGCCTCGCCAGGATCCGCCCATCGAGTCGCCCACCAGGGCGGTCTGGCCCGTCGCGATGAAGTGATGGGTGTTGCGGAGCGACGCGGCACGCGACAGCGGTGCCTCGTCGGGAGCTCCCGGGCTCGTCGAGCCCGACAGCAGCGCATTGACCGTGGCGGCCACCAGCTCGATGTGGCCCAGCTCCTCGGTGGCGATGTTGGCGATGAGGTCGTAGTAGGGCTTCAACTTCTCGCGGCCGCGGAAGTTGAAGGACTGGTACATGTAATTCATGAGGGTCGACATCTCGCCGAACCGTCCGCCCAACAGCTCCTGGACGGCCGCCGCGGCATTGGCGTCGGGCTCCTGGGGGTGCGGCAGGGCGACCTGCAGGCGATCGACACGCAGGAACACCGGTCGACACCTCCATAGTCATAATGATTATGGCTGCCGAGGAGGAGATTAGCCCGCGTACCGGTCGCTGTCAAGGGCGACGGGACCGGCACCGGATGCCGCCGTCCGGGGCTGCGTCCGTGGGGATCACACATCCACGGAGGAGGAGCCCAGCGGCCCCTGAACCTACCGGTCGCGTATGCCACCGACTCTCGCGCGCCTGGCGACCTGGACGCTGCTGGCCCTCGCGGCGACAGCCACGGTGGGCCCGGCGGGACGCGCCGAGCAGCCGGATGCCGGCGACCGCCCCGCCGCGTTGCGCATCGATGGGGAGAGCGTCTGGCATCTTCGCTTCGCGCTGGGCGACGCCGACTCCATCCCCGGGGGCTCGGACCTGTTCGCCAGCGGCGTGCCGACCCTGGAGCAGCAGCTGCGGCTGCGCCTCGAGGGGGACGTGGCTCCGGGCGTGACGGTCTCGGCCGACCTCGACAACGTCCGCAGCGACAACCTCCAGCTGCTGGGGGTCGACATCCGGTGGGCTCACGGCGTGCTGCACCTGGGCGACCTGCAGCTGCGCTCCCAGAGCCGTTACGCGGCCAGCCCCGCGGCCCTCATCGGGGCCCGGGTCGAAGCCCAGTGGGGCGACTTCTCCCTGACCGGCCTCGTCGGCCGTGCACGGGGCATCCCCGCCACCAAGACCTTCGTCGGGCAGAGCAGCGAGGAGGTCGTCGAGTGGGTCATCGGCGGCAGCGGCGGCGAGCGGCCGCCCTATGCCCCCTCGCTCGGGGACGGCGCCGTGATGGTGGCCGACGCTCGCGGTGCCCAGGGCTTCCGGCTCAACCGCCCCTTCGACGCGGACTTCGTGCGGGTATGGTGGGTGCCTGTGGAGGAGGGGGTGGCGCCGGCATGCGGGACCTCCGCTCCCGGCGTCACACTGTCGCAGCTGCTGGCCGAGTACCGGCTCGACTTCCTGCTCTACCGACCGGGGCAGCCAGCCGGCCAGGTGGGGGTCCTGGTGCCGCTGTCGAACGGGGACGAAGCCCGGGAGCCGCCATGGTTGCCTCCCCAAGAGGCAGGCCGCACCTACTTCCCCCTCGAAGCCGGACAGCTGGTCGGCCTCGCCTCGCCGGATGCCGAGGCGCCCGGGTACGTGCTGCTCCGCCTGGAGTCGATGGATCTGCTGCGGGCGCACGTCGAGGCGCTCATCCGCCGCTACAACCTCCAAAACGGCTTGAGCGGCCCCACCCAGCGGCAATACCCGCTGGTGCGGGGCAGCACCTCGGAGGCCCAGTTCCTGCAGCGGCTGCGCCTCCACTACCTGCTGTGGGCCGGGCTCGGGCCACATCCCGGCGGCGACGGTTGGGTGGCGGCCGCCGACGGACCGGTCTCCCTGGACGCGCTCGGCACCTGCCCGCACTTGCGGGAGCGCCTGGGGTTCGGAGCGTCCAACGAGGTCGACAGCTCCGAGCCGGGCGGCCCCGAGGCACCGCTCTACCTGCTGGGGCGGGGCGAGATCGATCCCACATCGCTGGAGCTGCAGGTGCGCCTGCCGGAGGGGCGGCTGGAGCCCGCGGAGGATTGGGGCATCGGCTGGCGCCTCTACGCCGAGGAGGGCGTGCTGCAGCTCCGGTACCCGGGCGAGGTCGCCGAGCTCCTGGCGCCGGGGGGCGATCTGGCGGCGCTGCGCGTGCGGTACCGCTACAGCGTCAGCCAGGGCGTCTACTTCCTGGGCACCTCCATCGCGGTGGGCAGCGAGCGGGTCTACCTGGACGGGGCCCTGCTCCAGCGCAACGTGGACTACGTCATCGACTACGAGCTCGGCATCCTGACCCTCCTGCGGGAAGTGGGGCCCGCCAGCCGCCTGACGGCGCAGTTCGAATACTTCCGTGGCGGACTGGGGGCCAGTGCCGAGTACAACCGCAACATGCTGGGTCTCGAGGCCCAGTGGGTGCCGGCTGGGGACGAGGGGCCCTGGCGGCTGGTCGGAGGCCTCTTCGTCGAGGCGGACGAGCCCCGCCCGCTGGTGGAGCCCGAGCGCGCCCGCACCATGCCCAACACCCACGTGGTGGCGGCTCTGCGCGGCTCGTACGGGGCCAGCGGCCCCACGGGAGCAGAGGGCAGCGGCCAGGGCTGGTGGGGGCAGTGGGACCTGGCGTGGTCGTACGACCGGTTTCCCATCGACGACAACCTCCGCGACCACCAGGCCAACCGGGTCCACGCCGTGACGGGAAGCGCCGAGGGCGACCCGTCGTCGGGGACGGCGAAGGCACCACTGGTCATGGTGGGGCACGGGGCCGGGTTGACGGTGCTGCGGCTGGAGCCGAGCGGCGAGACGACAGCCCATCTCTACACCACCGCTCATGGCTTGAGCGGCCTCACCGTGCGGGCCATCGCACCGGCCGTGCCGGGCTCGGTCTCGGATGGGAGCGACACGGAGTCGTCGACCTTCTCGAGCCCACCGCTGGCCTGGCTGCTGGCGACCGAGTCGGGGCTGACGGTGGTGCTCAATCGCACAGAGGAGACGACGCCCCCCCTGGATCTGACGGCCAACTGGCTGCGTCGCTACACCCACCACGGCCTGCCGTCCAACGACGTGCACGACGTGCTCTACATCGGCCGCCAGGTCACGACGCCGGAGCGCATGTCAGGCTCCGTCTGGGTGGCCACGTCCCGGGGTCTGGCGTGGGCGCCAGCTGCGGATCTCGAGGCTGCGGCGGCGCTCGCCTCCGTCGCGGCCGACGACGTTTTGACCTCCTGGCGATCCTGGGAGAGACTGCCGGGCTCCACGGAGCCCCTCGATCTGCGCGACCTCGCCGTGGTGGCAGGGAGCGGGGACGAGGTGCCCATCATCCTGCTGGCGGCGTCCTCGGAGGGCCTGCTCTGGCTCTGGTGGCGCGACGACCCCAGCGCGGCCGAGCCGACCGTGCACCGCATGCCCCTGGGTCCGCTGCGGCGGGTAGCCGGCATCGTCCGGCCGGGGGAGGGGGAGGCCCCCTCGACGGTGAGGCTGTTCGCCGGCACCGACAAGCGCCTGCTCTACGTGGACGTGCTGGCGACCATGGCGGAGGATGGCCGCCGCCCCAGCCTGCAGGTGCTGGACGGCCCGCACCCCGTCTCGGGCATCGCCGGTGCGGTCCATGCCCTCCAGTGGCAGACCGAGGAGGACGCCGCCGGGGGCCCATCCCTTTGGGCCGCGACCGACGCCGGCCTCTACCGGGTCGACCCGGGGAGACCCGGGCAAGCCGAGCGAGCGTCGTCGGCGCAGCGATCCTTCACGGCGGTGGGGCTGGGCACCTCCCCCGACGTCGGGTCACCGACGACCCTCTGGGCCGCCACGTCTCCTCCGGTGGGAGGGCCGTCCCTCTGGTGGATGGACCGCGGCACCCTCGGGACATTCCAGGTGCCCGCGGAGGAGCTGCCGGCCCAAGATCCGGCGCGCTTCCAGGACCCGCCCACGGTGCGTGAGCGTACGGGGATGGCCGGGCAGGTGGCGCTCGGTTACGCATGGGGCACCGGCGGCGTCGACTTGCGCTACGAGCGCGTCGAGCCCTCGTTTCGGGCCATCAATGACACCCGTCGCCAGTGGCTCGACGGCTGGGAGGTGACGCTGCGCCAGCGCCTGATCGAGAGCCTGGACGTCGTGCTGGCGCGCTCGGA
>SPLK01000317.1_pt1 | contig 15040 bp, 10 predicted proteins | sample 2456111 | NCBI WGS metagenome assembly SPLK01 (sample SAMN11156906, study PRJNA527647) | hot springs metagenome | biome: Geothermal region; feature: Hot spring; material: tree branch in hot spring; isolation source: hot spring sediment rich in lignocellulosic material ... | reverse complement strand
GCGGACAGCGCAATTAGCTCGGAAATGAACGAGAAATCACTCGTACCGATTTAGGGATTTGTATTGATTTGCTGGAAGAGGCAATGGGACGCAAATTATTGCCTGGTGAAGTGGTACATACCTTTAATGATTACGGTACTATTAAAGTGCGTGACGTCGAAATTCACCAAATTGAAGCCTCTAGAATTGAAGACGAAGAAAATGTGAAGGTTGTGTTCTTCAAAATGAACCTTTCCACAGGTTGGGACTGTCCTCGTGCTGAAACAATGATGTCATTCCGTAGCGCGCAGGATTATACTTACATAGCACAGCTTCTAGGGCGTATGATTCGTACTCCTTTAGCGAGAAGAATTGCTTCCGATGCTGAACTTAATAATGTAAGTCTGTTTCTTCCATACTTTGATAAAGATACAGTAAAAAATGTTGTTAATGCTCTACATGATAGTGAATCGGTTATGCCCACTGAAACTGGTACAAATAAAGAGCTTATAACACTCGGGCGCAACCTCGCATATTCTGATGTGTTTGATTCAATGGATAAGCTCATTACATATCGCCTGGATTCATCCCGTAAGCAGGCACCACTCAAGTTATTAATACATCTTTCTAGAGCATTAACAATGGATGGTATTGATTTGGAAGCACAGAAAACTGTTAAAAAAGCAATTTTATCAAAAATGGATGAAGAAATTGCTCGCATAAAAGAAAGTGGAGAATTTGATAAACGAGTTGCTTCAATCACTGGATTTGCTCTTAATACATTAACATTTGACTATGGAGACAATGTCTATTCCTTTGATGAAGCAACACAGACTATGAAAGTTACCGAATTTGATATTTCCCGACATTTTGAACAGGCCGGAAAGATATTAGGAGAAGGCTTGCATAAGGAGTATTGGATTCGCCACAGTACCCGAGACCATATTGAAGTAAAGATTGAAGTCATTGTACTTACAAGTGACACTGATGCTATGGAGCGAATAAACGCCTTTGCAGAAGAGAAATTTATTAGTCTATATGAGAATAATAAGCGCAATATTGCAAGATTAAATGAAGCGCGAAAGAACATCTATGAAAGATTAATAAATGCTTCCGCTCAGCCAATAGCTATTCCTTGGGTATTACCAGATTCAATCGATTTTTCAGTTTCAGATAACAGTATAAAAATTGAACGACACCTCTATTGCTCTGAGGACGGAACATTCCAAGCATCACTAAACCCATGGGAAAGGGGAGTTATTGAAGAGGAACTAAAAAACGGTGCTGTTTGCTGGTTGCGTAATCTCGATCGTAAAAAGTGGTCACTTGAAATCCCGTATGAGGTCGGCGGTGTTACTACTTCTATGTTCCCCGATTTAGTGGTAGTTAGAGCTGACGCACAAGGTTATATTTTTGACATTCTAGAACCACATGACCCCAGCCGTAAGGACAATTATCCTAAGGCGGTGGGCTTGGCAAAATTTGCAGAAAAGCATTGGGATAAATTTGGAAGAATTCAGCTTATCCGACTTAAAAAAGGTGTAGACGGTCGTGAACATTTCTATAGACTTGATATGGCAAAAGCAACAGTTAGAAATAAAGTTCGTGGTATTACATCAAACGAGGAACTTGATAGAATTTTTGATACAGATGCTGAGCGAGAAGACTAAATAATACATCTATCCTATCTCCTCAACCCCCCGCAAAAAAGGCGGTTATCTAATCTGGTAACTCAACTATAAATTTCCAGGGTGGTTGATATGTTCCCGTAAACAATAAAATAAGGGTTTCCTGACATTGCCACATCCGGCAAAGTGGCATGGAAAAAAGCTAAATGTCTGGAAACCCTTTATTTACAAGCTTTTCAGTTCTTTATTTCTCCACCCTTGACATCAATGTCACGCACTCCACATGACTCGTCTGCGGAAACATATCGACGGGCTGGATGTAGGCGATGTCGTATTTTTTCGTGAGCACGTGTAAGTCCTTGGCCAGGGTGGACGGGTTGCAGGAGACGTAAATGATTTTTTTGGCGTTCGCTTTTAACATCGTCTCGAGAAGGCCGGCGTCGCAGCCGGAGCGCGGCGGGTCGACGATGATGACGTCCGGCCGCCATCCTTCCTTGATCCACTTCGGCAAAATTTGTTCCGCTTTGCCGGCCTCGTACCGCACGTTTCGGATCCCGTTTAAGTCGGCGTTTTTCTTCGCGTCCGCCACCGCTTCCTCGACCGTGTCCATGCCCCGGATCTCCCCCGCTTCCTCCGCGAGCCAAAAGCCGATGGTGCCGACGCCGCAATAGGCGTCGACGACCTTTTCCTTGCCGGTGAGGCCGGCCGCCTTTTTCACTTCGTCGTACAGCTTGGCCGTTTGCTCCGGATTCAATTGGAAGAACGCGCGGGCGGAAAGTTCATAACGGAATTTTCCCAGCGTTTCCACGATTGCCTTCTTTCCCCACAAAAGCACCGATTCCTCGCCGAAGACGAGGGATGTCTTCTTCCGGTTGATGTTTTGGACGATCGACCGGACTTCCGGCAGCCGCTTTCGGATCTCCGCGACGATCCGTTCCTTTTTCGGCAGATGATCCGTTGCCGTAATGAGGACGATTTGCAGCTCCCCGGTTTGAATGCCGGCCCGGGCCACGATCGAGCGGACGACCCCTTCCCTTTTCCGCTCGTCATAGATCGGGATCTCCAGGTCGGACAAAATCCGTTTCACCGTCACCGCCGCCTTGTTGATCAACGGGTGCTGGACGATGCACTTCGGGATGTCGATCAGCCGGTGGGAGTTCAGGCTGTAAAGCCCGGCGATGACCTTTCCCTTATTGACGCCGACCTGAAACTGGCTCTTGTTCCGGTACTCCCACGGATGGTCCGCCCCGATCGTCGGCCGGATGTCCAAGTTTTCCACAACGAGATCCGTATGCCTTTCCAAGGCCTGCACGATCAGATCCCGTTTTTCCTCCAATTGCCGGCCGTAATCGAGATGCTGCAGTTGGCAGCCGCCGCATTTTTCGTAAATCGGGCAAGGGGGCTTGACCCGGTGTTCGGACCGTTTTTTGATCTTAACGATCTTTCCTTCGGCAAAGTTTTTATCTACTTTTGTAATCTCCACGAGGACCTCTTCCCCTGGAAGGGCGTCCTTGACGAAGATCACCTGCTTTTTGTAAAAGCCGACCCCTTCGCCGTTGATGCCGATTCTCTTTATGGTGAAAAAAACCCTTTCGCCGGGCGATAATTTGATGTTCGTTGCGGGTTTCATCCGTCACACCTCGAAACTGATCCTGTATAAAAAATTTTTCCCTTTAAAAACGGCAATATGCGGCCTCCCTTGCCGTTACGCCCCCGGTTCGATGCTCCGCCACAAATAGAGGGAGGCATAGCTCAAATAGGGCTCCCATTCCTTGCCGATTTCCTCCATCTCCCGTTCCGTCGGCCGTTCCTTAAGGCCGAAAACCTTTTGGACCGCCCGTTGCAGTCCGATGTCCGCTTTCGGGAACAAGTTTTTTCTTCCGGCGCCGAACAATAAAAAGTTTTCCGCCGTCCACCGGCCGATGCCCCGATACCGGATCAATTCCCGAATGATCTCCCCGTCCTCCTTTTTGACGAGTTCTTGCAGATCGAGTTCGCCGCTGGCGACTTTTTCGGCAAAGCCGATGACATACTCCGCCTTCCGCCGGCTGAACTGCAGGGGGCGCAGCTGTTCGGGAGAGAGACGTGCCACATCCTCCGGCAACGGATAAAAGGGAACCCCGTCCTTGACGGTTCCGAAGGTTCGGACAAACCGTTCCGTTAAAACGTAGGCGAATTTCAGATTCAGCTGTTGATGGATGATACAGCGGGTGATGCTTTCGAAATAATCAAAATCGAGGACGAGCGGGGTGCCCCGGTGTTTTTCAAATATCGGCGCCAACGAGGTTTTCCGGAAATGGTCGTGAATGGGTTGGAGCGGCTCGTTGAACTGAAAGATCCGTTCGATTTCCTTCACGGCCTCATCCCGGTATTTGGCCTCTTCTCCCTCGATCCGGACGGAAGGGGAATGGACATCCCCGGTCCCCCTTACTTTGATGACCACCGGCCGCTTTCGGATCCAAAGGGGTACCAGGATGGAACGTTCCGAACGATTGACCGCCCGGAGCGGGTCGAGGGCGTTGCGGGCCAGTACTTGATCGAAGTCGTAAGGGCCTTCTATCTTTTTTTCAATGCTCCACATGGGCGTCCTTCCTTTTTGCCGCAAATTTCTTCTTCCATATTATCTTAAACGATCAGGATTGGAAAGCGGGAAATCCTGCGGGTTCCGCTCCGCCGCGCGCGGTTGCGGGGCGCGGACCGGGGGCTCCGGCTGCGAATCGATGGCTTTCGTCCGTGAAAAAAGCTTTCAGCCGTTATCACGCCAGACTAAAAGACCCGGGTAAAGATTCCGGGGTACCGGAGGACAAATCCGTCGGCATCCACTTCAATATTCGTTTCAAAATTGCCGCTTTTGTAATGGAACTTCCTTCTTCCCGCTGCCTTTTCGAGCAACAGATACCTTTGTTTCACTTTTTTTCACGCCAAATCCGGAACCGAAAGAAAGACCATCTCCAAATCCCTCGCATCATTTCGTTGCCACGGCAAACGATTGATCGGCAGCGAATTGGTAAACGGGATACAGGACAGGTCAAGATCGGCGGCTCCCCTTAATGGATAAATTTCCTCCCCCTTTTCGTTGAACCATCGTCCTTTTCCATCGGACAAAAGATGGAGCGATTTTTTCAGATTTTGAATCTCCAAATCCAGCCGTTTGACCGTCCAGTCTTGACCCAATACCAGGCTGTCGTTCACTTTATACGGGCGATTGCCGTCGATGCGGATCACGGTGCTGTCAACGTAAATGTTCGCATCATGAACGAAGAGTTCCAAAAATTCCGTTCCAAACGTTTCATTGCATTCCCAGATCAGAACAGTTTTTCTCTTAGGCGCCTCCTGCGTTTGATTCGGATGATCGGCGGGGATGCTTCAAAATTTTTTCCTTCGTGACCGCAAAGTTCCGCCTCCTCCCCATCGAAGGCGAACGATCGGCTGAAGATTTCCTGACGCTTTTCCTTCTCACGCAGTTATTCCCGCCGGGACCTTTTGGCCGGGAAGGCGGTGATGGCCAAACAGGTGATAAAAGCGGTGAAGGAGACGATCGCGGCAAAGGCCAATCCGAAAAATTCCATCGCCGTATCCCTTTCCGGCGTGTTTGGCTCCAAGGCAGCCATCCGAAAAATGAAAACGAACATCAGCAAAAAATAAAAACTGCTACCGACAGTCCCCGTGATGAACCGCTCTTTCCTTCCCGGATTTTCGGCGTGATGAATGGCCATCCACACATAAATGCTGGAAAGCGCCGCAACAAACATGATGACGATATGCAAAAACGGAATCGGAAAGTGCATGGCCACGAAAGCAATAAGCGTCAGAACAAAAATGGTCAACCCGAAAAGCAGAGCATTGATGAAAAATAAAAAGATTCCGCTTAACCAAGGATTTTGAAACCATTCGGCATTTTTCAGCTTTCTCGCGAGAAAATTTTCGGCGCCCACCTTCCCGATCAAATCATTTTTGTTGAGCAAGATCAAGGCAATGATGAGCAACCCGATGAGCAAAAAACTCATCCATTTCCCCCATTTCTTCTTATGGCATGGAAATTTCAATCTATTTATACAAAAAAATCGGGCGTTATACAATATGGGGATCAGATTCGCGAAATCCTTCAGGATTTCGTAAATTTTTGATTATAAGCATATCCAAGAGAAGGCGCCTCCTTTGGGAAGTGTTGCGATGGACACTATTGTAGGACGCCTTCTTTTTTTCTTGGACGGAATTACTAGCGCCAAGCAGTGAAAGGGTTTATGATGGTTGCATTATTGATGATGGTTGGTATTTATGCGTCTTGACTAAAATAAAAATTAGGATCTCGTTTAAATCTTCATTGTTTGACCTGTTCAGCTTGGAAAAGACATGGATGGGGCATAACTAACCTTTGGGGTTAGTTATGCCGTCCAAGTTTTTTTTGCCTTTTGGATTGATCTTGTACCGAGAAAAATTTTACCCTTACATGGCATACATGGGGAAAGCCGAAGATCAGGGGAAGGGAAGGGGATTCCCGTGGGCTTGACGCCCGACATTTTCCGAACGGGACCGGCACGGGACGAAATCCTTATCCGCGGTTCATTTGAAAAAACGGCTCCGTTGTTCTGTCCAAATGCGGGGCCGCCAAACCCGAAAGGATAAGCCGGAGCGGACCGGGGCGCCGGCCTGGCGGCGAAAAGCGGGCCCGCCCTTTGGACAAAATTGTACCGATCATCGGAAAACCTGCCTTGATTTTAAACAAACCGCAACATATGTTGGACACCGGGACCGATGTTGGACATTTTTGTTGCGATGATGGACGTTTTTTCTGCGATGATGGACATTTTTTCTTTCATGTTGAACAAATTTTTCCCGGTTTTGGACATATTTTTCAACATGTTGAACAAATTTTTGAAAATGCTGGACAGTCGTATGGGATGTTGGACATTTTTTTAATAATGTTAAACGATACGGCTTCGATGTTAGACAAACCGTCCGCAAGTTCAAAAGGAATGTTGGACAAATTTCTTATAATATTGGACAAACGAAGATTTATTTTGAACATTTTAAGAAAATGTCGGACATTTCAACCTCGATATCGGACATTCCGTCCCAGTCGAAGAGGCCCATGTTGGACATTTTCATATCCCGACAGGGGCAAACAATAAGGAAATAAAAATCTCGGGAATCTCCCCTTGGCAGAACAACCATTCCCATACCCCATGCGGAGCAAACCTTCGCCTCCTCAGATTCCCCGTTCAACCACGGACAGCAACGTTTTCGTTGAAACCCGAAAATACACCCTTTGCATCGCAAGACACCCGAAAACCGAAACGAATAATCCTAAACCCATTGCATCGCAAGATCTAAACTTATTCAATCAAACCTGTAGACCTTTGTATCGCCAGACCGCAGCTTTTTCGATCAAACCGTCGGTCTAATAAATGATCCCGCGATCGAAATGTTTTTCCATCAGCAATGCGTCCAAGCTTTGAAACGTATACCCCCGCTGCTTCAAATCCCGGATGACCTTTTCCAAGGCATCCGCATTGTCCTTGGAAACCGAGTGCAACAGGATCACCGCTCCCGGATGGATCTGCTTCATAATGCTGTCGTAGGCGTATCGCCAGCCCCGCTGCCGGTCCCGGTGCCAATCGACGTAGGCCAGCGACCAGAACACGTGGATGTAGCCCTCCTCTTTGGCCACTTTCAACGTCCGCTCGCTGAAAATCCCCCGCGGCGGCCGGAGGTAGATCATTTCCTTTTGTCCCGTCAGCCGTGCCGTTTCCTCCTTGACTTTGCGCAGTTCCTCCCGGATCTTTTCGTCGGATGTAGCCGTAAAATCCGGATGGCTCCAGGAATGGTTCCCGATCGTATGGCCTTCCTTTGCCATCCGCTTCACCAGATCCGGTGCCGACAACAAATAATGGCCGGTGACAAAAAAGACCGCGGGCACCTTCTCTTTTTTCAGCACATCCAAAATTTTTTCCGTATAGCCGTTTTCATAGCCGTTGTCGAAGGTCAAATAAATGTCCTTTTTGTCCCTGCTTCCCAAATAAACGGCGTCATATTTTTCCAAAAGCCGGTTCAATTCCTGCCCCGCATCCGGCGGCTGTTCGTTTTTCGCCCGCTGGAACCCCCAATGGATCGCCGAATCGGAAGCGGCCGCTCCCGCCGTTGTATGCAAAAAAATTCCCGCTGCCGTAATGAAAAAAATCAGCTTTTTCATGCGATCGTCCCTTTCTTGTCCCGTTTTTGTATGTTCCCGGGAGAATCCAGGTCCCGCTACCCATTCCGCCGTCCGGTTCCGCCTGCCGCGGATCCCTGCTCCCCTGTCCCGGCTTCTTTTGCCCCGATAGTCGGGATTCCGAAGGAACGGGACCGGCCGCTCCCCGTTCCGTTTGCCGCTCCCGGTGCATAACTTAAACCCGATCCGGCCGGGCCTATTTCGTAACACGCCCCTGCAAATCCATTTGCCGAAGCTGCCCAAGTCTGTCCTGCCCGACCCATTCCGTATCGGAGCCTCGTCTAGCCGCTTCCGTCCCCCTTAGACCGTCCCAGGCCGCACGGGCAAGAGGATGTGAGGTTCCTAAACCGGAAGAGCAGGTCCCCTTGAGACCGTTTCGGCCGCCCTTCCCCGCATTCGAATTCATAGTCGGACGTCCGCACGGTTTTTGACCGCCATCCGAATCCCATCCGGCCGTCCGCTCGGTTCCTGCGGCCTCTCATGAAGGGAGGTCCCATCCTAACGCGGAGCATCCGGCGAATTGAAGGTGAACTTCACATGGTCCTGGATTGGAATCCAGGCGCCGATTCCCTGAGTCGTTACGTTTTTCACCGAAAGGGACCGTTTTCCCCCTTTTAGGACCAAGTAGACTTCCCCGTACGTCACGACTCCTTTTTCATTGATGGCGGGAGCATAAGCATCCAAGTAGCCCAATTTTTTCGGGGGAATATTGTAATATTGGTCCTTTTTCGTCCCCGCGCCGAAAACCGTCTGGAAGGCCAGCGGCAGATTCGTTTTTTCAATGGCTTTTAAAAGCATCATTTCTTTCACATCATCGCTGTCCGGCACTTTCGCGGTGAGCCCTCCCCTTACGTTTTTCTGCATTTCCTGGACATAATGCATCTTATAAGGGGTTTTCCCGCCGCGGTTATCGTAATAATTCGTATTGATTTTTTGATATTCCCAGTTGGGGGATGTCTCATTGGATTCATAACTCAGCGGCCATTTTCCCAAATAGATGGTCGCCTTGGATCCGATGGCGAATAGCGGCTTGTGGATGGACGTTTCATTCAAAAGCAAAATGAGCTTCGGGTTTTCGATCTTCACCTTCGAAGATTGGATGAGCTCTTTTGTCAATTCGCTCGGCTGCAAAAAGGACAGATCTTTGGAAGGATTCGGATAGGTGTTTTCCTTCGCCACATTCAGCACGGAAGTCGGAATTTTGTATTTGCCCCCCGCCGCAAATACGGAAAAAGGAAAAAGGGCTGCGGATAAAACGAAAACGAAACAAACCGTCCTTTGTACCCATCTTTTCAAGATCAACACCTTCCCTTTCCGTTTTCCCTTAGTTTTTTCTAAAAACCCTTTTCTTATCCCCTTTGAAAAGGCGGCATTGCGGAAAAAAATTGAATATTGACAAAATACTCTCCATACAATAGTACTAATCAACCGATAAGGGGGGAGACGTGAAGAAGGCAAAGCGAAGCCGGGTGTGTGCATGAACATCCGCCCGGCTCATTTTCCGCCATCCTAAGTTTGCCGATTGATAGGTCTCTTCGGTTTGGTTCGACATTCGGCGGAACGGACCTTCGGGCTTTTTGTCGGCCCGCCGACGGTCCGTTCCATTTTTTTGGGATTTTTACATCGGATCCCGCCCTTCCGTCCCGTTTCCCTTCCGCGTTTTGCCCGGCCGGCGCTTTTTCGATCTTCCTGATGCCAAGGCGGCATTCCCGCCTTTGAAAGGGCCGGGCGCACCGCACGACTGCGGACCGACAACCCGCCGCCCCCTTTTGAATGATTTCGCTTCTTCCATCATCCATCCGGAAATACCGGTATGTTCCCTTCTCGAAAGTTTTCCCCTGGGATGTCCCGCTGCAGCATTTCCCGCATGCGATGCCTTCTCCGCCACCTTTTATGAAAAATTCCCGAAGTTCATCGGCAGCCTCGTTCCGGCAAGAACCGGTTTTGCCGCGGATTTTCCTTGTCTTTAGCCATTGGGTCTGGCAAAAATCGGATCGCATTTGCCGGCGGCAAGTAAGTGTCCCGCCGTTTTCCCTGAATCACCGCAAACCTGTTCCGTTCCCCGCAAACATGATTCGCCCGGCGGCCGGGAAACCGGGCGCAAAACAATTTTGCGAACGCCGTCACAGTCCCCCGATCTATCCGCCATTGCCCCAACAACCGGACAAAAGGTAATCTCGCGTGCCGAATGGCGGACGCCGCCACGGCTCCCACCCCCGATCTGTCCGCCATTGTCCGAAAACCGTACAAGTGGTAATCTCGCGTGCCGAATGGCGGACGCCGCCACGGCTCCCGCTCCCGATCCGTTCGCCATTGTCTCCCGAAACCGGAGGGAAGAAAAGCTTGCATCCCCCATGATCCGGCGAAGATATTGCTTGCCGGTTTCCGGAATTCCGGTTACTATCAACTATGTAGGCTCTCCTGACGCATCGGCGAACAAGCCGTTTCCCGCAGCGGCGGATTGCTCCGATGCAGGAATACGCAAGAAAGGGTTTAACAATGACACTGACAAGGAAACATATTTGGATACTTACGACCATCGTCGGCATCTCCGGTTTGAACCAGGGACTATTATTGCCTTTGATCGCCCTCCTGCTGGAAGAAAAGGGCGTTTCTTCCACCGTCAACGGATTGCACGCCACCGGCGTGTATATCGGGATTTTGTTCGCTTCCCTTTTCATGGAAGCCCCTTTGCGAAAATACGGGTTCCGTCCGCTCATTCTCGGCGGCGGCCTGACCGTCACCCTTTGCCTGCTTTCCTTTCCCCTCTGGGATTCCCTACTTTTTTGGTTTCTTTTGCGGTTTTTGATCGGAATCGGGGACCAGACCTTGCATTTTGCGACCCAAACTTGGATCACCGCCTATTCCCCGGCGGGAAGCAGGGGAAAAATCATATCTTTATACGGGCTGTTCTTCGGCATCGGTTTCGCCGTCGGGCCGTTCTTTTTGCCGCTTCTGGCCATTCATTCCGCCCTGCCCTTTCTCGTATCGGCCGCCCTCAGCTTGGCGGCGATCTTGACGATCTTCCTGCTGGAAAACCAATACCCGGAAAAATCCGGGATCGAAACATACACGATCAGATCCACCTTGGTACGGTTCAAAAAAGTGCTGGCCCTCGCCTGGGCACCGCTCTTGCCGGCCTTTGGCTACGGCGTGCTTGAAGCGAGCCTGAACAGCAACTTCCCCGTCTACGGGCTGCGGATCGGTTTGGAGGTGGAAAAAATCTCCTTGATTCTGCCCGCCTTTTCCATCGGGGGAATCGTCTTTCAGCTTCCCCTGGGCATTATGAGCGACAAATACGGCAGGAGAAAGGTATTGCTGACCGTATTTGCCTTGGGCACGGTCCTCCTGTGGATCATGGGCATGGCGGAAACATCCTTCCTCGCCCTGTTTTTCTGCTTTTTCCTTTTCGGGATGCTCCTCGGCTCCGCCTATTCTTTAAGCCTCGCTTTCATGACCGACAGCATTCCGAAGCAATTTCTTCCCGCGGGGAATTTGCTTTCCGGCGTTTGTTTCAGCTTCGGCAGCATTTCCGGTCCCCTGATCTGCGGCGCATTTATTCAATATTTCCAGTCGTTCAGCTATTTCCATTTCCTCTCCCTGTTCCTTTTGGCCATCTTCCTCGGCTTGGCCAAAAAACCGGCGCCAAAACCGGAAAGCATTCAAAAATAATTATCATTTTATCATCTTTTTCATTTATTATAATTCTTACTTTATAATTATTTTAATTTTAATATTGAACCTTTTCCTCCCTTAATGTATAATATGGGTAACAGAAGAAAACCGATGAATTCGCTTTTGTGCTGCCGGTTCCACGGCAGCATTCGCCGTTTTTTCGGGGTGCTGATTTTGATTCTTTTTCTCAATTAGAAAGGGAGGAAGGGGTACCAATGGAAGGATATGCGCAAATTTTCCATCATCGATTGAAAAAAGAAAGGGATTGGGAAAAGTGGCTGCCCCATATCGAGATGGCGATGGCCTTAATCAGCGGGATCCTCATCGGCTGCGGATGGCTGCTGGATAAAGCCGGGATGGAAAAATTGTCGGTGATCGCCTTTCTTTCCGCTTTTGCCATCGGCGGCTTTTTCAAGGCCAAGGAAGGGATCGAAAACACGATCAAGGACAAGGATTTAAATGTGGAAATGCTCATGGTGTTTGCCGCCATCGGTTCGGCCATCATCGGCTACTGGATGGAAGGGGCGTTATTGATCTTCATCTTTGCCGTCAGCGGCGCCCTGGAATCCTATACGATGAGCAAAAGCAAAAAGGAATTGAACGCCCTCATGTCCGTCGTCCCGGAAGAAGCCACGCTATTGGAAAACGGCGTGGAACGGGTCGTCCCCGTCCGGCTGCTGAGGGTCGGGAACGTGATCCTGGTGAAGCCCGGCGAACGGATCCCCGCCGACGGCGTCGTTAAAACCGGCTTCACTTCCGTTGACGAATCGCCGATCACCGGCGAGTCAATCCCCGTCAGCAAAAAAGAAGGGGACGGGGTGTTTGCCGGGACCGTCAACGGAGCGGGCGCCATTACCGTGGAAATTACGAAACCGGCCTCGGAAACCTTGTTTCAGCGGATCATCGAACTCATCCAAAACGCCCAGGAAGAAAAATCGCCGGCCCAGGCCTTCATTGAACGATTTGAAGGGATCTATGTCAAGGGAGTCCTCGCCGTCGTCGCGGTCATGATGTTCCTCCCCCATTACCTGTTCGGCTGGAGTTGGACGGAAACCTTTTACCGGAGCATGATTTTGCTCGTCGTTGCATCCCCGTGTGCTTTGGTCGCATCCATCACCCCGGCCACTTTGGCCGCGATCTCAAACGGAGCGAGGAAAGGCATCCTGTTCAAAGGCGGCGTTCACTTGGAAATCCTCGGGAACATAAAAACCGTCGCCTTCGACAAGACGGGGACTTTAACGAAGGGGAAACCGGAACTTACTGATATCATCGTCGACAAAGACTGGCCGGAAGAAAAGGTGCTGGAAATCGCCGCATCCGTTGAAAGCCGGTCGACCCACCCGCTGGCCCGGTCCATCGTCCGCTTTGCCAAAGACAAGGGAATCCTTTCCTTCCTTCCCGTCAACGAACTGGAAGACATATCCGGATACGGCGTCCAGGCCAAGATCAACAACGAAACCTGGCGCTTGGGAAAATGGGAACTGATGGAAAACAAAAACGGGGAATGGCTGAAAAAGGCGGAAACTTTCAGATCGGAAGGAAAATCGATCGTTTTCATGGAAAATGGCGAGAAGATCGTCGCCTTGTTCGCCTTGAAAGATGTGGTAAGAAATGAGGCGAAGAAAGCGATCCGCGATCTCCACCGCATGGGGATCCATACGGTTATGATCACCGGGGACAATGAAGAGACGGCCCGTTCCATCGCCGATGAGATCGGCATCCGGCAAGTGGCCGCCAAATGCCTCCCCCACGAAAAGGTGAACGTGGTGAAAAAATTGCTGGAAACCTCCGCTCCGGCGGCCATGGTTGGCGACGGAATCAACGACGGGCCGGCCCTGGCGAGCGCCAACGTGGGCATCGCCATGGGAGAAGGAACGGATGTGGCCTTGGAAACGGCGGATATCGTCCTCATGAAAAACGACCTGACGAAAATCGCCGATGCCATCCGGCTGTCCAAACGGATGAACCGGATCGTCAAGGAAAATATCTTCTTCTCCATCGCGGTCATCGTTTTGCTGATCGCTTCCAATTTCCTGCAGGCCATCAACCTGCCCCTCGGCGTCATCGGCCACGAAGGAAGCACGATCCTGGTCATATTGAACGGATTGCGCCTCCTCCGCGGATAATCCCGCGAAAAAAGGGGCATTTCGGACGGCCCCCTCCGCCCGGTAAAACGGAAGCCGTCCCCGCGGCAAGTTTCGAAAAAATCCGCCCTCAAAGGAGCGTGGAGGACGGACCTTTTTGCAACGGCCCGGCGCCTCCTTGCGGTTGTCAAGGAAGGTGGCCGGGCTTTTTAAATATGGAGGATCTTCCTTGGATGCGAATCGGGCAGGAGGGAGCGGCTTACCCCCGTCCCCCACACCACCTGGCATGACAGCCTCGAATTGGGTTCGTGTCCCTCAGGCCGAGTGTTTGCCTCCAGCTTCCTTCAGATTCCGTCTCACGGGAGACACCCTTTCCTTCAGCTAACGGCAGGCGGTCGCCAGCCCCCGTTCGGGACTTTCACCTATAGATTGCACCCATGCCGGGCGCACGAAAAAAGGCCTTCCCCGCCGGAAAGCGGGAAGGCCCTTCTTGAATGTTCTCCGCGGAAGAAGCGACGGGGCGTTACCGGCTCTCAACAGCGGCCGTCTTCCCGATCCTTTTCGCTGATCATCGCGTTTACTTCCCCGCCGATGATCAATATATAGGCGGTGATGTACAGCCAGAGGAGCAGGACGATGATGCCCCCCAGGCTCCCGTATGTATAGGAATAATGGGCGAAACGGTCCACGTAGTAGGAAAAGGCCAGCGATGAAACCATCCACCCCGCCGTCGACACGAGCGCCCCGGGGATGGCGCTGAAGCAGGAAATCCTTTTGTTCGGCGTAAAATAATAGAGGAAGGTAAAGACGATGAATAAAACGATGGAGCTTACGCCCCATCTGAATGAATGCCATGCGGACAAAAAATCGCCCGTCAGCCCGAATTTGGAAAACAAATAAATCCCGAGCTGTTTTCCGAAAACGGGCAGCGCGAGGGCGACCAGGATGACGAAGATCATCGCCGCCGTCAAAAGGACGGAGATGCCGCGGGTGATGAAGAACGGCCGGTTTTCCTTGACTTCATAGGCCAGGTTCATCGCCCGGATGATGGCGTTCATCCCGTTCGATGCCGACCACAGGGTGATGAGGATGCTGATGGACAAGATTTTCCCGTTATGGTCGGCCAATATCCTTTCCACCGCGCTTTCCAAGACCGTCATCGTTTCCTCCGGCGCAAAATCTTCCAAAAAATAAAGAATATCTTCCTCGCTGACCGGAAGAAAGGGCAGCAGGGAAAACACGGCCATCAGCAGCGGAAACAAGGACAGGAAGAAAAAATAGGACAACTGGGCGGACAAACCGGAAATATTATGCGCTTCCAACCGGCCGTACAATTTTTTTAGAAACCTTAATCCGGCACCGAGTTTTCCCATGGGTTCCACCATCCGTATGCCGCGGCGGACCGCCGCTACTATTCCTATTTTTCGATCAAGTCCTCCTATTTGTGTAAAATCCTGCTCCCA
>SPLK01000316.1_pt1 | contig 15098 bp, 9 predicted proteins | sample 2456111 | NCBI WGS metagenome assembly SPLK01 (sample SAMN11156906, study PRJNA527647) | hot springs metagenome | biome: Geothermal region; feature: Hot spring; material: tree branch in hot spring; isolation source: hot spring sediment rich in lignocellulosic material ... | reverse complement strand
GCTGCTCATCTTGGCCCCAGTCGTGCGCGGCCGCAAAGGCCACTACCGAGAACTGTTTGAGCAAATCGCCCGTCAGGGCTTCGAGCGCGTACGTGTCGATGGCGAGCTGTGCGAGATTTCCTCAGGCATGAAGCTCGACCGCTACAAAACACACGACATTGAGGTGGTGGTTGACCGCATTGTGGTGCGTCCCGACATTCGTGCTCGGGTGCACGAGTCCGTTCAAATTGCCCTTAGCCTGGGCCATGGCGTGCTCATTGCCCACGTGCTCCATGCTGACGGCTCGGGCACCGACCACGTCTTTAGCCGCCACCTTTACTGTCCTGAAGACGGCGTGTCGTACAACGATCCTTCGCCGAATACCTTTTCGTTCAACTCGCCCTACGGTGCCTGCCCCGTGTGTAATGGGCTGGGCACCCGGCTAGAAATCGACCCCGAACTGGTAATCCCGGATCCCTCAAAGTCGATCAATGAAGGGGGCTTAGCCCCGCTGGGAAAGCCACGTGACATCTGGATTTTTAGCCAGCTTCGGGCAGTAGCCGAAGCCTACGGCTTTGATTTCGACACGCCCCTGGGGACGCTCACCGAAAAGCAGCGTCAAGTACTGTTTGAAGGCGCGGGCGACCGCCTTTTTGAGATTACCTATCGCTATAAAGACCGTGAGCTGCGCTACCAACATCGCTTTGGAGGGCTTTTTGAGTACTTGCAGCACGCACAAGCGCAAGCCGGTTCAGCAGCGCAGCGCCAATGGGCCGAAGCTTTTATGCGGGAGACGACTTGCCGTGCCTGTGGGGGTGCCCGCCTGAAGCCCGAAAGTCTTGCCTTTCGCATTGCGGGCAAGAACATTGCTGAACTGGCGCGTATGGACCTTTACACGCTGCGCCAGTTTTTAGGCCAGCTGCAGTTTGAAGGCCAAAAAGCACTCATTGCCCGACCTATCCTTAAAGAAATCCTCGAGCGTTTGGACTTTTTGATTAGCGTAGGGGTAGGTTATCTGACGCTGGACCGTCCAGCCCGGACGCTTTCAGGCGGCGAAAGCCAACGCATCCGGCTGGCGTCTCAGCTTGGGGCGCAGCTCACAGGCGTGCTCTACGTCCTTGACGAGCCGTCAATTGGACTGCATCCACGCGATCATCATCGGCTCATCGACACCCTCAAACAACTTCGCAATCAAGGCAACTCGATCCTGGTCGTCGAGCATGATCGCGAAATGATCGAGGCCGCCGATTACGTGGTCGACTTGGGTCCAGGTGCAGGTGAGCAGGGAGGCTATGTGGTAGCGGTTGGCCCACCCCATCGGTTGGTGCCCCTTAACGGTCGGCATAGCCTGACAGCTGCCTACCTGAACGGCGAGCGGTTCATCCCAGTACCCCGCGAGCGGCGGTCAGGGAATGGTCGCCAGCTGGTGCTCTATGGAGCCCGGGGCCATAACCTGAAAGGCGATCCACTCGTGTTGCCCCTAGGCACGTTCATTTGCATTACAGGCGTTTCGGGCTCAGGCAAGTCAAGCCTCATTAACCAGACGCTGTACCCGATCTTGGCGCGTCATTTCCACAATGCCCGCCTCATTCCGCTGCCTTATGAGCGCATTGAAGGGCTGGAGCATCTCGACAAGGTGATTGCGATCGATCAAAACCCTATCGGGCGCACTCCACGTTCTAACCCAGCTACCTACACAGGCCTTTTTGGTTATATCCGCGACCTGTTCGCTCAACTTCCGGAAGCACAACTGCGGGGCTACAAAGCGGGCCGTTTTTCCTTTAACGTTAAGGGAGGTCGCTGTGAGACCTGCAAAGGGGCCGGCGTTGTTAAGCTGGAGATGAACTTCTTGCCCGACGTCTATGTGACCTGCGAAAGCTGCAAAGGACATCGCTACAATGCTGAAACGCTTGAGGTACGCTACAAAGGCAAAAACATCGCTGAAGTGCTGGAGCTAACCGTCGACGAAGCCCTAGCGTTCTTCGAGCATCTTCCTCACGTTGCTCGAAAGCTACGCACGCTCCAGGCCGTCGGACTAGGCTACATCCGCTTAGGGCAGCCGGCTACGACGCTCTCAGGAGGCGAAGCGCAGCGGATTAAATTGGCACGTGAGCTGTCGCGTCCCGGCACAGGCAACACGCTCTATATTCTAGACGAACCCACCACAGGCCTGCACTTCGAAGACATCCGCCATCTACTGGCTGTGCTCCGAGCCCTCGTGCATAAGGGTAATACAGTGCTGGTCATCGAACACAACCTGGACGTGATTAAGGTAGCCGACCACGTGATCGACCTGGGTCCCGAAGGCGGCGAAGCCGGTGGCCACATCCTGTTTGCAGGCACACCCGAGGCGCTGGCGCAGCAAGACACCCCAACGGGACGTTTCTTACGCAAAGAACTCGCCCGCACAACCGCATTTGCCAATGGGGCCGAGGAAGAGCTCATCGACTTGGACCTGTTGGCAACCGACGAAGAAGAAGCGCTGCTTGACGAAGACGAAGAGGAGGCATAAAACGTCCTTTCTGGCAAATGTTGAAAAGAACCATGCTTTCCTGGCTAGAGCTCAAGCTCCCTCCCGCGGTCGTGTGGGGCCTCTGCGCGCTATTGATGTACCTGACGGCCCAAAGCGTACCTAAGCTGGCCATAGAGCGCGCCCCATTACCGCTGCAGCTTGTGCTGGCTGCCGTCCTAGCTTTGGTGGGGATAGGGATCATGGGCGCGGGCGTCTTTGCACTTTACCAAGCCCGTACGACACCCAATCCGCTTGCGCCGCACACCACCCGTTGGCTGGTTACAACCGGTGTTTACCGCTACAGCCGAAATCCGATTTATCTGGGCATGCTCTGCTGCTTGCTCGCCTGGGCGGTTTGGCTAGCGCATCTACTGGCTTTGGTTTACGTCTGGCTTTTTGCCGTCTATCTGACGCGCTTCCAAATCAAGCCCGAAGAGCGAGCGTTAAGACAAAAGTTTGGAGAGGCGTATGAAACTTACGCCCGCAGCGTCCGTCGCTGGATATAACCCCTGCATCCTGGGGTGCAGCGCCTTCGGCTAGATACATGCGCGGGCTACAGCAACGGCTAAACGCAGTAAAGGTGAACCGGATACCTCGATGGCTAGGCCTTGGCTTAGCCTGGCTGAGCCTCCCGGCCTATGCCCAGCTGGTACCGCTTTGGCCGCTACCGTCCCCCGACACCGCAGCGGATAATGCCTTTGGAGCAGCCGTAGCCCTTGGGGCCCAGTACGCCGTGGTTGGGGCCGGAGGCGCTCGAAGTTGCGGTCCGGCCTCGGGTGCTGCCTATGTGTACAGGCGCTTGCCGGATGGCTCTTGGACGCTAGAAGCTACGCTACAACCCAACGACTGCGCACCAGGTCGGTTTTTTGGACGTGCCGTAGCCCTTGATGGCGAGCGCGTGCTCGTTGCAGCTGCCGGTGAGCCCTACCGGACCGAACATACCGATGCAGCCTATGTGTTTGTCCGTCAATCCGATGGCAGTTGGCGTCAAACAGCGCGTTTGACGGCCCCACCAGAGGCGCAGACTGGAGCCTTTGGGGCGGCTGTAGCCCTCGAAGGCGAACGGGCCGTTGTAAGTACTTGGGGTGATCCTGGCCGTCGGCTTGCCGGTGCGGCTTACGTGTTTGAACACATCAACAGCAGCAACTGGCAACTTGTCGCCACCTTGACAGCGACGGCACCGCCCGAGGGCCCTTGGCCGGGCGGTGCCGTCGCGCTCTCGGACGGGATCATTGCGCTTGCAGCCCCTTCGTACCGCTACGACCGCTCCAGTGCCGTGCTGATTTTTAGCCGGCAAGTGAACGGCAACTGGCGACACGAAGCGACTTTGGGCGGCATTCGCGACTTTAACCCAGCCCTGGCACTTCAGGGGCAAGACCTGCTGGTCGGAGAACGCCTAGGCGGACGGCACAGTGGTGGCCGCATCCGTCACTACCAACGCCGAGGCGAAGGTCATTGGGTGCTGGTCGAAACGCTCGACCCACCCCAGCCCTATCCAAGCGGAGGGTTCGGCGCCACGTTGGCCTTCGACGGTAAGCGCGTGCTCGTTTCTGGCTTTGACGAACAGCTGGGACTGGACTTCAACGTCGACCGCGTCGTATACGTCTTTGCACGCGCTGCCGAAGGCTGGTGCTTTTGGCGACGTATTGATCCAGGAGAAAAAGCCTTTGGCGCTGCATTAAGCCTGCATGGGGCGTTTGCCTTGATTGGGGTACCCCGCGAAGCCGCCCCAGGGGCAGCCTACTTGGTCCCGCTAGATACGGTTCGGTGCACCCCTTGATCTTGGCGCAGTACGCGCTCAAGCCAAGCCTCGAGGTACACCGTAAAGCCAGGCAAGAGGGGCAGCGCACCGACAGCTTCTTCAAAGGCGGCCCGTGCTAGCCGACTTCCAGCAAAAGTGCCTGCCTCGCCCTCTCGATACGGGTAAAGCACCAGCGCCTGTGCTACATAGCTCCCATCCCGCTGCATAAAGTACGCGGAGAGCGCATCGCGATAGCGATGCAGGTCATTTAGGGCTTCAGCGGGTGGGCCAGGCACACCGTAACGGCGCACGTAGCCGGGTGAGGTCTCGACCCGATATTTGGCATCTAGCACGTAGTGCACCGTGCACCGGCCAGGACGGTAGCACGACAGCAGCAGGTCGGGCTGCTGGGGCACGAGCAACTTACGTGCGCTCCAACGCGGATTGTAAACCACCCGAATCCGCCCTCCCCCAGGTAAGGGGAAGCTGAGCCCTCGCCTTCGCCACAAGCGCAAGTCTAGCCCGGTTGCCCCTTCTTTCAACAAGCTCTGCCAAGAAATGGGACAACCCGTTTGTCGGCTTAGCTGCCGAAGCAGCGTCAGGTAGCACCAATACTCGTAAAGCTCATGGACCTGCCCGACTTCAAACTGAAGCAGGCCCTCGAGTAACGATAATCCCCGCCGAAGTTGCTGGAAAATCCGATAAGCTTGCCGATACCCTTCTGCGCGGAACAGCCGTTGCGTAGGCGGTGGAGGTGTAGCACGTATGCTCGCTGGGGGTAAATAGGCGCGCAGCTGATCAAGCCGTTCACCTAGGGCATGCAATGCCTGTTGCCGTGCAGGTGCACTTCGAAAAGCCAGGTGTGCCCTCACCTGCTCAAGCAGGTGATGCGTTTGGATCAGCTGCCAGGTCAGCCAGCGGTTTTCAGGCGTGTCGGTCGTCGTTGTGGAATGCGGGACGCTGTGCCAACGGCGCACCCGATAACCCAAGAGCTGCGTTTCAGCTCCTTGGCCCCCTCGGGCGACTAGGCTGCGGTGCAGCATAGGATCAGGGTATCGCACCACCTCTAGCGGCTGCCACGTACGCATGCGCACCATGCTGGTCAGTGGGCGACGCCGGATATGGACAAAGGCCTGCGCCAAGGCCTCAAGGTGCGCCTGAAGCAAGGCGACCCATCCGGAGGTCCCTAGAACAGTCCGATCCGGCTCGGGCTGGCCACGCTTCCAGAATCCAGACCCATAGCGCAAGGCCAACTCGGAAGCAAACGCCTCTAGGTCGGCCAGCATTGCCTCATAGTCGGCTCGGTAGGTGATGCGCGTTGGGAACACCTCGACTTCAAGGCACAAGTGCGGCCGTTCATTATGCCACACAACAAAGTCCGTGCGGCCTACATGCGTACCAAACTGCAACGTACCATGCCAGAGGCGCCCTGCGTAGAGCACGTCTAAACCGCGCAGCAGTGCCGGATTCACGTGTCGCAGAGCCACAGGATGGCCGTCTCGGCTTTCAAGCAGCAGGCGATAGGGGGTTTGCTCGGCTAGCCCTGGAGCATCAGGTGCAGGATATACCGTCACCGAACTGCAACCCTCAAGCAACCGCGCTTCGACCACCAAGGGCACACCCCACCTCACGCAAGGCCCTTCCCACTTGAGCCGAATGTAAGGTGTTTCGACCGTAAAGTAGTGCATGGATTACTCCCAGAACGACACGTAGCCTTCGCTTTCCAAGCGACGCCACATGTGCGCCAGGCGCGCAGCGGTCATGGGAAAAGCTGCTTCGGGCCAGAGATTCGGGCAGGCAGCCTCTTCCCAAGTACGTATCAACGTACGCAACGTATCGGCATGCAAAGTCGGCGCACCTGTAACGGTCCAACCCAACATAGCCCGCAGTGCTTGTCGCAAAGCAGGTGTGCTGCCTTCGAGGCGCGGCAAAACCTTCATCCACAGGGCCAAATCTAGTGGATCGATCGGGGTGCCAGAACGTGTGCGGAAAGCTTCTTGTACCTCGGTAGCATGCAACACAAAAAGCGCGATTTCGTCCCGCGTTCGGTACGCAACTGGTAGGCCAGCTGGGTGGAGCCAACGATTGAGGGTCTGGAGCACTTCTTGTACCTTACGCAGTTGGGCCTGCTCTGCTTCCGAAAGTTCGGACAGCTCAGCCCAGCGTAAAGCGCGTGGCAGCCAAGCCGATACGGGCCAAGCTGCAGTCTCGGTGTGCGTCTTTAACGGCAAGGCCATCAAGTCAATCTCTGCAAGCTCGAGCGTGAAGGCCCGATCGATAACCTTGCGGCTAAACCCATGCGTGGTTTCATCGACGTTGACCGTCCCCACCAAAGCCAGGTTAGCGCCCCAGACCACGCGTTCCCAGGCCTGATCGGCAGGCGGGAGCGCCAGTTGGAGTAGGGGACTTGTCGTCCATCCCCCCTCTGGAAGTGGATGCCGATCTTCAATGCGACTCAGCACTTCAGCCAGGTATTGCTCAGGCCGTGCCAGGTTGAGTTCGTCGAGCACGCCAACAAAAAACTGTCCAGGTGCCTGCTGCGCCTCACGGGCCAGGCGAAGAAGGGCACCAGGTCGAAAGCGCCCTTGCAGATCAATGTACCCCAGCACCTCGGCACTGTCGGCCCAGTCAGGGCGTACCGGAATCAGCCGTGCAAAGCTTCCTGTTGCCTCGGCTACCAGCAAAGGAAGTTTTGACTTGCCTATGCCTGTTGGGCCTGCCAAAATAAGCAGCGGCTTTGTGCGCAGCGCGGTTACGTAGGCGGCTACTACCCAAGGGGGGTAGATAAACCCTCGGGCCTCGAGCCCCTCAAGCAACGCAGCTAGCGCTGCGGCACGATCAAACGGCTTGGGGCGGTAACGGACGGGCTTTTCGCGGACAGCCGCTGTCGGTCGCTCAGCCCGCAAACGGCGCAACTCGTCTAGCGCCGACAAGGCCTGCTCTAGGTCAGCCGCTCGGGCCCGAATTAAAAACTCCAAGACCTTTTCATCAACGCGCGGCAGCGGATGCAACACTTGCTTAACGACCGATCGGAAGTCGGGATAGCGTTGCACCACGTCGAGCTTGTCCGCAAACGCCTCAAAAGGCAGCCAGGCTTCTTCAGCCAGCGTAATCAGCGGTCGCACCCGCACCCGATGTGGGTAGGCGACCCCGGGCACCAGCGGCGTGTGATCTTCGAAGGGCGTATCCACCACCTCAAAAAGCCCAACCAGTACCTTGGAGCCCGAGAGATACGCAAAAATGCGATCTCCTGGCCGCAACTGCGTCAAGGCACTGCGCCCCACCCGATGCACGGCGAACGTGCCCGTTTGCAGGAAAGCCGGATAATGCGCCGGGGGCACAGCCCAGAGCCAGGCCTGGCTGTCGCGAGCGCGGTATGTAGCAGCAGCTTCAGCCATCGGGCGCAATATACGCATAGAAACCCTAGCTTACAGCCAAAGCGCAACTTCTGCGATGGCTTCCGGTTCTTTAAAAGGCGGGTCCAACTTGGATGCACAAGGCATCATGGAGGAAGTCATCGAAAAGCGGCCTTTTGTGCTTAAAGCCCCCTTTGCGCCTACAGGCGACCAGCCCCAAGCGATAGCTGCATTGACCGAAGGCATTTTGCGTGGCGATAAGTACCAGACGTTGCTTGGAGCTACAGGAACGGGCAAGACCTTTACGCTGGCGCATGTGATCCAAAACGTGCAGCGGCCTACGCTGGTGATGAGTCCTAACAAAACACTGGCTGCCCAGCTCTACGGCGAGTTCAAGCAGTTTTTTCCAGACAATGCTGTAGAATTTTTCATCTCTTACTACGACTACTATCAGCCTGAAGCCTACATCCCAGCTACCGACACCTACATCGAAAAAGACTTAGCCATCAACGAGCGCATCGACCGGCTGCGGCTGCGCGCTACCAGTGCGCTCGTCTCTGGCCGACGCGATGTGATTGTGGTCGCTTCGGTCTCTTGCATCTATGGATTGGGCTCTCCCGATGAATTCCGAGCGCAGATCGTGCCCCTCCATGTGGGTCAACAGATCGAACGCAACGAGCTGCTGCGCCAGCTCATCAACATTTACTACGTGCGTAACGACCTCGAATTCAAGCCGGGCACGTTCCGCGTACGCGGGGATGTGGTGGATATTTTCCCAGCCTATGCCGAAGAAAGTGCCTTTCGGGTTGAATTTTGGGGCGATGAAATCGATCGGATTGCCCGCCTTAACCCGCTTACTGGTGAACTGGGCATGGAGGAAACGGCCATTACGATCTATCCGGCGAAGATCTTTGTCACCCCACGTGACCGGTTGGAGCGGGCGCTTGCCTCGATCGAAGAAGAGCTGCGCTGGCGGGTGGGGGTGCTACGTGCCGAAGGCAAACTACTAGAAGCGCAACGCTTGGAGCAGCGCACGCGCTTTGACATCGAAATGCTGCGCGAGGTAGGCTACTGCGCGGGAATCGAGAACTACAGCCGCCACCTGTCTGGCCGCGCTCCAGGAGAACGTCCCTATTGCCTGTTCGACTACTTTCCGCAAGACTACCTGCTCATTATCGACGAGAGCCATGTTACCATTCCTCAAGTGCGGGCTATGTACAACGGAGATCGCGCCCGCAAGCTCACCTTGGTCGAACACGGCTTTCGACTTCCTTCAGCGCTGGACAATCGGCCCCTGACCTTCGAAGAATTTGAAGCGTTGCATCACCAAGTCATCTTTGTGAGCGCTACCCCGGGCGATTACGAGCTGGAAAAGTGTCTCGGCATTGTCGTCGAGCAGATCATTCGCCCCACGGGCATCCCAGATCCCGAAGTTGTGGTGCGCCCCACGGCCGGACAAATCGATGATTTACTGGAAGAAATCCAACAGGTTATTGCACGTGGCGAACGCGCCTTGGTCACCACGTTGACCAAACGCATGGCCGAGGACCTGGCCGAGTACCTGGACCGCTTTGGAGTGCGCGTACGCTACCTACATGCTGAAATCGACGCTTTAGAACGGGTAGACCTGCTTCGAGGGCTGCGCTTGGGGGACTTCGACGTCCTGGTAGGCGTAAACTTGCTACGCGAAGGCTTGGACCTGCCCGAAGTTTCGCTAGTAGCCATTCTAGATGCGGACAAAGAAGGCTTTCTGCGCTCAGAACGCTCGCTCATCCAAACGGCGGGACGTGCTGCCCGCAATGCCAACGGCAAAATTCTGCTTTATGCCGACAAGGTTACCGAGGCCATGCAGCGCATGATCGACGAAACCCACCGTCGCCGTGCTCTTCAGCTGGCCTACAACCAAAAACACGGCATTACCCCCCGCACGGTCTATAAATCACGCGAAGAGATCCTCAAAAGCACTATTGTTGCTGAAGAAAAGTACCGACCGCTGGTCGCTGCGTCTCGCCACGAAGAACCCGAGTTGCCACCGCGAGTGGTCGACCCGGTGCTTGAAGAACTTTCACCGGAGGCGAAACGGGAGCTCCTGGAGCAGCTTCGGCGCGAAATGTTTGAAGCCGCCGAAAGGCTAGAGTTCGAGCGCGCAGCCGAATTACGTGACCTGATCCTCAGCCTGGAGCGCCAGCTGGAAGCCCCCCTCTCCTAAAGTTCAGCCGTAGGCATACGGCGGCGCTCAGGTACTTTTGTAACCAAATCGTAGAAAGCCTGGGTGACCGACGATTTCCAAACGCTCTGCGAGCGGCTGCGTGCCTCAGACCAGGCTGCGCTAGGCATGTTATTTCGGTGCCTGCGCATCCCGCTGTTGCGCTATGTGCAAGCCATCGTGGGTGACAGTGGAGTAGCCCATGACTTGATACAAGACGTGTTTTTAGACCTGTGGATGCGGCGCACCACGCTTAATCCTGCCCAACCTCTGCGCCCCTACCTGTACCGCATGGCGCGCAACCGGGCTTTACGGCACCTACGCGACGAGCGGCGACGTGCACGCAAGCGCGCTGAACACCTGCCGGCAAACTCGACTACCGAGCCGCTGCTACCCGACACGCTAGCAGAAACCCACCAGCTGGAAACGCTCCTGGCGCGCTGGCTGGAGGAGCTGCCCGAGCGACAGCGAGAGGCCCTGGTCCTCAGCCGCTGGCATGGACTGAGCCATCGCGAAATTGCCCAGGTGATGGGCATTTCTCCCCGAACAGTCAATAACCATCTGCTACGGGCGCTGGAGACGCTACAACGACGGCTGCAAGCGCTCGCCCTAACGCCATGAAGGAGCGTTCTTCTTTGCCCCCTGATCTAGAAGCGGCACTCAAACAGCACTCCGAAGCCGAACGCCGCCAACTGGAGGCGCTCTGGAACCGGTTAGCAGCCCTGGAGCGCCCGCTTGAAGGCATCCCCGATACTGAACAGGCCTGGACCGAGCTCTTGAGCCGGCTTCCCCAGACCATCCGTGCTGCACATCCACCGCACCGGCGTGCACGGCTCCGCTGGCCACGTGTTGCCATGTTGCTGGTAGGACTAGGCCTATTAGGGACGCTCTGGCTAGCACGGCCTCATACGTTTACCGTGCCTTTAGGGACAAACCAAACCGTTACCCTTGGCGATGGATCGACCATCTTCCTCCGTGGAGGCTCACGGCTGGTCTATCCCCGATCCCTCTTGAGCCCACGGCCTCGGTGGATACGCCTGCAGGGCGAAGCGCTGTTGACCATTGCTCCAGGTCCTCCGCTAACGATCCACACGCCTTGGGCACATGTTGAGGTGCTGGGCACGCGGCTAAGCGTACGTGCCTGGCCAGAAGCCGCAGAAACCCAGGTCACCCTGCTTGAAGGCCGGGTACGCGTTCGCGCTACCACACAGCCCGAGCATACCCTCTGGCTTACTACCCCCGGTCAGCATGTACGCATCAGCGCCCACCATCCTTTGCCCACCCAACCCGAAAAGATTGACCCTGAACGCGTTCTGGCCTGGCAACGCGGAGGCTTTGTTGTGATCGACGAACCTCTAGCAACCGTGCTACGCGAACTGGAACGTAGCTTTGGCCTCCGCATCGAACTCGCAGGATCTTTGCCGCTAACGCGACGCCTTACGATACTCTACCAACGCGATGCCCAAGTGGAACGGATCCTTCAGGACCTGTGCTTAACGCTACCATGCCGCTACCGACGCATCAGCCAGGGTTTTGCGCTCGAGCCCGATTCAGCTGCTACACCCTAATCATTATCGTGGGGCTTTTTTGTGGATGGCAACCCCTCTGGGCCCAGCAAAGCCCACGCTTTACGCTCGTCGTCCAGGGCGCTTCGCTTCAGGAAGCCTTAGAAACCCTCGCGCGTACAGCCCACATCAATCTGATTTACCCTTCAGCCTTAGTGCAAGGCAAAACCGTCTACTGCGCCTTGCACCAGGCACCTATCGAACGGCTGCTGGCCTGCTTGCTGGCTGGTACAGGGTTGGATTTTGTGCGCTCTTCGTCTGGCGCTTACGTAATCCTTGAAGCCCGACGGCAACCTCCACTTCGGGGAAGTCTAGTGGGCGAAGTTGTCGATGCGGTAACCGGCGCACCGCTGCCTTATGCTCACGTACTGCTGGTCGATGCTGGCACAGGAGCCGTCTCCAACGAAGCCGGCCGCTTTGCCCTTAATGGCCTGCTGGCCGGTTCGCACCGGTTGGTGATTTCCTATGTAGGCTATCACCCGCAGCTCGACAGCGTCCGCATCATACCCAACCATACCGTCCATGTCCAGATTCCTCTAGAACCTGCTTCACTGGAAGCGCCTCCAGTCATTATTGATGGCCTCACGCGACGCGCTCTTTCTGCTGCCTTGGGCACCAGCCAGCATACCGAAGAAGCACAGCCGCAACTCGCTCTGGATCTCCTACAAACAGCCAGCCACCTGCCTGGCGTGCAGGTGACCCATCCCTTAGCAGAACTGCACCTTCAAGGGGGCGATAGCGGAGAGCACCTGACGCTCCTTGACGGCATGCCCATACGCAATCCCGTCAGCCTTGGCCGGTACTTGAGCGCTTTCAGCCCTTTGGCTATTGGACGCCTCACTGTTCATCGTGCCGGGCACGGCGCAGCACAGGGCAGCCAGCTTTCAGGATTGATCGAACTGGAGCATGCGCTCGGTGGGGCTACGCCCTTCAGCTTAGCCACCAGACTAGATCCGCTAGCGCTGAATGCCCGAGCCCAAATGCGCACCACCACAACAGCAGGACTGCTGGCCGTGCGCCACAGTGTATGGGACATCTACCAGGAACCAGGGTTACGGGCATTACTCCGCCAATGGAACACGATCGACCCCCTCATGGCTAGCCGCTGGCTGGGAGAACCGATCGCGGCACCTGGCCTCCAGGCCAATCCCTGGACCCCCGATGCCGCTTTCTTGGACCTGCATGCCGCCATGCGCTTCCGCCCTGATCCCTTTCAGACCGTGCACCTTTCTGCCTACCAGGGGACCAATCGCCTGGAAGCGCGCCAGCAAACCCGCTATGCCGCTGAAGCAGCCGACTCGGCTCATCTCATGGTAACGCACAGTGCCTACCGCTGGCTGAACGAGGCCGCACGCTTCCGTTACGACCGCCTACTCAGTGCCCGCATGCTTTGGAGCCTGCAGCTGCGCGGCAGCTGGCATACGTCTACATACTATTACCGCGCCCGCGAAGGCACGGCACCACGCCAAAACCCCGAAGCCTGGAGAGCTCTGGAAACCCAGCTGCAACGTGAGCTGCGCCAGACCCCAGCTGCGACCGAACGCAACACCATCCGAGAACTCGCTCTGGAAAGCACCGCGCACTACAGCTTCTCACCCCACTGGCAAAGCGCAATCGGGTTGTCAATAGAAACAGTGCACGCCGCTTTTCTGCTGGGCAACGTACTGATAGCTCCTTTCACGCACCAAATCACGACTTGGCAACCCGCCGCTTTTGTTGCCGCCACCTGGACGCCCTCGTTGCAGCTCGTTATCGAACCAGGCGTGCGCCTAACCTACCTGGCTAGACATCGGAAGATCTACGCCGAGCCCCGCCTCGCACTGCGGCAAGACGTGCTGCTTGGACCGCTGGAGCTGGCCTTCCGCGTAGCCGGCGGCATTTACCGCCAGTTTGTAAACCATTTTGAATTGACCAGCATCGGCGCTACTACTATTATCCCTTCCATCCTCTTTTGGCTTCCACCTGACGCCACCGTAACCCCTCCTTGGAGCTACCATCTTACGCTAGATGCGCTTGTAGCCCAGCACGATCGCTGGCAACTGGAGTTTATCTTGTACCACAAACGCCAGCCTCACTTGTTGCAGGTAGATTATCCTGGCCTGCTGGCCCGTCTTCCGGCCACTTACCCTGCACCCCAAGCAACACCCTTGGCCCAAAACGCATTTCTCCGCCATACCTACGGGCAAGCAACTGGCTTTACCCTGCGTTTGCAATACCAAAACCCAACGCAGCGACTGCGCTTCCTCTACAGCTACGACCGCACGCAACGAGCCTACCCCGAGCGCAGCGGCCAGCTTCGGCTGCTTCCTACGCCTTGGAATGAACCCTACCGGGTGCATGCGGAACTGATGCAAAACCTATCGGCCAATTTGGCTTGCCTGATCCGATGGGAATCCCGCTGGGGCCAACGATGGGCCTTCCGTCGGCTCTACTACGACTACCTGCGCTATGCAGGGCCTGCCGTTGTAGGGCCATACCACCTAGACGCCCCCCAAACCCACACCCTGCCTGCTAAACACCGACTGGATGTTGGGCTTTCCTGGCACTTCCGGATCGGATCCACCCAGCTCCAGGTCCAATGGATGGTACATAATGTGCTCAACCGCCGTGACGTTTACGACCGGAGTCTGGCCTGGATCAGCACGTTCGAACCGGTTGTGCTTAATCGACGGCTTCCCGGTCGGCAATGGCTGCTAACCGTACAACTTTCCCATTAAGTGACCACGCAGTAGGCATAGACAGCCCCTTAGGTGCTTTTTATTGAAACCGCAACCCAAGCCACGCGCCATGAGCAAACCGACCCCACGCCGCGTTTTTTTGCAAACCGCCGGGAGCACGCTCCCCTTTGTCTCCCTCTTTTTGTCTCTGAGCGGATGCGACAGCTACAGTAGCATGGAGGACGACAACGATACCCCTCCCCCTCCAGGCAGCGGTATTACCATTGAAGGAAACACGGTTTTTTTGGATCTGACCGGAAGCGAAGCCCGAAAGGTGGCCAATCCTGGCGGCTTCTTGCATATCGACGCGGCCGATATGCTGGTCGTCAACGTGGAGGGCACCATCCGGGCCTTTAGCAGCATCTGCACCCACCAGGGCTGTGAAATTAGCTCGTTCCAGAACAACCGCTTCGTCTGCTTCTGCCACGGGTCACAGTTTGGCACCGATGGTCAAGTGCTTCAGGGACCAGCAACACGAGCGCTCACAGCGTATACGGTCGAACGGGATGGAAACAGGGTACGCATTACCAAAAGCTAGCCGCAGCGGCATGATATTGCTGGGCCTGCTCTGCCTGCTTCCTATGACCGTCCTAGCACAGCAGGTCCAATACGAACAGCTTGGCTCTGGGCAAAGACTCCTGCTTTCCACCAATCGGGTGGGCTTGCGGACGACCAGCTTGTCGGTGGCTACGAGCCCTTTGGATAGCTTACCCCAAGGCATGCCCTGGAATACCCGCCTTCTTTGGGGACGGCACGGGCTGTTTCGCCTGATCGGTCTGGCCCCAGCTAGCCGCCGCCGCGAGCTAGAAATCCGCCAAACCATGCTTCAGTGGCATCAGCGCATGGCGCTGGTTACGTTTGCTGCACTGACCACACAGGTGATCCTGGGTGAAGTTTTGGCCAGCAACCGCCCACGCTACTACCAGGACCTGCAGCCTGTGCATCGCACGCTGGGCTATGTGACGTTTGGCCTCTACATGGGCACGGCCAGCCTTTCGCTCGGCGCACCCCCTGCCCGGCGC
>SPLK01000315.1_pt1 | contig 15103 bp, 18 predicted proteins | sample 2456111 | NCBI WGS metagenome assembly SPLK01 (sample SAMN11156906, study PRJNA527647) | hot springs metagenome | biome: Geothermal region; feature: Hot spring; material: tree branch in hot spring; isolation source: hot spring sediment rich in lignocellulosic material ... | reverse complement strand
AAGCTTTATGAGTATCATAATCTGCTTTCTCGGTAAAAAGAGAGTTTCACCGTTAATACGTAAAGTCATCGAAAATGGGTCTATCTCTAAGTTCTCGTACCTTATAGTTCTGTCCCTATTTACACCCTTTACCCTTCTTAGTACAGTTTCTATACGAGCCAAAAGTTCTTCTGGACTGAAGGGCTTTACCATGTAATCATCGGCACCCATCTTGAGGCATTTTACCTTTTCCGATATGTCATCAACTACTGTGAGGACTATGACAGGTACACCTTTATCGTTAAGTATAGGTATGAGTTTGGTACCACTCTCTTTACCCAAAAAAAGGTCAAGTACGCATACATCAAAAGTCTCCCTTCCGAGAAATTCAAGGGCAGAACTTAAATTCTTTGCTACAGCACAGTCCCAACCTACAGAAGAGAAGAGCTTACTTATAGGGAGGGCAAGATCCATTTCGTCCTCAACGAGAAGTACCTTCATAGATTAACCTCACATAAAGAAAGCTTTCACCGAATAAGTGAAACCTCCTTACTTTATTTAATTTATAACCGGAGTTTTTAAGTATCCTGTTTATCCTTTCTGAAAAAAACCAGGTAAAGTGCGGTTCTATAAGAGCAACAAGCGTTAAGGGTTTAAAGAGATTCTCCACGCTCCTCATTATGTGTATAAAGTGTGCAGGATCGCTCACAACAAGGTCCTCAATGTATACCCTACCTTTTCTATAGCTATACACGAGATATCCAGCTTCTAAACTGCCTTCGGTGAATATATACGCCTTTTTGTTCTGCAAAAGTTCTTTGACTTCAATGTCACTCAACCCTTTCCAAACTTTCAGCTCAAGGGACTTTAACTTCTCAAAAAGATGAGGCGTGTTTACCTCAACTATCTCCATCCCCTTATAAACTTACACTAAAGGTATAAAGTTTTTATAAACTCAGAACTCTACATTAAACCAAAGCACATACTGATTTATATATTTCCTTTTGTTGGTTATATACTCAAAGTCAGATGGTGTCCTCACACCAAAATTGAGGCTGGTCATCTTGTCCAGATTGTAGCTGAATTTCAAATCTGGTTCCATGCTCTTTGGAACGTTTTCTTCCCCTTCAACCGCAAGCAATACAGCCATTATAAAAAGTCCCAAAAGGTTACCTCTCCTCCACATATACATACCTCAAAAGGGACGGTACAACTAATAATATAAGCGATCCTGTAATAAGCATTCCACCTACCACGACAACAGCGAGAGGTTTTTGTATTTGACTCCCCACACCCTTTGAGAGAGCTGTCGGCAAAAGACCCATAGAGGCTGTAAAGCTACTCAAAAGTACAGCTCTGAACTTCTCTTTTGCAGACCTCTTTATAGATTCTTCCTTTGGAACACCAGCAAGTATATGTTTTTTATAGGTGTTCATCATAAAAGAGATGTTTAGTATGGCTATGCCAAGTATGGAAACAAAGCCCACTATAGCAGAAAGGCTAAGAGGGAAGCCTGATACCAAAAGGCTCAATGTGCCTCCAAAGATAGAAAAGAGGAGTCCGCTCATAGCTATAAGGGTGTTTCTTACCGAACGGTTTATGATGTACAAAAATACAGACAGTAGTGAAAGGGCAAGAAGCCCTGAGAAGGTAAAGCGTCTAAGCGCTTCCACAAGACTTTTGAACTGCCCGCTCCACTCTAAGAAGTAACCCTCAGGAAGTTTTATATCTTTTACGCTTTCTTGAGCCTTTTTGACGGTGCCTGCAAGATCCTTTGAGACTACGCTGAACTTAACTGGTATATACCTCTTGTAGTTTTCCCTGTATATAAAAGAAGCGCCCGTACTGAAATGTATATTGGCAACAGAAGAAAGCTTTACATAAGAGCCGTTAGGAAGTATTATAGGTATATCTCCTATCTTTGAAGGGTTTTGACGAAGTTCCTCTGGCAGTATAACCAGCAGGGAAAACCTTTTCTCACCTTCTATTACCTGAGTTGCTTCCTTGCCTCCCAATGCGGCAGACACAGTATCCATAAGCTGTTGTACGCTAAGTCCGTAAGCCGAGAGTTTTTCTCTATCAGCCTCTATTACAAGGTTAGGCTGTCCTATCTCTCTAAATATACCTACATCTTCAATACCTTTTACCTTGCTTATCCTTTCCTTTATTTGGTTTGCAAGATTGTCCAGTTTATAGAGGTCATCTCCAAAGATTTTAACCGCGTTTTCTCCCTTTACGCCTGTGAGGACTTCCTCAAGGTTATCCTGTATATACTGCGATATATTTATGTCAGCCTTTGGGAATAAGCTCCTTATCTTATCCCTTATTACTTCCTCAAGCTCTTCTTTACTTTTGAAACGCTTCCATTCTGAGTAAGGTCTTAAGTCTATGAAGTATTCAGAGTTGAAGGGTCCCGTAGGGTCTGTGCCGTCTTCTGGTCTTCCTACCTGAAACTCCACCGTCTTTATCTCTGGGAAGCTAAGTAGTATATCTCTGACCTTTTTGGCGTTTTGATAGGTTTCTGACAGGGATATGGAGTATGGAAAGATGATGCGCATGTATATGTTGCCTTCGTCCATCTTTGGAATGAACTCAAGACCCAAGCGCTGGATGAAGAACAAACTGAGAAAGCTCATTAGTGACAGGGTTATCAACAACCACATACCTTTTAGCTTTATCAATCGCTCCAACACCTTTTCGTATAGACTTTCAAAGAATTTCACCAAAAGGGTCTCCTTTTCTCCGGAGCGCACAAGGAGAACAAGGGCGGACACCAAAAAAGTAAAGGTTATAGCCACGGAAGCGCTTATGGCGTAAAGGTATGTTTTTACCATAGGGGCAAAGATACGCTTTTCTGCACCTTCCATAAGAAATACTGGTATGAAGGATATGCCTATCAAAAGTACGGACAGGATAAGCAGTCTTCCTGTATCCTGCACCGATTGAATTATTGAGCGCCTTCCTACACCGTAGCTTTTCGTGTTCCAAAGATAGTTTTCCACAAAGAGAAGAGGAATATCCGCAATTATACCGAAGTCTATAGCCGCTATAGAAAGAAAGTTGGCGGACTCTCCGCGCAGAGCCATTATACCCAGTGCTATCACCAAGGACATTGGTACTGTAAGAGCTACAAGGAAAGCTGTTCTGAGGCTTCCCAAAAACACCAGTATGGAGCTAAATACCAGAACTATGCCCACAAAGGCTATTTCAGAAACTTTGTGAATGACCGTATCTATGAGTTTAGCCCTTTCATAGAAAGGTACAACTTTTACATCTTTTGGTAATATGTGGTCGTTTAGATCTTTTATCTTTTCCTGTATGGACTTTATAGAAGGTATGCTTTTTGCATCTCTGCGTAGTATCACTACACCCATCACCACATCATTCTTGTCGTTCAGACCTACTATACCCGTTCTTGGAATGTTGCCAAGTTTTACCTCGGCTATGTCCTTTACTAATATGGGCGCGTTGTTTCTATAGGCCACCACCACATTTTCAATATCTTTTAAATCCCTTATAAGACCCACACCCCTTATGAGAAAGTACTGAGATCCAAAGTCTATTGCCCTTCCACCCACGTTTATGTTGGAGTTTGACAGAGCTTGCGCCACATCCGAGAGCGAGACCTTATACTTTATTAAGTTTTCTGGCTTTACCTCCACTAAATAAGCTTTTATAAAACCACCGTAGCTGGCAACATCCTCCACACCTTCGGCAGTTTTTAGGTATCTTGCTACGACCCAGTCCTGAAGAGTCCTAAGCTCCATAAGGTTCCTGCTTCCTACCAAGACATAACGCATAACCTCGCCTATAGGGTTGGGTATTATCTGAGGGGTAACTCCATCTGAAAGGCTTACAGTAGATAATCTGTTTATAACTTCCTGCCTTGCTTCGCGGTATGAGATATCGTAGGAGAAGGTGCATTTTATGTCAGAAAGACCATACAGGGAAATGGAGTTTATACGATGAAGCCCCCTCATACCTGCCAGAGCTATCTCTAAAGGTACAGTTATCTGCCTTTCCACTTCTTCCGCGGACCTTCCGGGGTATAGGCTTACTATTTCTATGACGGGTGGCGATGGGTCAGGGAAGGCTTCCACATTGAGGTCCTTTATAAAAAGACTGCATGCAATGGTGACAACAAGCCCGAAAAGGAAAAACAGCAAGGCATTGTCTGTTACGAAACTGACGAACCTCCTCAAGGAGAGACCTCCCTAATGGGATTTAGAAGTACTTTCTGTCCCTTCTCAAGCCCAAAAAGAGCAACTCTTCCGTCTTCAAGCTCCTTGATAAAGTTCACTTCTTCCTTTACAGGCTTGTCATCCTTTAATACATAGACATAAAACTTACCATCCTGGTAGAGGATAGCACTTTTAGGCACAACCGCATAGGTCTCTTGCCCTGTGATTATTTTTATGTTAAAGAACATGTTTATCTTAAAGGGTTCCTTCTCAAAAGGCTCTATAAAGACCTTTACTGTACGAGTATCCGGGTCTACCACATCGCTTACATATTTTATTGTTCCGCTAAACCTTTTTTCAGGATAAGTGCTTATGAAAAACTCTGCCCTATCTTCCCTTTTTACCCTAAGAGCGTCCTTATCTGGGAGCAGTGCTACCACCATAACTTTCTTTGGGTCGGCTATACTGAGTATCTCTGTTGATTGGTCAACCGCATCGCCCACATGAGCGCTTATTTGATAGACCACTCCATCAACAGGCGATGTGATGGTAATTGTTCCAAGACTGCCTCCAAGAAGCTCTAACTTCTTTTGTATGCCTTCAAGCTGAGCCTTTATAATCTTGTAGTTTGTCTCAGCGTCCATAAGCTCACTTTTTGATATGGCTCCTACTTCATAAAGCTCTTTTTTTAATCTGTATAGCCTCTCTGCCTGCACAAGCTGGGCAGATAAGGAAAGCTTTTGTGAATAGAGATCTGTTGTGTCTGGAGCTTTTACCGTTGCTAAAACTTGACCTCTTTTTACAGCATCACCTACCTGAACCTTTATACTTTGAACTACACCCGCAAGCCGTGAGGTTATCTTTACTGTGCCTTCCTTGTCTGGCTGGACATATCCAGTAGCCTCTACAAATTCTGGCACCTTTTCAAAGACCACCTCTATTGTCTCCCTCTTTGCCTGCTGTTTGGGTTCTTCTTTAAGTGCCTTTTCTCCACTACAAGAAGCAAGAAGCAGAAAGGATATAAGAAGCCTTCTAATCCTCATATTTACCTCCCGCCAAAAGCCTTAGCCTGTGATAGTTTTGAAGGTATTGATATTTTGCCTGTAAGAAGGCGTTGATAAAGGCTCTGTAAGTGCGTAAAGTATCCAAAAAGTCCAGCGTAGATATGCCTCCCAAAATGTAAGCTTTCTTTGTCCTATCTAATAGCTCATCAAGTAGCTTCTTCTTTTCTAAATAGGAGCTATAGACCTTTCTGCTTGCCTCATAGTCGTAAAAAGCCTGGGACACTTCCTTTTTTATGCTTTCCTCCTCTCTTTTTATAGCTATGAGTGTCTGCTCCTTTGTATTCAGTGCGGTAAGAAGGTCTCCCTGCCTGCGGTCAAAGACAGGAAGATTCATGGAAAGCCCAACGCCTATACCAGGCTTATACTTTACACCAAAGGCGTCGTACTCAACCCCCACTGATATGTCAGGTATTGAGTAAGCCCTCAAGAGCTTTATCTGATAATCCACTGACCTTAGCTGTTCCCTTAGGGACTTTAAACTTTCCCTGTTTTCAAGGGCTTGTTCAATTAGGCTTTCAAGACTTATATCTTCAGTAACTTCTTGCACTTGTGCGGGTTCGTAATTCCCGCCTAAGTAGAAGCTTAGATCCTTCATATCCTTTTTGTAGTTAGCTTGCGCTTGTTGTATTGCACTCTCAAGATCCACTTTGTAAAGTTTTAGCTTTATAAGGTCTATTAAACTTAAAAATCCCAGCTTCTGTTTTTGCTCCTGGATTTTGAGCATCTTCTCAAAATCCCTAAGATCCTCGCTCAAATACTCAAGGTATGCTCTGTCGGAAAGTGTCTGAAAATACACAGATATGAACTGAAGCTCCAAACTTCTAAGAAGGCTATCCCTTTGATACTCTACTGACCTTAGCTGATAAAAGGCAGATAGCTTTCTATACTGTCTTTTGTCCCCTAACTCTATGGGTTGGTCTATCCTTGCAGAAAACAGGGTGTTGCCCGTGTCATACACAAAGCTTTTCCCAAAGTTAAGTCCTGTGTAGTTTACAGAAAGGGTAGGGTTTTGCAAAAGCCCAGATTGAACGTATGCCCCTTCAGCCTTTTTCACTTCATACTGCGCTATCTTAACATCATAGTTTTTTTCTTTAAGGAGTTTGAGAGCGTCACTTAGCTTTATTTCTTCGGAAAACACCACGCTTACCAGAAGCATCAGCACAAAAAAATGCATAGCCCAAATTTTAAAAAAAAGGATATTAAGTTTTTATAAAGGTTTCCTTCATAAAATCTTAACCTAATGATCTTATCCTTTAGAATATGAAGATTTTGAAGGTTGATAACAGACGCATAGCTGAGAAATTACGCACACGGCTTTTAAAAAGGGGCATGATCGTAGCTGAGATCTCCAAGCGGGAAGACCTTTACAAAGATTTCGTAAAGAAGGCTGATATAGTACTATTTCTCAAAGGGGAAAAGTAATTCTAAATTCCCCCTCCCTTTGAGAAATGTTCACTTTATAAAGTCTTTCAGGGCTTCGTAGGCTCTCATAGCCTTTTCAAACCTTTCGTTTATAACGTCCCAGTTTAAGCTTTGAATGAATGCATCTATATAGGGAGGTCTCTTGTTTTTCTGATCTACATAGTAAGCGTGTTCATAAGTGTCAAGAACTATGATGGGAATGAGTCCCGTATAATTATACACATTGTGAGCATCTAAACCGTTGACCACAAGCCTGCCCGAAAAGATATCAAGCCCCAAAATAGCCCACCCTCTGAAAGCTATACCTGCGGACTTTATCTCCTGAATACAGGCATCCCAAGATCCAAAATCTTCTTCCACTTTCTTCCTAAATGATTGAGATGGTTCCCCCTGAGGCTTTAGATGTCCAAAATACAGCTCATGAAGGACAACACCCATATAATTAAAAGTTTCTTCAACCTTTAACTCTCTATATTCAGAATAATTTTGATTGGCTTTACTTCTGTCTGAGAAATTAAGATCCGCAAGTTTTTCCTGAATCTCGTTATACTTTGTAACGTACCCCTTATAGTGTGCTTCAAAATGAGGTTCTATCTGCTCGTTGGATATGCCCCTCAGGTCGGAGGGTTTCAGATGGTCTTTCGGTTGCAATTTGTGAACTGCCATTGTACCACCTCCTTGTAAGAGTTTACTTTTTAGAATTTTAACATATTTGAAAAACATCATTATATGAGGACAATCATCTTGCAATTTTTTGACTTGAAGGTAGTTTCATTTAAAAAGGAAGAGGAGGTGTAAAAATGCCGGAGGTTTCTTACTCAGGTTGGGAGATATTTTTTAGGTGGATCCACTTTGTAGCTGGCATAACATGGATAGGGCTTCTTTACTTTTTCAATCTGGTAAATACACCTTACACAAAGATGACCAAGCCTGAAGAGAGACCTGCTCATATACCAAAACTCATGCCAATAGCTCTAGCGTGGTTTAGATATGCAGCTCTTGTCACAGTTATAGTAGGTCTAATAATTATTTACATGAAATACTGGTCCGCAGGTGACATAGTAAGCTCCGATTCTGCAAAAACTATATTAGTAGGGGGTGTGCTTGGTATAATTATGATGATCAACGTCTGGCTTTTCATCTGGCCTAATCAGAAGAGAATTATTCAAGCAACACTTAAAGGGGAAAAGCCAGATCCCAGCTGGGGAAAGCAGGCTTTACTCTTTTCACGCGTAAACTTTACACTATCTTACCCTATGCTACTCTTTATGGGAGCCGCTTCCCACTATCCTATGGGGTGGGGTATGATACTGATAACAGGCATAATAACTGCCTTAATAGGCTTAGGTATAGTGCTTTATGTACAGCGTTAATGTCCTTCGTGCATATGCATACCGCCTTCAGATTTTTTCACGTCAGCTTTTACCTTAACTTCCCCTGATTTTTCAAACTTCAACGTTATTTCAACCTTTTGTCCCTCTTTGGGTTTTTCTGTGAGGTTTATCAACATAAGGTGATATCCTCCCGGCTTTAGTTCCACGCTTTTGCCCGGAGGGATCTCTAAAGCTTTTACCTTCCTCATTTTGCCCCCAACCGTTTCGTGAAGTTCTACAACTTTCGCTATATTGGTAGATGCGCCTACAAGCTTATCAGGTGCATCTCCCTTATTTTCAATTACCATGTAGGCAGCGCTCATGCTTGATACTGGTGGTACTTCCCTCACCCATGCATCCTTGACTTCTATTTTTGGCACAGCAAATACAACCCCAGAAAAACTGAGCGCAAAAAGTAGCTTTCTCATATCAAGCCTCCTTAAGTTAATTTAAGTGTATTTTAAATCAAAAAAGTGAAAAAGTTATGAACTCGGAAACCGGTCCGGCGGGAGTCGAACCCGCAACCTTGGGATCCGTAGTCCCACGCTCTATCCAGTTGAGCTACGGACCGTCATAAGGATAAATATAGGCAGGAGGGTTAGAAGTCCCAGTCTATCTCACTCTAATATTTCAAGCACAACCCTTTTATTGGTTTTTCTACCCATGGCTGAAAGGATAGTTCTGAGAGACCTGGCTATCCTACCCTGCTTACCTATAACTTTACCCAGATCCTTTTGGTCCACCCTGAGTTCAATAACTACTGTCTTTTCCCCTTCAATTTCAACTACATTAACATGATCCGGATTGTCTACGAGGGATTTGGCAGTTATTTCTACAATGTCTCTCAGCTGACTCATGTCTTACCTCCTTTTAGAGTATTTTTGCGCTTCTGAGAAGACTTTTGGCACGGTCAGTAATTTCCGCACCTTTTGATATCCACTCTTTTACCTTTTCCTCTTTAAGCTCTAAATGTCTTCTTATTGGGTCATAAGCTCCGAGTATGTCTATGTATCTTCCTTCTCTTGGACTTTTTGCGTCCATGACAACTATCCTGTATATGGGGTGATGTGACCTTCCAAATCTTGCAAGCCTTATCCTGAGCGCCATGCCTTTCCTCCTGAGGTTTAGGTCTATTTATTATAACAGAATTTTTCACTTTCTGACTGAATTTATGACCACACTCAAAGAGGAAAGAGCCATCATAAGCCCCGCTATCTCTGGCTTTAATACGAATCCGTAAGAGGAAAAAAGCCCCGCTGCTAAAGGTATGCCAAGCGCATTGTAAAAAAACGCCCAAAAGAGGTTTTGCTTTATGCGAAGACTCACTTTATCAGCAACCTCAAATAGAAACTTGAGACCACCAAATCCGGAAAGAAGAACCACATCGCACACCTTTTTGGCAACATCCGTGCCTGAACCTATCGCAAAGGATACATCAGCCTTTGCCATAGCCGGTGCATCGTTTATCCCATCACCTACCATTCCTACGGCATAGCCCTCCTTTTGATAAACCTCCAGTAAATAGAGCTTTTCTTCAGGTTTCACTTTTGCGTGAAATACTTCTATAGAAAGAGCTTGTGCGGTTTTCCTTGCCCTGTCTTCGGCATCACCGGTAATCATAACGAGTTTTATACCTCTGTTTTTCAGATAATCAAGAGTTTCCTTTACGCCTTCCCTTATACCTTCTTCAAAGTGAAACTCCGCTAATATCTCGTTACCCTTCGCCAGAAGGGTTGCAGAGTTCTCGGAGCTGATACCAAGCTCACTGGGATTTCCGAGAAAGTAATCGTCGCAAAATACTCCCCTTCCCGGAACCTCGGTACAGTTTTTGAGATCAATCGCCCCAGCTCCTAAATTTTCACAATACTCCTTTATAGCTTTTGCATGCGGATGATTGGAGGTTCTTGCAAGGGAGAAGGCTATGTTTATAGCTTCTTTATAAAATACCGCTTTTGTCAGTTTAGGTTTTCCTTCCGTGAGGGTGCCTGTCTTGTCAAAGAGCAATACGTTAATGTCTTTCATCTTTTCAAGTGCAGAGGGGTTTTTTATAAGCAAACCCTTCTTGTATGCTCTTAAAAGACCAACGGTTAGAGCTAATGGAACAGCTATTCCAAAGGCACAGGGGCAGGAAACTACAAGTACAGAAAGACCGAAGCTGAAACTCTTCTGGAGGTCACCCGTCTTCAAATACCACAGAGCAAAAACAACAAGTGAGAGAGCTACCACAAACTGTACAAAGTAATGAGAGACCTTGTCAGCTATCCTGTGTATCTTGGGCTTTTGTCTTAGGGCATTCTCAACGAGCTTTATAAGAAGGGATACGTAACTACCTCCCAGAGTTTTTTCTACCCTCGCTTTTGCAAAACCGTTTAGCACTATACTTCCAGAAAGGATGCGTTCCCCCGGCACTTTCAATACAGGTTTGCTTTCACCGGTTATAACGGATTCGTCCACTTCAAGGCTTCCTTCAACGATAATAACATCAAGGGGAACGAGTTCCCCAGTTTTTAGAAGTATGATATCACCTATGAATACATCCTGAACGGGTTTTTCTTCCTCTTTGTTGTTTTTTAACACTCTGACCTTACTGGTTTGTATGCCGAAAAGCTCTCTTAATGATCCTGTAGCCTTCTCTTTAGCTCTATCTTCAAGATACTTTCCCACCCTCACAAAAGTTATAAGAAAGGCTGAGGTTTCAAAGAATGGGTGACCTTCAAGCAGTCCGACCATGGTAAGTAAGCTATAAAGGTAGGCTGAGGTACTTCCCAATGAAACTAAAAGATCCATATTCCCAACACCGGATAACAAAGATCTGTATGCTGATCTGTAAAAACTATATCCCCCTATAATTTGAATGAGAGTAGCGAGCAAAAACTCTGCATAAACTGTCCAGTAATTGTGGAAAAACATCAGTGGCAGAAAAGGTAAGCTAAGGAATACGCAAAGGAAAAGTATAAAAAGGCTTCTGTCTCTTCTTTCTACACCGGAAGAAACCCTATAGCCAAGAGTTTCTATAACATCTTTTATATTTTCCGGTGAGAGGAGATCTTCATCAAACTCTACATACACCCTACCCAGTTCAAAAGAAACCTCCACTTTCTTCACACCTTTGAGTCTCTTCAAATTTATTTCTATGGATCTCGCACAGTTAACGCAGGTCATCCCATCCACTTTTAGAGAAAGCTTCATAATTCTCAAGATCTCATAAAAAGCTTGTGAATTCAAGTGTTTTATTTATTTATACTTTTGGACACAACTTTAACGAGGATTTTAACTCCTTGACCTTCTTGGATAGATCCTCAATATTTCTCTCACCTGCAAGCTTCACGAGAGCGCTACCCACTACGACTCCATCGGAAAACTCGCCTATTGCTCTTGCATGTTCCCCTTTTGATACGCCAAAGCCAACCACAACCGGTTTTTGACAGTTTTCTCTGTATCTTCTTATGTTCTCTTTCAATCTTTCTAAGGGCAGATCTTCCCTTGCACCAGTTGTTCCCGTAATGGAAATAAAGTAAGTGAGTAGATCCGTGTGATTGCATATTAGTTTAAGTCTCCTTTCCGAGCTTGTAGGTGATGCGAGAAGTATGAGTGAAAGTTGGTACTTTTGGGTGTAACTTCCGAGTTCTTCGGATTCCTCAGGTGGGAGATCTGGAACGATAAAACCATCTATACCGTTCTCTTTCGCAAGGTGGCAAAACCGCTCAAGACCTATCTTGAACATAGGATTGTAATAAGTCATGAGTATAAAGGGGATATCCGGAAATTCCTGCCTGAGCGTTGAACTAATATAGAGTATATCCTTAAATTTGGTCCCCCTTTTTAGAGCCTCTTCGTGAGCGTGCTGTATGGTGATACCGTCGGCTACTGGATCGGAGAAGGGAAAGCCGATTTCCAAAATGTCAGCTCCACTTTTTAAGACAGATCTGAAAGCTTGAAGGGATGATTCAAGGTCTGGATAACCTGCCATGAGGTAACATACGAGAGCCTTTTCCTGACGCTCTCTCAGAAAATCTAACTTTCTTGATAATCTTTCTCTTCCCATAACTCAATCTCCACATCAATAGGGACGGACTTGCTGAGCATAGCGTAGACACTACAGTACTTCTCTATAGAAAGCTTCACTGCGGATTCTACAGCTTTTCTGCTTATACCTTCACCCTTAACACTGTATATGATCTTTATACTTTCGTAAACTCTCGGGAATTCGTCCCTTCTTATTCCTACAACTTCTATCCTTATGCTTTTAACTTTCTGTCTCTTCTTTCTGAGGATGCTTGAGATATCCACACCCGAACAGCCAGCAAGTGACACAAGGAGAAGTTCCATCGGTTTATATCCATGCTCACCGACCTTTAACTCACCAACTGAGGTGGCAGCTACATAAGTGTCTTCCTCAGAAAGGATAAGGCTTACACGCTTTTCTTCCATAGCTCAAACGCTCGTATCTATTAGAAAAAGCGGCTGACCGTATTCTACCGTCTCTCCGTTTTCAACAAGTATCTTCACTACCCTGCCTCTTACATCACTTTCTATCTCGTTCATAACCTTGAGAGCTTCTATTATACAAAGTACTTGACCAGGTGATACGATATCGTCAACCTCTACAAAGGGTGGCGCACCGGGAGAGGGAGATCTGTAAAAGGTACCCACCAAGGGACTTTTTATTACATGCAAGTGCTTTTCCTGTGTGGCTTCTTCGGAAGGTGGTAAGATTTCCACATGTTTGATCTCTCTATGTACCTCAGCCCTTTGTGGGTATTCCTTCTGATAAGTTTCAATGTGAATTCTCAATCCCTCCGTTTCTATACTCAAACTTTTTATATCGCTTCCTTTCACGAGACTTATGATCTCCTTTATGAAATCTCTGTCCATCACTTGACTCTCTCAATATAAACACCCTTTCTCGTGTCAACTTTTATTATGTCTCCCTCGTTGACAAAGAAAGGCACCTGAACTACAGCACCTGTTTCCAGCTTAGCAGGTTTTGAACCGCCAGCTGCAGTATCACCTTTGAAGGCTGGATCTGTTTCAACAACTTTGAGTTCCACATGCTTGGGAAGCTCTATGCCTATAGGTTGACCCTTATAGAGGAACACAACTACCGTCATACCTTCCTTTAAAAACTTTATTTCCTCTTTTATGTTTTCCGCAGGCACAGGTATCATCTCGTAAGTTTGCTGACTTATAAAGTAGTAATTGCTACCGTCATTGTAAGAGTATTCCGCAAAGACTTGTTCAAAGTCTGCAAGCTCAATGGTATCCGATGACTTGTACGTGATCTCAATGACGTTACCTGTCTGCATATTTTTTGCCTTGACCCTCACAAAAGCCTGCCCTTTACCGGGTTTTACATGTTCGTAATCAAGCACTCTGTATGGTTGTCCCGCATGCTCGATGAACATATCTCTCTGCACGCTGTTTATGTCTATCTTCACCGCCATACAAGTATTTTAGCACAGGTTAAAATTTGATCGTGCGACCTACGGTAGCTTTACTTACAGATTTTGGCACGAAAGATGGTTTTGTAGGTGCTATGAAAGGTGTGATGCTATCTATAAACCCTGATCTTCAGATAGTTGATATAACCCATAATATCGAACCTTTTAATATTCTTGAAGGTGCTTTGATACTTAAAGCTCACTACAGATACTTTCCACAAGATACTATCTTTCTTTGCGTTGTTGATCCCGGCGTAGGATCTTCAAGAAAACCCTTAGCTTTAAAATGTGGCAAATACACTTTTGTAGGTCCTCACAACGGAATTTTTGATCTCGCTTTGAAAGATATAGGTATGGATATACTTGCCTATCAGATAGAGCGTTACACACTTCCAAGATGGAACGAAACTTTTCATGGAAGAGATGTCTTTGCTCCTATCTGTGCTTACTTAAGTACCGGATTGCCACTGCATGAGGTAGGAAGATCTTTTGAGTACAATTACATGTTAAAGTGGGAAGATCCTCTTTCTGATGGGAAAAAGGTAAAAGGAAAGATAATTTACTTTGATAGATTCGGGAACTGTGTAACAAACGTTCCTTGTGGCAATTTCACAATGGGCGAGTTCAGAGGAGAAAAACTATGCGTAGTATCCCATTTTTTGCAACAGAAAGTAAAAAAGCCAGCTCTCTTGTGTGGAAGCTTCGGCTTTATGGAGCTTTTTATACCTCTTGATAGTGCAAAAGACAAACTGAAGGTAAGCTTGGGAGAGGAAATCATCTTCTACCTTCCTTAACGGAATCTTAACAATTAATCTGTAGAATTTCGTATGCGAAGGAGGTAAAGGTCATGAAGAAACTTTTCATAACGCTAATTTTGAGTTTGCCAATTTTCGCCTTTGCAGGCACAAACCACCCAGCCTTAGACACACTTCTTGAACTTCTTACAGAAAAGGGTGTGATAACGCCAGAAGAAGCCATGAAGGTAGCCGACCAACTAAGAAAGGATATGGATGAAAGGAACAAAGATATACAATCTATGATTAAAAAAGCTCTTGAAGAAGAAAAATCTAAGTAAGGAGGTAGAAACATGAAAAAAGCAGTATTAGCCTTAGCAGTTTTAACAGGCACAGTTCTCGCCATGGAAATCTCTGGAGCGGGAGCAACCTTTCCTTATCCTATTTATTCCAGGTGGGCTTACTACTTTGAGAAGGAAACAGGAAACAAGGTGAACTATCAATCGATAGGATCCGGCGGTGGCATAAGGCAGATAATCAACAGAACTGTAGATTTTGGAGCCTCTGACGCACCGCTTGCACCGGAAGAGTTAAACAAGCACAATCTTCTACAGTTTCCTACCGTTATAGGTGCGGTTGTTATAACCTACAATGTATCAGAACTTGGCAAAACGATAATAAACCTTGACGGGAAAGCAGTTTGCGACATATACCTTGGAAAGATAAAAAAGTGGAATGACCCATACCTCAAACAGCTAAACCCAAACGTTAACCTGCCAGACAGAAACATAGTGGTAGTCCACAGATCAGATGGTTCTGGCACCAGCTGGATATTTACCAACTGGCTTTCTAAAGTATGCCCCGAGTGGAAGGAAAGGGTAGGATTTGGTACCTCTGTCAAGTGGCCCA
>SPLK01000314.1_pt1 | contig 15178 bp, 29 predicted proteins | sample 2456111 | NCBI WGS metagenome assembly SPLK01 (sample SAMN11156906, study PRJNA527647) | hot springs metagenome | biome: Geothermal region; feature: Hot spring; material: tree branch in hot spring; isolation source: hot spring sediment rich in lignocellulosic material ... | reverse complement strand
TCAATGGTGCCCGGCTTGGCCACGAACGTCCGCTGCATCGGTCTCCCCCTCTACACCCAGCGCCACCGGCATCGCCCAGCCGTAGTCACGGTCTTCATTGTAGGCAGGAACGCCCGCGCCGGTCAAGTACTTTACCTTAACCAACCACAGCCCATGGGCGGGCGCCGTCGGCCCCGCCCGGTCCCGGTTGCCGCTCGCTAACACCTCTGCCACCCAGCCGGGGGGCTGGCGGCCCCGACCCACTTCCACCAGGGTTCCCGCCATGATGCGCACCATGTGATACAGGAAGCCGTCGGCCTCTACGGTCAGCACCACCCACGGTCCTTGCCTGCCCACCTGGCAACGGTATACCGTCCGCACGGAACTCCGCACACTGCTTCCGCTGGCCCGGAAGGCGCGAAAGTCATGACGCCCCACCAAGCGCTCGGCGGCAACGGCCATGGCGGTCACATCAAGCGGCACTGGAATGTGCCAGGCATACCGGCCCCAAAACGGGCTGATCACTCGGCGATTCCAGATGAGGTAGCGATATACCTTGGCCGCCGCATGAAAGCGAGCGTGAAAGGCTACCGGGACTTCGAAAGCCTCCCGTACCACGATCTGCCTCGGCAGGTGTGCGTTCAGGGCCAGTGGCAGCCGTTCCACTGGCATCTGGCTCTGGCACCGGAAGTTGGCCACCTGACCCACGGCGTGGACACCAGCGTCGGTGCGCCCCGCCCCAATCACCCGCACCGTCTCGCCCGTCACGCGCCGAATAGCCTCTTCCAGCGCCCCCTGGACCGTCAGGTGGCTTTGCTGTTCCGCCTGGCGCTGGAAACCGGACAAGCCGGTCCCGTCGTATTCCAAGACCAGGGCAATGTTCCGCATGGCCCGTAGCGGGCACGTACCCGCTGCTTACACCAACTCGACGATGGCCATGGGAGCGCCGTCCCCCCGCCTGGGAAGCAGCTTGATAATACGGGTGTACCCGCCCTGCCTGTCCGCATAGCGAGGCGCAATATCATTAAACAACTTCTGCACTGCCTCGGGCTTCACGAGGAACGCGGCGGCTTGCCGGCGGGCATGGAGGTCACCCCGCTTGCCCAGGGTGATCATGTGATCCACCAGCGGACGGATCGCCCTCGCCTTGCCATCCGTTGTTTCGATTCGGCCTTGCATCACCACGGCGGTAACAAGCTGCCGCAGGAGGGCCTGGCGTGGGCCTGTCCGTCGCCCCAGCTTCTGCAGCTTCATCCGACCTCAGTCCCCTCATTCCTCTGGCCAATCTGACGCCCCGCCTCACTCATCGGAGGGCCGCAGGCTCAGGTTCAGGGCAGCCAGCTTCTCCTTCACTTCCTGGAGCGACTTCTTGCCCAGGTTGCGAACCTTCATCATATCTTCCTCGGTCTTGCGAATGAGCTCCTCCACGGTGTTGATCCCGGCCCGCTTGAGGCAGTTGTAGGACCGAACCGAGAGGTCCAACTCTTCGATGGTCATGTCCAGCACCCGGTTGCGGGCTGGGTCGGCCTTCTCGGCCGGAAGGGCCACATCGGCCTCACCCGTGGTGAGCTGCGCAAACAGATTCAAATGCTCGGTCAGAATTCGGGCCGCCTGGCTGACGGCTTCGTCCGGGGCAATGCTGCCGTTGGTCCATACTTCTAGGATCAAACGGTCAAAGTCCGTCCGCTGGCCAACACGGGTATTCTCCACCTGGTAGTTGACACGCCGTACCGGCGTAAAGATCGAGTCGATGGGGATGACGCCGATGGGCATGTCGGGCCGCTTGTTCCGTTCTGCCGAGACATAGCCGCGGCCCTTGGCCAGCGTCAGCTCCATTTCCAGACGACCGCCCTCATCCAGGGTGGCGATATGGAGGTCGGGGTTGATGATCTCCACCTCGCTCCCCACCTGGATATCGCCAGCCGTCACCTCACCGGGGGTTTCGGAGACCAGCCTCACCGTCACGGGCTCATCGGTGTGAAGCTTCACCACCAGCTGCTTCAAGTTAAGCACGATGTCGGTGGTGTCTTCCACGACGCCCGGAATGGTAGAAAACTCGTGCAGTACCCCATCGATGCGAATGGAGGTGACAGCCGCACCAGGCAGCGAGGAGAGCAGGACGCGGCGCAACGAGTTCCCCAGCGTGATCCCGTAACCCCTTTCTAGGGGCTCGACGACAAACTTACCGTAGTTGTCGTCCAATTGCACGGTTTCGATCCTGGGCCGCTCGATCTCGAACATGCTCCCAACCCCTCCTCAATCCACGCCTGGCGGCGTCGCCACACCGTACCCCGCGTCACACCCGGCGGCGCTTGGGCGGACGGCAACCGTTGTGGGGAATGGGCGTGACGTCCTTGATCAGGCTCACTTCAAGGCCGGCGGCCTGCAGCGAGCGGATGGCTGCCTCCCGTCCGGCGCCAGGCCCCTTCACATAGACCTCTACCTCACGCATCCCGTGATCCATGGCGGTGCGCGCCGCAGCCTCCGCGGCCATGCCGGCCGCGAAGGGTGTGCCCTTGCGGGAGCCCTTAAATCCCTGGGTACCTGCGCTGGCCCAAGCTACTACGTTGCCCGACTTGTCCGTGATAGTGACGATCGTATTGTTAAACGTGCTTTTAATGTGGGCGATGCCGCTCGGAACGTTCTTCCGTTCCCGCCGGCGAGTCCGTGCTGCCCTTCTCGGGGGCATGGTCCAACCTCCTTCAAGATGAGAGACCTAACAGGCCACGCCCCGGCGCCCACGTTGACCGCTCGCCAGAATCCGTCAAGGCAGTCAGCCCTAGGATGCCGCCTGGGGCCACTTCCTATCCGCGCCAACGGCCGGGAACTGTCGTGGCCCGCCAGTTTACTTCTTTCGACGGGCGCCAACCACGCGCTTGGGCCCCTTGCGGGTCCGCGCATTGGTCCTCGTGCGCTGACCCCGTACTGGCAACCCCCGGCGATGTCGTAGCCCGCGGTAGCAGCCGATATCGATAAGACGCCGGATGTTCATCTGCACCTCGCGCCGGAGATCACCCTCTACCACGTAGTTACGGTCGATCTCTTCGCGCAGACGTGCCACTTCTTCCTCCGTGAGGTCCCGCACCCGAGTATCTGGGTTTACCCCGGTGGCCTCTAGGATCTTCCGAGATAGCGTCTTCCCGATACCGTAGATGTAGGTGAGGGCGATCTCGACTCGCTTGTCGCGAGGCAAGTCGACGCCAGCAATGCGCGCCAAGCTGCCCAACCTCCTTTTCCTCTGGCCTTAGCACGGCTCTCCCGTGCCGGTTACTGCCCGGAGCGTACTCACCCCTGGCGCTGCTTGTGCTTGGGGTTCGCGCAAATGATCATCACTCGGCCCCGGCGCCGGATGATCTTGCACTTGTCGCACATCCGCTTAACGGAAGGCCGCACCTTCATCCGCTTCAACCTCCCCCTACGTACACAACTTCCTGGTGCCGCACCGCCTCCTCCGGGCGAGGGAGGCCCTAGCCCCGCTCAGCGCTTCCGGTAGACAATCCGGCCCCGGCTGAGGTCGTAGGGCGATAGCTCCACGGTCACCTTGTCGCCGGGCAGAATCCGGATGAAGTTCATCCGCATCTTGCCCGAGATGTGGGCCAACACCTTGTGTCCATTCTCCAACTCCACGCGAAACATGGCATTGGGCAGGGGCTCAATCACCGTGCCCTCTACCTCGATCACATCCTGCTTGCCCATGCGATCCACCTCCCATCGGCGCCCCTGCTGCCGCCCCCTCGCAAGCCGCGTACGCCTCCAGTGTGCGCACGACGTCGTTGTCTCGCACGGGTTCGCCACGGACCAACCTCTCGCCCAGCTCGCCGTCGTAATACCCGGTGGCCATGAGGTGGCGAGGGTTTTTCCGCTTCGGCCGTGCCACCGTCCGGCGCTGACCGTCGGCCACTAGCACGACGCCGTCCGGCTGCACAGCCACCACCACATAAGCGCGCCCGGCGTCGCGCCCCGCCCGGGATGTGACCACTTGACCAGCCTTGAACCGTACCATCGCACGACACCTGCCGCCCCTACGGGACGGTCAAGATCTCTGGACCGTCCGGCGTGATAGCCACCGTGTGCTCGAAGTGGGCCGAAAGCGAGCCATCCCGCGTGACGACGGTCCATTGGTCGTCTAGGAGCATCACCTCAGGACGACCGGCGTTCACCATGGGCTCGATGGCCAGAGTCATCCCCGCCTTGAGGCGGGGGCCACGCCCCGGCGGGCCGAGGTTGGGCACTTGTGGCTCCTCATGCATCTGCCGCCCGATGCCGTGCCCCACGAACTCCCGCACCACTGAGAAGCCGGCCGCCTCGACGTAGGCCTGGATGGCGTGGGAGATATCGGACAACCTGTTGCCGGGACGGGCCCTTGCGATGCCCTTGTACAGAGCCTCCTCGGTCACTTGGAGAAGGCGCTGGGCCAGGGCACTCACCTGCCCCACAGGGAACGTACGGGCCGCATCGCCGTAGTAGCCATCGACGATAGCCCCCACATCGATGCCGATGATCTCCCCTTCTTCCAGCACCCGAGGTCCTGGAATGCCGTGCACCACCACTGAGCCAACGGAGGTACAGATGCAGGCCGGATAGCCCCGGTAACCTTTGAAGGCTGAGATGGCGCCATGCCGATCCAACAACTCTTGCGCCAGGCGGTCCAACTGGGCCGTTGTGACGCCCGGCCGCACCGCCTCCCCCAGTGCCTCCAAGGTGAGGGCGACCACGCGACCGGCCGCCCGCATCTGCCGAATCTCCGCAGGCGACTTCAGGACGATCATCCCTGGCCCTCGCTTGTCGTCACAGCCTGCAAGCCCCGCAAGATATCCTCAAACACTTGTGGGATCGGCTGTTCCCCGTCCACGGCTACCAAAATGCCCCTCGCCTCATAGTAGTCCACAACGGGTCGGGTCTGCGACAGGTACACCTCTAGGCGCCGCCGGGCCGTCTCTTCCGTGTCGTCAGCTCGCTGAATCAGAGGCCCGCCACAAATGTCGCAGACACCCTCGCCCTTGGCGGGCACCCACATGCGGTGGTAGGTATGCCCGCACTGGCTGCAGATCCGCCGGCCTGCAACCCGTTGGATAGCCGCCTCGGGGGTGATCCGGATGTCCACAGCTCCATCTAAATCCATGTGCAAGTCAGCCAGGACGCCGTCGAGGATCTTGGCCTGCGCTACCGTCCGGGGGAAACCATCGAGGATAAACCCCCGTCTCGCGTCCGGCTGCTGGATCCGTTCTTTCACAATCCGTACGGCCAGATCATCCGGTACCAATTCCCCGCGAGCGATGAAGGCCTGGGCTTCCCGCCCCAGGGGGGTATCGGAGTCGATCGCGGCACGGAAGATCACCCCCGTAGAGATATGGGGCACCCCGAACCGCTCGCCCAGCAGTTCACCCTGCGTACCCTTACCTGCGCCGGGAAAGCCCAGCAAGACTAGTCGCATGGCCGACCTCCTGCTCGCCCGCCGGTGCCACTGACCGCGCGCGGTGGTTCACTTGATAAACGCCTCGTACTGCCGCATCAGCAGATGGGCCTGAATCTGCTTCATGGTGTCGAGAGCAACCCCCACCACGATCAGCACGCCCGTGCCGCCAAAGTACAGGAAGCTAGTGGGCATGCGGGTGACAGCTGCCATGACATACGGCAGAACCGCGATGAACGCGAGAAAGATCGCGCCGGCCAACGTGATCCGGCTTAACACCCTGTCGATATACTCCGCCGTGGGCCGGCCGGGCCGCAACCCCGGGATAAAGCCGCCGTACTTCTTCATGTTGTCCGCGACGTCCATGGGGTTGTACGTCACGGCGGTGTAGAAGTACGTAAAGAACACTACGAGCAGCGCGTAAACGATATTATATCCCACCGTACCATACCCAATCAAGCCGTTGATGACCCCTCGTAGGGAAGGGACAAACTGCGCCAGGGTGAGCGGGAACGTGAGAACCGAAGAGGCAAAGATGACGGGCATCACCCCCGCACTGTTCACCCGTAAAGGCAGGTGGGTCGTCTGTCCCCCGTACACACGCCGGCCCACTTGGCGCTTCGCGTACTGCACGGGGATGCGGCGGGTGGCCTCCTGCACCATGATCACGCCCGCGACCACCACCACGGCCAGCACAAGGAACAGAATCAAGCTGATGGGGCTGATCCCGCCCGCGCCTACGCTTTGGATCGCCTGCACGGCACCCACCGGCAGGCGGGCCAGGATGCCCACAAAAATGATCAGCGAGACTCCATTGCCGATACCGTGTTCCGTAATCTGCTCACCCAACCACATTAGAAAGGTGCTTCCTGCGGTGAGGGTGAGCACGATCAACACCAACTTGCCAAAGGTGGGGTCCACAATCACGTTGAGGTTACGGGCCAAGATTGTGACACCCACCGCCTGAAAGATGCCCAACAGCACGGCACCATAGCGGGTATACTGTTGAATCCGCTTCCTGCCCTCGATGCCCTCTTTCGACATCTCCTCGAGCTGCGGTACCACTACCGTCAACAGCTGAAGGATGATCGATGCCGTGATGTATGGGTTGACCCCCATGGCAAAGATGGTAAACCGTCCTAGCGCTCCCCCCGAGAAGAGGTCCAGGAACCCGAAGATGTTGCCGGCACCCATGCCCAGCTGCTGGGCCAGCGCCTGCGGGTCCACCCCCGGTACTGGAATAAAGGATCCCAGGCGGAAGATGGCCAGCATGCCGATGGTGAACAACAGCTTGCGTCGCAGGTCAGCCAGCTGCAACGCGTTTTGAACGGCGCTGACCACTCAGATCACCTCGACTTTGCCGCCTGCCGCCTCGATCTTTGCCACCGCCGACTTGCTGAACTTGTGCGCTTGCACCGTCAAAGCGCGGTCTAGATCCCCGTCGCCCAAAATCTTGATAGGGAGGTTTTCCTTCACTAAGCCGGCGGCCCGCAAGGTGTCGGGTGTGACCACCGCCTGTGGGTCAAACCGGTTAAGGGCGCCAACGTTCACTTCCGCATATTCCTGCTTGAAGGGTGCGTTCTTAAAACCACGCTTGGGCAGGCGCCGCTGAAGGGGCGTCTGACCGCCCTCGAAACCGGGGCCTTTGGTGCCGCCACTGCGAGCTCCCTGGCCCTTGTGTCCACGACCGGAGGTCTTCCCCAGCCCCGAGCCAATGCCCCGCCCCACGCGCCGCTTGGGGCGCCGCGCACCCGGGGCAGGTCTCAACTCATGCAACTTCATGCCTGCTCCCCCCGCTGCCCACCATTCGCGCTTGGCACTTCCGCTACGTCTACCAGGTGCTGCACCTTCCGTACCAAGCCCCGGACGGTAGGGTTATCCTCCCGCTCCACGGTCTGCTGCAGCCTGCGCAGGCCCAGCGCCCGTAGCGTGGCCCGCTGATCCTCCCGAGCCCCGATGGCGCTCTTCTTCCAGGTGATGCGCAGCCGCCCCACCACGTTTGCCCCCCGCTCAACCCAAAATCTCGTTGACTGCCTTGTTACGCAACCGGGCTACTTCTTCTGGCGTTCGGAGCGAGCGTAGGGCAAGCATGGCCGCCTTCACCACGTTCACCGGGTTATTGGAGCCCAGCGACTTGGTGAGGACATCCTTTACGCCGGCCAACTCTACCACCGCTCGTACCGCGCCGCCAGCGATGACGCCCGTACCTTCCGACGCAGGCCGCATTAAGACCCGAGCTCCAGCGTACCGCACATTCACCTCGTGCGGAATGGTCGAACCGTTAAGTGGTACCCGGATCAGGTTCTTCTTCGCATCTTCGACGGCCTTGCGGATGGCATCGGCCACTTCCTTGGCCTTGCCCTGCCCGGCCCCCACGTGACCCTTGCCGTCGCCTACCACGACCACCACGGAGAAGCTCCGCTTCCGGCCACCCTTCACGGTCTTGGAGACCGGGTTCATGCTGACAACCCGCTCTTCCAGCTCCAATCCCTCGGGATCGATGCGCTCGATGGCCACCTACGTCCCCCCACGTCTGCGGGCCGGTCACCGCACGTCACAACCGGCAACGGCCCTGCTAGAACTCAGAACTCCAGCCCGCCCTCACGGGCACCCTCTGCCAGGGCCGCTACGCGACCGTGGTACCGGTTTCCACCCCGATCGAAAACCACTTTGGTGATGCCCTTCTCCAGAGCCCGCCGGGCGATCTCCTTGCCGACCTCGCGGGCCGCATCAACGTTGCCCGTCTTCTCCAGCCGCCCCCGCAACTCCGGGTCGAGCGTCGAAGCCGCCACCAGCGTGTGCCCCTGCGTATCGTCGATCACCTGGGCGTAGATATGCTTGAGGCTGCGAAACACCGAAAGCCGCGGCCGTTCGGGCGTCCCCACTACCCGCTTGCGCAGTCGCAGGTGGCGGCGTTCGCGGGCCTCCTGCCGCGTCAACTTAGCCATGCCACCATCACCTCTACCTGCTCACCTTACCGGCCTTGCCAGCCTTGCGCCGGATCTGCTCGCCCTCGTACATGATCCCCTTGCCGCCATAGGGCTCAGGAGGCTTGATCCGCCGGATCTGCGCAGCGGTCTCTCCTACCAGCTCCTTGTCGATCCCACGCACCGTGATACGAGTAGGTGCGGGGACCTCCAGCTCGATCCCAGCAGCAGGCGTGAACTCCACTGGATGAGAAAAGCCTACGCTGAGCACCACCTTGTTGCCCTGCTTGGTGGCACGGTACCCGACGCCGCGAATCTCTAGGCCCTTTTGATAGCCCTTGGTCACACCTTCGATCATGTTGTGCACCAAGGTCCTGGTCAAGCCATGCAAGGCCCGATGTTCCTTTTCGTCACTGGGCCGGCTCACCTGGATGTGGCCGTTTACAATCTCAATTCGCATAGCCGGATGGAACGACCGCTTCAGCTGCCCCTTGGGCCCTTTCACCGTCACGGTGTTACCCTCGATCACCACGTCCACACCCGCTGGGATGGGCACGGGACGCTTTCCGATCCTCGACACGACCCCTGTTCCCCCTCTCCTGCCCGTCGACTTGGCGGCTGCCCATTACCAGACGTAGCAAATGACCTCCCCGCCGACGCCTTCCTTACGAGCCTGCCGGTCCGTCATCACGCCTCGGGAAGTGGACAGCACCGCCACGCCGAGACCACCCAACACCCGCGGAATCTCATCGCGCCCTACATACACCCGCCGGCCCGGCCGGCTAATACGGCGGATGCCGGTGATCACCCGTTGCTTCTGCGGGCCATATCTGAGGAGGATTCGCAGAACGCCCTGCTTGCCGTCATCGATCCACTTGTAATCCCGGATGTACCCTTCTTCCTTGAGGATGCGCGCTAGCTCCCGCTTCAACCTGGAACCCGGGATCTCCACCGTGTCGTGCCGGCTCGCCGAGGCATTGCGAATCCGGGTAAGCATGTCGGCGATGGGATCTGTCATCATCAAGCCTCAATCCTCCTACCTCACCAGCTCGCCTTGACAACCCCCGGGATCTCGCCACGGTGTGCCAGGTTACGGAAGCAAATGCGGCACATCTGGAATCGCCGCATAAAGGCCCGCGGCCGCCCGCAAATCTTGCAGCGATTATGGGCCTGCACCGGATACTTCGGCTTGCGCAGACTCTTGGCGATCTTCGACTTCTTGGCCATCACTTTCCCCCCTTATCCTCCGCCGCCTCCAATGGTCACCGCGTTAACCCACCGCCGCCCGGCCACCTGTAACCACCCAGCTGTCTGCTCGCTGCTCTTAGCCGTGGCGGAAGGGCATGCCCAGACCTTCGAGCAGCGCCATGGCCTCTTCATCGCTCTTGGCCGTGGTCACGATGGTGATGTCCATTCCCCGGATCTTGTCGATCTTGTCGTAGTTGATCTCGGGGAAGATGAGCTGCTCTCGCAGACCCAGGCTGTAATTCCCCCGCCCATCAAACCCGCGCGGGCTCACGCCCCGGAAATCTCGGATCCTCGGCAAGGCGATGTTGAATAGCTTGTCGAGGAAATAGTACATGCGCTCTCCCCGCAGGGTCACTTTGCAGCCAATTGGCATGCCTGTCCGGATCTTAAAGGCGGCAATGGACCGCTTCGCCCTCGTCACCATGGGACGCTGACCGGTGATGGCAGCCAAATCCTCCAGCGCGTGATCCAGGGCTTTGGCGTCCCGCACCGCGTCACCGACGCCCATGTTGATAACCACTTTCTCTACCTTGGGCACCTGCATAGGGTTCTTGTAACCAAACCGTGCCATCAGGGCCGGTACCACTTCTGCCCGATACTTATCCCGCAGCCGAGACAACCCGCATGACCTCCTACTGCCACGCCCGCTTCCCTGGACCACGGAGCTCGTCAGTCGATGGGCTTGCCGCAGTGCTTGCAGACCCGCACCGGCTTACCATCTGCACTCCGTTGCCGGCTGATGCGAGTCGGCTTGCTGCAGCTCGGGCAGACCAGCATCACCTTCGAACTGGCAATGGGCCCGGGCTGCTCGACCACACCGCCCGTCGTGTTGGTCCTGGGGTTGGGGCGCACATGCTTGCGCAGGATATTAACCCCTTCCACTACGACCCGGCCTTCCTTGGGCCGGACCTCCAGTACCTTGCCACGCTTACCCGCGTCTTCGCCGCTGATAACCTCGACCGTATCGCCCTTCTTCACGTGCACCTTTAACGGCCGATCGGCGGCCGCTACCTTGGTCGGCATTGCGATGACCTCCCTCCCGACACAAAGAGTCGGGCCGCAACCGGCCTACAGTACCTCTGGCGCTAGGGAAATGATACGGGTGAAGTTCCGATCCCGCAGCTCTCGCGCCACCGGGCCAAAGATGCGCGTACCCCGGGGAGCCAGCTGCTCATTGATGATGACGGCCGCGTTTTCGTCAAACCGGATATAAGAGCCGTCCGGTCGCCGGGTACGATCCTTGGTCCGCACCACCACGGCCTTCACCACGTCGCCCTTCTTCACGATGCCACCAGGCTGCGCTTCCTTCACGGAAGCTACGATCACGTCGCCCAAACGGGCATACCGCCGGTGGGATCCGCCCAGAACCCGAATGCAGAGCAGCTTTTTGGCGCCGGTGTTATCTGCCACATTCAAGACCGTCTCCTGCTGAATCATGCCTGCTTCCCCCCTCTCCCCCGTTAGGCACGCTTAGCCCGCGCTTCATAGCCTTGCACCATGAACGGGCGGCCAACCTTCCGTCACCGCGCCCGTTCGAGAATCTGCACTACCCGCCAGCGCTTCTCCTTTGAAAGCGGCCGCGTCTCCATGATGAGAACCCGGTCACCAACGCGGGCGGCGTTGTCCTCATCATGGGCCTTGTACTTCACGGTTCGGCGCTGTGTCTTACCGTACAGAGGATGCCGCACCAGTTGCTCGATGGCAACCACGACGGTCTTATCCATCTTATCGGAAACGACCGTCCCGATGCGGGTCTTCCTCTGCCCCCGTCCCTCTGCGCTCGCCATATAGCCGTCCTCCCAGCCAGTCGTCGGTCGTCAGGCGCTGTCCCGGCGAGGGATCCGCCCACTTTCTTGCACGGCGCCAGCCACGATCCCTTACCTCGGCCGGATCCCGAGCTCCCGCTCGCGCATAATGGTTTTGATCCGGGCGATGTCCTTCCGGATGGCCCGCAGCCGCATGGGGTTTTCAATTTGGCCCGTGGCGGCTTGGAACCGTAGGTTGAACAACTCGGCCTTAAGGTCGGCCAGCTTGCGCCCGAGTTCTTCGGTGCTAAGATTCCGGATCTCCTCAGGCTTCAACGCTATCACCGGCCGCTACCTCGGCCCTCTTCACGATTTTCGTCCGGATCGGCAGCTTGAAGGCAGCCAGCCTCAAGGCCTCCCGGGCCAACTCCTCACTCACCCCGGCGATTTCGAACATCACCCGGCCGGGGCGAACCACGGCCACCCAGTACTCCGGTGAGCCCTTGCCGCTACCCATGCGGGTCTCGGCAGGTTTCTTGGTCACCGGCTTATCCGGGAAGATCTTGATCCACACCTTACCGCCCCGGCGAATGTGCCGGGTCATGGCCACACGGGCCGCTTCAATCTGCGCGCTCGTGATCCAGCCTGGCTCCAGAGCCTGCAGGCCAAATTCGCCAAAGCTAACCGTCGCGCCCCGCAGAGAACGTCCCTTCATGCGGCCCCGCTGCACCTTGCGGTGCTTAACCCGTCTTGGCACCAGCGGCACGTCACTCGCCCCCTTGCCGTTGGGCCGCCGCCTGCTTAGGCAGGACCTCACCCTTGTAGATCCAGACCTTGACCCCGATCTGCCCGTACGTCGTCCTGGCCTCGGCAAATCCATAATCGATGTCAGCCCGCAGGGTGTGCAAGGGGACCGAGCCCTCCGGCGTCCACTCTCGCCGGGCAATTTCCGCACCGCCCAGCCGACCGGAGACCATCACCTTGATCCCCAAGGCCCCCGCCCGCATCGCGCGCTGCTGTGCCTGCCGCATGGCCCGCCGGAAGGAGATCCGCCGCTCCAGCTGGTACGCGATGTTCTCAGCCACCAACTGGGCATCCAACTCGGGCACCGGCACTTCTTGGATGTTAATCTGCACCTTCTTGCCCGTCAGCTGTTCCAGGTCCTTGCGCAGCTGATCGACCTCGGTGCCGCCCTTTCCGATCACCATGCCGGGTCGCGCCGTATGGATCGTCACCTCGACCCGGTTTGCCCGCCGCTCGATCTCGACCCGAGAGACACCGGCGGTGTAAAACCGCTTCTTAACATGGCGCCGGATCATCAGGTCTTCGTGCAGTAAGTCGGCGTACTCTCGCTTACCGCTGTACCACCGGCTCTGCCAGTCCTTGATCACGCCCAGGCGCAGGCCATACGGATGAACCTTGTGTCCCACCCGCTAACTCCCCCTCGTTCAGCTCCGCTCGCCCAACACGATGGTGATATGGCTGGTCCGCTTGCGCAGCCGGTTTGCCATGCCCCGGGCGCGCGGCTCAATCCGCTTCCACGAGGGACCCTGGTCGACGTAGGCCTTGGCCACGTACAGCCGGTTGCGCTCCATCCCAAAGTTGTTGACCGCGTTGGCAGCCGCCGACTCCACGACCTTCCGCACAATGCCAGCGGCCCGGCGCGGCGTGAAGCGCAAGACCGTGAGAGCCTCCTGAAGGTCACGCCCCCGGATGAGATCGACCACCGCCCGTGCCTTACGAGGTGTGACCCGCACGTACCTGGCAATCGCCCTGGCTTCCACGCTGCGCACCTCCCTTTCCTCCTGCGCCCTCTGGCTAGCTCAGCCAGTGGCGCTTACTTCAAACCAGTGGAACGCTCCGTCGCACCGCCGTGCCCTCGAAAGGTCCGGGTGGGGGCAAACTCGCCCAGCTTGTGCCCCACCATCTCTTCCGTGATGTATACAGGCACGTGTTTCCGACCGTCGTGAACTGCCAGGGTATGCCCCACCATCTCCGGAAAGATCGTGGAGGCCCGCGACCAAGTCTTGATCACTCGCTTCTCCCCGGCTTCATTCATCTGCCGAATCTTCTTCAGCAAGTTCGGGTCGGCCCACGGCCCTTTCTTGGTAGAACGGGACATATCGTACCTCCTCTCCACAAGCCTCTATAGCTCGGTGAGCGCGGCCTCCTCGCCGCGGGGCTACGCCAGCCCTTCAGCCACCGCTTGTGGCCCCTGACCGCTCACTTCTTGCGCGGACGAACGATTAGCGCATCCGACTTCTTCTTACGCCGGGTCTTGTACCCCAGCGTGGGCTTGCCCCACGGCGTCACCGGCCCGGGTCGGCCGATGGGTGCCTTACCCTCGCCACCGCCATGCGGGTGATCCACCGGGTTCATGGCCGAACCGCGCTGATGCGGACGCCGCCCTAGCCACCGATGGCGGCCCGCCTTACCCAAGTTGATGTTCTCGTGGTCGAGGTTGCCAACTTGACCAACTGTGGCACGGCAGTCTAGCAGCACGAGCCGGAACTCGCCCGAGGGAAGCCGCACCGTCGCGTAGCGACCCTCCTTGGCCATCAGCTGGGCTGCTGCTCCTGCCGAACGAACCAGTTGGCCGCCCTTCCCTGGCCGTAGTTCGATGTTGTGGATCGCCGTACCCACCGGGATGTTCCGCAATGGTAGGCAATTACCCGGCTTGATGTCCGCCTCCGGGCCGCTCACCACGGTATCACCCACGTTGAGCCCCAGCGGCGCTAAAATGTACCGCTTCTCCCCGTCGGCGTAGTGCAGCAGCGCGATGCGGGCCGAGCGGTTGGGATCGTACTCGATGGCAGCCACCTTGGCGGGGACGCCTTCCTTGTCCCGCTTGAAGTCGATCAACCGGTAAAGGCGCTTATGACCGCCACCGCGGAAGCGCGCCGTGGTCCGGCCTTGGTTGTTGCGCCCGCCGGTCTTGTGCAAGGGCTCGACGAGGGAGCGCTCTGGCTCGGTCTTGGTAATCTCCTCAAAGGTGCTAACGGTCATCCCCCGTCGGCCCGGCGTCGTAGGCTTATAGGTCTTAATCGGCATGACTTACGCCTCCCCTGTGTGGAGCCGGGCCACCGCGCCGCACGCTTATAGACCCTCGAAGACCTCGATCCGGTCGCCGTCCTTCAAGGTCACGATGGCCTTCTTCCAGTCGGGCCGCTGCCCAACAAACCGGCCCATTCGGCGCTTCTTCCCCCGCACCCGCAAGGTGTTCACCCGCAGGACCGTTACATTGAAGATCTCTTCGACCGCCCGCTTGATCTCGGTCTTGTTAGCCTTCGGGTGTACAACAAAGGTATACTGGTTGTTCTCCATGGCCTGCGTGCTCTTCTCCGTAACCACGGGCCGGATGATGATATCTCGGGCGTCCATCAGTTCAACGCCTCCTCCACCCGTGCCACGGCGGCACGCGTCAGCACCAGCTTTCCAGCAGCCAGCACGTCCCGGGCATTGAGGCTGGTGGCCAGCTCGACCGAGGCACCCTCGATGTTGCGGGTGGCCAGTTGTACCTGCGGATCCGGCTCCGGCACCACGATGAGCGGGCGCCGCTCGGCACCTAACGCCTTCAGCACGGCGGCCATACGGCGCGTCTTAGCCTCAGGGAGGGCCAGTTGGTCGAGAACCACGAGCTCACCGCTGCGAACCTTGGCCGAGAGGGCCGAGCGCAGGGCTGCCTGCCGCGCCTTCTGCGGCAGGTCCTGTCGGTAATTCCGTGGATGCGGGCCCCATACGGTACCACCGCCCACCCACAGAGGCGACCGGATGCTGCCGTGGCGGGCCCGGCCGGTCCCCTTCTGTCGCCAGGGCTTCCGGCCGCCACCGCTCACTTCGCCCCTGGTCTTGGTATCGACCGTGCC
>SPLK01000313.1_pt1 | contig 15180 bp, 14 predicted proteins | sample 2456111 | NCBI WGS metagenome assembly SPLK01 (sample SAMN11156906, study PRJNA527647) | hot springs metagenome | biome: Geothermal region; feature: Hot spring; material: tree branch in hot spring; isolation source: hot spring sediment rich in lignocellulosic material ... | reverse complement strand
GCCCCCCCCATCCTGCCCCCTTTCCCCTGTGGAGCCCTCTTGTGCGGTGGGCGTTTTGGGAGCGCCCTCTTGCCCTTCCTGGCCAGCTGGCCGGCCCTCCTGGGCGGGAGGGCTCCCTCCCTCCTGTGGGCGCCCCTCCCCCGATCCCCGGGGCTCGGAGGGAGGGGCGCCCACCTGGGGGGCCTGGGGCAGGAAGGGCACCCCCCCTTCCCCCGGGGCCAAAGGCCTCCAGAGGGCCAGGAAAAGGGCCAGGAGGTAGAGGAGGAAAAGCCCATAGGGGAAGGGGGGAAGGGGCACTGTCACCCTCTTCGCCTCCCGCCAGAGCCGCTCCTCCCCGTAGCGGAGGGCGGTGGGGTAGGCCAGGCTCACCCGGGCGATGGCCCTTAGGGCCTCCCCCGCCCAAAGCCGGGCCGGGAGGAGGAGGGCCAGGGGGGAAAGGAGGGCCAAGGGGGGAAAGAGGAGGCCCGAGAGGGCGAGGAGGAGGGCGAGAAGGAGGCGGTACCGCCAGGCCAGGCGGTGGGCGTAGCGCAGGTGAAACCCGGGCTCCACTCTACCCCCATTATGGGGTGTAGAGGGCCAGGGCGCTCACCACCGGCCGGGGGGTACCGGCGTAGGGGTTTTTGAGCCTCCCCCGCACCCAAAGCTGGGCCGAGCCCCCCCCGTCCATCCGTAGGGCGTTCCAGGCCCCAAGCTCCAGGAGGGCCTGGGCCAGGCGGTCGGGGGTGGTGGCCTCGGAGACGAGGAGCCAAAGCCGCCCCTCCCGTGTCCAGGCCACCGCGGCCTGGGGCGCCACCGCCTGAAGGGGCCTTGGGTCCTTGAAGTTCTCCTCCTCCGGCCGGAAGGCGTACCGCCCCTCCTGGAGGAGAAGGGGGCCGGCCTCGAGGGCGTAGCGGAAGGGGGGGTCCAGCCGGCCGTAGAGGCTAAGCCGGTCCCCCACGGCCAAGGGGAAGGGAGGCGCCCCTTGGGGAAAGGCCAGGGCCCAGGCTCCCCCAGGAAGCTCAAAGGGCGCGGGGAAGATCCCCTCCACCCTCTCCCCCCGCACCAGGGCCACCTCCTCCCCCGCCCGGCCCACGGGCCCCGGCACGGTGTGGGCGGTGTAGCGGGCGGGGAGGGCGTTCAGCCCCACCCGCACCCTTTCCCCCTTAGGGCCCGCCACCACCGCCTCAAAGCGGGGCCTGCCCAGGAAGAAATCCCACCCGTTCCAGAGGAGGGCGGTGCGGCCGAAGGGGTGGCTCACCGTGACCCCGTCCTGGACCCAAAGCCCGATGGGGGTCCCCGTCTTGGGGTCAAAGTACCCCCCGTTGAGGGCGGCCAGGGCCCCCGGGGCCAGGTCCTTGGGGAGGGCCCGCTTGCCGGGAATCCCCACAGGAAGGAGCCTCCCCCTTTCCGCCTCCACCAGGTAAAGCCTTAGGGGCTCCGGGGTGAAGGCCCAGACCTCGCGGTAGCGCACCCCCGGGGCCAGGGGCTCCTCCACCTCGGAGGGCAAAGCGTAGAGGTCCAGCACCAGGCGGGGAGGGTGCTCCAGGGGGAAGAGGCGGTGGTAAAGCCGCCCCTGGGCCTCCAGGGAAAGCTCCGTCCCCTCCGGGAGGAGCCGCACCCGAAGGGATAGGCCCGGCGGGGGCTTTAGGGCTAAAAGCCCCGGGGCCAAATAGGGCAGGAGGAAGCGGGCCCGGTCCCACCCCTGGGACCTTTCCCCAGGGAAGGCCCCGGGCAGGTCCAGGACGATGCGGAAGCCCCGCCCTTGGGGCCCCGCGCGCACCCCGGCCTCGGGAACGCGGAAGTACCCCAGGGCCTTCAGGGCATCCAGGGGCACCCTCTCCCTTTCCGGAGGGGGAAGGTCCAAGGGAGGCTCGGCCCAGCCCACCCCCGGGACGTAGACCAGCCGCACCCCCTGCCCCTCGTACACCCAGGCCCCGCCCTCCTCGCGGAAAGCGAGGCCGAAGGTTTCCGCCGGAACGCTTTGGGCCAAGGTGAGGCCCAGGAAGAGAAGAAGGCCAAGCCGCCTCATCCCCCCATTGAAGGGGGTTTGGATGAGAAAGGGCTTACCCCTTGACCACGATGAGGGGCCGCAGGCGGGCCACCTTCCTGCCGATGCCCGCCCCCTGCACCGCCTCCACCACCACGGAAACGTCCTTGTAGGCCTCGGGCATCTCCTCGTCCACCGTGGCCCGGGTGGCGGCCCGCACCAGGATGCCCCTTTCCGCAAGCTCCTTCACCAGGTTGCGCTCGCGGGCGGCCTTCTTGGCCTGGTGGCGGCTCATCTTCCGCCCTGCCCCGTGGCAGCTGCTGCCGAAGGAAACCGCCATGGCCTTCTCTGTGCCCGCCAGGACGTAGGAGTAGCGGCCCATGTCCCCCGGCACCAGGACGGGCTGGCCCACCTTCCGGTACTCGGGGGGGATCTCCGGGTGGCCGGGGCCAAAGGCCCGGGTGGCCCCCTTGCGGTGGACCAGGACCCGGCGGCCAAAGTGCTCCTCAAACTTGGCGTTGTTGTGGGCCAGGTCGTAAAGGACCCTTAGGCCGTGGTCCCTCGGGGCAAACCCCACCGCCTCAAAGGCCTCCCGCACGAAGTGGGCGATGAGCTGGCGGTTGGCGAAGGCGAAGTTGGCCGCGGCGGCCATGGCCTGGAGGTAGGCCTCCCCCTCGGGGCTCTTGATGGGGGCCGCGGCCAGCTGCTTGTCCACCAGCTCAATCCCGTACCGGGGGGCAACTTTTAGGAAGCGCTCCACGTAGTCCTGGCAGACTTGGTGGCCGAGGCCCCGGCTTCCGGTATGGATGAGGACCGTGACCTGATTGGGGAAAAGGCCGTAAGCCTCCGCGGCCTCCGGGTCGTAGATCTCGTCCACGTACTGGACCTCGAGGAAGTGGTTCCCGCTCCCCAGGGTGCCGATCTGGGGGGCCCCCCGCTCAAAGGCCCGCTCGGAGACCTGGTCGGGATTGGCCCAGGGGAGGCGGCCTTCGGACTCAATGAAGCGGAGGTCCTCCGGGTAGCCGAAGCCCCTCCGGATGAGAAACCCCGCCCCCTCCTTCAGGATCTCCCTTAGCTCCCGCTTGGAGAAGCGCACGTCCTTCCGCTCGCTCCCCACCCCCGAGGGGACCAGGCGGTAGAGGGCGTCCGCCAGCTCCCGCTGGCGGGGGAGGAGGTCCTCCAGGGTGAGGTGGGAGGTGAGGAGGCGTACGCCGCAGTTGATGTCAAACCCCACCCCGCCCGGGCTCACCACCCCGCCCGCCTCGGGGTCGAAGGCCGCCACCCCCCCGATGGGGAAGCCGTAACCCCAGTGGATGTCCGGCATGGCCAGGGCAGGCTCCACGATGCCGGGCAGGGTGGCCACGTTCATGAGCTGCTGGAGCGAGGCGTAGCCCTCGGCCTCGAGGTCCTTTAGGATCTCCTCCGAGGCAAAGAAGACCGCGTCCACCCGCATCTTCCCCTGCCGGGGGATGCGGTAGGTGTAGGGGCCCACCTTCTGGAAAACCATGGCGCCCTCCCAAAACAAAACCACCGGGCTTTTCCGCCCGGCCTTACCTTCACCCTACCGCCTTATGCGCTATGCGTCAAGGGTATGCGCCCTAGGCCTGGAGCCCCGGGGGCTCGGGGGCCTCCCAGGCGAGCTCGAGGAGCCCGATGAGGTCCTCCACCGGCACCCCATAGTCCCGGGCCAGGCGGGCCACCTCGTGCCCCAGGCGGCGGAGATGGGCCAGGTGGCTGGGATCCACCTCCTCTGCCAGGTCCCTAAGCCAGGAGAGAAGGGCCTGGGCCTCCTCGTCCGTTAGGCCGTCCGTGAGGGCCTCGTCCTCCATCAAGTAGGCTAGGTCTTCCCTCATCGCCGCTTCAGCTCCTCCTCCTTCCCCACCCAGCCCGCCCGGCGGGCCAGGGCCTCGAGGTGCTGGGGGTCCCCCAGGGCCTCGGCCTCCATCCTAAGCCGGGCCACCCGGGCCTCCAAGAGGGCCAGCTCCCCTTCCAGCCGCCTGGCCTCCTGGGCCAGGGCGTGGGCCCGCACCCCCTCCTGCAGGAAGAGGAACAGGGCATGGGCAAGCCCCAGGGCGAACACCAGGTGGAGAAGGCGGTGAACAGGCCGGTCCAAAGCGGGCTCATTATACCAGGCTGGGAGAGGGGGGCATGGAGGGCCTTTTAACAGACCACCTTTTCCAGGGTGTTGCATTTGCACAGGATAGGTGTATACTGGAATCGTAAGGAAGGAGGAGCCATGCCAAGGACTAGGGAAAAAGAAAACTATCGGGCGCGGCTAAAGGCGGTGGGCCTCCGGCACACCCTACCTCGGGAGCGCATTTTGAGCTTCCTGGACCGCAAAAACGTCCACCCCACCCCTGAAGAGCTCTACCAGGGTCTGAAGAAGCGGGGGTACGACATCGGCCTCTCCACCGTCTACCTGAACCTCCACGTCCTCCGGGAGCACGGCCTCATCTACGAGTTCAAGGACCCCAAGGGCAACACCCGCTACGACGGCTACAACGAGCCCCACGTGCACCTGGCCTGCCAGGAGTGCGGGAAGGTGGAGGACCTCCTCCTGAAAAACCTCCCCGAGCTGGACCTAGGCCCCGCCCTCCAGGCCGCGGCCGAGCGCTCGGGCTGGGACCTAGAGAGGGCCCGGGTGGAGTTCAGGGGCAAGTGCCCAGACTGCAAGGCCTAAAGGCCCCGGAAGGGAAGGCCCCCGTTTCCGGGGGCCTTCTTTACGTACCCCAAACGAAGGGTGCCCTAGGCGTTACAAGGCCTGGGCCAGCTCTAAGATGGTGCGCACCCCAAAGCCCGTCCCCCCTTCCGGCCCCAGGGCGTGGGCCTTGCGGGCAAAGGCCGGCCCGGCGATGTCCAGGTGGACCAGGGGCACCCTCACGAACTCCGCCAGGAAAAGCGCGGCCACGATGGCCCCACCGTAGCGGTCCCCCACGTTCTTCAGGTCGGCCACGGGGCTTTTCAGCTTCTCCCGGTAGCTCCCCTCTAGGGGCAGGGGCCAGACCTTCTCCCCTGCCCTTTCTGCCGCCTTTTGCACCCTCTCCCCAAAGGCCTCCTCCGTGGCGAAAAGGGCCGCCACCTCCTCCCCCAGGGCCACGGTGGCCGCCCCCGTGAGGGTGGAAAGCTCCAGGATCCGCTCCGCCCCCTCCCGCTCCGCGTAGGCCAGGGCGTCCGCCAGGGTGAGGCGCCCTTCCGCGTCGGTGTTCATCACCTCCACGGTCTTGCCGGAAAGGGTCTTCAGAACGTCCCCGAGCTTGTAGGCGTGGCCCGAAACCAGGTTCTCGCAGGCGGCGATGTAGCCCCGAAGCTCTACGGGAAGGCCGAGCTCCGCCGCGGAAAGGAAGGCCCCCAGCACGGCCGCCGCCCCCGCCATGTCCCCCTTCATGGTGGCCATGCTCTCCGTGGGCTTCAGGGAGTAGCCCCCCGAGTCAAAGGTGATCCCCTTGCCCACCAGGTCCAGCCGCGCCCGGGCCCCTTCTGGGCGGTAGCGGAGGACGATGAAGCGGGGGGGCTCGTCCGAGCCCTGGGCCACCGCCAGGAAGGCCCCCATCCCCAGGGCCCGGATGGCCTCCTCGTCCAGCACCTCCACCTCCACCCCATACGCCCTAAGGCCAAGGGCGGCCTCCGCCAGGACGCGGGGGGTGAGGGCGTTTGGGGGCTCGTTCACCAGGTCCCGGGCCCAGGCCACCCCCTGGGCCACCTTCCGGGCCCGCTCCAGCACCCCTTCCTCCACCCCGGAAAGGGTCAGGGTGAGGTCTTTTTCCTCCTTCTTCCCCTTGTAGCGGTCAAAGCGGTAGCTCCCCAGAAGAAGCCCCTCCACGAAGGGGTAGGCCTCCCCGTAGGGCTCGGCCACGGCCTCCCGGAAGCCCGTCTTCAGGAGGGCCTGGGCCAGCCTCCCCCCAAGGGCCCGGCCGTCCCCTTCCCGCCCCGTGCCGAAGAGGAGGGCGTACCCCTCGGGAAGGGCCAGGAGGAGGCTTTCCCCAGCCTCCCCTTTGAGCCCGGCCTCCTCCACCGCCCGCCTTAGGCGCCCCCCTAAGGCCTCGTCCAGGACCTTCCCACCGCCCAAAAGGCCCTCCGGACCGAAGAAGACCACCTTCAAGGGCGCCTTGGCCTCCAAAACCCCGGCTTCGGTTCGCTGAAGCGCAAGCACGCTTGGGTTATACCACGGTGTGCCAAAATGGGAAGGATGCTTCGGACCCTCCTTACCCAAGCCGCTTTGGGCGGGGCCGCGGCCATGGAGGGGGTCATGATGAAAGCCCCCTGGGCCTGGGCCCTGGCCGTCCGCCTCAAGAACGGGGAGATCCACGTGGAGCGCCACGAGGAGCCCGCCCTAAGCCAGCGCTACCCCTGGGCCCGCCTCCCCTTCCTCCGGGGGGTGGTGGCCCTGTGGGATGCCCTTTCCGTGAGCTACCGGGCGCTCATGCGGAGCGCGGAGCTCGCCGGGGAAGAGGAAATGCCCAAGGGGGCCCTTTGGGCCACGGTGGCGGTGAGCCTCCTCCTTGGGATTGGGCTCTTCATCGTCCTGCCCGGGGGGCTTGCGGGGCTTTTTGTGGACCCCGCCCGCCACCCCATCCTCCACAACCTCCTGGCGGGGGGGCTCAAGGTGAGCCTTTTGGTGGGCTACCTCCTCTTCATCGGCCGCATGCCGGAGATCCGCCGCTTCTTCATGTACCACGGGGCGGAGCACAAGGCCATCCACGCCTACGAAAAGGGGCTTCCCCTCACGGTGGAGAACGTCCTGGCCCAGCCCCGCTTCCACCCCCGGTGCGGAACCACCTTTTTGGTCTTTGTGGTCCTGGTCTCGGTGCTGGTCTACAGCCTCATCCCCGCCCCGGAGGTCCTGTGGTGGCGGCTCCTGGCCCGGGTCCTCTTCCTGCCCCTGGTGGCCGCCCTGGCCTTTGAGCTCCTCTACTTCTCCGCCCGCCATGAGGACCCCTTTTCCAAGGCCCTTAGGGCCCTGGGCTTCCGCTTCCAGGCCCTCACCGTGGCCGAGCCCACCCCGGACATGGTGGAGGTGGCCATCAAGAGCACGGAGGCCGCCCTGAGGCGGGAGGTGGTGGCGTGAAGCCCTCCGTCCTGGTGGCCCTCTCGGGGGGGGTGGCCTCCTCCGTCTCCGCCCCCTCCTGAAGGAGGCGGGCTACCAGGTGGTGGGGGCCATGATGCGCTTCTGGCCGGACTGGAAGGAGTTCCACACCGAGGTGGAGGAGGGGGCCTGGGAGAGCTGCTGCACCCCCGACGCGGCCTACGAGGCCCGGCGGGTGGCGGAGATGCTGGACATCCCCTTCTACCTCCTGGACTACCGGGAGGTCTTTGAGGAGCGGATCATCGGCCCCTTCCTCCAGGGCTACGCCGAGGGGAAGACCCCAAACCCCTGCGTCTTCTGCAACACCGACGTGAAGTTCGGGGCCCTCCTAAAGCACGCCAAAAGGCTCGGCCTGGACTACGTGGCCACGGGCCACTACGTGCGCCGGGAAGGGGAGGCCCTCCTCCGGGGCCTGGACCCGGAGAAGGACCAGAGCTACTTCCTCTGGGGCACCCCCAAGGAGGCCCTCCCCCACCTCCTCTTCCCGGTGGGCCACCTCACCAAGAAGGAGGTGCGGGCCCTGGCGGAGAGGGCAGGCCTCCCCACCGCCCGGAAGCCCGAAAGCCAGAACCTCTGCTTCGTGGCGGGGGACCTAAGGGGGTTCCTGCAGGAACGGCTCAAGACCCGGCCGGGCCCCATCGTGGACGCCCTCACGGGGGAGGTGGTGGGGGAGCACCAGGGGGCCAGCCTCTACACCATCGGCCAGCGGAAGGGGCTTGGCCTTTTCAAGAGCCACCTGGAGCGGTACGTGGTGGGGGTGGACCCCAAGGCCAACGTGGTCTACGTGGGGCCGAGGGAGGCGGCGCTTTGGGAGGGCCTCGAGGCCCACGGGGTCAACCTCCTCGCCGAGCTCCCCGAGGCGGTGGAGGTCCAGGTGCGCTACCGCACCCCCCCCGTGCGGGCCAAGGTGGAAAGCCTTGCCCCCTTGCGCCTCCGCTTTGAGAAGCCCCTCTTCGCGGTGGCCCCGGGGCAGAGCGCCGTCTTCTACCGGGGGGAGCGGCTTCTTGGGGGCGGGGTGATCCGCCGGGGGGTCTACAACCTGGCCGGTCTTGACCTTCTCCTGACAAAGGCCTGAGACAGTAGGGGAGGGAGGTTTTAGGTATGGCGAAGAAAGCGATCGGCCTGGTCTTGGCGGCGGCTCTCCTAGGGGTGGCCTCGGCCCAGCAGATCCGGGCGGACGGGTCCTCCACCGTCTACCCCATCACCCAGGCGGTGGCGGAGGAGTTCACCGCCCGCAACCCCAACGTAAAGGTGACCGTGGCCTTCTCCGGGACGGGGGGCGGGTTCAAGAAGTTCTGCCGCGGGGAGACGGACATCCAAGACGCCAGCCGCCCCATCAAGAAGGAGGAGCTGGAGGAGTGTACCAAAAACGGGATCCGCTTCCTTGAACTCCCTGTGGCCTACGATGCCCTCACCCTCATCATCCACCCCCAAAACACCTTCGCGGCTTGCATGAAGACGAGCGAGATCAAGGCCATCTGGGAGCCCAACAGCCGGGTGCGCACCTGGAGGGATGTCCGCCCCACGTGGCCCAACGAGCGCATCCAGCTCTTCGGGGCGGGGACGGACTCCGGCACCTTTGACTACTTCACCGAGGCCATCATGGGCAAGGCGGGGGCCATCCGCACGGACTACCAGCCCACGGAGGACGACAACGTCACCATCCGGGGGGTGGCGGGGAACCGCTACGCCCTGGGCTTCCTGGGGGTGGCCTACTACGAGGAGAACAAGGACAAGGTGAAGGCGGTGGCGGTGGACAACGGCAAAGGCTGCGTCCTGCCCACCCGGGAAAACGTCCTGAACGGCACCTACCAGCCCCTCTCCCGGCCCCTTTTCATCTACGTGAGCCTGAAGAGCCTGGAGCGCAAGGAGGTCCAGGACTTCGTGGAGTTCTACCTCTCCGCCCAGGCCCGCCGGGCCATCCGGAGCACGGGGTACATTGAGCTCCCCAGCGATGCCTACCAGGTGGTACAGGAGATCCTGAAGCGGCGCAAGACGGGGACCTTCTTCATGGACCTCCCCCCGGGCACGCCCCTCTCCAAGTTCGTGGAGGAGCTGAAGAAGGAGTTCAAGTAAGCTAGGCCCAGGAGTGGGGTGGGGGGCACCCCCCACCCCTTTAGAATGGACAGAGGCATGGACCTTCTCCGCCAGAAGCCCTCGCGAAACCCCAAGGAGATCCTCACCTACCTCCTCCTCCTCCTCCTCTCCTCCGTCACCCTCCTCACCACCTTGGGCGTGGTGGTGACCCTCCTTCTGGACGTGGCGGAGTTCTTCCGCCGGGTGCCCCTCTTAGAGTTCCTCTTCGCCCCCGAGTGGACCCCCCTTTTCGCCGAGCCCCGCTACGGCATCGCCCCCCTCCTGGCGGGCACCTTCCTGGTCACGGCCATCGCCCTCCTGGTGGCCGTACCCCTGGGGCTTATGCTGGCCATCTACGTCTCGGAGGACGCCCCCCACCGGGTACGGGCCCGCATCATGGGGACGCTGGAACTCTTTGAGGGCATCCCCACCGTGGTCTTCGGCTACTTTGCCCTCCTCTTCGTGACCCCGCTTCTCCAGCGCTTCATCCCCGGGCTCAGCATCTTCAACCCCCTCTCCGCGGGGCTGGTGATGGGCTTCGCCATCGTCCCCTACGTCTCCAACGTGGCCGCGGACGCCATGCAGGCCGTGCCCCGCTCCATCCGGGAAGCGGCCTACGCCCTGGGGGCTAGGCCCTACGAGGTGGCCCTCAAGGTGGTCTTCCCCGCGGCCATCTCGGGGATCGTGGCGGCCATCATCCTGGCCACCAGCCGGGCCATCGGGGAGACCATGATCGTGGCCATCGCCGCGGGGCAGCGGCCCACCCTCACCCTGGACCCCCGGGAGACCATCGCCACCATGACCAGCTACATCGTCCAGGCGGCCACCGGGGACCAGCCCGCGGGCTCCACGGCCTCCTTGGCCCTTTTCGCTGTGGGGTTCACCCTCTCCTCCTCACCCTCCTCCTCAACATCCTGGCCCAGTACGTGGTGGAACGGTATCGGGAGCGTTATGAATAGGGCGTTCGGCCAAGACCCTTGGAAAGCGCGCATAGACCGCACCTTCGCCCGGGCCCTGGTCCTGCCCCTCCTCTTGGCCTTTCTGCTCCTCGCCACCCTCCTGGGGGACACCCTCTACCGGAGCTTCTCCGTCCAGGTGGTAGGGGGGGAGGGGGCCGGGCGCACCTACCCCTTGGGGACCCCCTGGGAGACCCTGGTGAAGGAGCGCCTCCTGGCCGAGGGGTACCTGGAGGAGGAGGTCCAGGAGCTCCTCCAAGACCCAAAGGAGCGCCGGGCCCTTTGGCTCCAGAACCGGGTGGAGCTCATGCCCCTGACCCACGAAGGCCCCTTCCGTCTGGTCCCCACGGGCCTCTACGACGAGCGGCTTGGGGACTATAGCCTCCTCCAGGGCCTCCGGCGCTGGGAGGAGCTTAAGGCCTCCTTGGGGGAAGGGGAGCGGCTGGTCCTGAACCCCTGGCTGGACGCCTCCTTCCTCACCCGCTACCCCTCCCGGAGCCCCCTTCTCGCAGGGATCGCCCCGGCCATCGTGGGCACCCTATGGGTCCTGGGCCTGGCCCTCCTCATCGCCATCCCCGTGGGGGTGGGCACGGCCATCCTCCTGGAGGAGTACCTGCGCCAGGGGCGCCTGAGCCGCATCCTCGAGGTGAACCTGAGGAACCTGGCCGGGGTGCCCTCCATCGTCTACGGCCTCCTCGGCCTGGCCCTCTTCGTGCGGGGCTTTGGCTTCGGCCCCACGGTGCTGGCCGCAAGCTTTACCTTGGCCCTTCTCGGCATCCCGGTCATCGTGGTCACCTCCCGGGAGGCCCTAAGGAGCGTGCCCGACTCCATCCGCCAGGCGGCCTTCGCCCTGGGGGCCACCCGGCGCCAGGTGGTCTTCCGCACCGTGGTCCCCGCCGCCTTGCCCGGGATGGTCACGGGGGTCATCCTCTCCGCCGCCCGGCTCATCGGGGAGGCGGCCCCCCTCCTCCTGGTGGGGGCGGCGGCCTACGTGCCCTACATTCCCTCCGGGCCCCTCTCGGAGTACACGGTGATCCCGGTGCAGATCTACCTCTGGGTCAGCCAGAACCAGCCCGAGTTCGCCCGGGTGGCCGCGGCGGGCATCCTGGTGATGCTCATGGTGCTTTCCGTCCTCTACCTGGCCGCCCTTTACCTTAGGAACCGCTTCAGGAGGGAATGGTGAGCCTAGAAATGCTCAAGGACCACGAGACGGTGCGCACCGCGCCCGTCTCCGAGGCCGAGGCCCTGGTGGACGTGCGGAACCTCAGCCTCTGGTACGGCCCCAAGCAGGCCCTTTACGGGATCAGCGTGCGCTTCCCCAAGAACCAGGTCACGGCCATCATCGGCCCCTCGGGGTGCGGGAAGAGCACCCTCTTGCGCTCCCTAAACCGCATGAACGACCTGGTCCCTGGGGTGCGGGTGGAGGGGGAGGTCCTCTACGAAGGGGTGAACATCTACGACCCCCGGGTGGACCCCGTGGCCGTAAGGCGGCACATCGGCATGGTCTTCCAGAAGCCCAACCCCTTCCCCAAGACCATCTTTGAGAACGTGGCCTTTGGCCTCCGGCTTCTTGGGGTGAAGGGAAGCGAGCTGGAGGACCGGGTGGTGGAGGCCCTGAAGCGGGCCGCCCTCTGGGAGGAGGTGAAGGACCGCTTCAAGAAGGAAAGCGGCCTGAGGCTTTCGGGAGGCCAGCAGCAGCGCCTTTGCATCGCCCGGGCCATCGCCGTGGAACCCCCCCTCCTCCTCATGGACGAGCCCACGAGCGCCCTGGACCCCATCGCCACCCAGGCCATAGAGGACCTGATCCTGGAGCTCAAGAGCCGCTACACCGTGGTCATCGTCACCCACAACATGCAGCAGGCGGCCCGGGTCTCCGACCGGACCCTTTTCATGCACCTAGGGGTCCTGGTGGAGGAAGGCCCCACGGAGGAGCTCTTCACCAAGCCCAAGCACCCCTACACGGAGGCCTACATCACGGGGCGGTTCGGCTAAACTCTAGGGCATGCCGCCCCTTGCCCTCCTCTTCCTCACCCTCTTCAACAGCATCCTAGGGCTTTCCATCCTCTTCCCCATCCTGGGGCCCTTGGGCCGGGCCCTGGGGCTATCCGAGCCTCAGGTGGGGGCCTTCTCCACCGCCTACGCCCTTTTGCAGTTCCTCCTCGCCCCTTACTGGGGCCGGCGGAGCGAAGGGGGGCGCAAGCCCGTCCTCCTCGTGGGGATCTTGGGCTTCGCCCTAAGCTTTTTCCTCTTTGGGCTCTTCGCCTTTTTGGGCTTCAAGGGGGTGCTCACGGGGTGGGGGCTTTTCCTGGCCCTTCTCCTCGCCCGCCTCCTTGGGGGGGCCTTCTCCTCCGCCACCCTGCCCACGGCCCAGGCCTACGTGGCGGACGTTACGGGAAGGGAGGAGCGCACCGGGGGGATGGCCCTTTTGGGGGCGGCCTTCGGGCTTGGGGTCATCCTGGGGCCCGCCTTGGGAGCCGGGCTCGCCTCCCTCTTCGGCCTCCTCGCCCCCGTGTTCTTCTCCGCGGGGCTCGCCCTCTTGAACGCCCTCTTCGTCCATCTGGCCCTGCCGGAGTCCCGGGGCAAGGTGACAAGGGAGCCGGCCCGGCTTTCCCCCTGGGACCGCCGGGTCTTCCCCCTCCTCCTCCTGGGCTTCGCCCTGAACCTCTCCAGTGTGGCCCTGGAGCAGACGGTGGCCTTCCACTTCCAGGACCGCCTGGGCCTGGACGCTCTAAAGACCGCGCAACGGGTGGGCCTCGCCCTCTTCTTCTACGGGCTGGTGGCCGTTTTCATCCAGGGCTTCCTGGTGCGGGCCCTGCGCCCACCCCCGAGGGTGCTCCTCCTCCTGGGCCTACCCGTGGGGGCCTTAGGCTTCCTGGTCCTGGCCTTTGGGCAGGGGTTCTGGGCCCTGGCCTTGGGCCTGGTCCTCCAGGGGGCGGGGCAGGCCCTGGCCGCCCCGGGGGTCACCGCCGCCCTTTCCCTAGCCGTGGGGGAGGAGGAGCAAGGGGCGGTGGCGGGGCTCAGCAGCGCCGCCCAGGCCCTGGGGCGGATGCTCGGGCCCCTTCTCGGCACGGGGCTTTACCAACTCTTTCCCGAGGGGCCCTACCTCCTGGGGGCCTTTTTGCTCCTCCTGGCCCTCCTCGGCCTTAGGGCCCTTAAGGGGCGCCCTTAGCCATGCGGCTTCTCCTCTTCCGGCAACGGAACTTCCGCAACCTGGCCCTTACGGCCTACCGCCCCCCCGAGGGGCTTTCCGCGGTGGTGGGGGGGAACGCCCAGGGCAAGACCAACCTCCTAAGGGGGATCCACCTCCTCCTCACGGGGGAGATGGAGGGAGGCCTCCAGGACCAGATCCGCTTCGGGGAAGGGGAGGCCTGGCTGTGGGGCGAGGTGGAGACCGCCTTAGGGGTCTTCCGCCTCGAGGCCACCCTCACCCTCGAGGGGCGCACCTTCCGGATCAACGAGAAGCCCACGGGGCTTAAAGGGCTCCTGGAGCTTCCGGGCTCCGTCCTCCTTTCCCCGGAGGACGTGGAGGTGGTCCTGGGCAGCCGGGAGGCCCGGCGGGGCTTTCTGGACCGGCTGATCGCCCGCTTCTCCGCCCGGTATGGGGGGCTCCTTTCCGCCTACGAGAAGGTCCTAAGGCAACGGAACGCCCTCCTGCGCCAGGGGGGAAACGGCCTTTCCGCCTGGGACCAGGCCCTGGCCCGCTACGGGGAGGAGATCATGGCCTATAGGAGGCGCTTCCTCGCCCGCTTCCTGCCCATCCTGGAGGAGGTCCACGCCGCCTTGGGGGGAAAAGGGGTGGGGGTGGACCTGGAAGAGACCGCAGGCCAGGGGCTTCTGGAAGCCCTGAAGGCCACGGCCAAGGAGGAGCGGGAGCGGGGCCAGACCCTGGTGGGGCCGCATCGGGACGACCTCCTTTTCCTCCTTGCGGGCCGGCCCGCCCATCGCTTCGCAAGCCGCGGCGAGGCCAAAACCCTGGCCCTCGCCTTAAGGCTTGCGGAGCACCGCCTCCTCTGGCAACACCACGAGGAGCCCCCTCTCCTCCTCCTGGACGAGTGGAGCGAGGAGCTGGACGAGGCCCGGCAAAAGGCCCTTTTGGCCTACGCTCGAGGCCTCCCCCAGGCCATCCTGGCGGGGCTCAGCGCCCCAGAGGGGGTGCCGGTATGCTGGATGGAGGGGGGGGTGGTGCTGTGCCCTGGCGGCTGAAGGAGGCGGTGCCCCTGGCCCTAGGCCAGGCGGGAAGCCGGGCCAGGCTGGAGCGGGCCCTCGTCCTCGCCTACTGGAAGGAGGCGGTGGGGAAGGAGCTCGCCCAGCTCACCGAGGCCGTGGCCTTAGAGGATGGGGTCCTCACCGTGCTGGTGGGGGATGCGGTCTTGGCCCACCAGCTCACCTACCGCCGGCTGGATCTTCTCCAGCGCTTTTCCGCCCGCTTTCCCGGGAAGGTGCGGGAGATCCGCTTCCGGGTGGGGCCCCTGGAGGCCCCTCCGCCGGAGGAAAGCCCCCAGGAAGAGCCCCTCACCCCCGCCCTTTTGCAAAAGGCCCGGGCCCTGGCCGAGGCCGCGCCCCCAGAGCTTCGGGAAAAGGCGGAGCGGGCCGCCCTGGCCCTCTTGAAAAGGCAGCGGGGAAACCCCTGCCCCATCTGCCAGACCCCAAGCGAGAAGAGCCCTTGCCCCACCTGCCGCCGCCACCTGCAAAGCCCCCTGGTGGCCAAGGAGGCCGAGAGGCTCGCCCGGGGAAAGCCCCCCAGGCTTTCCGGCGAGGCCCTCCTGGCCGCCCGGCACCTGGCCCGGGAAAAGCTTCTCTCCGAACTTCGGGGCCTCTACCCCGTGGCCCTGAAGGAGCCCGAGTTCTGGCCACTTCTCAAGGACCTAGCCCGGCGCTTCCAGGCCCTCTTTCCCGAAGAAGCCCTGCCCGATGGGGTGCAAAGCCTCCTCAAGCGGATAGAATAGGACCAATGCGCCTCCTCCTACCTTTCCTCTTGGGCCTGGCCCTGGCTCAGGGGGAGCTCACCCACGTGGTGGCCCCGGGGGAAACCCTCTTTTCCATCGCCCGGCGCTACGGGACCACGGTGGAGGAGCTCCAAAGGCTAAACGGGCTTTCGG
>SPLK01000312.1_pt1 | contig 15207 bp, 15 predicted proteins | sample 2456111 | NCBI WGS metagenome assembly SPLK01 (sample SAMN11156906, study PRJNA527647) | hot springs metagenome | biome: Geothermal region; feature: Hot spring; material: tree branch in hot spring; isolation source: hot spring sediment rich in lignocellulosic material ... | reverse complement strand
CTACTATTATTTTATACAGGAGGTCTAAATATGACGAGACTAGCATTTATTTCAGATATACACTCGAATTTTGAAGCACTTCAAAGTGTGTTAAACGATATTGAAAAAAAGCAGATAGATAGAATATACTGCCTTGGTGACCTTGTGGGATATGGTCCTAATCCAAATGAAGTTATTGGCTTGATAAAAGAAAAAAATATAATAACTGTTATGGGAAATTACGATGATGCTGTTGGGTACGAGAAAGAAAGTTGTGGTTGTTCTTATAACCCAGGAAGAGAAACAGAAGTTGGCGATGAATCTTTAAATTGGACTATAAAAGTTACAACTCCAGAGAATAAAGAATTTTTGAGGAATTTACCAAAAAGATTGTCAATCGAAGTTGAAGGTGTTAAAATTTTGCTTGTTCACGGTAGCCCACTTAATTATCTTCTCGAATACGTTAAACCTTCAACTAACGCAGAAAGACTTAAGTTTATCGCTAAAGATGTTGAAGAGGATATAATAATCAATGGACATACGCATTTAATGATGGCTAAACACATTTTTGGAAAGACTGTGCTAAACCCTGGAAGTGTCGGGAGAACAAAAGATGGTATACCGGGGGCCACTTATCTGATATTAAATATAGATAATGGAGTTTTTTGGTATGAATTTTTACATGTGAAGTATGATATAAAAAAGGTTGTAGAAGAAATCGTTAGAGTTGGACTACCAATAGAACTTGGAACGGTTTTGGCACTTGGTGGCACATTCGATATGGGACCAGGTAAGGTTGTTGTAAAAGAGGAGAAAAAGTTTTTAATTTGATTTTATTTAAATTTTTGATAGGAGGCATTAAGTTTTTAAATGTTAATAGCAATTGTTGGTGGTGGACCTGCTGGAGTTTCTTGCGCTGCTTTTCTTAAAAGGTACAATGTAGATGTTGTTATTTACGAAAAAAGAACTATAGGTGGATTAATTGAAAATGCGTGGTTTGTCGAAAATTTTCCCTTGGTTGAACCTGCACCAGGGGAATTTTTAGTTGAAAAATTTAGAAATATAGTGAAAGAAAACAACATAGATATTGTTTACGATGAGATTTTTAAAATAACAAAGAGAGAAAATTATGGAAACGATGGGAAGATAAAATTGGTTGGGAAAAATAATGTTTATTTTTCCGATATAGTCGTAATTGCAACGGGAACTAAGCCGAAAAGAATTGAAAAATTCGAAATTTCTAATAGAATTGTGTATGAATTCCGAGATTTACCAAAGGACGCGAAAAATATCGCTTTTTATGGTGGTGGGGATGTTTCGTTTGATGGCGCTATCAAAAATGCTATGAGAGGTAATAGTTCCACCGTTTTTGTTAGGGGTAATAAAATAAAGGCTGTGCCAAAGCTTGTTAAGGAAGTTGAAAGATTAGGTATTCCAGTAAGAATAAATGATGAAATTTTGAATGTGGAAAGTAAAAATAGCATTGATGATAAAATTATTGTAGAGACTTCAAAAGGAAGATATACTTTCGACGCTTTACTTATAGCTATTGGAAGGCTTGAGAATAGACCTGAAATTGAGAATGTTGAAATTGGGAAAGAGGTTTATATAATTGGTGATGTTGCACATGTGGACTTTAGGCAATCTTCTATAGCCATAGGTGATGGAGTTAAATGTGCGATGGAAATATTAAAGAAGATAGAAATATGAAAAAATAAATGGAAGTTGGAGGTGTTTTGGTTTTGAAGGATTTAAAATACACGCAAGAACTTGAAATTATCGAAAAATACGGTAAAGAAGATATAGCGATGGTTTATTTGGGTAAGACTAGGCAAGGAGCTCTCGTGGAATTTGTTGAGTCAGTCCAACCACCGATTCCGAGAGATAAAAAATGGGTACTGATTGTTTCAACAATGGATGGTTGTCCCGTTGGTTGTAAAATGTGTGATGCTGGTGGGTACTATAAAAGAAGATTATCCAAAGAGGAAATTTTGGCTCAAATATTGTACTTGATTAGAAGTCGTTACGAGGATGAAGTTCCTGTCGAAAAGTTCAAAATTCAATTTGCTCGTGTAGGGGAACCTGCGTTGAATGACGAGGTTTTGAAGGTTTTAGATGAATTGCCTCAGATAATAGACGCACCAGGGCTTATGCCATCGATTAGTACTGTTGCGCCAATTGGAAGAAACGGATGGTTTGAGAGATTAATTGAAATAAAAGAAAAGCATTATCGTGGAAAGTTCCAGCTTCAGTTTTCTATTCACAGTACAGATGAAAAGCAAAGAGATGAGATAATTCCGGTAAAAAAATGGTCATTTAGAGAAATATCTGAATACGGTGAAAAATTTGTCACAACCGAAGATAGAAAGATTACATTGAACTTTGCCTTAGCGAAAGAAAACATTGCCGATGCACGTGTAATTATGAATTTCTTCAATCCGGAAAAATTCTTGATAAAAATTACTCCAGTGAATCCAACGTATCGTTCAATAGAAAACGGCCTTAATTCTGATGTAACTGGTGAGGGTTTGGTGCTAGAACATAGAGAATTCGTCGATAAGTTAAGAGAAAGTGGATACGATGTGATAATAAGTGTTGGTGAACTCGAGGAAAATAAGATAGGAAGTAACTGTGGTCAGTATGTGCAAAGGCACTTGAATGCGCAAAAGAAGTTGGAAGAAGCGTATACTTTCGTCAAAGAGGAGTAAACATATTATTCTAGAAATTTTTCAATATCTCCTCTTTATTTGATATTACAGCAAATCCATGTGCGAGATTTTTTAATGAAGCGTAATGATACCACTCATCCTTATCCCATAAGCAATCTTCAACCATAATAACTTCGTATCCCCGCACGAACGCACTTCGTGCGGTTGTTTCACAACATAAGTGTGTCATGACTCCCGTTATTATTAGTTGATCAACTTTAAGAAAATTTAAGATTTCTTCAAGGGATGTTTTATAAAAAGCATCATAAGTATCTTTCTTTATGATATGATTAAATTTGTAATCTTCAACCATTAGTTTGGTCCATTCGACTTCAACAATGTTTCCCCACCACTTTTTCAATGGATTTGAACCTCCAATGTGCAAAGTACCAATGATGGGAATTTTTCCCATCACACTGTTTGTTATTTCTTTTATATTTTCCAAAACTCTTTCTGAGCCACGCAAATATGCTGGTGATGTCTTGTCGAAAAAGTAATTTTGTACGTCTATGACTAGCAAGGCGGGATTACTTAGAGAGAACTTGTGTTTTTCCTTTTCTATGAAAAACATTTCTTCACCTCTTTCACTTTCTCATTATTTCACTTTTTTTGACAAAGAGCTCTATTTTTAGTTCTCCATCAGTGATTTCTGTGTCTATTTTACTTAAGTAAGGAGCAATTAAATAAATACCTTGGAGATTACCGATGTTTTCTCCGAGGGCGCTGTAATATTTTAACTCTGGATGGTCTTTTATTTTCTTCATCAATGCGATGTCTTTTTTGATCTCTTCGTTAACATCGATATTAACTTCAATCAGCAAATGGAAGTCATTTTCAAGAGAAATAATTTCAGATGATACTATATGTCCACCTTTTTTTAAAAAATAGTATACTATATCACTTAATGTTATTACAATCATCTTTTCGATATCCATTTTAATCACTCCCCATTTTTACAAATCTTCTCAACTTTTCACCAATAGCTTCTTTTAATTTTTTCCAAGCATCTATTATAGCTAACAAGAACATAGCAACAAATCCTCCGGAAAAACCGTTATTGTAAAGGTTCATGCCAAGGTGCAAGAAACTCAGGTTCATAACAAGGGCGCTGTGCAAAAAACCCGCGATAATTCCCCAAATAATTCCAAATTCACCAGCTATAGGAGCCAAGGTTGTACCAAACAAAACTGCTAAGACCATTCCGGCGCTATTTATTGCCTGAGAATTAGTTAAAGCACCTATGATTGTCCCTGATATTACAGGGAATATGTTCTTAGGATGTTTTCCTAATGCTCCAAAACCAGCTAATGTCATTATTCCACCGATGGTTGGTCCATTTATGGGCGCTCCGATTAGAAGTACATAGGAAGTTCCTAATAAGCCAAGAATTCCAACGTTTATAAATGTTATCGCTTCATTTTCTAACAAGACGAAGTCAGTTAATAGCTTTCCAGAGTATTTAAAAACATTTTTGTATCCCGAAAAGCTCCAATTATTTAGTTTTAAACCATAAAGAAGTATTAAATAAAATAAAGAGTAAACGAAAATTGATAATAGTAATTGATTTTCTGTGTGCCAGTAATAACGTGGTTCAGGATGAAGCTCGTAAGCTTTCAATATCGAACCAAGAAACATGCCAAGAAAACCTGCTGTAAAACCTACGTTGTATAAATTATATCCTCTGTGTAGTGTCAAAGCAAAACTCGCAAGGGGTGGTAGGAGGAACCCTATCAAAATAGCAAATAATAATCCAATCCAGTTTAAATTAAGAAAGTTTTTAAGAACCAGATGAGTTGTAACTGGTGCTAATGCTGTTCCAAAAAGTGCGACGTACAAGTAAGTTCTAATATTCTCGTTTGTCATAATTGTATATAGAAAAACGCCGATAACTATTGGCCAAACGTTAAAAATATTTTTTCCAAACAACGCAAAACCACCAATTGTCATAATAGCTGCAATTGAAACTCCTGAGGGATTTATTTTTAGTAACTTAAGGATACAAATAAAAGCGAACATAAGAAGTCCACTGTTTAAAAACGCTCCACCAATACCAGCTATCTCAAAATAATCTGTTATTAGATAGTCCGGAGAAATTATAATTATCTTAAGTTCTTCGAATATGTCGACATTACTTATTACAAGACCAAAGAGTACAAAAACAAGTGATATAGTGCACAAAAATTTGTAAACTATCAAGAGATATCAGCCCCCATTTTTATTTATTGTCGTTACCTTGAAGTCTTTAGTATTATACCAAATTTAAATAAAAAAACAGAGTCGAAGAAATCGACTCTGCTTAATGTTTTTTCTGTATTTGATTCAATATTTAATATTTAGTTAGACACAATTCCCATTTTTTGGTAATTTTCCGAATCTTTCTTTTCATCTTTTAAGAATTTAACACCTAAGTATACGATCCAGGTGTCTACGTAATCGAGGAAAAATTCGACGATTGTGGTTGTTATAAATATTTGGAAGTAGGTTTTTAAATCAACGAGTCCCAAAAAAGCAATTGTTACAAATATAAGATTGTCTGCGATTTGTCCTATCTTAGTGGCTGCATTATTTCTCATCCAAAGTTTTGTTCTCTTTCTCAAAGAGTCGTGTATCCAGACGGCGATGTAACCAGAAGAAATAAACGCAGTCCAACTTGCGATGGCTATTCTTGGCGTTACTGCAAAAACTTGCGATAAATAGCTTTGAGCAAAGTCGTTTTTCGATGGGGTGTAAATTGTGTAAACTAACCCGAGCATTATAAAGAGAAATTGAGCAAAGAATCCAACCCATACCGCTTTTCTTCCTTCAGATTGTCCATAAACTTCTGTAAGTATAGAATATATAACGAATGCCATACCCATGCTCATATTTGCTGCAGTTACTTCAAGACCAAACAAATTGAAAAGTTTTGCAACTCCAAGATTTGAAGCTATAATCAATGTAGATAAGACTACGTAAGCCCCTTCTTTTTTCATAAATCGCAAAGCAAGAAGTACTGCAATTCCTGAGAGTAAGTATTCAAGAGTTAAAACAAATAGGTTAAACATAGTATCCTCCTTTCTCAATGCTTTTATAATATAGTATAATATTATCTCATTTCTGACAAAGCTTCACTAATTGTATTATAAATCTTTAGTAACTTATCCATTCCTGTTATTTCAAACAATCTTTTTATATTTTCATTTGGTGATAAAATGCAAAGTCTTCCACCTGCGAGGATAACTCTTTTGTAAATTCCAATCAAAACACCAAGGGCAAAGCTATCTAAGCTTTTGATATTTGACATATCAAGTAATATTTTTACTATTTTTTTATCGAGAAACTCACTTATTATCCAATCTTTGAAATCCATCGAGTTGCTGATATTTAAATCTCCATTTAATTTTATCACAGATATGTCTCCATGCTTAGTGAAATCAAACATTGTATCACTCCAATCGTTATTAGCTTATTTATCATATTTCATAATTTAATTATTATAGTTACAATGTATATAGCCAAGCTTGTTGTGAGTAAAGTTAGCATAGATACTGAGAATGTTTCTTTCATAAATTTTTTATTGTTCATCTCTACGCCATAGAATTTTAGTATTCTTGACCACATAATTCCAGCAAGTGCGCCTATTAGTGTTATATTTCCACCTATATTTGACCCTAAAATTAAGCTCATTGCATAGTTCAAAGGTTTCTTCCACAACGCCTGGGCAAAGAATATCGTCATTGGTTGGTTAATCATAACATTTGCAGCAAATGCAGTTACATACGATGTAAAGATTGTGCCAATTAATTGATTTTTAAAATTGAAAAGTTGACCGACAAATTTTGTTATGCCAAATAGTGTGAATATATGAACAAATACGAAAAATGTTACAACCATCGGAAGCATTTTCCACGGTACTCTTTTTATTGTATCAACAAAAAAAGTGATATTATAATCAAATTTACCTATTTCAATTAGAAATTCATCTTTTTCTGATAGTACATCTGAAAAAGCAAGATTTAGAAGAACGTATATAGCTGTAAATATAGTTATCGATTTCCAAAGCTGAAGGTTTATTAAGTCGCCTATTGCTATTGTGAAAAAAAAGATAACAAATAGACCAGACGAAAGGAATGTATATCTTTTATCTTTTATAACAGCTTTCTCATCAAAATCAAGGTTAACATTTATTGTGCCAGGTAATTTTTCTCTGTATTTAAAGTAAAATCCTGCTACGGACGTTAAAATTGCGACCAAAGTTGGGAAGAACATTAACTTAGCGTAGTTGAAAAAAGTTAAAGAATATGCCTGTGCGACAATAACATTCGTTGGGTTTCCTATGTAAAAAAACATGCTCCATGTATTTGAAGTAAAGAAGATGGTAATTAGATACGGCAATGGATCGATATCAGCGTACTGACTTATGTAGATTACTATCGGTGTGAGTGTAAGTGTGACAATATCGTTAGATGTAAATACAGTCATTATTCCAGCTAAAAATAATAAGTTAAAAAAGAGTTTTTTCCCGTTATTTGAAAAACTTGCAAATTTGTAAGCGATGATTTTCAAAATCCCAGATGCATCAAGAGAACCACAGATGTAAGCAGAACCAAAGAAGATTATCAATATTTGCCACGGAACGATATTCATTTGTGGCATTATAGCTGATTTTATTGTTGTTAATGAAGCTATGCCAGAAGCAATCAAAAGCCCAAGAACACCAAGTGAAACTCGGGCGTAATCTAAGACTATTTTTTTATTTTTCAAAACAACTTCTGGTTCTTTGATAACAAGATAAACAGTTGCGAAAAATAAGTGAATTGTTATAATCGTTGCGATCAAGTTATCAACCTCGAATCATTTGAGATTGCATCAATTACATAAGTAATCCTTTAATTATCAGTTCAGTTGCCTCTTCTTCAGTGAGCCCTTTTGCCATAAGCGTTTCAAGTTGTTTTTGACTAACTCTTCCTATAGATGCCTCGTGTGTTAATTCAGCTAGGTCGTTTGTGATTTTTAAAACAGGTGTTGTTGAAACAGTTACTTTTTCTCCTTTCGTTATTTCCTCACAAGATATATGAGCTTTTGAATACGGCGCATTCCCATAAGCTTCATTTAGGACGTTTACTTTCGCCTCATCTAAACCAACAACGACGGTTTTTGCAAGTCCTCTTGAATGCTCACCGTTGAGGTAAACAATTTCGTTTATATTAACTTCATCATTACTAGAAGCTCTTACTTTTGACACAAGTTCTCCAACAGCGTTTTCTTTAAGTTCAAGGTTCATAAGGACGTTTAATTTTCCGACACGTGTTTTTGTAAGGTGGAAACTATTTTTATATACTCCACCTTTTTCAACTTTTGCATTTGTTGTGGTTTTAAGGGTGATGGTCCCAAGATCGCTGTGGTAATGTTCGTCGTTGTACTCCATTATTGCGCCTTCTTCAACGACTACATTTGAAACAGCCTCGTGTGTAAAATCTTCTGCCTGTGGAAAAACACAGTGTGCTGTGAATTTTACCTTGGCGTTCTTTCTAACAATTATGTTAAATAGAACTTTTTGATAGCCTTTCTTTTCGATATATCCAGTACATACATGTATTGGGAAAGGCACTTCGGTATTTTCTTCTATTTCCATATCAACTTGTACGCCGTGTTCTATCTGTTTATGGATGAGTTTAACACCTGGTACATTGTTTAAACCGATTACTCTATCACCACTTATTATTATCGAGGCAATTCTTTTATCCATGAATTTTGAGGCGTCTGTTCCAAGCTTTTCAGCCGTTTTTACTATCGTTTCAAATTCTTTTTTTACATCCATTTTATTTCAACTCCCCTGGAATAGGAATATTTGGATGATTACATGCTTCACAACTGTTTCTAAATGCGGTTATAACATTATTTATTGGTCCGTGCATGAGGATTTTTCCAGAACATATAAGATACCCATAGTCAGTATTGTAAGCCATTTCCTCGCGGTGGGTTATTATTATAGGTGTCCCACCGTATTGTGCTATGTAATTAACTATATCATTTATTATGTTTAAGCTCATTAAATCGATACCAGAATCCGGTTCATCTAATATAACGTACTTTGGCTTAATAAGTAAAATAGATGCTAGCTCAACGCGTTTTCTTTCCCCACCACTTAACGTCTTATCGACGAATCTTTTTAAGTATATGTTCGGGTTTAATCCAACAAATTCCAAAGCTTCAATGATTTCTGATTTTTGTGCAGGCAATTTTCCACCTAATGTAAGATAGGTTTCTATAGTCATTCCATCGAATCTGGCTGGTTCTTGCCACATAAGTGTGATTCCAAGCTTCGCGCGTTCAGTTACTGATGAGTTTGTTATATCTTTCCCATCAAGAAGAATTCTTCCAGTCGTAGGCTTATAGCCATCAAGTCCCATTATTAAATAACCAATCGTACTCTTACCTGCACCGTTTGTACCTATCAAAGCGTATCTGTGACCTGGGATGAATTTTAGCGATATGTCTTTTAGTATCGTTTTTTCTTGAGTCTTGTACGATATATTCTCGAGTTCTAGCATATAGTCACCTCTTTATGTTTTCTATATTTTTGTTTTTATTATTTTTACTTTCAATAAATTCTGTGGTTGTCTAATTCCCTCACAAACTATACTTATTTTATCTATATTTTGGCAATAATCAACATCTTTTTGAAATCCTAGCTCTATTAATTTTTTTGCATGTTCACCTGTGAAATCTGGTTTTTTCAACGATTTCCAGAGATTATAAGCAATTTTTGCAGAATCTGATAAAGAATAATCCTTTTTGGATAAAAGTTTTTCTATTATAAATCCAGCAAGTTGTGTGTCTTCGTACGATACACTCCCATTGTTTCCCGCGCAAACAATTGCTATGTTGTTATACTTTGAAAGAATTTCTACAGTTGAAGAAACGTTTAAAAACGAAGCTATATAAACTTTATTTGAAATTTTGAAAGCTTTTAAAAATGCACGTGTGCCATTTGTTGTTGTAAGTATTAATGATTTATCTTTGACAATTTCGGAGGTAAATTCAAGTGGTGAATTTCCAAGCTCAAAGCCTTCCGGTTTTATTCCACCACGTTCACCACACAAGAGTAAATTTCTCTCATTAATTTTATTTTTGAATTCCAATGCTTCTTTAATTTCTTCAAACGGTATTATTTCCTTTGCACCGTTGTTTAAAGCTGTAACGATTGTTGATGTTGCTCTAAGAACATCTATAACTGCCGAAACTTCAAAAAGGAAATTGGGAGGTAAAACCTCTCCATTTAATTCTTTGTGTGAAAAATAAACGCTGATTTGGTTATTGATTTTATAAGAATAGTTGGGAAAATTTGAAAGAAGCATGAAAACACCTCTTAGGTGATTTATTGGACTATTGAGCAAAACGTAATCAACTTTCTTACTAAATTATACTCTATAACCACTTAGAGGTGTTTTCTAATAGGTTGGATTTCGTGTTACTCTTTTGTTAATCTTTTCAAAAATTCATAGGTTGGAACAGGTTTACCAAAGAAAAATCCTTGGAATAATTTGTATCCAATCATTGAAAGAATCTCGAGTTGTTTTTCGTTCTCGACACCTTCCGGTATGGCCTCTAGTTGGAAAGCCTTAGCTATATTGTATATAGCTTCTAGAAGTTTAATAGATTTTCTATCATCTGGAAGTCTAAAAACGAAAGATCTATCTATCTTTATCTTTTTAAGTGGTAGAAGTGCTAAATATGCCAAAGAAGAGTAACCTGTACCAAAGTCATCGATACATAATTCGAATCCATATTTTAGAAGTTTATCTATATTGTTTTTTACGATATCGTTCATATCTATGAGTATATTTTCTGTTATCTCAATGACAATTTTTGATGGATCAATTTCATATGAACTTACTATATTAAAGAATCTTTCAGCCATTTTTTCATCTCTTAACTGTACTGGGCTAACATTTATATCTATAAACTTAAGTTCGTTGTTTTCCGAGAGAACTTCGCAGACCTGTCTTAATATTTCTTCGCCAACAGAAACTATCATGCCGTTTTCTTCAAGCAGTTGGATAAATTCTATAGGTGGTAGTATACTTCCATCTTTTTTAACCCATCTAAGGAGTGCTTCAGCTCCTACGATGGTTTTATCGTATTTACAAATTGGCTGTAGAAAAATTTTCAGTTCCCGATTGTGAAAAGCCTCTCTTAAATCGCGTTCTTTTGTTGATTTTTCTTGAAGTTCATTGTCTATTAGGATATTGTAGAATATAATTTTATCTTTGGAAGATTTAGCACGTTTTAATGCAAGATTTGCTTTTCTCATAACCTCATCGGCATTATCAATAATAGAAAATACGTGCAATCCAGATGAAAATTTGAGTTCTATTACTTCTCCGTCGATATAGTATGGTTTAGAAATTTCATTGAATATTTTTGAAACTATGTTGTTTATAACTTCTCTTGCTTGTTGGTAATTCTTTCCTGCTTTTTCAATGATTATCCAAAATTCATCCGCATAAGGTCGTGAGATTATGTCTCCCTCTCTTAGGGAATTTTTAATCCTTAATGCCACTTGTCTCAATATTTCATCACCGAATGCGTGATTTTTTAATATGTTAATCTGGCTGAAATTGTCTATATCTATAAGTATTATTCCATGATGATCACCTATTAACGAGAATTCGCTTAAGCTTGTAAGTCTTCTCAGAAAATATGACCTTGTGTACAAACCTGTTAACATGTCTTTTTGGAGAGTGTTTCGTACAATGTTTAATGCTTCCTTTTCTGAAGTTATATCTGTGTAAAAAGCATAAATTAAATCTTCGTTTTTATCATAGTTTTTAATGTTGTTATTTTTTATTTTTGCGACAGTTAATCTTACTTCTAGCTTTTTTCCATCTTTTCTTTTTCTTATAGTTTCCACCCTAAGTGTTTTTTGATTTTTCACAAGATCTCTTAGTAATTTTGGCTCATTACTTAGATCTTCCGGAACAATTAGATTGTCGATTGTTTCTCCTATAACTTCGTCTTTGGAGTATCCAAACATTTCTAAAAATTGTCTGTTACACTTTAGTATCGTGCCATCTTCTTTTATTATCACTACCCCATCTGGTACATTGTCGAAAAGTGAATCAAATAGATTGCTCAATATATCAATTGAAGAGAAAGATTTATTACCACTTGTTATATCGTTTATTATAAGTACCTTACCTGCATTTGTCTCTTGCAATGAAAAACGATAAGTTTTTCCATTTTTTTCTATTAAATGATTGCTTGTTTTTGTTATTTTAATAATTTCTTCGTTTCTTTTACCGATTATTTCATCTCTACTTGATCCGAAAAATTTTAGTCCCGCTTCGTTAATGTACAATACGTTGTCGTCCTCATCTAATAAGACAAAAATTGTATTTGCTTGCTCAATACTTTTAATCAAATTATCAATTGGGTCATCCGTTAACTTACGATTTATAATTATTGATTGAATAACAATCATTACAAATGAGAGACTAATAGAAAGAACTGGATGATTTTTATAAAATATGAATATAAACACGTAGAAAAAGATACTTGCAAAGAAAATTGTTATAATATTGCTGTTAAGATAACTTATTTTAATAGAATCCATGGATTTTTTTGTTGGGAAAAATGTTATATATATAATCAAAAGAGAGGCAAAAAGATAATAATTATATGGTATATTTTTGAATACTTTTGTAAATGTTAGAATAATGTATATAATAGGTATAGAGTAAGACAAAACGATCTTCCTAGGAATAATTTCTGAATGGAACTTCAAAATGAAAGTCGTGAATAAGACTGGTAAGAAGGCCAATATTCCGTTCTGGAATATTCCAAAAATTGATGAATTATTTTCTAATTTTAACAGTTCCAAAATAGAGAAAAGAACCAATGATAAATTCAATATTGGTATTGCTTTGCATGAATTACTAATCTTTTTATTTAAAGAGTAAATAAAATTTACAATGGATATAATTACCGAGAAATAAATGGAAAAAACAATGTAATTGTTCAAAAAACAATCACCTCTTTGTTTTTTGGATTCTAATGTTAAAATTCAGTTTCACTTTTTAAGAATATTATATCATACTTTGCAGAAAAAATATATTGTTTCAATCAAAAAAAGATAAAAATTATTTTAGAAAATATGGTAAGGAGGCCTTATTTCGATATGGACGCAATTCAACTTCACGAAGTTTTAAATGGAAAATACAGGATAATACCCACTATTGAAATTACAGAGAAGAACCTAAAATTATTATACACTCCAGGAGTTGCAGATGTTGCGAAATTGTGCGCAGAGAACCCAGAAAAAACTTTTATATACACTAGAAGGAAGCATACCATAGCCGTACTAAGCGATGGGAGTGCGGTACTTGGTTTGGGTAATATTGGCCCATACGGAGCCTTGCCAGTAATGGAAGGAAAAGCGGTATTATTTAAACAATTTGGAGATTTAGACGCGTTCCCAATTTGTATAGATACCCAAGATGTTGAGCAAATAATTAATATAGTAAAAGTGCTTGAACCTTCGTTTGGTGGAATAAATCTAGAAGATATATCTGCGCCAAGGTGTTTTGAAGTACTTGAAAGATTGAATAATGAAATGAATATCCCCGTATTTCATGATGATCAACAAGGTACCGCTGTAGTTGTTATAGCTGGGTTATTGAATGCTTTAAAATTAGCTGAAAAGAAAATTGATGAGGTCAAGATTGTTGTCAATGGAATAGGCGCCGCTGGTTACAATATCGTTAAATTGCTAATTGAAATAGGGGCTAAACATATTGTACCTTGCGATATAAATGGTATAATAAACAGAAAAACAGCTTTGCATAAGTATCATTTGGAGGTAAGTGAATTAACCGGTAATCTCAATAATTCAGGTAATTTAAAAGATGCTATCATCGATGCGGATGTCTTTATAGGCGTATCAAAAGGTGGTATATTGAAAGGTTCCGATATAAGAAAGATGAGCAAAAAACCGATAATTTTTGCTCTAGCGAACCCTGTACCAGAGATTTTTCCAGATGAAGCGTATGAAGGCGGTGCATTCATAGTTGCGACAGGTAGATCAGACTTTCCAAACCAGGTTAACAATTTACTTGCTTTTCCTGGTATCATGAAAGTGGCTGTTGAAAAACAGGTAAAGATTACTAAAGAAATGTTGATAAAAGCAGCTGAAATTTTGTCAAATGTTATAGAGCCAACGAAAGAGTGTATATTACCAAAGGCAATAGATAGAAGAGTTCACGATCAGCTTTATTATGGGCTATTACAGTTTGTTAATTCAATAATTTGAATGTTATTTGGAGGTGGATTTTATGTTCAGAAAAATTGCGCTTGTTCTCACTTTGTTTATTTTACTTTTAAGTTCTCTTGTTTTTTCATCATCAAGTAAGAGTTATTTGTATGTTTCATTTAGTGCTGATAACTTTGTTGGTATTGAATTAAGGACATACACGGATAGCTATAACAATTTATTTTTAAACATAGGAGTGAATTACATAAAAGGTGGTATTAGATTTTCATCAAAAACAACAAATGGCTTGTACTTAAGTCCCATGGTTTTCGTTGATTATAAGGGATATCTCAATTTTGGTCTTGTTGCTGGATGGTCAACAGTCATTCAGAATTTAAATGGGATGGAGTTTTTTATAGAAGGTGGTGGAAGAAATATTCCACAAAAACCGGAAGCGTTTGTGACGTTTGGAGCCAATTTAAAATTTTAAAATCTTGAATGTTGGGAGGAGACAATTTGAGAGAATTTCTTCCAGCTTTTGTCAATTTTATAGCGGTTATAGTCGGGAGTTTTTTGGGAATATTGTTTAAAAAAGGTATTTCTGAAAGTTATCGGAAAATTTTGTTTATTGCGGTAGGTTTATCAACAATCGGAATAGGTATAAAGATGATTTTGGATGTCAATAATTTTCTTATCGTTTTGTTTTCTATGGTTTTAGGTGGAGTAATTGGTGAAGCGCTTAATATTGAAGGATTTTTAAGTAAAATTGGTGACGCGATGAGAGAGGGGGATTTCTCAACAGGTTTTGTTACAGCTTCTCTTTTGTTTTTAGTTGGTCCAATGACTATCGTTGGGTCAATAACGGCTGGTTTGAAAGGTGATGGTACGATAATTTATACAAAATCATTGTTAGATTTTGTTTCTTCGATAGTTTTGGCTTCAACTTACGGATTAGGTGTTATGGTTTCAGCTGTAAGTGTATTGGTTGTTCAGGGTACGATTACGCTTTTTGCAAGTAAACTTTCATTTTTAACTCAACCACTTTATTTAAACGATTTAATTGCAATAGGTGGTTTGTTGGTTATTGGTATAGGTTTAAGGATATTAGAAATCAAAGATACAAAGGTTGGTAACTTTTTACCTGCGCTTTTTATAGAACCAATTATTGTTGCTTTGGTAAGTTTGTTTAAATAATTAATTTTGTCAAAATTAAAAACGGCAGCCAAAAAGTGGCTGCCGTTTCAGATTGTTGACAAACCCCCACTTTTCGATAAACGAAAGGTGGGG
>SPLK01000311.1_pt1 | contig 15221 bp, 12 predicted proteins | sample 2456111 | NCBI WGS metagenome assembly SPLK01 (sample SAMN11156906, study PRJNA527647) | hot springs metagenome | biome: Geothermal region; feature: Hot spring; material: tree branch in hot spring; isolation source: hot spring sediment rich in lignocellulosic material ... | reverse complement strand
TTTACACCACCATCGGGGACTATAGCTAGGTGGCGCTCGAGCATTGGGCAGGTCTTGCGAGGGGACAGGTTCATGCCTAACAAGGCGCCATACTGTGGAACGGGCGCTTCGTTCGGTCTTCGCCCAGTCACGGCGCTTCGTCCATTCCCATACGCAAACACACTCAACTGGCGCAAGCTGCTATGAAACAGCCATTGGTATGGGTTGCTGTGCCCATTCCGAAAAGCTGGACTAGCCAGAACCTTCACCGCGAAAACACCTCAAGCAACGGGCATAAGGTACTCGAAGTCTCTCGAGGCTCCTGTCACTTCTCCGCCGCATGGCGCCCGACCAACCGGCATCCAGGCACGCATACATACATCGCGGAACGCCACAGAAGTCCTACCTTACCGCTGTCGAACCCAATCCACCGAACATCAACGTTCTGGCTAGCCGTGCGACCCCCCTCACGGAGTTCAAGTTCAGCATCACCACCACTAGAGCCGCCACCCCTGCAGCAACCACGCTATGTGCCGCAGTAGCATGACCCGCCCGCAACAGGATGGCAATGGTGCTGGCTACCGCCCCGCTAATCATCCCCTTCGTGTAAGCAATCAGGCTCGGTCGCCAGCGCCGAGCGAAGAAGAGAAGTCCAAGCGCGTCCTCCATCAGCTGACAGGACCATCCGATCGCTACGCCTGTTACGCCCCAATGGGGGCCGGTCCACAAGGCAACAGTCCAGACTGTGAGCGTACGGAGGAACTGCAGTGCAGCGAGCTTGGCGGCACCGCCATCCGCCAGCACGCCGCCCGCCAGCGCGACCGAAACGGGTCCGCTGTGGACAAGAGCAATCAGCGCAATGTAAAGGCCGAGATGGGCATCGCGCCACTGTGCTCCGAACACCGCATCCAGCGCCCAAGGAGCCGAGCCGAGCAGGGCTACCGTGACCAACAGAAGGGGCCAATACGCGACCTCAAGAATGGTCGAGGACGCCTTTCGCCACTCAGCGTGAGATCCAAGCCGGGCGTACGTCGGAAAAGTAACCCTCCATCCGATACTCAAGAACGAGTAAAGGACCTCTAGGGTCTTCCGAATCCACGCCCACAGGCCTGCAATCTCAGGCCCTAACACCTGAGTCAGGACAAGCGGGGTCAGGCTCTCCCTGGCCAGGTGCCCTATGTTGTGGAACTGGAGAGCGAGACCGAAAGACAGGTGTGGCCGAAGGGCTCCGATGCCGAACGTGGGCAGTAGAAACCGAGAGCCACCGACCACCCTAGTAATAATGAGCGCGACCCCGTCGGCTGCAACAGAGGACATCGCAAACGCCCAAACGCCTGCGTTCATTAGGAGCCCCAAGACCAATATCAGGCTTTGCGCGATGCTGGACACTGCCTGTACGAGAGCCAGACTTGTGAACTCGAGGTGCCGCTCAAGCCGGGCTCTCGTGGGCGTCGCAACACCCCGAAGCACCATACCCGCCAAGACCGCCAGGATGAGACTGGGCATCTCTGGCGCCCACGAAAACCAGCTTGCGAAAGCCCCCCACCCGGCCAATACGCCTGCAATGAGTAGGAGAACGACTGCGACCTGGAGCCCACCAGCCTGTCGAAAGGCGAGCAGCTCTGGTTCCGCGCGCTCCCTGACCAACGATGCCGCCATCCCCAGATCGGCTACAGTCCATCCCACACTACCCATTCCCGACACGATAGCCCAGACAGCCATCTCCTTCGGACCAACCAGCCTAGCGGCCACTACGAGGCCCAGGGCGGCGGCAACCCGAGAAAGGACGGTTTGTGCGGCCAGAGCGGCGCTACCGCGAATGGCGAGCCGAGCGACGTCGCGGCTATTCACGTACTTACCCCCAGCTCCGCCCCATATCACTCTAGAGTCCTCGGCTGGGAACGCGCCGGCGCATGACGAACTACGGGGCCCAGTACGGATCTCCTGCTCCACAGGACGATACGAGCGCTATGACAACGCACCAGACCAGGACGGCAGTGGAGTATCCACTCTCGGCCGGCCACCCTCGAGCTCGGCTGTAAGGGTTACGGCCGCAAGCTTCGATCTGGTGCCCCTTGTTCGTGCCACTGGTCAGTGCTAAGTGCCTCGTGCCAACATCCGTCCGTTGCAGGTTAACAGCAGGGTCCGCGCCGACCGTCGATGGTAGCCGTCCAAGTGACTCGCGGCAACATTTCGACAGCGCAGTGGCCCGGCAATCTCTCTCTGCATCCAGAGCGCCATCTCTGTGAACTCAGCCTTCCCCATACCGCTCCCGCACGAAGGGTACCAGACCCGCTCGCTCCAGGTACGCCAGCGGCCCCGGGAATGTCACCTGCGCCGCGCCATGGTGCCGGCCGATCTCGATGGCACCCGTGAAGGTGAGGCGGCTGAGCACTTCGCCCAGGCTCATCCCCAAGAGGCGAGCCGCCAGGCGCAGGCCGACCTGGGTCGCGCTGTTGAGGTCGGAACCAGTCCCGATGACGGAGATGGGCGCCGACTCCTCGATGTCGGCCAGCCCTCACTGCCGAGCGAGGCTCGGGCGCCTGCTCACCGCAGGCACGGTGCCGAGTTGGCCCAGGAAGTGGCGCAGCCGCTCGGCGACGTCCACCAGGTCGTGAGGGGCGAAGTGCAGGATGAGGTGCTGCACGGAGGCGTCGGGTAACGTGGGGCAACAGACAGCGTCGTGGGCCAGCCGCTCGGCGGAAGGGCCCAGCAGAGTGAAGCTTAGGGTGTTGGTGGGGTCGAAGATGGCGGGAAGCAGAGCCGGACGTCGAAACCTGTCCGCAACGCGAGGTCTAGGAAGCACAGATCCCAGATGGGTTGGCCCTGCTGGTCACGGCCGTTGACGACCAACTTGGTGTCGTCATAAAGCACGCGGCGGGGTATCCCGCCGAAGTGCTAGAAGGCGTGAAGATGCGCCCGGAGGAAGCTCAGCAGGTCCGCCCGAGAGTGGGGGAGGTGTTGCGCGACACTGTCATCGCCACGGCCATCCTGGACCGTGCGTACTAGCTCGGCTGGTATGCGCTCTCGAGCCATGGAGCAAACGGCGGTGGCATCGCCGTGCTCATCCAGCTCTATGTGTATCTGTGTCCATTTGCGGCACAGGCGTCCCCCCTATTCTATGGGCCGGGAGACCGTATGGAGCTGGACCGGCCGACAAGTCAACCCCTGAGAACCTCCTCAACGGCCTGCTCGACATCGGTCCGGACTCGCTCTTCCATATACCGCGTCACTCGCGCCGCGGCGTTGGTCGCAAGGCGGCACCGCAAGGCCTCGTCGCGCAGCAACCGGACGAGCCAGTCCGCGAAGTGGTGCACGGGGGCGATGATCACATCCTCCCCCGGAACCACGTCGAGCCCCTCCACCGCCTTTGGGGTGGCGACTACCGCACGCTGAAGCGCCATCGCCTCCAGTACTTTAATCCTCGTCCCTCCTCCAAAGCGCAAGGGGACGGCCACGACCTGGGCTTGCTCCAACCAAGGGATGGTGGACTCGACCTCACCGACGACGTGGACGCCCTGAACCCCGCGACTCCGTGCGACTATTATTCGTGTCGGATCGCGACCCACAAGATGCAGGACAGCGTCAGGCACGAACCGACGGACCTCTCGGTAGACCTCGATCAACCGCACAGCCGCGTCTTCATTGGGAGGATAGTCCATGCGACCGACGAAGCATATTGCCTTTCCTCCTGCGTCGTGCGACTCGCGCCCCGTTACCCTGGCAGCGCTTGGGGCTTGGCCCGACATGGTGGAGGCCCCATTCTTGAAACGTGTCTGTCGACGTTCGTAGACCGAGGGCGGAACCATGTTGGGAACAACCGTGGGCTGCCTGGGCAGAGCAGCAAGCTTGACGAGCCTGGCGGCGTCATCTGAAGACACGCTCCACACTCGGTCGGCTTCCCGCAACCAGCGTTTCTCCAGTCGACGCGTGCCGATCAGGGCCACCAGGTTGCGCGCCACCCAACCCGGGGTACGCCGGAATCGAAGTAGCTCCTGGTATACGCCACTTTCTACGTTATGGCAATCCACTACGATGCGAGCCCTGGGTAGAAGTCGCCTAAGCCTGCCTATGAGCGGAGCAAGGTAGGAGAACTCCAGCACCACTAGGTCAGGATTGATCCAAGAGGCCAGGTCCATCACCCATTGCACGTGTGTCCTCGTCAGTACCTGAAGAGCCGCAGGCGAGTCCAACCGCACGAGGGCCTGAGCGTAGCGTCGAAGGCTGTACCACGTAGACTCACCGGGATGTCGGCCCACGTAAAGCCCGGATACCAATTTGCCCAGTTCGGCCGCATATTTCTGCACTTCGGTCGAGTTCAAGGGCGGATCGCTATTAACGGGCAGTGCGATGACGTGCAGCTGTGTGAAGGACGCAAGAATTCGAGCCAGCTGCCACTGTCGGATGGCTCCTCCGTGAGTCGGAGGGAAGGGCAAACCGTACGTTACCATCAATACTCGGGGCTTTGCGCTCACTTGGCATCATGGCCCTTCCACGTTAGGATACCGCCGTTGTCCCCAGCAGAGCGTAGCCACAGCACGGTGTGAGTCCTGGGATGCTCGTCTGCAAGCGCGTCACCGAGTGTCAAGAGCCTCGCCTATCAACCGCAGGTAGGGCGGCAGAGTGGCGAGGGTGAGCACCAGCGGAGCAACTGCCCCCGCAAGGTTGGCGGAGGTGTTACCTCCAATAATCCGGCGCTCGGCTGTCGTACCCATGCAGCGAAGACCTCGGTGCCTGCCGCTACAGCGCCTGGCTCGGCCTACGACGGGCGCAGCGCAGCAACAGTTCCATGAGGCGCTCCGCCGAGCGATCCCAGGAAAACCGCCTGGCTCTCTCCCTTCCCTGCTCGCGTAGGTGAGCCCGAAGGGCCGGATCGCTTACGACCCGCGAGATGGCCCGCGCCATCCCTTGGATGTCGCACGGGTCGACGTAGAAGGCGGCCTCGCCTGCGACCTCCGGAATCGCCGTGAGTCTCGACGTGATGACGGGCGTGCCGCACGCCATCGCCTCGATCACCGGGAGACCGAAGCCCTCATACAGGGACGGGAACAGCAAGCACTCCGCTCCCGCGTACAGCGCTGCCATGTCATGGTCACCCAGCTTTGAGAAGATTCGAATACGACCGGCTACCTCGGGCGACGTCGTTACTCGCATCGCCTCGGGGCCTGGGTCTCCGACGATGACCAGATGCAGATCCGTCCGCGCGTCCAACCCGATTGCAGCCCGAAAGGCCTCGACGACGGCGAGAGCATTCTTATGGGGCTTCGGATTTACGACCGCCATCACATAGGGAAAGGAGCCTCTGAGCAGGCCCACGGGGCGACCGTGTGGTCGCCGTCCGGCCTCTAGGAAGAGCTCCTCCACTCCGTTCGATATCACGTGCACCTTCTCCGGGGGTAACCCGAATTCCTCAACGATCTCTCGCTTTGAGAATTCCGAGACCGTCACCACCGCCGCGGCCTTGCGGGCCGTCGTTCGAACCACAAGTCGGTAGTAAAGGACCTTGCGCCGGCCGTAGTAGCGCGGATAGCGCAGGTGAATCAGGTCGTGAATGCAGACGATGGTGGGGACGGGTTGCAGCAGCGGCCCGTTGAACGCGGGAATGCAAAGCACATCCGGCTTGAGCCGCGTCGCCAGCCGAGGAATCGCCCACTGCTCAGCGATACCGAACGGACGGGCGCCCGTTACAACTAGCTTGGGTGGCGTCGACCTCTTCCCCGCTACCCCGCCAAGCGCCGCTGCCTCCAGAAAAGCCCCGGCGCCGTCGGTCGCGATCCCGCGCAACCCTCCGATTATGGTCAGGTCCGCGCGCTGTGCTAGGCGCGGCCACAGCGACGCCGCCCACCGGCCGATGCCTCCGTGTCTCGATGGGTCAGCAAGACGTGCGTCGAATAAGACGCGGATCACCCTTCCAAGACCTTCCTCCCGGAATGGCAGGCTACGCGACCACGAAGCTCGACGCCCTCGCCGGCCTCGAGGAACGCCGATAGAATTACTGCGACCAGCAACAGGAAAGGCGCGTAGAAGAGTAGGTTGTTAAAGAAGCTCATGGCAACCGCTGCTATCAGATACGCGAGGACAGCGTCCGCCACCGTGGGCTCCACGTTGAAAGCGACCAAGTACGCGCGCCGCACCCACCGCACGACCGCCCACACTACCACCAAGGAGAACGGGAGGCCCAGAGTGACCAGAAGATTACCAAGGGAGGCGTCGTACGCCGACACGATATACTCCGACCGGCTCACCAGCGGTAAGAAGTTGTATCCCACCCCGTAAGCGAGCACACGAGCGTTAGTGAGCAGTTTGGTAAGTTCTGCGAGGCCACCCAGCCTATGGGCAGCAGAGGGCTCCACAACTACATTGGGCCCGGCGTCACCGACCGGCAAAGAAACAGTGGTAGCAACTCTCCACGCAAGGCGTGCAACAGTCTGATGCATCAATAGTGCGACGGCTAACGTCACGGCACCCAGTGCGGCCCAACGGCGCCACGCGAACCGAAAACGTTCCCCGTGCAGCGTCCGTAACCCGACGAACGTGAGTGCCCAGACCGCGAACCCCAGCACCGAGGATCTTGAAACAGTCATCAAGAGGGATGCAATGAAGCCGGCGTAAGCGGCAGTTGCCCACAGGGCTGACTGTCCGACCATCATCCCTGCGGTGAGCGCTGCGCCCAGCACCAAGAGGTTCCCAAAGTAGTTGGGGTCCAGCACCGGCCCCAGTAGGCGATGCTGATGCGGATCACCCGGGAAACCCAAGCCAAGTCTCTCCATGGCCGCCCACAACTGGGAGGAGTCCGGGAACAGCACCAGAACAGCCCACCCGATGGCGGCTTGCATTAGCAGGAGCGCGATGATTAGCCTGATGACCACCGTCGGACGATCCGGCCACAGGGAGAGGATGCCGTGGGCCACGGCCGTTGACGCGAGCAGAGTGGCTCCGATTCGCAGGGCGTAGGCTGCCGGTAGCACGCTGATGGGGCCGTGTTGGAGGTATCCGATGACGGAGGAAGCCAGAAAAGCCACTGACACAACTATCAGCTCGACCGGTATCGGCGGCTTCAACCGCAACGCACCGGCCAGAGCGACGCCAACCAGCAACACCTCGGCTAAAGGCAAGCCTCCGGTTGGCAGCATCCTGCCAGGGCGCGCGAAGTTGCCCACTGCGAAGTACGCCACGTAGGCAACAAGGATGGCCCCGGAGAGCAGCCGCTCCGCGGTGCCCACCGTTCGGGGTCTGTGCGGCACCTGTTCCATCACTCCCGACGTCTTAGTACGCACCCTTCCCTGACAGAACGGCGGATACCGTACGCGCCAGGATGTAGGCGTCCAGCCACACCGACCAGTTGCGGATGTAGTAGGAGTCAAGCTCCACACGCTCTTCGTACGAGGTGTCGTTCCGACCCGAAACCTGCCAAAGCCCGGTGAGGCCGGGACGTACCCGGGTGTAGAGGTCGAACGCGTGGCCGTATTTCGGTATCTCCTCCGCCACGATCGGCCGAGGCCCCACCAGGCTCATGTCACCCCGCAGTACGTTGCAGAGCTGCGGCAGTTCGTCGAGGCTGAAGCGGCGAAGGAACCGGCCGACGCGCGTGATGCGGGGGTCGTTCTTCAGCTTGTGCTCTCGCTCCCACTCCTCGCGCAGCGCCGCGTCGCGGGCCAGCGCTTCACGCAGAACGGCATCGGCGTTGCTGACCATGGTGCGGAACTTCAGCGCCCGGAACCTCCGCCCGCCCTGACCGATGCGCTCGTGAGCGAACAGCACGGCGCCAGGCGAGTCGAGCTTGATGGCGACGGCGATAGCCACCATGACGGGCAATGCGGCAAAGCCGATGACCAGCGCCAAGAAAAGCTCTACCAGGCGCTTGAACGCCCGCATCCGGCGATCCAGCAGGTTGCTCCGGATGTCCAGGAGCAAGACGCCGTGTAGGTCTCGGGCACTTACCCACAGGCTGGGCAACTGGAAGAGGTCGGGCACGACGCTCACACGGAGAAAGCGGCGAGCCTGGTGGTCGACGATCTCGGCCAGCCGTTGCCACGACGCCCCCGGGATGGCGAGGATCGCCCGGGAGACGCGGCCTGTTGCGGCGAGCGAGGCGCACAGTTCGAGTCCGCCCAGCACGGGGACGCCGTGGACGGACCCGTTCCATTTCGCAGGGTCGTCGTCGAGAACGGCGACAGGACGCCATCCGAGGTCCGGGTGGTTGAGCAGGCGGCGGATAATCAGGTGCCCGGTCTGGCCCGCGCCGAGGATGACAACAGGCTCTCCCCACCAGCCGGTGCGACTGAGCACGCGGCGGAGGATGGCCCGCGCAGCAGGCAGAGCCACCAGGGTGAGCGCCCAGGCCGTGAGAAGGACGGCACGCGAGTAGACAGCACCCACCTTCATCAGGAACGTGGCGGTAGCAAGCCCCAAGAACACCAGCGAGGTGACGTACGTGTAGCGGCGGAGTTCCTCGACCGGCCCCAGGCCATAACCCGGGTAGAGGCCGGCTACGTAAAGGCCTGCCAGGAACAGCAGGGAGGCCGGTGCGAGCTGCAAGTAGTCGGATGGGTTCAGCACACCGCCCGTCCAAAGTCGCAGCCCGTAAGCGAGGGCCCAGCACCCTGCGACCCCGGCGATGTCCGATGCCGCTAGAAGGGCCGGGACGACCAGTCGCGGCGCGGCCCCTCGTCCGGCGGCCAGGCCAGCGAGTTGTCCGGCTGTTGCGGTCCTAATCGAGGTTGTGGTTGCGACGTTCATACAAGGCGTCCCCTTGGGCTCGTCGTGCTTGGGCTTGTCCTACTCTCGGTCGCGTTGCGAGAGCTTCTCGAGCAGCACCGTGCCCCGCCACATCGCCCCGGCTATGGCAAGGGTTGCCAGACCCATCGAACCGCGGCGACGGAACGCGTGCCACGCCCGGTCGAGGAGGTCCGCGAACTCGCTCCGGAACTGCTCAACGCTGAACAGCGTAGCGTGGTCCATGATCCTCACGCGGTCGAACCGGGCCTCCTCCGCCTCAAAGCGCCGCACGGCTTCAATCACGGCCTCGACGGTCTGCTCGTGGAAGAAGACACCCGTGGACCCGTCTATGACCGTCTCGGCCGCGCCTCCCCGTGAGTACGCCAGCACCGGACACCCGGCCGCTTGGGCCTCGACGGGAGCGATCCCAAAATCTTCATCGGCTGCGAAGACGAACGCTCGAGCGTTGGCCACCAACCCGGCAAGCGTCTCGTCGTCTACCGCCCCCACGAACCGGATGCGCGGCCCCGCGAGTGGTTGGATGCGTCGGCGTTCCGGGCCTTCCCCTATCACGAGCAGGGGTCTTCCCAACTGAGTGAACGCCCGGACCAGCAGGTCGACCCGCTTGTACTCGACGAGCCGCCCGTGAGTGACGTAGTAGGTGCCGGGCGTGAAATCGTGGCCGTCTAGCCGCACCGCCCCCATGTGGCTGGTACTGCCTTCACCACGCAGCGCGGCCGCTCTGAATCGCTCGACTTCCACCGGTGGATAGATGACGTGAGCGCGACGCCGATACGTCTTCCAGATGCGGGCTGCCACGTAGCGGGAGTTGGCCACCAGTACGTCGGGCCTGGCGGCGCTGGCGAGGTCCCAGAGGCGGATGTAGTGCAGAACGGCAGCCGTCACAAGCCGCTTGACGCTGAAGCGTCCCCCACCTCGCTGCCGCCCTCCCGCTAGGCTTCCCGGCACGCCGTGTTTCGGGCCGCCCACAAACTCGCCGTGTCTCGGGCCGCGCAGGTACTCGTGGTACAAGTCCCAGGCGTAGCGCATCGGCGTGTGGATGTAGCTGATGTGGAGCTGGTCGGCCCGAGTGAGAACCCCCTTGGCCACGGCATGGCTGCTGGAGATGACGATGTCGTATCCGGACAGGTCGAACTGCTCGATAGCATACGGCATCAGCGGAAGCAGCCACCTGTGGTGGGACGCCGCGCCCGGCAGGCGCTGCAGCGCCGACGTGTGGATCCGGCATTGGCTTATCGGCGAGTCCACAAAGGCCCGGGGTTTGTAAAGGAGCGTATAGATAGGGGGATACCCAAGGAGCTCGACCAGCGCTTCGAGCACCCGCTCCGAGCCGCCCCGCGTGACGAGCCAGTCATGGACGAGGGCAATCCTAGCCCTCGGCAGGCCATCTCGCACCGTCCGTGCCACACCCATCCTTTGCGGTCTCCGCAACACCCATCCATTTCGGCCTCTGCAACACCCATCCGTTGCGTCCCAGCCGACCTCGTCCAGCGGCGGCCGCTTTGCGCGCCCGACACTTCTTGCCCCGGCGCCCTGGCCGCCGGGGCAGGAACGTGGTTCGACAAGACACGAGACAACCCTGGTGGTCTGTGACCCGGCACCGGAGGATGGCCCCGCCCCGGGCTGACTCGAAACGGCAGGGGCTCTAACGACGGGTGCGGTGACGGCAGGCACTCTTCTCGACCCGAGAACGCGAGGAACGACGGGGTGACGGCGGCCGTCGCGCTCCGCCAGGCCTGGCAGCCCCGCTCCGGCTGGCGTCTCTGAGCCGCGGAGGCGGGGGGCGAGCCCCTTTGCTGCCGACCGCCCTGACGCAAACCGCCGCGACCCGGACTGCCCCTACCCCACTGCCCTGGACGGCGACTGCCCCCCACGCTACCTCCCTCGACGCAGACAGCCCGACTCGTCCGTTGAAGACCATTTGCAGGGCTTTGGCTACCCGGCGCTCCTACTTTCTGCTAGGATGTTCTTCGGACAGCCAAACCCTCGAAACGCGGCGAGTCTCGGAGGAAGGCAGCGCATGTCGGCCCGAAACAACGCGACGGTCCTCTTCCGCGCACTTCTTGCCTGTGGGCTGCTCGTCATACCCGGGCTGGCGCAATGGGTGCGGCGACGTCGTGGGGTCAGCCTGCTGTTCCTCGGCTCGTTTATCACAACGCTCTGCGTGGCACTCATCGCGGCGCGGGCCGAGGCGTGGCTGCCGCTCCAGGTACTGCTTTGGCTCACCCTACTCCTCATCGCAGGGGTGAGCATGATGGACGCCTATCGCCATGAGCAGCGGCGCACGGACGACAGGCGTCGCTGGCTGGCTGTCGCCTTCCGCCGCCTACCCTACCGTTAGCCATCCCGGTCCACACGTCGGGAGCCACAGCCACTTCGACTAGAGCCACTGCGGCCGGAGCCCGGTATATCCACGGCTACTGCCGCCACAGTCGTTCGCGCCAGGGTGACGAATTCCGTCGCGCTTGGCCCGGCCTCGTAACCCGACGTCCCAGGCGTTTCGCTTGCCGGCGCTGCCATATCCTGCGAGGACACATTCGGCCGGCCAAGGGCTACGACCCCACGCGTTCCGGCCAGGCTGGCGAAGGCAGGCAGTCATGTCGGCGAGTAGCTTGGCGGCGCGAGGGGGCGGTTGCAGCCGACAGGACGGGCGCCGTCAACGCAAGTCCCGATCATCGGGGCTGTCACCGGGTCTCACCCACCACAGAAGTCCCACGGATTGACGGGAACGGGGCCGGTAACACGGTCACCTTCCATGGCCAGGGCGCAGTCATCCCCCCTGGCCGAAGCGCTCCCAGGAGACCACCTCGTCGAAGGCCTTCTTGACGCCCTTGCGCCGAGGCCGGCCCGCATCGGCGGGGTAGCCGAAGGCCAGGACGGTCAGCACTTGCCACTGGTCTGGCAGGTCGATGAGTTGGGCCACCCGAGCCCCGTCGAAGCCGGCGATCCAGCACATGCCGACGCCCTGGTCCCACGCGGCCAGCTCCATCTGCTGCACGGCCCTGGCGCCGTCGATCTCGCGGTAGGGGTTTTGCGGGTCCACCGCCACGACCACCGCAAAGGCGGCCTGGGCGACGAAGGGCCCCGTCTGACACGCCTCTCCCAGCGCTGTCAGGCGCTGGCGGTCACGGACGACGACGAAGTGCCACGGCTGACGGTTGAGGGCACTGGGCGCCAGCCGCCCGGCCTCCAGGATGCGCCGGATGGCCGCTTCGGGCACCGGCTCCGGGCGGAAGTCACGCACAGTTCGCCGGGTACGGATGCAGGTCCAGGTCTCCATCGCTCGCCCCCCCGCTGCCATCTTACCCAGAAGGCTTCGCAGGGACGGCTGGGGCCCCCCTTCAGCGCTTCGATCGGCCGGACGCATCGGGAGGCGCGCCGGAAGGGCGGCTACAGGTCCTCGCTGTGCCGGCACTCTGGATACCGGCTGCAGCTGAGGAAGGCCCCATGTTGGCCCCAGCGGGCCCGGAGCCGCCCCGAGCCACAGGTGGGGCACTCCAACTGCAGGTCGTCCACGGCGGCCTGGACGACCGGCCTCGCCAGATTGACCTTCCCCTTGCAGCGAGGCATGGGGCAACCGAAGAAGGGCCCATAGCGCCCGAAGACCAGGTGCGTGGGCTGCCCGCATAGGGGACAGGGCGGCGGGACGACCCGCGCCTCGAGCACCTCCTGGAGCCGCTGTCGCCTGGCCTTGAGGACATCCTGCTCGTCGCTTCGCTCGATGAGGCCAGCGGCCCCCATCACCTCGGCAGGCGCTGCACCACGGGCGGCTCGGCGAATCGAATCATCCACTCCGTCGAGCGGCTGTGAGAGAGGATGTTGAGGCTGCCGAACCAGGCCACTCGCTCGTCGATGACAGCCAGCTTCTCGTGCAGGCTGGCGCGCGGGATGACCCGCACGCCGATTCGCACCAGCTCCTGGTGCAGGCTGGCGCCGTCCTCCGGCTGCTCTCTCCCGGGCCGAGTCACGAAGGCAACCTGGACGCCTCGCTCCACGGTCGCCCGCAGGTGGGGCGCGATCTGGCTGGGGCGGTTGACGTGGATGTAAGGGCTGAAGATGACAACCTGCGCCGGGCGGTAGCCAGGTCCTGGTGGAAGGCCGAGAAGAAGGCCGTCTCGTTGTAGAGGACAGGCTCGGCCCCCGACGGCAGGGAGACGCCGTTGCGGTCGACGACGCCCGCCAGCGCCAGCACGTCGGGGTCATCGTGGCGGGCCCGAACCGACCGGGCTTCGACCCAGCGGGCATGCCGCCCGAGGTATGGAGCAGCTCCATGAGCGAGTGCTCCCCAATCAGGCGTCCCAAGTGGGCGGTGTGGGCCACCACCACGAGCTTGCCCCTGGCTCTCGAACAGGCCACGTTGAGCAGGCGCGTCGCTGGTGAGGGATGCCTCCCCTTGAGCAGCCAGCCGATGCGGTGGGGCAGCCCGTCGACCAGGTCGAGGATGATCAGGTCTTGTTGGTCGCCCTGGAAACGGTGGACCGTCGCTATTCGGACGCGCTCGGCAGCGAGTGCGTAGTGTTGGGCCAGCGCCTGAAGAAGCCGCACCTGGGGCCGGTACGGTGTGACCAGGCCCACGGTGAGGTCGGGGTGACTCGCTACCGCCAGGGCCGCGAGGCGCACGGCCACCACGACGCTGTAGAGGTTGTAGCGGGAGCGGGACTCATCCCGGGCGCACCAGGGGTTGGCGTCGGAGGTGTCGCAGAGGACCAGGGGATGGCCAGGCTCGGGAGGGGCATGAAGCCCGCGCCGCACGTGGTCGCTGCGTGCGTCGACCTCATGGTGCAGCTTGTTCTCATCCCGCTCGTAGACCAGCACGTTGACCAAGCCACCGATGTCGGGATGCATGCGGTACTGCCGGGACAGTTTGGCGAGGCGTTTGTCCTCCTTGCGTATCCGACCATCCTCGAGGATGCCCGCCGCCGCGAAGACGTCTCGGGCTAGCCACCTGGCGGCTCGAGGGTAGCGCTTCTCATCCTCACCCATGGCGATGGGCGGGAGCTGCCGAAAGTCGCCGGCCACCACCACCCGACGCTTCGCCACCAGAGCTGCCAGCCATACGTACGGCACCGGTATGATGCTGGCCTCGTCCACGACCACGGTGTCGTACGGCTCCGCGAGGAGCTCATCCATGATGGAGAGCCGTGCCAGGGTCGTGGCCACCACCCGGGCTTCCCTGAGGATGACCCGGGCGAGGGCGGCGATGGCCGCGTCGATCTCGGCCAGCCGCCGCTGAGCGGACTGCAGCGCCTCGGTGGTCTCGCGCTGGCGCCGGCGCAGTTCGGCCTCGTCCGCCGTGACGCCGAGGCGCTCTCGACGGGCCAGCGCCGCCCGATAGGCCGCCTCGGCCTGACGCAAAGCTGCCACTGCCGCGTCCGCCTCTTGCTGCCGGACGACCACCCGCTGGGCAGATGCCAGGCCCGCCTGCTCCGCCTCGGCGAGCTTCTGCCGGATGGTGGCGGGATGCATGCCCGTCAGCGCTCGGCGCAGCCAGCCCATCGCTTCGGCCTTCTGGAGACGGGCGCGCAACGCCGTTATCTGCGCGTGTGCGGCAGCTGCCTCCGAACGGGCCGCCTCGAGGGCCTGCTGTGCTTGAGTGTGGGCGTCACGTGCAGCCCGCAGGGCTGCATCGGCCTGGCGCACCCCTTCGAGCACGCCCAGGGCCGCCTCGATGTCCTGAAGACGGCGCTCCAGGTCCTCCTTGCGGCGCTCCGCCGCTTGCCGCTCCGCCTGCAGACCGGCCGACCGGCGCTCCACGATGGCGTCCAGGGTGTTTTGTTGCACAAGCTCGGAACGGCGCTGGGGAGTGCCGACCCGCACGGTCGCACCCTGCTCGCGGGCGTCGGGCGACAACCGCTCGGCCACCGGCTCGAAGGCCACATCCACGGCGGCGTTGGTGTGCGACGCGATAAGTACTCGCTCCCCCGCGGCGACGAGCTCCTCGACCAACCGGGCCAGGGTGCTGGTCTTGCCGGTGCCGGGCGGGCCCCAGATGAAGGTGACCTCCTGGCCGAGGGCCTTTCGGATGGCCGCCTGCTGCTCGGGATTGAGCGGCCGCTCGGCGCCCACACCCCCTGCGCCAGCCGACGCTCCAGGCGACGATGCGGCCGCAGGCTGGGATGGCCGGAGCGGTCGACGCGCCCGAGGCGGCGGCGAGGCCGATGGATCGTCCTGCCATCTCGCTCACCCAGCCGCTCCGGGGACGCTCGGCGCCTGCGCTCGGGCGGGGGTGGCGGGTCGGTCGTCCTACAATAGCTGGATTGACTGCGCCCACCCCCCACCGGCCCCTACCCCGCCATGGCGGCGGGTCCGGCGGTCGACGTCGCTGGCCAGTTGGCGTAGCGACGCCAGGTATGCCGTTGTGGGCGGAGCCTTTCAAGCCCCGACAGGAAGTGGACGACCATCGAGAATGGGGACCGATGCGTGGCGAGAGATCTACCGTTCCGATGTCGTCCCAGGGACTGCCCCCTTGCACCGGCACGTGGACACACAAAAGGGAGCGATTA